>Ga0164243_10016361_pt1 | contig 10184 bp, 6 predicted proteins | sample OricompcompostOP_FD_108781 | JGI IMG/M metagenome (GOLD analysis project Ga0164243, IMG submission 108781) | Organic Plus compost microbial communities from Emeryville, California, USA - Original compost - Organic plus compost (OP) | ecosystem: Engineered > Solid waste > Mixed feedstock >... | reverse complement strand
TATCGATTCCGATGCGCCGATCCGCTTCACCCTTTCGGTCGGCGATCGACGCCCGCTCTATTGCGCCGCTTCTGGCAAGGCGGTGCTGGCCTATTTCGCACCCGGAGCGCGGCAGGGCTATGTCGAGCGCACCGAATTCACCGCCTTCACGCCGCGAACGAGCGGGCCGGCGGACATGGAGCCGCTGCTGGAAGCGATACGGCAAAGCGCCATCGCGTTCGACAATGGCGGCAAGGTCCTGGGCGCGGCGGGCATCGCCAGCCCGATCTTCGACCGCGAAGGGGCCGCCATCGCCTCGATCTCGGTGGCCGGCCCGTCCGAACGCATCGAAGCCAACCGCGCGCGGCTGGAGCCGATGGTAAGAAATGCCGGCGAGCGCATATCGCGGCTGATCGGCTACGGCGAAAGCTACCCGCCGACGGATTAGGAGGCCCCCCTCCCCTCTGAAGAGGAGGGGGGAAAGATCGCGTGCCTTACTTGTGGATCAGGCTCACCGCCCCACGGCCTTCCATCCATTCCGCTAGGTTGCGGTGAAGGTTGATCACCTTCTGCTCCTGGTGCGGATTGGGCAGCGGGCCACGGAAACCGCTGGACTTCATGCCCTTCTGGACGAATTCCATGTTGGAGAAGTCCTGCGCCAGCACCGAACCCCAGTTCTCGCCCGTCGGTTCGGCATAGACCCACTCGGTTTCCGGCTCCTCGCCTTCGGGGAAGCGTTCGAGGGCGTAGCTTTCGAAGATGCACTTGTTGGGATCGTCACCATAGGGACGCACGCGATAGCAAAGCGCGAAAGTCTCGCCGTGCAGGATGTTCTGGTTCGGCCAGAGGCCCCAGGCCAGGCCCGACTCCCGCTTGATCTCGGGCGGGACTTCCGGCCAGATCACGCCCCGCGCGGCGTCGTCGGCCTTCGCCGACTTGAGCCAGTGCGCGATGCATTCCTGCGGCGTCGCCGTTTCGGGCAGCTCGTCCACCAGGCGGCTAGCGGCGTTCACCAGCGTTTCGGTCGAAGCCGAGAAGTTCACCGTCTCGTAGTTCTCGCGGATCAGCTCGTAAGTCGAGCGGCGGGGATCGTCGCCCTTGCCGGCGCGGGTCGTGCCTGCGCTCTCGCTCATCTTGAACTTGTCGTCGCGCGTGTCATAGCTCGACACCGAATGCAGACCATACTGCTTCGACAGCGCGTAGTAATCGCCATAGGCGAGAAGCTGCGTGTGCGTACCGGCAACGTGGTAAGGTTCCAGGAAAGCCTCGATCGCGACCTTCCAGTTGCAGGGATAGATCGCCCACTGGCGCCACTTGTAGCGCATGCCGGCCAGATCGAAGTGATCGAGAATCTCGCCCGCGCGGCCCATCCACTCCTTCAGCGACATGCAGTCGGGGTCCATGTTGATGTAGATGTAGCCGCCCCAGGTATCGACCTTCACTTCGGACAGGCAGGTCATCTCCGGCGTCAACCCACCCTCACCCCAGTCCTGCGGATCGAGGATGTAGATGTTGTTGCCATCCGTATCGAAGGTCCAGCCGTGGAAGCCGCAGATAAAGTTCTTGCGGTTGTTGCCGCGCACCGAATGGACCTTCTCCTGGCTGACGTTGAGAGGGTCGGGCACCATGTCTGGCACCGAGACGAGCTGGCGGCCGCGATGCGGACAGACGTTGTGGAACGCCTTCAGCGTGCCGTCGTCCTTGCGCAGCACGATAATCGATTCCTCAGCGACGTTGTAGGTCATCCAGTCGCCGGGATTGGGGAGGTCGGTCTCGCGCTCCACCATCTGCCAGATCCTGGGCCAGAGGAACTTCTTCTCCGCTTCGAGGTATTCCTTCGAGAGGAAAGCCTCAGTCGGATAAGTGACCATTTCCTCTTTATCCATGGTCTCGGCGCTGATGTTCTCAGGCTCGATCTTGGATAGCTCGTTCACGTCTTCTCTCCACTTCCACCCTGGTCGCCGGGCTTCCCGCCCGCGTGCCGTAACAATACCTGTCGTTGCCTATCGCAGATAGCCCCTTCGTTGGAACCGGCGAACAGCACGACCGCGAGTCGGTATAGCACAATAAGAATGAACGATCATTCTTTTTTGTCTAAAAGCGCGATGGGGCTTGGCCGCGCGCGTCATTCGGATAAACACGCGGGGGTCCACGCCCTTGCAGAAGAAATGTCACGACGGAAATGGTTCGCACGCCTGAAGCCCTGGCCAAGCGCCAGAAACGGACGGAGTTGCGCAGGGAGCAAGTGCTCGACGCGGCCGAGCAATGCTTTCGCGCCGAAGGCTTCCACGGCGCCAGCATGGCGCGTGTCGCCGCGGCGGCGGGCATGAGCGTCGGGCATATCTATCAGTATTTCGAAAGCAAGGACGCGGTCATCATCGCTTTGTGCAAGCGGCGCTTCTCGGGCTTCGAGCAGCTCCTCATGGCGGCGAAGCAGGACGCTCCCGGCCCGGCCTCCTTCGTCGATGCGTGGATCGCGCAATTCACCTGGTGGATCGATCCGGTGCGCGCGCCCCTGACTTTGGAGATCATGTCGGAGGCCGGCCGCAATCCCAAGGTCGCGCAAGTCGTCGAACGGATCGACCGCCGTTTCCGCGAGATCATGCGGCGCAGCCTGCTGCCGCTGTCCGGCCCCCTGCCCGACGACGAGATCGACGACCGCCTGGAAGCGATCGTCATGCTGGCGCATGGTATGACAACTCGCATCACCGCCGACCGGAAGGCCGATCCCGACAGGATCATCGCGGCCTTCCGGCTGGCAGTGCACAGGCTTCTCGCGGCAGCGTAGCGCCGGCGCTGGACGTCAATCGATGAGCGCCGCCACCTCGACATCGATGGCCTTGATCGTCAGCCCGTCGAGATCGCCCCGCTCGCGCCAGGCGGCGAGCATGGCCTGGAAAGCATGCCAGCCCTCGCCCCAGGGACGGAACAGCGCCCATTTCGGCATTTCCTCGCCCTCGTTGTTGAAATAGCTGGGCGTGCATTCGCGGGCGAAGGCCGAACTGTCCGGCTCGATCTCCTCGAAGCGGCGGACATAGGCGTCCTGCGCCTCCTGCGTCACTTCCACCGCCTGTGCGCCGCGCTTCAGCGCTTCGCCGATGATATGGGCGATGTGCTGCCCCTGGCGACCGAACTGCTCGGTGACGCTGGCGTTGATGCCGCCCTGGATATAGCCGACGAAAAACTGGTTGGGGAAGCCATGGGTCATCGTGCCGTGCAGCGTGACCGGCCCCTCGCGCCAGTGGTCGTAGATCGAGCGGCCGTCCCTGCCCTGCACCACGGGAATGCCCCAGCGCCGTTCGAGGTCGCTGGTCACTTCGAAGCCCGAGGCGAAGATCATGCAGTCGACCTCGTACTCGACGCCCTGATGCATGAAGCCCTGCTCGGTCATGCGCTCCAGCCCCTGCGTTGCCGATACGTCGATCAGCTTGACGTTGGGTTGGTTGAAGGTCGGGTAATATTCGTTGTTCGACAGCGGCCGCTTGCACAGGAAGCGGAACCAGGGCTTGAGCGCTTCGGCGGTTTCCGGGTCCTTCACGATGGACGCCACACGCTGGCGCATACGCTCCATGACCTGATAATCCATGGCATCGCGTCGGGCCATGAACTCTTCGGGCGAAAGTTCCGGCCAGCCCTCGGCTGCGAATTCGGCGGCAAGGTTGCGCGCGATCTCGGTCCAGATGTCGCAGATAAGGTCGGGCTCGCCGGGCTGGAAGAATTCCATCGCCGCGCGGTGGAAGTTGTCCTGGCGCTGCTTCTGCCAGCCGGGCTGGAGCGCCTTCGCCCATTCGGGATCGGTGGGCGGATTGGGCCGCTCGTCGACGTTCGAAGGCGTGCGCTGGATAACGTAGAGCTGCTTGGCGTGCTTGCCGAGATACGGCACCGCCTGGATCGCCGTCGCCCCGGTACCGATGATCGCCACGCGCTTGTCCGCCAGCTTTTCGAGCACCGGCGCTTCGTGGCTGCCGCCGGTGTAGCCATAGTCCCAACGCGCGGTGTGGAACATCTTGCCCTTGAAGCTGTCGATGCCGGGAATGCCCGGCAGCTTCGGCATGTTGAGCACACCGCAGGCCATGATCACGAAACGGGCGCGGAATTCATCGCCGCGATTTGTGCCGACACGCCAGCGATTGATCTCCTCGTCCCACCGCAACGAGGTGATCAGCGTGTGGAACACCGCCTTATCGGCAAAGCCGAACTTGCGCGCGATCTGCCGGCAGTATTCGTAGATCTCCTTGCCGTCGGCGAACTTCTTCGAGGGCAGGAAGCCAGTTTCCTCCAGCAAAGGCAGGTAGCAATAGGCATCGTTGTCGCACTGGATGCCCGGGTAGCGGTTCCAGTACCACACGCCGCCGAAGTCGCCGGCATGGTCGATGTTGCGGAAGCTCGTCACGCCCGCCCGGGTCAAGTGGTAGGAGGCAAGGATACCGCCGAACCCTGCGCCGAGGACGACGACATCGAGCTCTTCCGAAATCGGATCGCGCTCGGCAACGGGCAAGTGCGGGTCGGTTGAATAGAGGCCCTGAAGCTCCGCCGAGAGCGAGACATACTGCTCTTGCCCAGCGGAATTCAGGCGCTTGTCGCGTTCCTGACGATATTTTTCACGCAATGCCGCGATGTCGAGGTTTTCGGCGGCGGTCACGTTGGTGGGCTGGCAGGTCACAAGGCAACTCCGGATGATTCGATGCCTGCGACTCTATTTATAATCAACAATGTTGTCTATTATAATCTGACCAAGTGGTTAGCGCTTGCGGAAGGGGAAGCAGACCTGGGCCTGTCTCGTCATCCCGCCTTCAGGGGATGACGGCATTTCATTGAGACGAGGGTGAATACCCTCTCACACCTTGCGCACATTCACCGGCACTGCCGACATGCGCGGCATCATGTTGATGTTCGCCAGATGCCTGTCGGTCGGGATCAACAGATTGGTGTTCGCCCCCGGCCCCTCCTCGCCCGGCAATCCGCCCCAGCAATGCGCGATCGAGACCACGCCGCGCCGCACGGCCTTGTCGGGCTGGACGACGGTTTCGATCCGGCCATGCTCGGAAGCGATCTCCACCTTGTCGCCCGGCGCGAGGCCAAGGTCGTCCAGCTCGCTCGGATGCATGTAGGCCGGGTTCCCCGGATCGTGCCGCAACGTCGCCTGGAGATTGTTGCCGAAGCTGTTCATCACCCGGTTCATCCGGCGCGAGATCATCAGGTGCGAATGGCTCGCCCCGCGCGCGGGCACCTGCATCAACTCGGACACGCGGAACTCGCGCAATTCCTCGGCGACATCCGCGGGCATGACATCGAAGCGCCCGCTCACGCCCGGCCGAGCCGGCTGGACCACGTTGGAGGGGTGATCGTAGATCCGGCCGCTTGGGTACTGCTTCAGGTCCGCCATCAACATATCGAGCGTAACCCGGCCGTTCCGTGCGCGGATTTCCAGCATCTCGTCGGTCGTCGGCGGACGGTTCACGTTCAGGTCGAGCTCGATGCCCGAGAACTGCATCGTCAGGCCCAGCCGCTTGGCGATGGCCCAATAGGGATACCAGTCCTCCACCAGGTCGGCCCCTTCGGGCGCGCCGATCACCGGCGGCGTATATTGCGACCAGCTCTCGGTGCCGATGTTGAAGCCCGGCACGGCAATCGGCAGGTCCGGCCGCTCGTACATCATCGTCGGCGGCAACACATAGTGCGCGAGCTTCGCCGTCGCCGACATGTAGGGGTCCATGACCACCAGAAGCTCCAGGTCCTTCAACGCCTCCACCGCCCGCTTCTGGTCGGGCAAGCAGACTGCCGGGTTGGAACCGCTGACGAAGAGCGAGCGTATCCGCCCCTTGCCCGGCGTCAGAATCTCCTCGGCCAGCGTGCTTGCCAGCCGGTCAAAGCCCAGCATGCCGGCGCCCCGGATGCGGCTGGGCGGGAAACCGGCATAGCTGCGCGGCGGCGAGATCACTTCGGCATGGATAGGATCGGGCGTGTTGATCATGTCGACCACTGCCTTCTGGCCAGCCCGGCGGAAACGACCACAGATGATGTTCAGCGTATCGACCAGATGCTGCATCGTATTGCAGAAGGGCGACATCGAAGGGCCGGTCGCAGCAAAGGCCGAACCGCAGCTGGCCTCCCGCGCGAACATGCGCGCGGCTTCGCGGATCTGCCCCGGCTGGAGCCCGGCCGCGCGCTCGGCCAGCTCGGGCGTGAAAGGATCGACCGCCTTGCGCAGATCGGCGATACGGTCGGCCCCGATGTGCTCGGCGCAGAAGTCCTTGTCCTCCCACCCTTCGCCCAGAATCACCCCGGCCATGGCCGCCGCGATCGCCGTGTCGCGCCCCGGCAGCGACTGCAGGTGGAGATCGGCGAAATGCGCGGTCTCGCTGCGGCGCGGATCGATGACGATCAGCTTCAGCCCACGCTCCTTGGCCGCCTTCAGCTTGCGCTGCGGATCGGGGCCCATCACCGGCATCGTCGAATGCGAGATCAGCGGATTGCAGCCGAAGAGCAGCAGCACCTCGGACTGATCGATGTCCTGCAGCCCCGCCGCCCATCCGCCCTGCCGCTCGAAGCTGACGAACTTGGCCGACTGGTCGATGGTGTTGACCGAGAAGAACTGGTTCGATCCCAGCGCATGCAGGAAATCGAGCTGGATCATATGGGTGGCATAGAGCGATCCCGAGGTGCCCTTGAACGTCGCCACCGCTTCCGGTCCGCCGCGCGCAACGATGGTGCGCAGCTTGTCGGCGATCTCGTCGAGGGCCTGTTCGCTGCCGATCTCGGCGAAGCTGCCGTCCGGCTGGCGCTTCAGCGGGCGCAGCAGGCGTTGCGGACCGTGATGCGCCTCTTCCGCCTGCAGGCCCTTGAAGCAGACATAGCCGCGCGACAGGGGGTTCTCCTTGTCGCCCTTCACCGTAACGATCCGGTCGGTCTCGTCGATCGTCAGCACCACGCCGCAATGGGCGCTGCAGATGCGGCAATAGGAGCGCGCCTCTCTCGTCGCCATCGGCCACTCTCCGGTAAACGTGTTCTCGTTTGCCCGGAGGCTATATCGCCCCGCGCGCCGACGCAATTGCCGACGCTAACATTTTGACGAAGACGCCGCTCGCCAGGCTTAGGGGAAAAGGTCCGCCTTGCGCAGCGCATCGGCGCAGCGCTTCATATAGTCGACATGCTCGTCGATCGTGGCAAAGCCCTGCCCCATGGTGACGACGTCGGCATGCGTCCCGCCGACGTCGCGCCAGCGCTGGACCGTTTCAACCACAGCCTCCGCCCCTTTGGCCAGCAGCATGTTGCATTGCAGGCCGAACGCTTCTCCCGATCGCCCCGCCTCGTCCAGGAAAGTGCGCAGGCGCGGAAAAAGCTCGAAGGAATCGGCCGCGCCGTCGGCGAAGATATAGCCGTCCGCGATCCGGGCCGCGCGACGCAAGGCGGGATCGGTAAAGCCGCCCATCCAGATCGGAATGCTGCGGCGGGGCCGGGGGTTGAGCGCCGCCCGGTCGATCCGATCGAAGTCCCCCTTGAAGTCCACCATCGGCTGCGACCACAGCTCGCGCAGCAGCCCGACCTGTTCGTCGACGCGCTTGCCGCGCTTGCGGAAGTCCTGGCCCAGCGCATCGTATTCCACGTGGTTCCAGCCGATCCCGACACCCAGCCGCAACCGCTGGCTGGAAAGCAGATCGACGTCTGCCGCCTGGCGCGCGACCAGCGCGGTCTGGCGCTGGGGCAGGATGATAACGCCGGTCACCAGCTCGATGCGCTGCGTGATGCCGGCCAGATAGCCGAACATGACGAAGGGATCGTGGAACGGGTGCTTGTCCGAATAGGGCCCCGAAAGTGGCGGCTCGCGGTCGCGATGGGCACCCAGGACATGGTCGTAGGCCAGCAGATGATCATAGCCGATCTCTTCGGCGGCAAGGCCGATGCGGCGAACGGCTTCCGGATCGCCCTGGAGTTCCGTCTGGGGGTAAATGACGCCGATCTTCACTGGCCGATCCTCTTCTGCTGGCAACGATGTGGCGTCCCATCATGATGGACGGCGCGCGTCAAGCGGGGCCGATCGCCTTTGCCCGTAACGGCCCTCGAAATGACGACGACCATCCCTTTGGAAAACCCGGATGCATTCGATCGCGCCGTAGGTTATCCTCCTTCCCAGACAGCGAAGGATAGATGGTCGAGGCAACCGGCATTCTCCGGCGGCTGATCGCAGCCGCCACGCTTCCCGCTTCGGACGAAGCGACGGCATCGATCAAGGTGCCTTCCGAACTCTGCAACGAAGGTGAGACGGCCAGCCGCGCGCATGTGGCCATGGCGCTCAACATGCTGCTGTTCGCCGACCTGCTGGCGCGCGTCCCAACCGCCGCAACCTTTGTCGCGTCGGTCGCCGCGCGGGGGGAGAGCATCCAGTTCGACCACGGCGCCTTGCGGACGATCGACGGCCCCACCGGCGCGCTTCCGCGCGGCATCGGCGCATTCGCGCGTATCTTGGGGCCGCTGGGCTACGATGTCGGCGGCACATATCCCTTGCCCCGCCTCAGGATGACGGGAACCGCTTTTACCCATCGCGACTTTCCCGAAGAAGTCCCGCAGTTCTTCGTCAGCGAACTGCACGTCGCCCAATTGCCCGGGGAAGCCCAAGCTGCAGCAAGGAACGTGTTTGACAACTCCGTCGATCCTCTCGGCCCGGTCGAACAGCTTCTGCTGGAGACGCTGGCGAACGAGGGTTCCTGCCCACTCGACCTCGCGACGCGCGGCTTGCCTGGCCTGTTCCACGCTTTCGCCCGCCAGCATCCGCCACCGGCGCTTGCCGACTACGAGGCATTGCTGCCTCACTCCGCCGAAGCGGCCTGGATCGCCACCGAAGGCAATGCCTTCAACCACGCCACCGACCGGCTGGCCGATGTCGGAGCGTTGGCGGCGTCGCTGCAGGAGGAAGGCTACAGGATGAAGCCCGAAGTCGAAGTCTCGGCCAACGGACGAGTGCGCCAGACCGCCTTCATCGCCGACAAGGTGCTGCGCGAATTCCGCCTGCCGGACGGTTCGCAGGTCGCGCGCGAAGTGCCGGGATCATTCTACGAATTCATCAGCCGCGACGTCGATCCCGCCACCGGCCGGCTCGATCTCAGCTTCGACAGCGGCAATGCCACCGGCATCTTCTCCGTGACGAGCGTGCGATGAGCGAAGTCCTGCAATCCACCGATCCGGCCACTGGCGAGGTGATCTGGCAAGGGCACGCGAGCTCGCCGGAAGAAGTCGCGGCGACGGTCGCCAGGGCACGCGCAGCATTCCATGACTGGGCCGCGCTTTCGACCGAAGCCCGCGCCGCCCATGTCCGCCGGTTCAAAGACGCCCTCGAAACGCACGCCGTCGATCTCGCCACGGCGATTTCCCGCGAAACCGGCAAGCCGGCGTGGGAGGGCCATGCCGAGGTCGCCTCGATGATCGCCAAGGTGGAAACATCGATCACAGCCCAGGCTGAACGGGCCGGCGAACGCCACAGCGCGACGGCTTTTGGCGAAGTGGCTCTCCGCCATCGCCCCCATGGGGTGATGGCGGTGCTGGGTCCGTACAATTTCCCCGGCCATCTGCCGAACGGCCACATCGTGCCGGCCCTGCTTGCGGGCAATTGCGTGATCTTCAAACCATCCGAGCTCACGCCGATGGTGGGTGAGGCGACCGCCGCCACTTGGGCCGAAGCCGGCTTGCCCAAAGGGGTTTTCAACCTCGTGCAGGGCGCGCGCGCGACCGGCGCGGCACTAACCGAAACGGACATAGACGGCCTGCTGTTCACCGGCTCGGCAGCGACCGGCGCCCATTTCCGCCGCCAATTCGCCGAGCGGCCGGACGTGATCCTGGCGCTTGAGCTGGGCGGCAACAATCCGCTGGTGGTGTGGGATGGCAACGTTGGCGAAGCCGCATCGCTCGCCGTCCAGTCGGCCTATATCACCACCGGCCAGCGCTGCTCCTGCGCGCGCCGCCTGATCGTGCCCGACGGGCCGGAGGGCGACGCCACGATCGAGGCGGTCCATACCCTCGCCGCCCGCCTGCGCATCGGCGCCTGGGACGATCCCGAGGAGCCCTATATGGGCCCGCTCATCTCGCCGCGCGCCGCGCAGGCCGCGCTCGATGCGGTCGCTGCGCTCAAGGCGAAGGGCGCCAGGACGCTGCTCCCGTTCGAGCGGCTCGATCGCAGCGACGCCTTCGTCACCCCCGGCATGATCGACGTG
>Ga0164243_10016359_pt1 | contig 10184 bp, 6 predicted proteins | sample OricompcompostOP_FD_108781 | JGI IMG/M metagenome (GOLD analysis project Ga0164243, IMG submission 108781) | Organic Plus compost microbial communities from Emeryville, California, USA - Original compost - Organic plus compost (OP) | ecosystem: Engineered > Solid waste > Mixed feedstock >... | reverse complement strand
CGAGCGCCTGCAGCAAGAGGAAAAGCGGCTCCGACTGGATCGATCCGCCGACCCGGCCCCAGGTCCAGTTGACCGCAACGGCCATCCCCAACAGCCAGGCGACGCCCGGCCCGTACATGGTTCGGAACCACCGCCAGGCGGCCACCGCCGCCGCCGCCGTGCAGGCGAGCGAGAACCCGTGCGCCATGGGCTCCGACCGGCCGCCGGTCGCCCGCCAGAGGGCCGCCAGGGCGGCCGGATACCCGGGGGGGAAGTGGGCGTGCCGGGGGGCGTCCGGGTGGTCGATCTCGCGATACCCCCGGCCCGAGGCGAGCGCCTCGCCCAGCACCGCGTAACCCGCCCCGTCGAACCGGGGGGGCGTGTGGAGGTCGGCGTTCCCCCAGGCCATGAGCAGCGACACCGCCGCGACCGTCGCGCCGGCCCAAACCGGGTGGTTCCCGAACCGCCTGCAACACCGACCACGTGCCATCGGTCGCCCCGCCCGCCGCCCGTCCGAACGCCCGTCCCGTACACGCCGCCCGGACATTGTAACGGAACATCCCCGCGGCGGAGCCCGGTCCGCCGCGGGGATGGGGATGGTAGCGGTCGATTCGAAGCGGAGTCGGTCCGGCTCAGGCCGAGCGGTGGACCGGGGCCTGTTTGCCGGCGGCGGCCGGGGCGCGGCGGGGGCGCGACGCGGCGGGGCGGACGTCCTTGTCGTCGTCGAGCTTGCGGACGGCCCGGATCTCGATCTTGCGGACCCACTCGCGGGTCACCCCGAGGCGGCGCCCGATCTCTTTGAGGGTGAGGGGGACCTCCCCCTCCAGGCCGAACCGGAGGGAGAGGATGGCGCGTTCGCGGGCGTCGAGGCGGTCGAGCTTGCGGAGGAGGTTTTGGCGCTCGTCGTCGGCTTCGAGCAGGGCGTCGGGGGCCTCGCGGTCGGCCGCCGAGTCGTCGGGGGACCACGACCGGTCGTCGCCGCCGCCGCTCTCCAGGCGGAGCTGCCGCGCCCGCCGGGCCTTCTCCATCAGCGCCCTCTGGGAGTCGGACAGCCCGAGCGAGACCGCGACCTGGTCGGGCGTCGGCGGGTAGCCGAATTCCCGGGTCAGCGCCCGCTCGGCCCGGCGCCACTTGGTGAGCAGGCCGACCATGTGGGCCGGCAGGCGGATCGTCGCCGTGGTGTTGATGAGGGCGTGGCGGATCGACTGCTTGATCCAGTAGCTCGCGTAGGTGCTGAACCGGGTGCCGAACCTCGGGTCGTACTCCTTGGTGGCCCGGATCAGCCCGAGGTTCCCTTCGCCGATCAGGTCGTCGAGCGCCATCCCCCGCCCGACGTATTCGCGGGCGATCTTCACCACGAGCCGCAGGTTGGCCTGGATCATCCGGGCCCGCGCGGCGTCGTCGCCGCGGGCGATGGCCTCGGCCAGCGCCCGCTCCTCGGCCGCCGAAAGCAGCGCGTCGTCACGGATCTCGCGGAGATAGGTTCCCAGGGTGCCCGAATCGCCGCTGTCCTTGGCCTGGGGAAAGTTCATAGTCGAATCGCTCCCGTTGCCGCACCAACCGTCCGTGGGAGCGTCGGGTGATTTAACGCAACGTCGCGTTATTTTTTCACCCAACGATGACTACGCCGTCTTATCGTCTTAACGTGGGATGCCCTCTTCGAAGCGATTCCGTCCTGGTCTCGCCCCGCGCCTTCCGCCTTTGGAAGAAAGGGCCCGACGTTAAAGTTGCAATCCGCCTGTTCGAGCGGCGCGGTTTTTTTAAAAAATTTCGCCCCGGCGTCTTCTACGCCTGATCCGCCCGATTGTTCGGGGTCGTACGGCCCTTGCGCCCGCCCACGGCCGGAGATACACCCTTGCGAGGTTGCGTGCCTTTTTTTGGTAAAAATGAGGCGATCAGGGGATTTTTCTCGTCTCTTTAGACTGGGGTTGTATAATTAGCGGTCTAGGCGGCTTAAATCCCCTGGGTGAGCGGGACGGTGGCGGCGGTGTGTTGCGACGCGGCGACACGGTGCCGGCCCGATGCCGGGCGGTAGCGGCCGGAAGGGAGTGGCGGTGGACGACGCTGACCTCGCCCAACGGATGGCTCAGGCGTCGGTGGGCGACCAGGCCGCGGTGAGCGACCTGTTGCGGCACTTCGAGCCCGAGGTGCGGATGGTGGTAAGGGGCCGGCTTCCCAAGACGTTACGCTCGCAGTTCGACTCGACCGATTTTGTCCAATCGGTCTGGGAGAGCGTCTTCACCCGCGACGGCGCCGACCTGACCGGGTTCACGAGCGTCCGGCACTTCCTCGGCTTCCTGTCCGGGGTGGCGCGGAACAAGGTGTTCGAAGAGCACCGCCGGCTGACGCGCACCAAGAAATACGCGCTCGCCCGCGAGGAGCCGTTGTACGTCCGGCGCGGCAACCGGGTGGTCCCCCGCGAGGTGGCGGCGAGCGACCCGTCGCCGAGCCAGGAGGCGCAGGCCGGCGACCGGCTCGCGCAGCTGCTCGAAGGCCGCACCCCCGAGGAGCGGCAGATGGTCCTGCTCCGCCGGCGCGGCCTGACCTTCGCGCAGATCGGCGAGCGGTTGAACCGGCACGAGAGCGCCGTGCGCCGGGTCATTGAGGGGATCGGCCGTCGGATGGAGGCGCGCCGATGGCAGTGATGTCGCGGCCGTCGACGGGCAACGGGCACGCGGAGCCGTGGGCGGCCGAAGCGAGCCGGCCGTCCGACCCGACCGTGGCGGCCTCGACGTTCGACCTGATCCTGTCCGACTTCACCGACCGGTGGGGGCGGGGCGAGACGCCCCGCGCGGAGGACGTTCTCGACCGGCTGCACCCCGTCCGCCCGTCCGAGTTGGTTGAACTGGCCTACCGGGAGTTCTGTCTGGCGGAAGCCGCGGGGCTCGCCCCGAGCCGCGGGGCGTACCTGGCGCGCTTCCCCGACCACGCCGAGGGGCTCGAACGGCTGTTCGACGTCCACGACGCCCTCGGACCCCCCCGGCTGGGCCTCGGGGCCGAGTCGGTCGGCGTTAACCCGCCCCCGATCGCCCCCCCGCCCGAGGTGGGGGACGAGATCGGGCCGTACCGCCTGGTCCGGGAACTCGGCCGGGGCGGCTTCGCCCGGGTCTTCCTCGCCGAGCAGGCCGACCTCGACGACCGGCTCGTGGTGGTGAAGGTCTCGTCGCGGGTGACGTCCGAGCCGAGGCTGTTGGCCCGCGCGAGGCACCCGCACATCATCGAGGTGCTCTGGCACGGCGAGGTCGAGGACGGGTCTCTCCAGGTGATCTGCATGCCGTTCCTCGGCGGCGCGACGCTCGCGGCGGTCCTGGCCGAGCGCCGGCGGCGCGGGGGGCGGCCCGCCTCGGGGCTCGACCTGCTCGACGACCTCGACCGGGCCTCGACCGCCGGATACCCCGCCGCCCCCTCCGCGGGCCGGCCGGCCCGCGAGCTGATCTCCGGGCTCTCGTTCCCACGCGCGGCCGCCTGGGTCGTCGCGCGGCTCGCCGAGGCGCTCGACCACGCCTACTCCCGCGGCGTCCTCCACGGCGACGTCAAGCCGTCGAACGTCCTGTTGACCGCCGACGGCGTCCCGGTGCTCCTCGACTTCAACCTCTCGGTCGGCTGGCGCCCTTCGGCGGCCGACCCCGGGCCGGACAACGGGCCGATCCCCGCCGAGGCCGGCGGGACGCTCGCCTATATGGCCCCCGAGCGGCTCCGCGCGTTGGCCGACCCGCTCAACGCGCCCCCCCCGACCGCGGCCGACCGCCACCGGGCCGACGTCTACGCCCTCGGCGTCGTCCTGCTGGAACTGCTCACCGGACGCGCCCCCGCGGCCCCCGGGGGGGTGGCCGGCGGCCGTCCGCTCCCCCTCCGCGAGCTGGCCTCGGCCTACGCCTCGGCGCGCGACGCCAAGGGGGGGGCCGCCCACCTCGCCCCGTACAAGCCGCTCCCGTCGGGGCTCCGCGCGGTGCTGGCCCGGTGCCTCGCCCCCGACCCGGTCGACCGCTACCGGCGGGCCGGCGAACTGGCCGAAGACCTCGACCGCTGGCGGAACGACCGGGCCCCGGCGTTCGCCCGCGACCCGTCGCCGGCCGGGCCCCTGGCGCGGTGGGCCCGCCGCCGCCGCGGCGTGCTGGCCGCCGCCGTGACGGGCCTGGCCGTTGCCGCGGTCGCGTCGACGTTCTCCTGGCTCGTCTCGGAGGCCGACCGCCGCGAGCGGGCGGCGGCCAGCTACGCGCAGGTCGTCGACGGCGAGGAGTCGGGCGCGTTCCTCCTGCGGCGCCCCGGGCGCGAGGCGGCCCGGCCGCTCGGCAACCCGGCCGAGGTCGCCCGCCGCCACCTGGAGCGGTACGGCGTCCTCGGACAGGGCGACTGGCGCCGGCGCGACGAGTTTGCCGGGCTCGACGCCTCGCAGAGGGGCGAGTTGGAGGTCTGGCTCCTCGAACAGGCGCTGCGTTTCGCCTACCCCCTTGCCCGGCGGTCCGACTCGCCGAGCGACTGGGGGCGTGCCCTCCACTGCCTCGAACGGGCCACCACGGCCTCCTTCGGGCCGCTCCGGGCCGAGGCGGACGCCCTCCGCCGCCGCCTCAATCTCACCGAACCGTTCCGGGCGTCCGTCCGCCCGTCGCCGCCGCTCTGGATGAATGAATACCTACTCGGCGTCGCCTCCGAACTGTCCGGCGGCGTGGCCGGTCTCCGCGACGCGCTCGGGCATTACGAGGCCGCTCTGCGCCGACGCCCCTGGTCCTTCTGGGCCAACTACCGCGCCGCGGCCGTTTCGTTCGCGATCGCCGGCGACGCCGAAGCGCGTTCCGGCCCCCCGGCCGCCGTGCGCCGGGGGTTCATGGCCGCCGCCGAACGCCTCGCGGTTTGCGTCGGCCAGCGGCCGGAAAACCCGGTCCTCCGCTGCCAATACGCCGGTTGCCTTTTCAAGGCCGGCCGGTTTCAGGAGGCCGTCGAGCAGTGCGACAAGGCCCTGGCGCTCGCCCCCGAGCACCCCGAGGCGTACGCCACGCGGATGTACTTACGGCACCGCCTCGGGCAGTCCCACCACGTTCAGAAGGGCCGCGACCGGTCCGACCTCTTTAACGGGGGCGGTATCGGGATTGCGGCTCCCGTGCGCGATTTGCCCGCCCCCGCAGGCTCACCCTTACCCGGCTGGACGCCGTCGACGACGCCCGACGACTCCGGGGACGGCCGCTCCCACGAGGGCCTCGGCGGCGTCCTTTTTTAAAGCCTGGCGATACGGCCCGGCCTGGTGCTTTGGCCTCGACGTCGGACGTCGACGATGTCGGACGGGCCGAGGGCGACGGCTTAGCGGCGTGAGGCCAGGAGCTTTTTGACGCCGCAGTCCGAACAACCGCCTTTCGAAGACCCGCAACCGCCGCCGGTCCCGCAGCCCGAGACTTCGGAGCCGCAGGAGCCGCAGCCGTGGTCGTCGTCCGGGGGGGCGGGGTCTTCGTCGGGGAGGTCGCGGCCGACGGGCTGGAGCATCACGTCGAGGTCGGTCGCCGCGCGGAAGGCGGCGAGGACGCCTTCGACGTCGAGCCGGTGCGGGCCGAGGTAGTGCAGGACGGTCCGCCCGTCGTCGAGCAGCGGCTCGACGTCGATCAGGTCGATCGGCCAGACGCCGCCCTGGAAGACGCGGAGGCAGGCCGCGAACCGGTCGTCGCGTGAGCGGGCGGCGAGGCGGGCGCGCTCCAGGTCGTCGGGGCCGGCTTCGCGGAGGACGCGGGCGGTCCCGGCGGGGGGGATGTCGGGGGCGGACCGTTCGGGGGCTTCGATCAGGATTTCGCCCAGTTCGGTCCCGCGGTGTGACCGGACGACCACGGTCCGGCCGCGTTCGAACACGGCCCCGGGGTCGGCGGTGAACCGGCCGACCTGGGCCGTAAGTCCGTAGCGGATCAGGTACGAGCGTTCCATGCGGCGGGCGCCGTCCGTCCGGGTGAGTCGGCCGCGGGCCGGAGCCCGGCGTGAAATCCGTAAGGCCCACTTTATCAGTCTCTGCCGTGGCGGTGCAAGGCGGCCGGGGCGGCGCGCATTCGCGTTCACGTAAACCGGCCTTTACCCTATAATTCGGGAACGCCGTCGGCCCCGGTGGCCGCGCGGGGCGTCCCCGGACCGGGGCAGAGGAGGCGTGATGAGCCGAGCCCGCTGCACGCTGAAGGTTAAGGGCCTCGACTGCCCCGTCGAGGCCGACGCCCTCCACGGGGCGTTGGGCGACGCCCCCGGGGTGCTCGGGCTCGGGTTCGACCTCATCCACGGCACCATGACGGTCGACTACGACCCGTCCGCGACCGGCCCGGACGCCCTCGTCGCCCGCGTGGCCGACCGCGCCGGGATGCGGGCCGAGCCCCTGGGACGGCCGGAAGTCGAGGCGGCCCCCGGCTGGCGCGACAGGTTCGGGCGTTGGGGGGCGATCGTCGGCTCCGGCCTCGCCCTGGGCGCCGGCGTGGCGGCCCCGTACCTCGGCATGCCGGGCGTGGCGGCCCGGGCTTGCTACGGGCTGGCGGTCCTGGCGGGCGGGTTCGACCTGTTCCCGAAAGCCTGGCGCGGCCTCCGCGCCCGGCGTCTCGACATCCACGTGCTGATGGCCCTGGCCGTCGCCGGCGCGCTCGCCCTCGGCCAGTGGGACGAGGCGGCGACGGTCGCCTTCCTGTTCGGGCTCTCCGAGGCGCTTGAGGGGCTGAGCCTGGAGCGCGCCCGCCGCGCCGTGAGGGCCTTGCTTGAGGTCGCGCCGCAGAACGCCGAGGTCTTGGGACCGGACGGGGCCGTGCAAGTCGTCCCGGTCGAGCGCCTCGGCCGGGGGGACCGGGTCCACGTCCGCTCGGGCGACCGCATCCCGATCGACGGCACGGTCGTCGCCGGGCGCTCCAGCGTCGACCAGAAGGCGGTCACGGGCGAATCCGTGCCGGTGCCGTGCGGGCCGGGCGACTCGGTCTTCGCCGGCACGGTGAACTGTGAAGGGGCGCTCGAAATCGAGGCGTCGGGGCCGGTCGGCGACGCCCTGATCTCGCGGGTGATCGCCCAGGTCCGCGAGGCCCAGGCGGGCAAGGCGCCGGTCGAGCGGCGGCTCGCCCGGTTCGCCGCGTGGTACACGCCCCTCGTCGTCGTCGCGGCGCTGTCCGTCATGCTCGGGCCGCCGCTCTACCGCCTCGCGACGGGCCTGCCGCCGGGGTGGCTCGACTGGTTCTCACGCGGCCTGGTCGTGCTGGTGATCGCCTGCCCGTGCGCCCTGGTGATCGCGACCCCCGTCGCGGTCGTCAGCGCCCTGGCCTCGGCCGCGCGGCACGGCGTGCTGGTCAAGGGGGGGCAGTTCCTCGAAGAAGTCGGCCGGCTCCGCGCCCTCGCCTTCGACAAGACCGGGACCTTGACCCGCGGCGAGCCCGACGTGGTCGAGGTGGTCTCGGCCGACGGGCGGGACGACGCCGACGTGCTCCGGATCGCCGCCGCGCTCGGCGACCGCGGCGGCCACGTCCTCGGCCGCGCCATCGCCCGACACGCCCGCGCGCAGCGGCTCGACGTCCCCCTGGCCGACGGCTACACCGCCTACCCCGGCCTCGGGGCGACCGGCCGCGTCGACGCCGAGCCTTACCACATCGGCAGCCACCGCTACCTCGACGAAGCCGGCCTCTGCCCCCCCGACTTTCACGCCCGCCTCGGCCGCGCCGAGGAATCGGTCGGCACCGCCGTCGCCGTCTCCGGCGCTTCGGGGCCCGTCGGTTGGGTCCGCCTGGCCGACCAGGCCCGCCCCGAGGCCGCCCGCGTACTGGCCGAGCTGAACGACCTGGGCGTTCAGACCGTGATGCTCACCGGCGACAACTCCCGCACCGCCGCCGCGATGGCCGAGCAACTCGGCATGACCGACCACCGCTCCGGCCTGCTCCCCGCCGAGAAGGTCCGCGCCGTCGCCGACCTCGACGCCCTCCACGGCCCGACCGGGATGGTCGGCGACGGCGTGAACGACGCCCCCGCGCTCGCCGCCGCCCGCGTGAGCGTCGCCCTCGGCGGCGTCTCCAGCGGCGCCGCGCTCGAATCGGCCGACATCGTCCTCCTGGCCGACGACCTCACGGCCCTCCCTTGGGTCGTCCGCCATAGCCGCAAGACCTTATCGCTCATCCGTCAGAACATCGTCCTGGCTCTCGTCACGAAGGCCGTGGTCCTCGGCCTGGCCGTTTGCGGCCTCGCCAACCTCTGGATGGCCATCGGTGCCGACGTCGGTACCAGCTTGCTCGTCACTTTGAACGCCCTCCGCCTGCTGCGCAGCGACGACCCGACCCGGTCGACCGACCCGTCCCCCGGCCGCTGAACCGTTTCTCGCGCCGTCCGTTCCACCTCTGAGTGAGCCTGCCCCGTCCCGTTGACCGGATCACCCGCGTCAAGTTCGTTCCACGTCCGTGAACGAGGGGGGTTCCTATCCGACACCTCATCGCCACGCACAAAAAGGGCGGGATTCCGCTCCGTACCGTTGCTTGCGGGATCCCCCTGTTCCTAGTTTTCGCCCTCAGGCCGTACGCGGCCGAACCCCCCTCGCCTGGGGTCTCTGAGCCCGCGCCGAAACCGTCCGCGAGCCCCGCCGAAGACGTCGAGGGGCGGCTCCGACGCCTTGAAAACCTGGTGCACGAACTCGCCGACCAGAACAAACGGCTCTTCGAAGAGAACCGTAAGCTCGCCGACCAGATCCGGGCCCGGCCGGCCGCGCCCGTCGACCCCGGCGTCGTGCCGGCGCAGACCGCCGCCGCGCCAACCCCCACGCCGCCGAGCCCCAGCCCTCCGGCCGCGTCCGAGGATTTACCGCCCCCCGCTGTCGCGTCGCCCGTGTCCGACGATTCGGCCTCAGTGACGGCCGTTCCGACCATGCCGATGGCCGCCGCGCCTGTCTTGAACGTCCCGCCGGCGTTCTCCGCCTTGCTGGAGTCGGGGGGCGGCCCGATCGACCCGGGGGCCGACGCGGGGCAGGGCCGGGAGTTCCTTGCCGGCCGCTATGACAAGGGGTTCGTTCTCGTCGAGCCGACCGACGAGCAGCGCACCCCGTTCGCCCTGAAGTTCAACCTGACGACCCAGGTCCGGTACACCGCGTTCGCGCGGGCGGCCCGGACGTGGACCGATAGTTCCGGGCTCGTGCTCCCGATCCTTCAGCAAAGCAACTTCGAGTTGAACCGCTCCTGGTTCACGTTCAGCGGCTTCGCGTTTTCGCCCCGGCTCCGGTTCAACACCTCGGTCTTTACCAGTTCGACGAGGAACGTGACCGTGGCCATGGGCGCCATCAGTTACGTTTTTGGCAAAGCGCTGACCCTGAGCGGCGGCTACTTCAAGGTGCCGGGGACCCGCGAGTGGATCGAGTCGAACCGCTACACGCTCGGGGCCGACCGCACCATGGCCAACACGTTCTTTCGGCCTTCGGTGAGCCCCGGCGTCTGGATCACCGGCGAACCCCTCAAGGGGCTGTACTACTACAACGGCATCTTTAACGACTTCAACACCGCCGCGCTGGGGACCGATCGGCGCAATAACCACATGACCTACGCCGCCAACGTCTGGTGGGAGCCCCTCGGCGCGTTCGGTCCGGGCTATTCCGACGAGGAATATCACGAAGACCTCGCCGTCCGCACCGGCTCCAGCTTCACCTTCCACCGCAGCCTCCGCGAGCCCAACCTCCAGGCGGGGCTGACCAACCCGGAAAACACGATCCTCCGCCTCTCCGACGGCACTCCGCTGTTCCAGCCGAGCGCCCTCGCCCCGGGCGTCACCCTGTCGGCGGCGAGCGTCGCCCTCTTCTCCTACGACCTCGCGTTCAAGTACCGCGGGTTCTCCCTCAGCGGCGAATACTACGCCCGCTGGATTTACGACCTCGACTCCCGGGGCGGGCCCGTCCCCCGGGCCGACCGCACGATCTTCGACACGGGCGGCTTCGCCCAGTTCGCGTATGCCGTGATCCCCCGCCGGTTCGAACTGTTCGCCCGGTCGTCGTACGTAACCGGGCCGTTCGGCAGCGGCAGCGAATGGGGCGGCGGCACGAACTGGTACGTCTTCGCCGACCGCAACGTCCGGGGGACGTTCGAGGTCAAGAAGATCAACCACTCCCCGGCGAGCAACTCCCTCTACGGCTACTTCGCCGGCGAGAGCGGCACCCTCTTCCAACTCCAGTTGCTGACCGATTTCTGACCCGGCGTGAGCGACCCGCGGTCGGTCTTAAACGCCGCGGTCGGGCGGCCTTTCTCTGT
>Ga0164243_10016358_pt1 | contig 10184 bp, 10 predicted proteins | sample OricompcompostOP_FD_108781 | JGI IMG/M metagenome (GOLD analysis project Ga0164243, IMG submission 108781) | Organic Plus compost microbial communities from Emeryville, California, USA - Original compost - Organic plus compost (OP) | ecosystem: Engineered > Solid waste > Mixed feedstock >... | reverse complement strand
TGTCGATCTGTTCTGACGATCACTCGCAGATCAACCGACTGCAGCAGGTGCTCGCCGACATCCGTCGCGCGAGATCGACGAGACGTGGTGCCTCGGTGACCTAGTCGGCGATGGGCCACACCCAGTCGCCGGCCGCGACGGTGCCCTCCCGGATCTCGGCGCGCTCGTCGCCCGCTTCACCCCGCCCGACGCCGACCCCGACACCGTGATCGACGCGCGCGCGATCTTCCAGCAGGGCCACCGCGACCTGTCGCCCGCCGACCTGCCCGCGTGGCTGCTGCCGCCCAAGGGCCCGTTCGGCCTGATCGACTACGAGAAGGCGTTCTGCCCCGACCCGGCGTCCGACGTCTTCGACGTGCGCGGCATCGACCGCGACGGGTGCCTCGTGCTCGTGCGCCCCGACCAGTACGTCGCGCACATCGAACGGCTGGATGCCGCCGAGGAGATCGGGGCGTTCCTGGAGCGCGTGCTGGTCGTCACGCGGCGTCCGGCATCGAGAACGTGAACACCCGGCGTGGGTTGATGCGCGCGTAGGTCGCCCCGTCGAGCACGTTCAGCCAGGACTCCCCGTAGAGCGGCAGGTAGATGTCCAGCAGCGTCTGGCGGAACTCCGCATGCTCGGGCGCACCCACGTCGATGAGCTCGGCCGTGCCGTGCACCGTGACGGCGAGGTGCTCGCCGGGCAGGTGGGTGGCGCTCACGTCGGGCCGCTCGCGGATGTGGCGGAAGCGCACCGAGTCCGGCGCCGAGCCGAAGTGGAAGCGCCCGCCGTGGAAGATGCCGTCGACCGGCCCGGTGATCGGGCGCCCGTCGCGGGTGCTGGTGGCCAGGACGAGCAGGCGCATGCCGGTGAGCGTGTCGGCCAGGTCCTGTGCCGACAGTCGCCGCTGCGGGCTGTGGATGTCGAGCAGATGCCGCGTGGCGTGGGCGTAGCTGTCGTCGATGACGGCTTGCAGGGCCGCGATGTCCTCGGGCCGTTCGTGCATGACGGGTCTCCCTCTACGGTGTAGAGACGCTACTCTACACCGTAGAGATGACGCCCCGATCGCGCGACAGGACCGAGCCGCTGACCGTGGACGCCATCGTCGACGCGGCCTGCGCGCTGATCGCGCGCGACGGCCTGGCGGCGCTGTCGATGCGCCGCCTGGGCGCGGCGCTGGGGGTCGACCCGATGGCCGTCTACCACCACGTGCCCAACAAGCGCGAGCTTCTCTCGCTCGTCATGGCGCGCACGGTGGGGGCGATGACGCCGCCCACGCCCGACGCCCCGTGGGACGCGCGGGTGCGCGCGTGGGCGGCCGCCTACTGGGAGATCGTGGTGGCCAACCGCGACCTCGTCGCTGCCGGGTTGGCCGACCCGGTCGTCGCGGAGGGGGGCCTGCCGCTGACCGACCCGCTGATGGCGGCCGTGGCCGACAGCGGGATCGCCGCCGAGCTGGTGCGGCCGAACGCCTGGCTCGTGGTCGACTTCGTCCACGGCGCGGCGCTTGGCGCGTCGGCCCCGCTGCGCGCGACGCACGACGACGCCACCGAGCTCCTCGCGGCGTTCCACGCCGGCCTCGACACGATCGTCGCCGGCATCGCCGCGCAGCGGTCGCCTCAGGGCAGCTCGGGCGGCGCGCTGACGTAGCGCGGCGGGGTGCGCGAGAGGCCGATCGGGTTGCGCGGCAGGCGCGCGACGGACCCGTCGGGCCGCGGCACCTCGACGATCGGCTCCAGGCCGAGCCGCTCGGCCAGCGCGAACGCCTCGGCGATGTCGTTGACGCGGCCGGCGGGCACGCGCGCCGCGGTCAGGTCGGCGACCCAGTCGGCGACGGGCCGCGTCGCCAGCCGCTCCTCCAGCGCCGCGGCCAGCGCGTCGCGGTGGGCGACGCGCGCGGCGTTCGTGGCGTAGTCGGGGTGGGTGGCCAGCTCGGGCACGCCCAGCACGTCGCAGAGCGCGGCGAACTGGCGGTCGTTGCCGACCGCGACGACCAGGTCGCCGTCGGCCGCCCGCAGCGGCTCGTACGGCGCGATCGACGGATGGCGGTTGCCCATGCGCCGCCCGACGACCCCGCCGGCTGTGTAGGCGGAGGCCTGGTTGACCAGGCCGGTGAGCAGCGCGGAGAGCAGGTCCACCTCGACGCGCTGGCCTTCGCCGGTGGCGTCGCGGTGGCGCAGCGCGGCGAGGATGCCGACCGAGGCGAGCAGTCCGGCCAGCACGTCGACGAGCGCGACGCCGACCTTCTGCGGCGGCCCGTCGGGCTCGCCCGTGATGCTCATCAGCCCGCCGAGCGCCTGCACGAGCAGGTCGTAGCCCGGCAGCGCGGCGCCGCCGCCCGAGCCGAAGCCGGTGATCGAGCAGTAGACGAGCCCGGGGTGCTCGGCGCTGAGGTCCGCGTAGCCCAGCCCGAGGCCGTCGAGCAGGCCCGGGCGGAAGTTCTCGACGACGACGTCGGACCGCGCGGCCAGCGCGCGCGCCTCCGCCACGCCCGCCTCGGTGGCCAGGTCGATCACGACGGAGCGCTTGTTGCGGTTGACCGCCTCGAAGTACGTGGCGTGCCCGCGGTCGTCGTAGGGGGGACCCCACTGGCGCGTGTCGTCGCCGGTGCCCGGCCGCTCGACCTTGATCACCTCGGCGCCCAGGTCGCCGAGCAGCATGGTGGCCATGGGGCCGGCGAGGACGCGGGAGAAGTCGAGGATGCGGAGGCCTTGCAGTGCGGTGGGCATGCTGCGAATATAGATCTTCGAAAATCGAAGAACAAGGAACCCGCATGTCCCACGTCTCCGCTGAACCCGCCGCCCTGCGCCCGAACGACTTCCTGGCCATCGACGCCCGGCTGAGCGACGAGGAGCGCGACATCCGCGACACGGTGCGCGCGTTCGTCGCCGACCGCGTCACGCCGAACGTCGGTGATTGGTTCGAGGAGGCCACGATCCCGCGGGAGCTCGCGCCGGAGCTGGGCAAGCTCGGCGTGCTGGGCATGCACCTGGAGGGCTACGGGTGCGCGGGCGCCAGCGCGACCGCGTACGGGCTGGCCTGCATGGAGCTGGAGGCGGGCGACAGCGGCCTGCGCTCGCTCGTGTCGGTCCAGGGCTCGCTGGCGATGTTCGCGATCTGGCGCTGGGGCAGCGAGGAGCAGAAGCAGGAGTGGCTGCCGCGGATGGCGGCGGGCGAGGCGATCGGCTGCTTCGGCCTGACCGAGCCCGACGCGGGGTCCGATCCCGGCTCGATGCGCACGCGGGCGCGCCGCGACGGCGACGACTGGATCCTGCACGGCCAGAAGATGTGGATCACGAACGGGTCCATCGCGGACGTCGCCGTGGTGTGGGCGGCGACCGACGACGGCATCCGCGGGTTCGTCGTGCCCAAGGGCACGCCCGGCTTCACCACCCAGGACATCCACAAGAAGCTGTCGCTGCGGGCCAGCGTCACGAGCGAGCTGCTGCTCGACGACGTGCGCCTGCCCGCGTCGGCGATGCTGCCCGAGGCGACGTCCCTGCGCGGCCCGCTGTCATGCCTGAACGAGGCGCGCTACGGGATCGTCTGGGGCGCGGCGGGCGCGGCCCGCGCCTGCCTGGAGGCGGCGCTCAGCTACGCGCAGGAGCGCATCGTCTTCAACAAGCCGATCGCCGCCACGCAGATCCAGCAGTCCAAGCTCGCTCAGATGGCGGTGAAGGTCAACCGCTCGACGCTCCTGGCGCTGCACCTGGGCCGGATGAAGGACGCCGGCCAGCTGCGCCCCGAGCACGTGTCGATGGGCAAGCTGAACAACGTCGACGACGCGCTCGACGTCGCGCGCACCGCCCGTCAGGTGCTGGGCGCCAACGGCGTCACGCTCGAGTATCCGGTGATCCGCCACATGAACAACCTCGAGTCGGTCGTGACCTACGAGGGCACCGCCGACGTCCACGCGCTCGTCATCGGCGGCGCGCTGACGGGGATCCAGGCGTTCCGATGACCCCCGCGCGCGGCGGCGCCTCGCCGGACGGCCTGCTCACCGCGCAGCAGCACGCCGTCGACGCGCTGCGCGCGCTGATCGTCGGCGGCGCGCTGCGGCCGGGGATGCGCGCCAACCAGGAGGACCTGGCGGCGCGCTTCGGTCTCAGCGTCGCGCCGGTCCGCGAGGCCCTGCGCGTGCTCGAGCAGGAGGGTCAGCTGACGTACCGCCCGCGGCGCGGCTACTTCGTCACCGAGCTGCGGATCGCCGACCTCGAGGAGATCTACGACCTGCGGCGCCTGCTCGAGGCGCGCGCGGCGCGCGAGGGGCTCGCGGCGCTCGACGACGAGGGCCTCGCGCGCGTGCAGGCGGCGGCGCGCGCCTGCATGGACGCCGTCGACGCCGGGGACGTCGCCGCCGAGCTGGCCGCCAACCGGGCCTTCCACTTCGGGATCTTCGACCCGCACCGCCCGCACACGCTGCGCGTCATCCAGTCCCTGTGGGACGCGACCGAGGCCTACCGGGCCATGTACTACAACTCGCCCGAGGAGCGGCGGGCGTCGATCGAGGCGCACGACCGCATCCTGGAGGCGCTGCAGGCCCGCGACGCAGACCGCCTGATCGCCGAGCTGGACGCCCACCGCGACCGGGCGCTCGTCGTGCTGCGCGAGGTCCTCGTCGAAGCCGAGGACGGCGGGCGCCAGGCGGAGTGACGGTCAGGCGCTGGGCCGCCGCGCCCGCGCCAGCTTGATCACCAGCTGCAGGGACAGCAGATCCTGGTCCTCCAGCGAGATGCCGCTGATCTGCTCGGCGCGCTGCAGGCGCTGGCGCAGCGTGTTGACGTGGATGTTCAGCGCGCGGGCCGTGGGGGCGTACGCGCGGCCCGACTCCAGGTAGCACTCGAGCGTGGACAGCAGGTTGGCCTGACGGCGCTGGTCGTAGGCGATGAGCGTGTCGACGGCCTCCTGCAGGTGGTCGCGGGGCGCGTCGCCGTCGAGCAGGTGGGTGAGGTAGCGGTAGGCGCCGCCGTCGCGGTGCACGAGCGTGGCGGGCCCGTCGTTCAGCGCCTGGGCCAGGCGGGAGGCGTCGGTGGCCTCGGCCAGCGAGCGCATCGCGCCGGGGCTGCCGGTGCGCGCGTCGCTGAGGCCGATCGCCACGCCGTGCGCCTCGGCGACCGACTGCAGCGCCGCCGCCACGTCGCGGCTGGGCTGCGGGCCGGGCTCGTTGACGGCCAGCAGCCCGCGCAGCTCGTGGGCGCCGACGTCGCACATCGCGCCCGAGCCGGCGGTCCGCAGCGCCCGCTCCACGCGGGCGCCGGCGGACTCCCAGTCGGTGGTGGCGTCGAACGGGCGGGCGTGGACGATCACGTGCGGGCGGTCGAGGTCGATGCCGGCGGCGCGGGCGCGGTTGTGGGCGCGCGCCTCCTCGCCGCCCGACAGCGCGTCGAACAGCTCGCGCGCGACGTTCTCGACGGTCAGGTGCTCGATCAGGTCGGCCTTCTCCAGCGCGAGCGCGAGCAGGTGGCCCAGGGCGCGGGCCAGCTCGGCGCCGTGGGCCCGCCACGGCTCGCGCGCGGCCAGCACGAGCACGCCGCGCTGCTCGCCGCCGGCGCTCAACGGGATCGCCATCGCGGCGCCCGGCGGCTCGGCCAGCCCGAGCTCGCGGCCGACGGCCTCCAGGCGCTGGTGGTCGACGCTCGAGGAGGCCAGCAGGTCCAGCACCACCCGGGCGCTGGCCGGGCCGGCGACCGTCGCCGCGGCGCCGGGCGGGTCGGAGGCGACCAGCCGCAGGCGGTCCTCGGCGTCGAACTCGTACAGGCGGCACTGGTCGCAGGGCAGCAGCTGGCGGGCACCCTCGAGCGCGAGCCGATGCAGCTCCGTGCGGTCGCCGGCGCCGGCCAGGCGCTGGGCCAGGTCCGTCCAGCGCGTCAGCGCCTGCACCCGCTGCTCGGACTCCTCGAACAGCTTGGCGTTCTCGATCGCACCCGCCACGAGCGCGGCCGCGCGCGACAGCACCGCGATGATGCCCTCGTCGAACTCGCGCGGGGCCTCGGTGTGCAGCACGATCGCGCCCAGCGCGTCCTGGTTGCGGGCCGGGATCGGCACCGCGACCATCGACTGGAAGCGCTCCTCCTCGAGCTCGGGCACGTAGACGGTGCGCGGGTCGTCCATCGCGTGGTCGCGGATGAACCCCGGCTGGCGATGGCGCACAGCCCAGCCGGCCAGGCCCTGATCGACGCCGAAGCGCACCCGCCCGATCAGGTGCGCGTACACGGGGGAGGCCGCGCGCATCAGCAGCTCGTCGTCCTCCACGAGGTAGACGAAGCACGCGTGGCAGGCCGTGGCCCGGGTGAGCAGGTCGACGACCCGGGCCAGGACCTGCTGCAGGTCCGGGGTGGAGCTGATGATCGAGACGACGGCCGAGAGCGTGTCGTTCTCGAGCCGCAGCTGGCGCAGGTCCGGCGCGCCGCCGAGCGGCCCGCCGGCCCCGCCTAGAACAGCTGGAGGTAGCGGTTCAGCTCCCAATCGGTCACCTGGTTGTGGGCCTGCTCCCACTCGGCCTTCTTGACCGAGACGTAGTAGTCGACGTAGTCCTCCCGTCCGCAGGAGCCCAGCGCGGCGCGCAGCACCTCGTCGGCCTCCAGCTCGCGCACCGCGTCCAGCAGGTTCCCCGGCAGCGTCTCGATGCCGCGCTCGGTCCGCTCGGCCGCCGACAGCTCGTGGAGGTTCAGCCGCGACGTCGGCGCGCCCGGGTCCAGCTGGCGCTCGATGCCGTCCAGGCCCGCGGCCAGGACCGCGGTCGCGGCGAGGTACGGGTTGCAGGAGCCGTCGACCGTGCGGTCCTCGATGCGCCCGGGGCCGGGGATGCGCAGCATCTGCGTGCGGTTGTTGTTGCCGTAGGAGATGTACACCGGCGCCCACGCCGAGCCGCTCTGGGAGCCGATCACCAGGCGCTTGTAGGAGTTGACCGTCGGGGCGGTCAGGGCGATGTAGGCGCGCGCGTGCGCCTTGAGGCCGCCGAGGAAGTGGTAGGCGGTCTGGGACAGGCCGAGGCCGTGCTCGTCGGCGGCGGGGTCGGCCTCGAAGACGTTGACGCCGTCCTTCCACAGGCTCATGTGGAAGTGGCAGCCGTTGCCGGTCAGGTGCCCGAACGGCTTGGGCATGAACGTGGCGATCAGGCCGCGCTGCTGGGCCAGCGTCTCGACCATGTAGCGGAAGAACACGGCGCGGTCGCACGTCGTGAGCGCGTCGGCGAACGCGAAGTTCTGCTCGAACTGGCCGTTGGCGTCCTCGTGGTCGGTCGCGTAGTTGTCCCAGCCCAGCGCCGTGACGTGGTCGGCCACCTCGGTGACGAAGTCGAGGTTGCGCGTCAGCGCGCGCATGTCGTAACAGGGCTGGTCGAGCGTGTCGAGCGGGTCGGCCACCTCGATGCCGCCGTCCTCGGTGCGGCGCACGAGGAAGTACTCCAGCTCGGCGCCGATCTTGAACTCGAAGCCGAGCTCGCGGGCGCGCTCGAGCTGGTGGCGCAGGATGGTGCGCGGGTCGTAGTTCCACGTCTCGCCCTCGACCTGGATGTCGCAGGCCATGCGCGCGATGTCCGGGCGCCAGGGCAGCGGCGTGAAGCTGCGCGGGTCGGGCATCGCGGCCAGGTCGGGGTCGTTGGGCCGCTGTCCGATGTCGCCGGCGGCCGCGCCCGCGAACCCGGCACCATCCTCGAAGAGGTCGTCGAGATGATGGGCGGGGACGAGCTTGGCGTTCGGCTTCCCGTGCATGTCGACGAACTGCGCGAACACGAAACGCACGCCGTTGTCGGCGACGTAGCGTCGAACGTCCTCGACGGTGGTGGGAAGCGGGGCGGCTGACACGTTGCTCACAGGCTCCTGTTGCGTGGGCGGGGACGTGCGCCTCGGGGGACAACTCGCGGCGCGTGGTGACCGCGTGCAATCAAACTGGGCGTGGAGGAACCAGACAATGTCGAGATCCTCTGCTTCGGGAGGGCGGTTGGTGGAGCTAGCGGACACGCAACGGGCACTGGCCGATCCAATTATGGATGGTTCACCCATAGAGGATGTGGCAACTGTGCGGCTCTGCGCCATGGACGGGCCCCGGAACGCGGCGTACCGTGGCGGTCCACATGTGCGGCATCGTCGGAATCTTCTGCAAGTCCCCGGCGCTTGAGGAGCGCCTCGGGGCGCTCGTCGGCGACATGCTCGTCCAGATGGGCGATCGCGGTCCTGACAGCGCCGGGGTGGCGATCTATCGCGACCCCGTCGGCGCGGGCGCGAGCAAGCTGTCGCTCTACGCGAGCGACGCGGCCGTCGACTGGACGGCGGTCACCGAGCTGGCGGCCGGCGCGTTCGGCGTCAGCCGCAGCGTCGAGGTCACCCCGCGCCACATCATCCTCGACGTGCTCGCCGAGCCCGACGACGCGCAGGCCTGGGCGGAGACGCTGCCCGGCGTCACCGTGATGAGCACGGGCCGCAAGATCGAGATCTACAAGGAGGCCGTGGAGCCCGCGGCGTTCGTGCAGACGTTCGACCTGGCCGGAATGGCGGGCTCGCACGCGATCGGGCACACCCGGATGGCGACGGAGTCGAAGGTCACCACCGCCGGCTCGCACCCGTTCTCGACGGGCATGGACCTGTGCCTCGTGCACAACGGCTCGCTGTCCAACCACAACCGGCTGCGCCAGGAGCTGCGCCGTGAGGGCATCGGCTTCAAGACCGAGAACGACTCCGAGGTCGCCGCGGGCTACCTGACCTGGCGGATGCGCGAGGGGGCGACGCTCGAGCAGGCGCTCGAGGGCTGCCTGGAGGACCTGGACGGCTTCTACACCTTCGCGGTCGGCACCGCTGACGGCTTCGCGGTGCTGCGCGACCCGATCGCCTGCAAGCCCGCGGTGATGGCCGAGACCGACGACTACGTCGCGATCGCCTCCGAGTACCGCGCGCTGGCCGAGCTGCCCGACGCGGCCGACGCGACGGTCTGGGAGCCGAGCCCCGGCGTCGTCTACAGCTGGGGCGCGGTGCCGGCGTGAGCATCGAGTTCGATCTGGCCACGAGCTCGGTCCGCGAGCTCAACCAGGCCCTGCACGACGCCCGCGAGGGCAGCTTCCGCGTCCGCAACCCGCGCGGCGCCCACGCGATCGCCGCGGGCATCGACGCGCCGCTGGAGGTCGACATCGACGGCCATGCGGGCTACTACTGCGCCGGCATGAACCAGCACGCGACGGTCCGCGTGCACGGCAACGCCGGCGTCGGCCTGGCCGAGAACATCATGTCCGGCCGCGTCGAGGTCGACGGCGACGCCAGCCAGTCGGCCGGCGCGACCGGCCACGGCGGCCTCGTCGTGATCGGCGGCAACGCGTCCGCGCGCTGCGGCATCTCGATGAAGGGCGTCGACATCGTCGTGCGGGGCTCCGTCGGCCACCTGAGCGCGTTCATGGCCCAGAAGGGCCGCCTCGTGGTCTGCGGCGACGCCGGCGACGCGCTGGGCGACTCGATCTACGAGGCGCACCTGTACGTGGCCGGCAGCGTCGCCAGCCTCGGCGCCGACTGCGTCGAGAAGGAGATCCGCGACCACCACGAGCAGGAGCTGCTCGAGCTGCTCGCCGCGGCGGGGATCGACGATCTCAAGCCCGCTGACTTCCGCCGCTACGGCTCGGCCCGGCAGCTGTACACGTTCAACGTCGACGACGCAGAGGTGGCGGTCAGCCGATGAGTCAGTGGGATCTGCGCGAGTCGGCGACGTTCGACCGCGGCACCATCGCCGAGATCCAGCGCGCCGCGCGCACCGGCATCTACGACATCCGCGGCCACGGCGCCAAGCGCAAGGTGCCGCATTTCGACGACCTGCTGCTGCTGGGCGCGTCGATGTCGCGTTATCCGCTGGAGGGCTACCGCGAGCGCTGCGACACCGACGTCGTGCTGGGCTCGCGCTTCGCCAAGAAGCCGATCCACCTCGACATCCCGATCACGATCGCCGGCATGAGCTTCGGCGCGCTCTCGGCCCAGGCCAAGGAGGCGCTGGGGCGCGGGGCGTCGGCGATGGGGACGTCCACGACGACCGGCGACGGCGGCATGACGCCCGAGGAGCGCGAGTCGTCCAAGACACTCGTCTACCAGCTGCTGCCGTCCCGCTACGGCATGAACCCCGACGACCTGCGCAAGGCCGACGCGATCGAGATCGTCATCGGCCAGGGGGCCAAGCCGGGAGGGGGCGGGATGCTGCTGGGCCAGAAGATCTCCGACCGCGTGGCCGAGAT
>Ga0164243_10016357_pt1 | contig 10184 bp, 9 predicted proteins | sample OricompcompostOP_FD_108781 | JGI IMG/M metagenome (GOLD analysis project Ga0164243, IMG submission 108781) | Organic Plus compost microbial communities from Emeryville, California, USA - Original compost - Organic plus compost (OP) | ecosystem: Engineered > Solid waste > Mixed feedstock >... | reverse complement strand
GGCGGCGCGCAGCATCGCCTTGGGGTCGACGGCGGACTCGGTGTAGAAGTCGCGGTCCTCGGCGGCCAGGATGGCGTGCTGGGCCGGCTTCGACATCTGGGCGAGGGGGACGTTCTCCCGGTTGACCTTGCCGTCGCGGGCGATCACGGAGCCGTCGGCGTACATGTAGACGTTCGCCTGCTTGGTGGCGAGCGCGTTGGCCGGGGGGATCTTGACGAGGGAGTAGCCGAGGAAGAACAGGCCGGCGAGCAGCAGGACGCCGATGACGAAGGTGCCGAGGACCATGCGCCAGGTCGGGATGATCCGTCGCCAGCCCGTCCGCCGGGGTCGCTTCGGCTTCCCGGCCGGCTGCTGCGGCTGTGCCTGCGGCTCTTCGCTCATGTCGTGCTCGGACTCCTGATTCACGTCGTACTTCCCGTACGCCCTCGTACGCCTGCTGCGCCCCCATTGAAGACTCTCGCGCCGGGTGTTCCGTTCCCGGAAAGGCGCGCGTGTTGGGGGAAAGTGAGCTGTTTCTCGCCTCAGGGTGCCCCGGAAATCGGCTGGCAGGCCGCCTCGGGTGGCGGCTAGGCTCCTGCGCTTCGGTGCCGGCGCGGGTGAGGAGGGTCGTGGACGTGGGCGCGGGGCGGTTGTACCTGGCCGTCGCGGCGGGTGGTTTCCGGCGGTATGCGACGTACCGGCTGGCCACGGCGGCCGGGGTGTTCACCAACACCGTCTTCGGGGTGATCCTCGTCTTCACCTATCTGGCCCTGTGGGAGGAGCGGCCGGGGCTCGGCGGCTACGACCAGGCGCAGGCGGTGACGTACGTGTGGCTGGGGCAGTGCCTGTTCGCGACGCTGGCGATCCAGGGCGGGGGCGCGGAGAAGGAGCTGATGGAGCGGATCCGCACCGGGGAGGTCGCCGTCGACCTGTACCGGCCGGTGGATCTTCAGCTGTGGTGGCTGGCGGGGGATCTGGGGCGGGCCGCGTTCCAGCTGCTGGGCCGGGGGGTGGTGCCGTTCCTGTTCGGGGCGGCGTTCTTCCCGACGGCGCTGCCCACGGACGTGGCCCGGTGGGCGGCGTTCACGGTGACGCTGCTGCTGGCGGGGGTGGTGAGTTTCGCGATCCGCTATCTGGTGGCGCTGAGCGTGTTCTGGCTGCTGGACGGGACGGGCGTCAACCAGGCGCTGATGATCGCGGGTCTGTTCTTCTCGGGCATGCTCCTGCCGCTGAACGCGTTCCCGGGGGCGTTCGGCGAGGTGGTGCGGGTGCTGCCGTGGGCGGCGCAGTTGCAGATGCCGGCGGACGTGCTGATGGGGGAGACCGGGGTGGCGGGGGCGCTGGCGTTCCAGGCGGGCTGGGCGGTGGTGCTGCTGGCGGCGGGGCGCGCGGTGCAGTCGGCGGCGACGCGGCGGGTGGTGGTGCAGGGTGGCTGAGCGCGGCGCGGTGGTGGAGGGACTGCGGGCCTACCGGCTGATCGCCGGGATGTGGGTGCGTTCCAGCATGACGTACCGGACGTCGTTCGCGGTCACGGTGGTGGGCAACCTGCTGCTGACGGGACTGGACTTCGTGGGCATCCTGCTGATGTTCTCGCAGGTCGACAGGCTGGGTGGCTGGTCGCTGCCGGAGGTGGCGTTCCTGTACGGGCTGTCGGTGACGGCGTTCGGGTTCGCGGATCTGGTGCTGGGTTCGATGGACGCGCTGGGTGCCCGGATGCGGGACGGTTCGTTCGACGTGCTGCTGGTGCGTCCGGTGCCGGTGCTCGCGCAGGTCGGCGCGGACCGGTTCGCGCTGCGCCGGCTGGGCCGGATCACGCAGGGCCTGGCGGTGCTGGGCTGGGCGCTGTCGGCGGTGGACGTGGAGTGGACGGCGGCGAAGGTGCTGCTGGTGCCGGTGATGGTGCTGAGCGGTGCGGTGATCTTCGGCGCGGTGTTCGTGGCGGGGGCGGCGTTCCAGATCGTCGCGCAGGACGCCGCCGAGGTGCAGAACGCGTTCACGTACGGCGGGACGACGCTGTTGCAGTATCCGCCGACGGTGTTCGGCAATGACCTGGTGCGGGGGGTGACGTTCACGCTGCCGCTGGCCTTCGTCAACTGGGTGCCGGCCGCCCATGTGCTGGGCCGGCCGTACCCGGTGGCGCTGCCGGGGTGGACGGCGTACGCGTCCCCGCTGGTCGCGGCGGTGTGCTGCGGGGCGGCGGGGCTGGTGTGGCGGTCGGGCCTGCGGGCGTACCGGAGTACGGGGAGCTGAGGGACGGGCATGGGTGACGAGGCGTTCATCGGGGCCGACGGGGCGGCCGGGGTCGGAGAGGCGATCGGGGTCGGGGAGGCGTTCGGGGCCGACGAGGCGTTCATCGAGGTCGACGGGGTCGAGAAGGTCTTCGACGTCCGCCGCAGGACGGGTTTCCTGAAGCGGGAGCGGCGGCGGGTGCGGGCGGTCGACTCGATCTCCTTCCGGGTGGCGCGCGGCGAGATGGTGGGCTACATCGGGCCGAACGGCGCCGGGAAGTCGACGACGATCAAGATGCTGACCGGCATCCTGACGCCGAGCGGCGGCCGGCTGCGGGTGGCCGGGATCGATCCGTCCCGGGAGCGGACCCGGCTGGCGCACCGCATCGGGGTGGTGTTCGGGCAGCGCACCACGCTGTGGTGGGACCTGCCGCTGATCGACTCGTACCGGCTGATGCACCGCATGTACCGGATCCCGGACGCCCGCTACCGGGAGAACCTGGACCGGCTCGTCGAACTCCTCGGTCTGGAGGACCTGCTGGAGGTGCCGGTGCGCCAGCTGTCCCTCGGGCAGCGGATGCGCGGGGACGTCGCGGCGGCGCTGCTGCACGACCCGGAGGTGCTGTACCTGGACGAGCCGACGATCGGCCTGGACGTGATGTCGAAGGCCAGGGTGCGGGCGTTCCTGCGGGAGCTGAACGCCGAGCGGGGCACCACGGTGCTGTTGACCACGCACGACCTCCAGGACATCGAGCAGCTGTGCTCGCGGGTCATGGTCATCGACCACGGGCGGCTGGTGTACGACGGGGCGCTCGCCGGGCTGCACGAGGTGGGGGAGAGCGAGCGGATGCTCGTGGTCGACCTGGAGCGCGAGCTGCCGCCGATCGAGGCGCCCCCGGCCCGGGTGGTGAAGGTGGAGGGGCCGCGGCAGTGGCTGGCGTTCCCGGCGTCCGAGTCGGCGGCGGCCCTGGTGGCGCGGGTCGCCGCCGACCACCCGCTGGTGGACCTGTCGGTGCGCGAGCCGGACATCGAGGCGGTGATCGCACGCGTGCTGAACAGCCCGGCGGAGCCTCCCGAGGCGCCGCGGGAGGACGTGGGACGGGTCATCTCGTAGCTTCCGGGCGGGAGTTGCTCGTAGGCTGCTGTCATGAGCGACAACGCCCCGGAGCTGCGCGCCTCCGACGCCGACCGTGAACGCGTCGCCGACGTCCTGCGGGACGCCCTCGCGGAGGGGCGGCTCGACATGGAGGAGTTCGGGGACCGGCTGGACGCCACCTACCGGGCCCGTACCTACGGCGAGCTGGAGCCGCTGACCCGGGACCTGCCGGTCGGCGCGGCACCGGCGCCGAGGGTCGACATGGTCAAGCGTCCCGTGCCCGAGGACCAGCCGTGGGAGGGGCGGATCGTCGGCGGTGACGACTCCCCGGCGTGGGCGGTGGCCGTGCTGTCCGGGTTCCAGCGCAAGGGGCGGTGGACGGCGCCGAAGCGGCTCAACTGCGTGGCGTTCTGGGGCGGCGGGGAGATCGACCTGCGGGAGGCGAACTTCGCGGACCGCGAGATCGTGATCAACTGTGTGGCCGTCATGGGCGGCGTGCAGGTGATCGTGCCGCCCGGCGTGGAGGTCGTGGTGCGTGGCGTCGGTGTCATGGGCGGCTTCGACCACCGTGAGGACGGTGTCCTCGGCGAGCCCGGCGGGCCCCGGGTGATCGTGTCCGGGTTCGCGTTCTGGGGCGGGGTCGGTGTGGAGCGCAAGCTGACGCGCGCCCAGAAGCAGGAGCTGCGCGAGGAGCGCCGCCGCGAGAAGCTGGAGCGCAAGGCCGGCCGGCGCGAGCTGCCGACGCCGGGGTCCGACGAGGACTGAGCGGGCACGGGGAAGGGGCGGCCACCGGGTCCGTCCCTTCCCTCTCGCTCACAGTTCGGCGGGGGCCGCGCCCTTCAGCAGGCCGAGGTCGAAGCTGTCCGCCATCCGCTGGTAGCCCTTGTCGCTGGGGTGCAGATGGTCGCCCGAGTCGTAGTCGGCGCGGAACCGGCGCGGGTTGTACGGGTCGCGGACCGCCGCGTCGAAGTCGACGACCGCGTCGAAGACGCGTCCCGCGCGGATCTGCGCGTTGATCTGCTGCCGTACCTGCTCGCGGGCGTCGGTGTAGCCGCGGTGGCCCTGGAAGGGCATCAGGGTCGCGCCGATCACCTTCAGGCCGCGGGCGTGGCCCTGGCGGACCAGGGTGCGCAGCCCGTCGAGGATGCGCTCGGGGTCGGCGACGCCGGGGGTGCGCAGGATGTCGTTGACGCCGAGGTCGATGACGACGACCTTGACGCCGGTGCGGGAGAGCACGTCCCGGTGGTAGCGGCCGAGCCCGGCCTGGTTGTCGGCGGGGCGGCCGGTGCCGCTGGCGAGGATCTGGTTGCCGCTGATGCCCTGGTTGACGACGCTGTAGCGGGGCAGGTCCTGGCCGGCCGCGATGGCGCTCCGCAGCCGGCGCGCGAGGACGTCCGTCCAGCGGCGGTTGGCGTTCAGCGTGGACGTGATGCCGTCGGTCAGCGAGTCGCCGAAGACGACGACGGTGCCGTCCGACTCGTTGCTGAGGACGTCCACCGCGGTCAGGTACCGCCAGGACGTGACCTGCCCGGTGTACGCGGCGCCGGTGGTGTCCTCGGTGAGGTCGCCGTCGCCGACGTAGCTGGTCTGGCGGGCGTGCGGGTGCCAGGTCACCGGGCCGGACGGGGTCGGCGAGTACGTGGTGACCAGCACGTCGGAGTCGGCGGGAATCGCGATGCGCACCGCGTCGCTGAGCACCTGCTGCCCGGGCGGTACGACGACGGTGGTGCTGCCGCCGAAGGTCAGGCGCCGCATGGTGTCCGCGACGGCGGCCGCGGTGCCGGGGCCGGCGGCGACGGCCATCGACGCGTGCGTGATCGTCAGCGACGACTGGCCGTAGAGATTGGACAGCGTGATCCGGGCACTCGTACCTCCGACGCCGACGTGCACGACGTTGCGCAGGGAACGGCCCACCAGGCCCTCGACCTCGGTGCCCGGCTCCGCGCCGACCGGGGACGCCGACCAGGCGCCGACCCACAGGCCGGTGGAGGCGGGGGCGGCGGGGCCGCGGCCGGTGCCGCGCTGCGCGGGGGTGGTCTTGCCGGCGGCGCTGCCGTGGTCGGCGGCGACCCCGATGTACAGACCGACGGACAGGGTGACGATCAATGCGACGATCGCGGCGAGCAAGGCATAACCGTTACGCCTGGTCATGCGGTGCGTTCTCCTCGGACGGACGGGAGCCCGAGGCTCCGGTGTGATCACCTCATGATGCGTCATAAGGCGGAAGGGAGTTGCACAGACCCCCCATTGGGCCGCCCGGAGTGCTCCGGAGTCGTCATCGCTCTCCCCCCGGGGGAACAGACGCCGGGAACTCCTGATTCGTTCCAGGAGTAGGTCGGGAAGGGACAATGTGTGCGGGGGATCACGGACGGGCGGAGCGGAATGGAACGAACGAATCCGGAGGAATCGGGAACGCGTGGCGTAGGGGAGCATGCCCGGCCGCAGGCCCCCGGTAACCGGGACGTGCCCGCGGCGGCCACCCGCGCCATGTCCACGTTCACCGCCGCCGACGAGGAGAAACGGCGCGGCGTACGGCGGATGAAGCTCACCGCGACCGGCCTGCTGCTGTTCGTCGCGCTCGTGTACGTCCTCGCCGAGGTCGCCTCCCACCACGGCGCCGGCGCCTGGGCCGACTACGTGGCCGCCGCCGCGGAGGCCGGCATGGTCGGCGCCCTCGCGGACTGGTTCGCCGTCACGGCCCTCTTCCGGCACCCGCTGGGCCTGCCCATCCCGCACACCGCGATCATCCCGAACAAGAAGGACCAGCTCGGCGTCTCCCTGGGCGAGTTCGTCGGCGAGAACTTCCTCTCCGAGGACGTCGTACGGCAGCGGCTGCGCGCCGTCGGCATCGGCAGCCGGCTCGGCGCCTGGCTCGCCGAACCCGACCACGCCGACCGGGTCACCGCCGAGCTGGCGACCGCGCTGCGCGGCGCCCTGACCGTCATGCGGGACTCCGACGTCCAGGCCGTCGTCGGCGAGGCCATCACACGCCGCGCCGACGCCCGCGAGATCGCGCCCGGCGTCGGCAAGATGCTGGAGGGCGTCGTCGCCGAGGGCGGCCACCGCAGGGCCGTCGACCTGATCGTGGCCAAGGCCCACGACTGGCTCGTCCTGCACGGCGACGACGTCATGGGGGCCGTGCAGGGCGGTGCGCCCGGCTGGACGCCGAGGTTCGTGGACCGCAAGGTCGGCGAGCGCGTCTACAAGGAACTGCTCCGCTTCTGCGTGGAGATGCGGGACATGCCCTCCCACCCTGCGCGCGGCGCCCTCGACCGGTTCCTCATCGACTTCGCCTCCGACCTCCAGTCCGACACCGAGACGCGGGCGCGCGTCGAACGGCTCAAGGGCGAGGTGCTGGCCCGCGGCGAGGTGCAGGACCTGATCGCCTCGGCCTGGACCGCCGTACGCTCCATGATCGTGTCCGCGGCGGAGGACGAGCGCAGCGAGCTGCGGCTGCGGGTCCGCTCCTCCCTGCTCTCCCTGGGCGCCCGGATGGCCGCCGAGCCGTCCATGCAGAACAAGGTGGACCGCTGGGTCGAGGACGCCGCCGTGCACGTCGTGACGACGTACCGCGCGGAGATCACCTCCCTGATCACGGACACCGTGGCCGGCTGGGACGCCGAGCACACCACCCGCAAGATCGAGGCGCACATCGGCCGCGATCTTCAGTTCATCCGGATCAACGGCACCGTGGTCGGCTCCCTCGCCGGACTGGTGATCTACACGGTGGCGCGGGCCCTGGGGGCGTAGATTCGCCGTTTCGCGGGCACTCGACGAGCGTTCCACTCGCCGAGGAGGGAGCTCATGAGCACGGCACAGGCCGAGAGCGGCCGCACGATCACCACGGACATCCCCGCGAGACTCGACCGGCTGCCGTGGTCCCGCTGGCACTGGACCATCGTGATCGGTCTCGGAACCGTCTGGATCCTCGACGGCCTCGAGGTCACGACCGTCGGGAACATCGCACCCCGCCTGTCCGAAGAGGGCAGCGGACTTCCCATCTCCTCCGGTCAGGTCACGGGCCTCGCCGCCGCGCTCTACGTGGCCGGAGCCTGCATCGGCGCCCTGTTCTGGGGCCGGCTGACCGACCGCTGGGGCCGCAAGAAGCTGTTCATGATCACGCTCGCCGTGTATCTGGGCGCGACCGCGCTGACCGCGTTCAGCTTCCACACCTGGTGGTTCTTCCTCTTCCGCTTCCTCACCGGCTTCGGCATCGGCGGCGAGTACGCGGCGATCAACTCCGCGATCGACGAGCTGATCCCCGCGCACTACCGCGGCCGCGTCGACCTGATGATCAACGGCAGCTTCTGGCTGGGCGCCGTCGGCGGCGCGCTGCTGTCGATCGTCGCCCTGGACACCTCGATCTTCGCCGCGGACGTCGGCTGGCGGCTCACCTTCGCGCTCGGCGCCGTCCTCGCCCTGGTCATCCTCCTCGTACGACGGCACGTCCCGGAGAGTCCACGGTGGCTGCTGATCCACGGCAGGGACGACGAGGCGGAACAGATCGTGAGCTCCATCGAGGAGAAGGTGGAGGCCGGCCGGGACGAACCGCTGCCGCCCGCGGAGGGCGAGCTCACCATCCGCCAGCGCCGCAGCGTCACCTTCATGGAGATCGGCCGTACCGTCTTCGCCAAGTACCGCAGGCGCGCCACCCTCGGTTTCGCCCTCTTCATCGGCCAGGCGTTCCTCTACAACGCCATCACCTTCGGCTTCGGCGCGATCCTCACCCAGTTCTTCGACGTGCCGAGCGGCAACACCGGCTACTACTTCGCGGTCATCGCGGTCGGCAACTTCATGGGGCCGCTGCTCCTCGGCAAGCTGTTCGACACGGTGGGCCGGCGCGTGATGATCTCGTCGACGTACCTGCTGTCCGGGCTCCTGCTGTTCGGCACGGCCTGGCTGTTCGACCGGGGCTCGCTGAGCGCGACCACGATGACGGCCTGCTGGTGCGCGGTGCTGTTCTTCGCCTCGGCCGGCGCGTCCAGCGCCTACCTGACGGTGTCCGAGGTCTTCCCGATGGAGACCCGGGCCATGTCCATCGCCTTCTTCTACGCCCTCGGCACCGCGGCGGGCGGCATCAGCGGCCCGCTGCTGTTCGCCAAGCTCACGGACACGGGCGTGGTCGGCGACACGGTCCTCGCGTTCCAGATCGGCGCCGGGCTGATGTGCGCGGCCGGCCTGGTCGCGGCGGTCCTCGCCGTGAAGGCCGAACGCCGGTCCCTGGAGGACATCGCCAAGCCGCTGTCGGCGGTCGCCAAGTCGGCCGGCGACAGCGTCCGCCCGGCACCGGCACAGGGGACGGCGGGGCCGTAGCGGTACCGCTCTCCACGCGGGAGGCGCCGGGCCCGGCCGGGCCCGGCGCCTCCTCCATGCTTCAGCCCGCGTGCCTCACCTCCGGCCCCGCGTGCGCCTCATCCCCGGCGGTCGGCGACCGCCCAGGAGGCGAGGGCGACGGCGCCCGCGACCCCGAAGACGGCCGGCCAGGCGCCGACCTTCCTGGCCAGCGGGTGCGAACCGGCGAAGGCGGCGGCGTAGGTGACGGTCAGGGCCGCCGCGGCCCGGTCGCCGGCCTGCCGCCGCCACTGCTGCGCGGCGGTGGCCCCCGCGACGGCCAGCACGGCCCCGCCCAGCTGCCGCTTCCTGGTCCAGCGGGCCACGCCGTACCCGCCGACGAGCCCGCTCGCGGCGACCACCGCGCTGGGGATCCTCGCCATGTGTCCCTCCAACCGCTTGCGCCGGCCGCTGCTGCCGGCCGAGCTGTAGAGCATGAAGATAACGGGCGGGGCGTGGCCGCCTTCCACCGGCGAGGCCTTCCTGCCGCGGCCCGGCGTCACAGCACGTCGGCGAGGCGGTCCACCTGGTCGGGGTCGAGGCCGTGGCAGTAGAGCATCACCTCGTGGACGCCCAGACCGGCGTAGGCGGCGAGCGCCGCGCGGATCGCGGCCGGGGTGGTCAGCAGCCCCTCGGCCATCCGGTCGGCCATGCCCGTGAAGGCGTAGTAGGCGAGCAGCCGGGACCGGGCGTCGTCGAGGACGTCCCGCGGGCCGAGCGCCACGTTCACCTGGGCCACCAGGCGGGGCTCGCCGTCCCGGCCGTACTCCTCCCAGAAGCCGCGGACGGTGTCGAACAGCCCGCCCGCCCAGGACGGCGGAGCGGCGGCGAGGAAGCCGTCGCCGAAGCGCGCGACACGTTCGAGCGCGGCCGGCCGGAAGCCGCCGAACAGCACCTGCGGGCCGCCGGCGAGGGCGGGCGCGGGCCCGACGGGGCCGGCACCGTCCCCGTACGCCTCCCCGGCCCACAGGCGCCGCATGAGGGCCATCTGCCGGTCCAGGAGCCGCCCCCGGGTCCGCGGATCGGTCCGGCGACGAGATGGTCGTCCTCCCGCCCGCCGACCCCCAGCCCGAGGACGAGCCGCCCCCCGGTCATCCGGTCCAGGGTGGCCGCCTGCTTGGCCAGCAGGGCGGTGCCGCGCAACGGGGCGAGCAGCACCTCGGTCTGCACCCGGACGCGGGAGGTGGCACCGGCGAGGACGGAGAGGGCGACGAGCGGTTCGGGGTTGTCGTACACGAGCCGGTCCAGCAGCCCGAGGGTGCTGAAGGGGCCGGCGTCGGCACGCCGGGCCCAGGTGAGGAGGGCGGCGGGATCACCGACGGGCAGACCGATGCCCACGTCGAGACGGGCGTTCATGAGGGAACCTCCGGAACGATGGGTCGACAGAGTCAGCTGCCGCCCCTCCCGCGCCTCATGTCGTCGAGGCGGGACGCTCCCACGCTGCGGCGTGTCTCCGGGGAACGTCTCGTCGAAGTGGGGGCACGGTATCGACCCCCGATCCGCCCGACAAACGAATTACGGGTCAGTCGTCCGAACCACCGCTTACGGTC
>Ga0164243_10016356_pt1 | contig 10184 bp, 6 predicted proteins | sample OricompcompostOP_FD_108781 | JGI IMG/M metagenome (GOLD analysis project Ga0164243, IMG submission 108781) | Organic Plus compost microbial communities from Emeryville, California, USA - Original compost - Organic plus compost (OP) | ecosystem: Engineered > Solid waste > Mixed feedstock >... | reverse complement strand
CTCACCACACGGTTCGTAATGTACTCAATGACCTCGAGCACCAAATCGGTCTTTTCCACCCTGAGCGCCCTTCCAAGCGGCGGCATGAGCGTATCAAATTCCACGTCAACGATAGGCCCTACGGCCCTGACCACCGAACCTACGTTATAGCTATTTTCCTTGCTCATAATCCTCCTCCGACACGCGTTCCATAAAGCTCACGGAGCTTGGAGTCTATCATTTCTCGGCGTGCCTTGTGGTATCGCTGACGCAATGTTTTTGATGCGTCTTTCGCATTATCGTACGAATCACGCATGGAGACCATCTGGGCAGCGCTATACGCAAGCATTGCCTCGGCCATATAGTGGTAGAGGGATAGTCCGACGACCGTTTGGTTCATATAGTTCGAGATCTCTTGTGCATTCGGTTCTATTATAAACCGCTCAGCCGCAACTTCAGCTTCCGGGCTCGCATGGGTCTTTTTTTCGATCCGCTTCTTTTCCTCCTCACCAATGGTAATAAAATTCGTTTCGACGACCTGCTTCGACAAACTCTCAAAACGCGGGTATACGAACGTCGTGTGCGCATACTTCGATACGAGCGTATAGATGGGCTCGATGTCGCGGAGAGAGGATTTTTTTGGCGCTGAAAAATAATGAACCGTTCGATCTCCCTGGTCTTGGAATCTCCTGTGTGTCATCTTTCCGATAAGAAGCAAGTCCGCGCCGTGCGCCTCCACTTCTTTTTCGGCTGCTTCGATGACCCGTTGCAGCAAGTTGCCTGGCATACCCCAATCTATGCCAATGACAACGACTAATTGACGATGAATCACTTCCGGAGGCGGAGGTGCCAACTGCTTCAATACTCCATAGATTTGCCAGAATTCCTGAAAGAACGGCCTACTCTGCAGAATCTCCGAACGCATCGTCGCGATGTCACGCGCGGCAATTTGCTCAAGCATATTCGTCAAATCCTCCAGGTCTTTCATGGTATTCATTTCCTGTTTGAGGCCGTCAAGCTTTGTCATGGAACATATCCTCGTTATCTTTAAGGATGCCGCTGATCGTTTCCGTTTCGGCAACGAGTCGAGACTCATTGCTTATCGGCTTGACCGTTGTCGCATCTTTACTGAAATCTTTCACGCACTCCTCGAACGCATGTGTCGAATGCTCATCATGCACAGTCAGCAAGCTTGGGTTCAGCAGCTTGTCATACGGCGCCTTCGCCATGAACGCGAACAGCTGTTTGCGGAGCTTCTTCATTTGACTCTCTTCCCATTCAAGCGCTTTTTTGCTTGTCAGGAAGTACAGCAACATCGCCTGTTGCAGGGGAGTAAAATACTCGTCAGGCGTTTGATCTAACAGTGCGCGTGCTCGCAGGCCAAGTTCATAGATAGCCAACGATTCACCGTTCAAGTCAGTACCAAAGGCGATAAACCGTTCAATCTCACTAAACCGCGTCAGAGTATCTTTGAGCTGGTCCGAGAGCGCACGGATGAACTTCGGCTGGATGCGTCCACCGATACGCGAAACGGAGAAGCCACTATCTATAGGAGGGCGCATGCCCTTGTTGGCAAGCGACCGTCGGAACAATACATGCCCGTCGGTAATGGACATGAGATTTGTCGTAATATAGTCCGTTACTTCTTCGGTCGACGTCTCGACGATCGGCAGTGCGGTGATTGTCCCGCCTCCCGCATGTTCATTAAAAGCACCGCAGCGCTCAAGTAAACGCGAATGGAGATAAAAGATGTCGCCCGGGTACGCCTCACGGCTTGCCGGTCGGTTCAATAGAAGCGATAATTGTCGGTACACCTTCGCATGCCGCGTCAGGTCATCAAAAACGATAAGGACGTTTCGGCCCTGGCTCATGAACCATTCCGCGATCGTCATACCCACCATAGGTGTTATGTAATTAAGCGAGGCCGCTGATGCGGTTCGTCCAAAGACGACGACGGTCTGATCGAGCGCGCCTTCCTGCTTGAGCCGTTCGACGTTACGCTTCGTAACCGACACCTCGGCATCAATCGCGACATAAACGCATACAAGACCGGTATCAAGGCGCGCCTGATTACAAATCACGTCGATCGCGATGTCTGCCTGGCCCGACTTCCGTTCGCCAAGTAACAACTCTCGCTGCCCCAAGCCAATAGGAATCTGTGAATCGACAAGAACGTAGCCCGTCTGCAGCGGCTTGTCGACGAGCGCCCTTTGGTAAATCGGTCTCGCTTTCGATTCGATAGGAAGACTCACCGCATTTACGGAATCAATCTCTCCGAATCCGTCCAGCGGGCGGCCGAGCGGGTCGATAACTCGGCCAAGGAGACTTTTGCTTACGTCAATAGTAGGACAAGGTGCCACGATACGGACAAGGTCGCCTTTTTTGACTTGGTCGTACGCTTCAAGCATGACCACATGCGCGGTCTGGTGCTCGAACCCAAGCACGATACCTGTCGCACCCGATGAAAAAGCGACGACATTGCTCAATCCCACCCCTCCAAGTCCGGTAACGATACATATTTCGCTACGGACCGATTCGACGCGCCCAACGCTAGCTTCCATGGACCGAGCTCCTCGTTGGCCGCAGTGACGTAATGTACTTATGTATGAGCCGCGGCGATTCATTCATCAAACTCATATCCACGCGGTTCGTCCCGTCATCAATAACGCACCCCAAGACAAGAGAGGGAGCTTCTTCAAATACGATCCGAGCCGGCTCCGGATAGATTGTTCGCAGGTGAGTTAACAGTTTGATCCTGCTCGACTCCCTGAGCGCGACGGCGGTGATACAGTGTATTTCTTTTATTTTTCGGTAATATCTCGTTGAATAGCGTAAGAAAACACGTCCGTGTTGACCGGTAAGCAGGCCGAGCACTTTTCGATGATACATCCATCTGACAAATTTCATCACGTCCTCAGAAACATCTCCACCGAGTACATCCTCGATGATACTTTCGGACAGGTCTCCCTCTCTGCTTTCTTTGATGAACGTGAGCCGTTCAACGATGATATGCAGTTCTTGCAGCGTCTGCTCTTTCGGCATGTTCAGCGTGCACGCGTTAAGGACCGACATGATTTCCTGGGCTTTTGCCAGTTGCTCTTCTGAAGGCGTCTGGACCGATTTACTGTCTGTGCTCATCAACGTACATCCTTACTTGTTTTTCTATGAGCTGCTCATGTTGCTCGACCGTGTAGGTTTCGTGCAAATACTGGGAAAGCACCCAGGCAATGGCACCACCGGTACGCTGAAGCGTCTTTTCGGCGTGTTCATCAGCCTCCTTATGTGCAGCCTGTATGATTTGCTGGGCATCGGTCCTGGCGGTCAGTATGATAGTATTCGCCTTGCTGTGGGCGTCAACTAGTATCTTTTCGGTGACCATGCTCTTTTCCGCTAGCGCGGTCTTTGTGCCTTCCTCGACGATTTTTTTGTATCGTTCTTGGAATTGCTCGTTCGTATCAACCAGTTTTTCAGCCGCGTCATCAAAATACTTCTTAGCATCTTCCCTGACCAGAAACCCGAGCTTTCCAAACGAAACATTGAGACGACGCACCAACAACCATACCCGCACCAAAAATACGAGCAATATCATAATGCCCACAACCAGGATTCCGATTATGATTGTGTTTTGCGAAATCATCTATGCACGCAGTTCCTCTAGCGGACCGACCGCAACAGCTCGTTTCGCCGGGGTAAGACCAATGAGCCACCCAAGCAGTACGGATAGCATAAGGATTATTATAATCTGCACCGTCGGTATTTGAAATATGTAAACGTCACCAGTAAAAGCCGTGTCTCCGACCAGTGATTGGGCGGCGCCATTCACGATGATACCAAGCAATACACCGAGCATCGTTCCGATCAGCGCTCCAGCCATGGTCAGCATGATGGCCTGCGTAGTAAACAAAAAGCCTACCGACGCTTTCTGCATACCCATGAGCCGCAGGAATGCGATTTGCTTCATTTCTTCTATCAGCGTGAGCGTGATGACATTGAACGTCCCGACGATCGTAATAGCAAGCGCAATCACCCCGAAAAGCAATATGATTCTCTGTATGACCTCAAATATTCTATTTACCTGATCGATTGAATCCTGAATACTTGTCGTTTGATAGCCCATTTGTTCGATCGATTCTCTTATTGACGGTATTTTTTCGGGGAATGTGGCTGTCACCTTCAGCTGCGAGACGCTTGTCAGCCCCTTCTGCGCCAGGTACTCATGGGGGATGTACGCAACCGGCAGGTTACCGCGGTCTATGCTACCCACTACGGTGAACGCCTCTTCTTTTACCTTCCGTTCGGCTTCTGTTCTGCCTGCTTCGGCATATGCCTCAGGAATCGTCGTCTTTACGAACAATGCCTTACCTTGCGCCTCACCAGGTTTCACACCGAACGTCTCGAGCGCTTTCGTACTAAGAATGATATTCATACCTTGCGGCTGCCTATCTATGGTACCCGTGACTTTTTGAATGGGGCTCGCCCTGAAGAAATCATTCGTTACTCCATACAGAGGCAAGTTGACCGTACTGCCATGATAACGAATCTCACCGACCAAGCCGACAAGTTGCTGTACATCTGCGACACCGCTGATTGATCTGATGGAAGATACTCGCTGCTGATCCAAAACCACTTGTTGGACATTTCGCTGGTTGACTGTAATGACACTCGTCGCATCGGCATTCGACACCTGCTCGGTCACGAGAGACTTAAGTCCGTCACTGACCCCAAAGAGCAGTATCATGACCGCGCTACTTAGAGCAATGCCACCTATAGCCAGACCGGCGCGAATTTTGCGCTTGAAAGTATTAAGGAGAGCCAAGCGAAACAAAAAACCGTTTTTTCTCATACTTCTTCGCCTTTCGCTTTGCCGGTCTCAACGTACGCCAGGACTTCACGGATATTATTGAACGGGTTACGTTTGTCCTTGATATCCCACAAGCGACCGTCTTTCATGAAGAACCATTTCTTTGAAAGCTTCAGGAAGCTCAGGTCATGCGTCACCATGATAATGGTTATCCCGTGCTCCTTCGCGTTGGACAACAGTAAGCCCGTCACCTCTTCCACTGATTTTGAGTCAAGATGCGCTGTTGGCTCATCGGCGAAGATCAACCATGGGTCTTTGATGAGCGCCCGAGCTAGGGCCGCCTTTTGTTGCTGGCCAGAAGATAATTCGGAAGGCTTATGATCTATCTGGTCTTTCAAACCCACCTTCTCAAGCCATTCACGCGCTTTTGGGCGTGCATGACGATATGTCCATCCTTGCAGTATCAATGGCAAGGCAACGTTATCGGTAATATCCATGAACTCGATCCAATACTGGCTTTGGGGTAAATAGCTGATCCTTTTTCCTCGTAGCACCGTGCGGTCTTCTTCGCTGTAACCGTAAAGCGACTCTCCTTTTAAAAATACCTCACCTATATCAGGTTTTTCGAGCCCCATAAGCATGTTCAATAGCGTTGATTTACCCGCTCCGGAAGGACCAAATATAACCGCAAAATCACCGTAGCCTACTTGGAGCGTGACGTCACTGACGGTAGTCACCATGCTGTCACCGACCCGATAGAGCCTCGAGGCTCCTGTCGCCTCGAGGATGGGCGCCTTGACTTCATGCTCCAAGCCGCCCCCTTGCCCCGGTGCGCCACCCTTAGCATCCATGGTTAAAACCTAAATAGCCTTTGCATTAAAGTAATGATGCTGTCCAATACACTCGTCTCCCTATCCGGTGTTACGACCATCGTCGAAGATCCTTGAGTCAGATTACCGCTTATGTCTTTCGTCAATATTTGTATTTTATATATATCAGCCAAGTCGAGGTTCGAAATGATAACGACATGATTCGTTGTCGGTTCGGTATCGATGGGTGTCATTTTATCTAGCCGTTTGTCTTTTGATTTTCCATATGCGACCTGTGACGTTGAAGGCTCGTCCGTTTTCCAGCTCACGATGAGCTGCGCTCTTGTATTGCCGACTCCTTCGGTTGTCGTCATACTTAAGTTTACATCACTTATGCTTGGCGACCTCGTATCATAACCGGATTTCCACCGTTGCGTTTCTGACGCGGTAGGATTGCCATACTGATCGCGTCCTTCTATGGTAATAGCGTAATCAGTACTGCTCGCTAAGTCGGTAAGTGTTACCTCATGATCCGTAACGAGCTTGCTTGTCGTCACTTCTTTGTTCACGCCCGAGCCTTGATACCGTATCGTCGAAGAAGTAGGAACATTCGTTGTCCACGTCACCCGTACCGCGGTCGTCGGTGAATCTTGCACTGGATTGAAGCGGACATTGCCTATCACGGGGCGGGCGATCGTCGTGACGGTATAGTCATCACTGCGGATGACACTGCCGAACGCCGTCGTCGCAATGATGCGGTAGTGGTACGTCGTGCCGCTTTCAAGATTAGCGAGTTTAAACGTATGATTACTGCTAAAATCTTCCTCGCTTGATTCACTCAGCCCGTACGAAAGTGAGGTGCCGTATTCTACCCTTACTTTTGCCGGTACGCTTGTTTGCCAGTTGAGCACCGCGCTATTCAGGGTCGTATCACTGCTCGAGACATCGAAGATACGAGCAGTCTCCGTGGTTTTGACGTAAAAGATCTGTGAAAATGCATTGGCTAGGCTATATGTCCTTTCATTGTCGAAACTCTGTACGCGGTAGTAGTACGTCGACGAAGGGTTGAGCCCATCTATGGTGATGGAGTGGTCAGTCGTCGTTTCAAGCGTACCTTTACTCTGGTTCAGGTCACTCGGATTGGTACCGTAATACACGAAACTAGTAGACGGCCGATCGGTCGCCCATCGTATAGTCGCTTGATCAAAGCCGGCTTGTGCCTGTGGCTGCACAACGATAGCGGGCGGCGACGCATAGCTACCTTTCGGGGATCCCGAAACGGTTCCCGACGCACCACCCCTATTATCAACGTTATCTGCCGCTCTGATGCGGTAGTAATATGTTTCACCAGGTTTAACGTCCAAGTCGACGAAAGCAACTGTGCTCGTTTTTCCTATCTCGCTAAAAGCATGTCCGTCCGGCGAACGTTCAACGATATATTCATCGATACCGGTACCTTCGAACGTCGGCTTGCCCCAAGTAGCCGTCAGCGACCAGCGACCAGCGACGCGATCAGACGTATCGGTCACGACAAGATTCTGGGGTATACCTGGCGATACCGTGTTGGCTATGAAGTTGCCGCTCGCGTAATTGTTCCAGTTCACGTTACCCGCTTCGTCTTTCGTCACCATATAGAGGATATTCGTTCCCTGGCGAGTCGCCGCTTTGAACGCCGATATAAAGCGTTGATCTGTACATGTCGAGTTGATTGCCGACGGCAACTCATTCACGCTATAGCAGTATGTCAGTTGGTCTGGATCTCCCGAATAAAGCGACGGCAAATCCCATGCGAATGCGAACAGGTTTTGTGGCGACGATGGCGGAATAGCCCTGAGATTTGTCGGAGGGCTCGGCGGGTCGGTCGAATAGTAGTAAGACACGGTTGTATATGACGGCGAATAATTGCCCGCATTGTCTACGGTCCTAATATACATGACGTTCGTACCCGTTCTGTACGCCGCGGAGATATTCGTAAGATTACGCCCCCCTTGGCATGCCTCGGTCGCGAAAGGACCACTTGTCGCGCCCGTATGATAACAGTAGTTCGCCACTCCTGAATGAGCGTCGAATGCGGCAGCCCAATCAAACGTATAATTATTCTTCGTTGTGTATCCGCCAGGTGTGACCGTTACGAGGTTAGGCGCGGAAGGTGGATCCTTGTCGTATTTATATATGAATGGGGCGAAAATATTGCCGTCGACATTGCCCGTGATGTCTTGTGCCTGGATACGCAGATAATACGTGCCAGATGATTGTAAATTCGGAATGTATTTGGAGTCCGTAACGAATTGACCGGCCGTACGAGGAGAAGCGGTCGGATCCGTTCCCAAATACACCCAATAACCAGATAGATTGGACCCGAGTGGTCCATCCGTCGCCCCACCAGGCTGGCCGGGATCAGGCCAATCAAAGAGCGGCTTCGAATGGTTGTACCATACATTGCTGGTCAGATCATTGCTGCTCGTCTCAGACTGGCGCACATTCATGACCGAGGGGTTGGTAGGCGCGTCGACGTCATAATAATAGTTAAGAGCGTAACTGCTTACTGTCGGCGTATAAAGGTTGTCATTTGACTGCAACAAGACGCGGACCTGCGTATACAGCTTTGGCTCGGAAGTCACCTTGCCTGTCAGTCTGCCATTGTAGTACTTCACATCACTCAATCGTGACCACTCGTTCCACTGTATACCGTCGCTCGATGTCCTCGTAAAGAACTCCACTTCCGTCCCTTTTGGCACATCAGCCTGCGCAGCGATACCGGCGTAATCATAGATGCCTGGTGTCGTAAATGTTTGAGACGTATGAGTAGCTGTTGCTTCGTAGCCTGATGACGGATCGGAGAACTGGAAGAACCAGCTGCCAGTGTAGCCATTTCCCATGATAGCAATGGCAGTCGTATCATTCAGCTTGACCAATGTAGCTCCGTATGCAAACGGCTCCGGCGTGGCACTTCCAGCCGTCCAGTTATTCGACGCAATATCATATACATACATTGCCGTGGTGTTGGACCCGGCAGCGGCATATATCTTACCGTCTTTCAATGTCATCGCGCTACCATACGCAGAATTAACAGGAAGCGACGCCATGGTAGACCACGTATTAGAGTTGATGGAATACCTGTAAAAGTTTGACGTATTATTGCTTGGCAGTACATAAATAGTACCGTTCGCCTCGTCATACACGGCCGACCCGTTCAAGACATTGCTAGGAATATTTGCGCGTTGCGTCCAGGTACCATTCCCCGTGTCAGGATTATAGCGGTACCAACCCGTCCCGTTACCGAGCATCACGTAGATTGACGAACCGACGACCTGCAAGGCAGTCGTGCCTGGGCGATAAGCGTTCGCAGGCGTATCTGTCATACGCTTCCACTGCTGGGTCGCTAGATCGAAACGGAGAAACTCACGGGAACTGCCACCGCGCATATAGTAAATATACCCATCCAGGTAAGCCAGTGAACCACTGACATTCGCGTAATACGGCGGTGGTAGATAGACCGTTTCGCCAGTCATGGGATCGTAGCGCACAAATCGCGAGAACGTCCCTTCTCCGGCTCCGAGCAGATACATGTATTTCGAACCGTCATACGTAGCCGTGCTTGCAGTTCCTGTCGCCCAGTCCCAGGCATTGCCATTCGTATCCCATGACGAGCGCTCCATCTTATCAATGCCTTTGCTCTCAGGCGTGAAATGCTCGTTCCATGTATCATACCTCAGCAACTTTCGCGATGTACCATTCGCAGACGGGATGATATAAAGATACCTATTGTTGTCAGATGTAGCGGATCCGTAGCGTGACTGATCTGTGAACCCAGGAACCTCTCTCCATGTGTCAGTCGTAATGTCATACTTCTGGGCGGCCTGCTGCTGCGTCAACCTGTCATACTGTGTGTTCGTAAACATATACAAGCCGCCATGGCCGTCGCCGACAAGGTTGTTCTGCGTGTAAAACGCGCTGATAGGCGGCTGTGCAAGCGCCCGCCAGTTGTCGGTCGAAATCGTATATTTCGCGAACGTCACGCGGCTGTTATCAGTAAAGTTCCAGGGTGACTCCGAACCCATATTGACGTAAATACTGTCATTGCCATCAAACCAGACACCCGACCCGCCATACGCGACACTGGAGGGGTAGCTTTGTCTTGGCGTAAAATCTTGAGTCGCTATATCGTAGATAAAGAATTCACGGCCACCAGTGAACATCACTGCTATCTTATTATTGCCAATATAGGTGATGTCAGAGCCTATCTGCGCACCCGACGGCAGTGTCGTCAGTGTCGTCCAGGAATCATTGTTCGTATCGTATCGGTAAAAGTTATTCGTGTTGCCGCCGGCGATCGTGTATATATATCGGCTGCCATCATACGTCATACTGCTGCCACTCGTGAAAATCCCCGGAGCGTTGCCCATGGTTTGCCACAGCCTGTTGTGCAGATCGTATCGCCACATAGTGTTCGTGCTATTCCCTCTCATTACGTACAAGAAATCGCCTACAACCACTTGTGTCGACCCGTATGTCGTGTCTGGAAGCGCTTCGGTTGCACCGGTCGCCCACGCTCCTGTCGTTATTTTCCTCAGCTTCATATCACCATTTTGAAT
>Ga0164243_10016353_pt1 | contig 10185 bp, 7 predicted proteins | sample OricompcompostOP_FD_108781 | JGI IMG/M metagenome (GOLD analysis project Ga0164243, IMG submission 108781) | Organic Plus compost microbial communities from Emeryville, California, USA - Original compost - Organic plus compost (OP) | ecosystem: Engineered > Solid waste > Mixed feedstock >... | reverse complement strand
TAGCGGATCACCAGCACCTCGCCTTCCTTGTAGCGCCGCTCGGTAACCGCCGCGAAGCACTCCTCCTCCGAATCGAAGCAGCGCGCCGGACCGGAGAAACGCAGGTTCTTCATGCCCGCCACCTTCACGATGGCTCCTTCCGGCGCCAGATTGCCCTTGAGGCCCACCACACCGCCCGTGGGGCTCAGCGGTTTGTCGGCCGGATAGACAACGTCCTGCTCATCGTTCCAGGCAACGCGCTCCATGTTCTCGGCCAACGTGCGGCCGGTGACCGTCATGCAGTCGCCGTGCAGATAACCATGCTCCAGAAGCGTCTTCATGAGCAACGGAATGCCGCCCGCCTCGAACATGTCCTTGGCCACGTATTTCCCGCCCGGCTTCAGGTCGGCAACGTAGGGCGTTTTCCTGAAGATTTCGGCGACGTCGAACAGGTCGAACTCGATGCCTGCCTCATGCGCGATCGCCGGCAGGTGGAGCGCGGCATTGGTGGAGCCGCCGGAGGCGGCGACCACCGCGGCGGCATTCTCCAGCGCCTTCCGCGTGACGATGTCGCGCGGGCGGATCTGCTTGGCAATCAGTTCCATCACCTTTTCGCCGGCGGCATAGTTGAAGCGATCGCGCATCTCATAGGGCGCGGGCGCGCCGCAGGAATAAGGCAGGGCCAGACCGATGGCCTCGGCAACCGTCGCCATCGTATTGGCCGTGAATTGTGCGCCACAGGAACCGGCGGAGGGACAGGCCGCCTGCTCGATCTCCAGGAGATCGTCATCGGTGATCGCACCCACCGAATGCTGGCCGACCGCCTCGAAAACGTCCTGGACGGTGATCTGCCGCCCGCGGTAGGTGCCGGGCAGGATGGAGCCGCCATAGATGAAGACGGAAGGCACGTTGAGCCGCACCATGGCCATCATCATGCCGGGCAGCGACTTGTCGCAGCCCGCAAGGCCCACCAGCCCGTCATAGCAGTGGCCGCGCATGGTAAGCTCGACAGAATCTGCAATCACCTCTCGGGAGACGAGCGAGGCCTTCATGCCCTGATGCCCCATGGCGATGCCGTCGGTGACGGTGATGGTGGTGAATTCCCGCGGGGTACCGTTGGCGGCGGCCACCCCCTTCTTCACCACCTGCGCCTGGCGCATCAGCGAGATGTTGCAAGGGGCCGCCTCGTTCCAGCAGGTAGCCACCCCGACCAGCGGCTGTGCGATCTCCTCGGCGGACAGGCCCATGGCGTAGAGATAGGACCTGTGCGGCGCCTTCGCCGGCCCCACGGTAACGTGGCGGCTGGGAAGTTTTGCTTTCGAAATCGCACGAGCGTCCATGATCACCCTTGCCGTCCGGCGGCGAATTCTTGTCGCGCTTTGTAAAGAGGGCGCATCCAAGAGACTTCTCGGTGCGCTTGTTTTATGGCGGGAAATTGGCGACTTGCCCCCGTGCCCCTTCTAGCGCATTGCATCTTGAAAAAGTGTTGCGCTTTCGCAACAGAATGCTGATGTCAGTGTAAGCGCCTGTTAGAAGTTCGTTACGTCGTCGAAAAACTTTCTTTAACAATCAATGACTTAATCACCAATTGATGAGAAAACGAAGGCGACTAACTAGCCGCGTTGACATGGAGGAATTGAAAGCCGCGCTGCCTCAGCGCGCTGTCCGCGGCCTCGGAGGAAGCCAAGGAGAAGAATGCCCCAATGCGCGCCGGCTCACGAGCAGCCGGCGCAGACGATGCATAGAAGAATCCGAGAAGCGACCGGCGGCCTCCCTCAGGCCGATCCGCCGGCGAACATCTCCTTGAAGGCCGGCACGTCCGCGGCCAAAGCTGCATCCTTCTGCGCCGACCTCTTGTAAGCGGGCCGGTCCGTCACCCGGGCGACATAATCCTTGAAGGTCGGCCGCTCCGGCAAACCCTTTAGCATATTCATCGTGTAGTTGATCCCCGATCCATAGATCACGTCAGCGATCGTGAACCGGTCGCCCGCCGCGTAAGGCTGGGTTGAAAGCTTCCGCTCCAGATGGGCCACCATGTCGTCGAAAAGGCCGAAAGGAAAGTCATTGCTCACATAGCTTAGACCCCGAACATGCGCGCAGATGACCGGATCGAACACGGAATCGTGGTAGACGAGCATGCTGAGATAGGACGCGCGATCCGGATCGCCAACGGTCGGCGTGAGGCCCGCCTCGGGAAACGCATCCCCGAGATAGATCGCGATCGCAGCGCGTTCGGTGACGACGGCGCCGTCATGCTCGATGGCCGGCACTTTCTTGCTGGGCTGTATCCTCCGATACTCTTCCGGAGCTCCGCCGCGGATATCCACCAGTTCCATCTCGTAATCGATGCCGAGTTCCTCCAGAAGCCAAAAGATGGCGGACGAACGGGACCAGGGCGCGTGATAGAATTTGAGCATCGTCCTCACTCCTCTGTGACAGGAAAAACCCTATCAAAATCATCCTGACAGCTAACTGTCAGGAGCGAGCCTTGTGCCAGAAAAAAGGGCGGCCGGAGCCGCCCTGTTGGTTTGCTTGATGGTATGCGGCGCGGCGCATCACTTCGGAAGCTGGTCGTCGACACCTTCCACATAGAAGTTCATGCCGAGAAGGGTAGCGTCGTCTGCCACGTCCCCTTCGGCTAGCCAGGCGGAGCCGTCCTGCTTGTTGATCGGACCGGTGAAGGGGTGGAACTCGCCGGTGCGGATCTTTTCTTCCGTCTCTTCCGCGAGCGCCTTCACGTCATCGGGCATGTTGGTGTAGGGCGCCATGACGACATGCCCTTCCTTGAGGCCGCCCCAGACGTCCACCTGCTCCCATGTGCCGTCCCGCACGGCCTTCACACGCTCGATGTAGTAGGGTCCCCAATCGTCGACGATCGCCGTCAGCTGCGTCTCCGGGCCGAACTTGATCATATCGGAAGCCTGGCCGAAGGCCTTGATGCCGCGCTCGGCTGCCACCTGAACAGGCGCGGTGGAGTCGGTGTGCTGGGTGATGATGTCCACCCCCTGGTCGATCAGCGCCTTGGCGGCGTCGGCCTCCTTACCCGGATCGAACCAGGTGTTCGCCCATACAACCTTCAGCTCGAAGTCGGGGTTGACCGATTGCGCACCGAGGATGAAGGCGTTGATGCCCATTACGACTTCGGGAATGGGGAAGGACGCGATGTAGCCCGCCACTCCGGCCTCGGACATCTTGGCGGCGATCACCCCTTGAATATAGCGGCCCTCATAGAAGCGCGAATTGTAGGTGGAAACATTCGGATGCTCGCGCTTGTAGCCGGTCGCGTGCTCGAACTTCACGTCCGGGAAGCGGCCCGCCACCTTGTTCGTGGCGTCCATGTAGCCGAAGGAAGTGGTGAAGATGATATTGCAGCCCGAGCGCGCGAAACGCTCAATGGCGCGTTCCGCATCCGCACCCTCCGGCACGCTTTCGAGATAGGCGGTCTCGACAGCGTCGCCGAGTTCTTCCTCAAGCTCGAGAACGCCCTGATGGTGCTGATAAGACCAGCCGAAATCGCCAATCGGCCCGACATAGATGAAGCACGCCTTGGTGGGATCCTGCGCCTCCGCGGCCCCGGTGGTGGCGAAGCCCAGCACCGTCGCTGCGGCCAATGCCTTCAACAATCGTCTCATTTCTCTTTCCTCTCTGATGGTTGCCTGCGGCGCTCTTCCACGCCTGTTGATGCTGTTCAAAGACCTCCCAAAATTCAGCGGTCCGGGACGAAAGACCTACCCAGAGACGCGGGTGTGTTCATCATGGTCAGTCGTCGATTCCTGGATATCAAGACAAGTACGACAATCGTAGCCAGATAGGGAAGTGAAGACAGGAGCTGCGAGGGAACACCCACGCCGAGCGCTTGGGCGTGAAGCTGGCCGATCGTGACGCCGCCGAAGAGATACGCGCCGGCCACGATGCGCCATGGTCGCCAGGAGGCGAAGACAACCAGTGCAAGCGCGATCCAGCCTCGGCCGGCCGTCATGTTCTCAACCCATTGCGGCGTGTAGACGATGGAGAGATAGGCCCCTGCCAGCCCCGCGCAGGCGCCGCCGAAGATGACGGCCAGATAGCGGATGCCTATAACGTTGATGCCCTGCGCATGGGCCGAAACGTGATTGTCGCCCACGGCGCGCAGCATCAGGCCTGCCCGCGTGGAAAAGAGGAAATAGGCGACGCCGATCGTGAGCAGGATCGAGACATAGAAGAGAGGATCCTGCCCGAAAATAAGCCGGCCGACGAACGGCAGGTCGGAAAGCATGGGAATATCGATGGCGCCCAGCTTCACTCCGGGCTGGCCCACGAAGCTCTCACCCAGCATGCCAGAGAGCCCCAAACCGAAGAGCGTGAGCGCCAGCCCCGTCGCCACCTGATTGGTGACGAGCGTCAACGCGAGGAAGCCGAAAAGCAGCGCGAAGGCAGCGCCGACCAGGATCGCGGCGAACACACCGAGCCAAACCGATCCCGTCATCGCAGCGACGGCGAAGCCCGTCACCGCGCCCATGATCATCATGCCCTCGACGCCGAGATTGAGCACGCCCGAGCGCTCGACGACGAGTTCTCCCATTGCCGCGATCAGGAGAGGCGTGGCCGCGGTGGCGATCGTTATGAGGATGGATTCAAACATGGCTTTGCACCTCCGGGGCGCTCGCCCGCACGGGCCGCGTGATGCGGATGCGGTAATGGATCAGCGTATCGCAGGCGAGCACGAAGAAGAGCAGCATGCCCTGGAACGAGCGCGCTACCTTGTCGGTCACACCGATCGATATCTGCGCCGCTTCCCCGCCCAGGTAGGAAAGCGCCAGAATCAACCCCGCGGCGATGATGCCGAGTGGGTTTAGCCGCCCCAGGAAGGCAACGATGATGGCGGCAAAGCCGTATCCGGGCGAGATGGTCGTGCGAAGCTGACCGATCGCGCCGGAGACCTCACTTATTCCAGCAAGCCCTGCGAGCCCTCCGGAGACAAGGAAGGCGAAGATCACCATCCGGCTGCGCGAGAAGCCGGCGAACCGCCCTGCCCTTGGGCTCTGGCCGATCACCTTCACCTCGAAGCCCTTGAGCGTGCGCGATAGCACGAACCAGAGGGCGAGCGCGGCAAGGATGGCGAAGATGAAACCCCAGTGAGCGCGGCCAGACGCAGGCCAGATTTCCGGCAGGATGGCAAAGGAGTGGAAGTTACGCGTTTCGGGGAAGTTGAAGCCCTCCGGATTTCGCCAGGGGCCACGCACCATCCAGTCCAGGAAAAGCTGCGCCACATAGACCAGCATCAGACTGGTCAGGATCTCGTTGGTGTTGAAGCGCACCTTCAGCCAGGCGGGGATAGCGGCATAGGCCGCGCCGCCGATAATGCCCATCATGAGCATCAGCGGCAGTACGATCGGGGACTGGAAATCCGGAAACATCACAGGCAGGGCGGAGCCGGCAATCGCGCCGATGATGAATTGCCCTTCCGCACCGATGTTCCAGTTGTTGGACAGGTAACAGATTGCAAGTCCGACGGCGATCAGGATAAGCGGAGCCGCCTTCACCGCCAGTTCATGCAGCGACCAAGTCTCGCGCAGCGGGTCGATGAAGAAGTAGTAGAGCGCTTCGACCGGGTTCTTCCCCATCATGCTGAACATCACGGCGCCCGCGATGAGGGTAAGCACCAGCGCAATGAACGGCGAAAGCGCGCTGAAAAGCGCGGAATGCTGCGGCCGCTTGACGAGCTCGATGCGCATCAGACCGCCTCCGCCAGCGCGGCCGCGGAATGGCCCGGCTCTGCCCCGCCCATCAGCAGGCCGATCTTCTCGTACGTGGCATCCGCGATCGGAATGGGAACGGAGAGCCTCCCGCCATGCATCACCGCGATTGCGTCGCAGATCTCGAACAACTCATCCAAGTCCTGGCTGATGACGAGCACCGCGGAGCCGGTCTTGGCAAGGTCGATGAGGGCTTGCCGAATGCGGGCCGCCGCCCCGGCGTCCACGCCCCAGGTGGGCTGATTGACGACCATGACGAGTGGTTGCCGGTCAAGCTCGCGGCCGATGACGAATTTCTGCAGGTTGCCTCCGGAAAGCGAGGCGGCTTCAGGGTCCTCGCCGCTCTTGCGCACGTCCATGGCGCTGTTGATCCGCTTCGCGGCCTGGGCGACGAGCCTATTCCGGATGATGCCCAAACGGGAAAGGAAGGCCCGAGCGTCCGTGCGGTAGCGCGACAGAAGAAGGTTCTGCGAGAGCGTCATGAGGGGGGCTGCCGCGTGGCCCAGCCGCTCTTCAGGCACGAATGCCGCCCCGATCAGCCTGCGGCCGGAAATATCGAGCCGGCCGGCATCCTTGCCGCGGATGCGCAGGACATCCGGCCGGTCCTGCAGCGCTTCGCCCGAAACGGCTTCGAAGAACTCGCCCTGCCCGTTGCCGGCAACGCCGGCCACACCAAGGATTTCACCTGCGTGAACGGTGAGATTGATATCGGAGAGCGGGACGGCGAACGGATGGCTGGGCTTGCGGTGAAGATTGCGTATTTCGAGGAGCGCTTCACGTTGGGCAACCGGCTTGTCGCGGATCACCGGCTGCACCTCGTCGCCCACCATCAAGCGGGCGAGCGAAGAAGCCGTCTCGCGCCGAGGGTCGCACTCGGCAACCACCTTCCCCTGTCTCAGCACGGTCGCGCGGTCGCAGATGCGTTTCACCTCCTCCAGCCGATGCGAGATGTAGAGGACGGATCGACCCTCTGCCTTGAGGCGCGCGAGCGTTTCGAAGAGCTTGTCCGCTTCCTGAGGCGTGAGCACCGACGTCGGCTCATCGAGGATGATGAGCTCCGGGTTTTGCAGAAGGCAGCGGATAATCTCGATGCGCTGGCGCTCGCCCACCGAGAGATCTCCCACATGGGCGTTGGGATCGACCGGCAGGCCATAGGTCTTGGAAAGCTCTCGTGCGCGAGAGGCCACGGCGGACGCCGGTGCGGAATCGTCAAGCGAGAGGATGATGTTCTCGGCCGCCGTCAGCGCATCAAAGAGGGAAAAATGCTGGAACACCATGCCGATGCCGAGACGCCGCGCCTCGCCCGGACTGGTGATCGTGACTTCCCTGCCCTTCCAGAGGATAGTGCCTCCTGAAGGCTCCAGCGCACCGAAGAGCATTTTTACGAGCGTCGATTTCCCGGCCCCGTTTTCACCGAGCAGCGCGTGTATCTCTCCGCGGCCGATGGCAAGATCGACCGCATTGCAGGCCGTGAGGCTACCGAAGGTTTTCGTCAGGCCATGCGTCTCGAGCAGCGGCCCGGCCTCATTTTCCAGTGTTGCTTTCACAACACCTCCCATTTGAGTTCCCGTTTTTCCTTTATCGTTTTCACAGCCTTGGAAAGCGCGCAAGATCGACCTGACGTGCTTATTGCCGGATTACGGGTCTCTGTGGGCTGAAAGACTTTCAAAATTTTGCCGCGCCTGGAAGCTTTCAGGGGACGAGAACGGTTGTCCCGGTCGTCCGACGGGCCTCCAGGTCCTCATGCGCCTTGGCCACGTCGGCGAGCGGATATCGCTGATTGATGACGATTTTCACCACTCCCGATTCCACAGTTGAAAACAGCTCCTTCGCACCCTCCTCGAGATCCTTCCTTGCCGCGATATAAGTGAAGAGCGTCGGACGCGTGGCAAAGAGAGAGCCCTTCTGCGCCAGAAGATTGATGCTGAACGGAGGCACGACGCCCGAAGACTGGCCGAAGCTCGCGAACATGCCGAGCGGCCTCAAACAATCGAGCGAGCCCGGAAACGTATCCTTGCCGACGGAGTCGTAGACCACGTCGCACATCCGCCCCTTGGTCAGATCGCGCACGGCAGCGACGAAATCATCCTTCGTGTAATCGATCACATGATCGAAGCCGTGGTCGCGGGCAAGTGCGGCCTTTTCGGGCGAACTGGCGGTGCCGATCACCGTCGCGCCGAGATGCTTCGCCCATTGGCCGAGGATGAGCCCGACGCCGCCGGCGGCGGCATGATAGAGGATCGTGTGCCCAGGCTTGACTGCGAAGGTGCGGCGCAGAAGGTACCAGGCCGTGAGCCCCTTCAGCATCATGCCGGCCGCCTGTTCGTCCGAGATGGTGTCCGGCAGGTGCACGAGCCTGTCGGCTTCGATCACGCGCTGCTGCGCGTAACCGCCGCCTCCACTCACGCAATAGGCAACGCGATCGCCGGGCTTGAGCCCCTCCACGCCTTCACCGACCTCCAGTACGACGCCTGCGGCCTCCCCGCCTGGAGTGAAGGGCTTCGGTAGCTGGTAGAGACCCGCGCGCTGATAGATGTCGATGAAGTTGAGTCCGATCGCCGTGTGTTCGATCAGCGCTTGGCCGGGCCCAGGCCGGCCTGGATCAAAATCTTCAAGCTTCAGGACTTCCGGTCCACCGGTCTCACGCAAACGGATCGCTTTCGCCACGGTCAAACTCCCCTGCTTCCAAGCTGCGGCATCGCCTGCATCAACGCGCCGATACAATAGAGATATAGCCCCGTCGCGCCGATCCCGGCCCGAACCGCGGCGCTTGCGTGCATGTCCTGCAGCAGCGCCACCGCGCCAAACGCGCACCAGGCGAGGAACACGCCGAGATTCAAGGACCTCAGGCGCACCACGCGCACCGGATGGAGGAAATGGATGGGCGCAAAGGTGAGGATGGCTGAGATCACGACCACGGCGAAGGAAAAATACTCGCCCGGATGGATGACGAAGAGCGTGAAGACGATCATGTTCCAGACGACGGGAAAGCCTTTGAAGAAATTCTCCTTCGTCTTCATGCCCGTGTCGGCGTAGTAGATGGCGCTCGAAACCACGATGATGGCCGCCGACAGGAAGGAGAGCCCTTCCCCCATGAAGCCGCTCTGATAGAGCGCGAAGGCGGGGATGAGCACGTAGGTCACATAGTCGATGATGTTGTCCAGCATGTCGCCGGACCAGCTTGGCAGGACGTCCTTCACCTGGAGCTTGCGCGCGATCGGCCCGTCGATGCCATCGACGAGCAGCGCCAAGCCGAGCCACCAGAACATGGCGGTCCACCGCTCCTCGCTCGCCGCCACCAGCGAAAGGAAGGCGAGAAACGAGCCGGAGGCGGTGAGAAGGTGAACCGAGAAGGCTTTCGCCTGCGGCGCTGTGACCTTTTTCTTTTTCATGGGCGGTGTTTTTCCAACCCTCGGAAATCCACGAGCTTCGCACATACGGCAAAAATGGCGCTGTCTCGCCCGGAAGCCGTCCATTCGCAAGCCGACCGGCTGCTCTGCCTTGCCATTCTCCTGCCTCTTGGCGCCGCTCCTGGCGTCTGTTCTTAACACGGCGATGCAAGCGCGCGCAGTATAATCCTGCAATGCATGTGGAAAACAGGGTACGCGAAAGATGGGCGTTGGGCCTGTTTGCCGCGCCGCCCGGCGTTGAACGTTCATTTGTGCCTGCTATATCTGCGGCTGCGGAACAAGCAACGGAAGAAGCCGATGAGCGAAGGCGGCAAGAGCACCATCATCGTTGCGGGCACGGGCCCCGTAGGCCTTGCAGCCGCTCTGGCGCTGGCCGATCTGGACCGGGAAGTGGTCCTCGCCGGCCCGCCGCCTGCCGCCAACGATCAGCGGACAGCAGCCCTGATGCTTCCGGCCATCGAGTTTCTGGAGCAGTTGGGGATTGCCGACGCCTTGCAGGAGATCGCAGCGCCGCTTGCGACGATGCGCATCGTCGATGCCACCAACCGGCTGATCCGCAGCCCCACGGTGACGTTCCGAGCGGCTGAAATCGGCGAGGAGGCGTTCGGGCTCAACATCCCGAACGCCAAGCTGAATGCGGCGCTCGCGGATGCGGTGCGCGCGCGCGGAAATATCCGCTGGCACGACAGCCTCGTCGAAGCGTGGCGGCCCGGCTCCGATCTCATCGAGGCAGAGCTTGCCGACGGAACCATCATACGCGCCGGCCTCGCGGTGGCGGCTGACGGCCGCAATTCGCCAGCCCGGGCCGCGGCTGGCATCTCCACGCAGCGCCGCGACCTGCACCAAAGCGCGCTGGTGCTTAATTTCTCCCACGCGCGTCATCACGGCTTCACCTCCACGGAATTCCACACCGAGCAAGGCCCCTGCACACAGGTGCCGCTTCCGGGCGGCTTGCGCTCCAGCCTCGTATGGGTGATGCGGCCGTCGCAGGCGGAGGAACTCATGGCTCTCGACGACGCAGCGCTTTCGCAGCGCCTTGAGGAGCGCCAGCAATCCTTCCT
>Ga0164243_10016352_pt1 | contig 10185 bp, 12 predicted proteins | sample OricompcompostOP_FD_108781 | JGI IMG/M metagenome (GOLD analysis project Ga0164243, IMG submission 108781) | Organic Plus compost microbial communities from Emeryville, California, USA - Original compost - Organic plus compost (OP) | ecosystem: Engineered > Solid waste > Mixed feedstock >... | reverse complement strand
CATGACTATGAGAGGCATACCCGTATAAGTCAACAAATAGGACGTCACGACCCAGCCGCTCCTATCGAAGCCATGGAGAGCATCGACGATTGGCACGAGAGCTGTACTGACAATGGTGGTTTCAAGAGTGGACAACAGTAGGCTCATGCAAAGACTGTACTCATCAGGCATAGGTCCAGCGGCCGGTCAGATTAGTTGGTTATCATTAGAGCAAAGGAAGCGGAGGTTTAGAGGCAGTCAAGTAGATGTAGAGCACGGTTACCTACGCTGCTGTCAGGGCATGTAAGCGCCAGCCGGTATGGTAGACTTTTGCCTTCGTCTCCTCGGAAAGGCCAATCTGTAATTGGGACCCAATTTCAGCATTGTTAGCATCGCTGGAAGCCGATCTGGCAACCACATCGGCGCCAGTCTTGGCTTCTGAGCCGTTATCCACAGGTTGGTTTTGCAACTTTTGTTCGACTGGATCTAAGAGGCCAGACTGTTTTTGCTGGTTAGCTTCAGGCAAAGAAGTCATGGCGGCCGACGCAACAACTTGAAGAAGCTCGGCAAGACTGAGAACGCCAAGCGACAATAGTTCGCGATGAAGGATGGTGATTATGATGGAAGCATCAATTGATTGTGTGTGGGAGGCGATGGAAGGGAAAATAGGTAATGGGCTTGACACCCGTTGTTGGGGACAGCGTGGACAATGTTGGCGAATTGGAGGGGGTACGAGCCTCGTATAACGTCCAGGTAGGATTGTAGGATTGTAGGATTCTGGCGCAGACGGCAGAAATTACGACAGTATGTTAATTGTACTCTCATGCTCGGGGTACCAAGATCCATCACGCACGTCTTTGATCTTTAATTCTTCTTCATCATTGATGTTGGTAAGCGGCTAAAAATAACCCAATATTCAATATGGAATGTTTCCGACGTTAGACGACGCCAACAAGGCTTTGGACTTCACCTTCTATTCCTTTGGTCTCTATTTACTCACTTGGCAGCGCAATGTGTGTAACAAGCTCCACTTGCACCTTTAGGGTTGCCATGTTTGGTCATTTGGTCATACATATTAGATTCGAGATGTTGCATGCATACATCTAAAACGACGCTTCATGGCCGACGTCTTACTCTCTTCCGTCGACGAGAGTATGTTCATAGTGGGAATCTACGGGGACTAGTTTGCCCGCATGTTGGCCTCCCTCATGGGGTGCCAGTAGTGGTCGCGTTTAGTGGGGGACGTCCAAGTTATGACGGTGATTCCTATATCTTATAGATCCGATGCCTTTGAACCTAGCAATGTAGTTTATGTCGTCTTGCAAGTGACTTAATCGTAGTCGTTAATGCTGTTACCTCCCAGCCAGCTAGTTATAACCCTAACCCTAATATCCCAATACGCCGAAAAAGTCTCGACGAGGTGTGAAGAACTGGCGCCCTTCGATCTATAGCCTGCAACGGCGGCGTGTGGCCAGATCACGCATCGATCTTCAAAACCAGCCCTCTTGCGTCCGTCCCCATCTCGATGTTTGTCAGGCATCACAAGGGAGGAATTTATCTTCCTCAGGAGGTCGACATGTTGCCAATATGCTCCTCGCTAAAACGGGGAGAGAGCTCACAACACTCGATGATGCAGAATATACAATCGACCTTGAACCAAGTAGACACTACCCTCAGCGGAGGCCCGAACGCGCCTCGAAAGATGTGGGGTGGTGGAGTTGGTGTTGGCAATGGTGCGGGCGCTAGTGTTAAGCCCAGCTTGAGAAGCGCCTATTACGAAGTACTACACCCACTGTATCTCTGGACTCCCATTTTGGGTAGCTAAGAGGCCCCTTTTGACTCTGCGAGAGAAGACTGGTCGGGCCAGTTGAGATGTCCTAAAGTGCAGGGGTGCCAGAGATAAACTCATCGACCAGTCTAGAGTACCTCCCAATCTTGCCATTTTCATATAGTGTCATCGCAGTTGCCAATTGCTGTCTTCTCGAATCTTCTAGCCTTCCCGATAGAAAATGGTCGTCTTCTCCCATTCTACTCTCTTCACTTTTCACAGCTGCGACGTATTCTTTCTGGTCTACAAAATGTTGGGCCAGCTCCGGGCTCTTGGGGTTGCCTTCCTCGTCATAGTTCCACGGAGCGTCTATTGCAGCGGGAACTATTGAAAAGGTCAAAGGGAAATCTCCGAATATCTCCCACGGTCCGGCGAAAGCTGTTTCCCAGTCAATGACGCCGAGGATATTATATTCGTCATCAACAATGATGTTGTTGTGGCCAAAATCCCCATGATAAAGAGGAAAGGGACCGCGATCACGAACAGATAGTCTGCTAGCAAGCTTGCGAATAGACTCTGGGAAGGACGAAACAGAAGAGATAATTTCGGAAGCGTACGGACCGGATGCTGTTCGTAGTTTCTCGTCTGGCAGAGGAAATTTTGCCTTGGCCGCCCATGCTTCGAAAAACTCCGTTGCTGTATCGAATGGGCCGCCAAGCGCAGGCACTGGCCCTGCCGGCCACCGCCATCCTCATTAACAAAGACAATAGTCCCGATCCCGGGCAGCTGAAGTGTGGACAACTGGACCTAGAATATTTATGGACTATAATTCTCTGCTAGGTGGTTCTAATCCAGATCGGAAAACTTACATGGATTTTCGCCAGAGCACCCAGGAATGTCGGCTTATACTTCGGCGGTATCTCCATCCCCAAATCCATTCCTACATTACCCTCCAAACAATCCATTAGCATGAAAGGTGCCTTCACATTACACTCACTCCGTAGCTCGATTGCGTGAATGGCTGGGATGGGCATGTTTGTCCTTTGTCGTAAAATAGAGATGGTGTTGAATTCCACACTGGTTGAGGTCTCCACTCTATCATCCGAGGAATGAGACGGTGATAGCCGAGGCAGCCGCAGTCGTGCCACCCATCGAAGTCCGTCAGTAAATTCAAGAATTCGAACCATATGGTTGTGGCCTAGGCCAATGTCGGGAAGAAGGGTACAGGTGATTTCATCCCGCTTCTCGGCGGCGTACTCCAGGAGGGCACGCCAATTAACGGACTCCAAAAACAACTCGGCCCGGGAATGGATTGGGCCGTCTTGTAAAGAAGGGAAATAAGTCCACTTATACTCGGAAAATGCATCGGAATTTCCTTGACCGGCCATCGCAGCTAGTGTGGATTGAAAGCTAAAGTTTCAGGACGTCCAAGTTTAAGGTCGCGGTAGATGACCTTGTTGCTTTGATCGGGGTTGCCTGGAGGGCAACGAGAAACAGCGCACTTGGCTGATTGCGGCTCGATTGGCCCGTCCCGAGAATTTGCCGGCAGGCCCACTCCTGACAACAGCTGCGCGAACGCCGTCTGTGATCTCTCGAAGACAGGCACGCAGAGGATACCTGCAGGGAAGCAGTCCTGCTCTTTTTCAGGGATCCCGCTTTGAAAATAGATCAATCTATCCTAGTGTCCAGAAAGGTGGGAATGGCTCCGGTCGCTCCGGTCGTTTGTCCATAAAGAGTCGCGCTGCCTCGATTGGATGACTCGGCAAGGTATCAGGTCGCCCTGGCCGTTCCTTGGCTATAGTCAAGCCTTGTAGGGGAGGTAGCAGGGCGTGGTATTCTTGTTTCCTCATATCTTCCTGAAAATTCAAGGCAATTGGCGGATGAGATACCTGCCTTCTCTATGGCTGGAATGAGAGGAATTTGGTGGATACGGTGCCAGACCCACCACTCTAGATTTCGCCCCAACACCAGAGGCGGCCTATTATCAAAGGATGGGCGAATGTACTTTCCCCTCGGAGGTTGAAAATACAGAGGCAGTGTACGTTTCTCGGCTTGTCATCTAAGTTGTATTCACCCCCTAGTCGGATATCCATATAACTTTGACGGAGACGGATAACAGCATCGAAGTCTCGTTGACAGCCACCTTTAATGTTACTAACGCTACGGTTTGTCAACGTCCAATAGGAACCCTTGCGGGGATAGCTCAGTTGGGAGAGCGTTAGACTGAAGAAAAACTTCGGTTTACAAGGCATCTAAAGGTCGCCGGTTCAATCCCGGCTCACCGCAACTTTATTTTTCCTTTTCTCTTCTTTTTTTTGCGTGCTTTTTTTACTCCCACCTTTCTCTCCAAATGTAAAAAGCAAAGGCAAATCTCATTACCGAGGGAAGAGGGCGTTGGCCTTGGTCCCTGAATATGGATGAGATTTATTGGGGGACTAAAGGCTATGAGGATCTTTGGCCGGTACCTGGACTCTGCTCTCGACCAAACCAGTTTGGTGGCACTCGAGACTATTTTCAGACAGTCGTATGCACACCAAGAAAAGAAAGAAAGAAAAAAGGTATCTAACAGCTGGTTGGAAATATCTCTGTGGTGAATGAAGAAACCACTGGTCCCTTAAGAATCCGGAACAACTTTAGGGGCTCCATCCAATACCCCATGTGGGCATTAAATAGCCTTTTCTCTCTCTCTCTCTATATATATATATATATATTAACGAGCGAGCCCTATTTTGGCTAACTCGTCTTCCACATCGTTGTACACGCGGATAGCAGAATTTCAACTCAGATATGTGAAGAAGCAAAGCAGAAACGAGAGCTGACATCTAACTAGACAAAAATTTCCCAAGAGCGTAAGCTAGGCCTTTATTATCCTTTGGTACAACCATCAAGGGTATCAACATCCGTACATCCTCAAATGAAACGCCGCCGTCAACCCGATCCTTCACAAGGTTAGAAACAACGCCCAAAATATTCTTAATAAGACGCCCGTCAATGGGAAGCGTAGCCAGTTTCGCAAATTCCTCATCGCTGAATGACCATCCAGCCCTGGTAACGAGGCCGCGCCATATCCGCAGACGCTGCTCCTGGGCGAGAGGCTTGTATTCGATCGTCATGTGGATACGGGAGTGGAAAGCCCTGTCGAAATCCTCCATGCGGTTGCTAGTGAGAAATATAATACCTGATTGATATTCCAGTTGCCGAAGCAGGACTAGGGAGGGGTGGTTATTGAAATCAGGTTAGCTTTTTATTTAGTTTCTTCTTCAGGTCGGGGAAACAATCAGACCTAGGACGTATGCGGGAAGGGGAAGATGGATGTTGGAAGATACCAGATATTAAAGCATTCCTCTCAATGCTGTCGTCGCGACGTTGGGCCATGAAGGTATCCGCTTCGTCAATGAGCAGAAATGCTTTCCAGCGATTAATCCTCCCAAACACTACTCTCAGGACCCTTTCCACCTGTGCTACATTGGTTCCCAATTCGCCACCTGTTATGCTGTAAATGGGACTCCGAACGCATTCGGCAATGCTTTCTAACCCAAGTCAATCCGTTTTAGCCCGAAAATGCACTAGACAAGCAAGAGGAACAGAAGAAGGGCGAGGGCTTAAATGAGATTCCACACACACACGTACCCGCTGTCATAGTCTTTCCAGTGCCAGGAGGCCCATGCAAGAGGAAGACAATTCCACGACCCTTTGATGAAATAAAGTCGTCAAATCTGTGGTCATTTTCGCTTTCTTCCGATGCCTCTGCTGCTGCTGCCTGATTGCGTGATTGGTGTCCAGCCACTACTCGTTTTATGATTGTCTTGTAGGTCTCGGCAAGCTGTAGGTGGTCAAACGACTCCCCCTCCCACCGTATGTCCTCGACGCCTCGAACGAGGATAAGGCCCCATCGCTTCAGTGAAAAGGAAAAGGCCGCAATTAGCGGCGGGCATGTCATTAGCAGCTCATCGGAAAGGTCTTGTGACTCTTCGTTGACAGCCCCATCTATCTCTATGACTTTGGGAACGGATCCGAAAGGAAGTCGGAATGACGGCCTGGTAGAATCCTCAGGGACTTCACGATTGTGTGTGGCGTGTTGAGTGGTGATGGTGTCGCGAAAAGCTGGAAACTCGCCAACAAATCCCACAGGGTCAACTATCACCCGGCCTTTAATCTGTGATTTAAACCCCATTATGAGTATTTCGTTCCAATTTCTGATGAAGGGCTAGTAAATACACAGACCTCGTGAGAGGGCACGTCGTAAAATTGACAGCCATCCCGACTCTCAGGCGGCTGTCTCGGGGTCCACAAAGGGCCAGCATATCTCCGGTGTGCCCCAGTTCTTCCGAACTTTTCGAGGTCCTTCGAAGGTAGGCTCTCCTGGCATAGCCGCTGATACTCTCGACCATCTCTGATCAGCGTTTCTTTGAGTCTAGTCTCATCCGTATGGAACCCCAGGGGAAATGCGGGAAGAGAGGAAATCTCGACGATACCGGAAAAGGTCCCGAAAGTTTCTCTGCCCTCTATCGGCCCGAACTTTCGACCGTTAAATCCGGTCCACCAGTAAACGAGTTTCCAACCATCAACCGTTCCTTTGGCCGTCACGTACTCAAAGCTCTTGACTGTCGCACACCACGAAACCGGCGTCCATGATGCCCTAGTGTTTTGTAGTACGATCGTTTCTCCAGGGCGGAACAGGGCCCATAGATACTCTAGCGATATCTTCCCGGTGTTCTGAAAGGTCGTGATATCCGTGATAGACGTCTGCATGTATTCCCTCTCAAATTCCTTGAAAAGCTTCAGCTCGGCCTTGAGATCCGGTTCATGGGTATCGGTGATTGCCAAGTCAATTTGCTTCCGGAACCAAAAAACCTCTTTGAAAGGCTTGTTGATCACAATGGGGTCATGATTCACATCAATCGTCGTCAGCCCAGGTGGTCTTGCGGAACCACTCCTGGAGAGTATCGGACTGAATTTCAAGTCTGAAGGCGGGAGCCTTTGAGGGATCCTCGTAAATGACTCGACGAAGGAGTAAAGACTTGTTTCCAAACTTGCTGCTAACTAGGCCCTTTCGTTTGAAGCCAGTTGTTTTGACAACCTGACCCGTTCTTGCGTACATGGGTCGGTAGTCGGTGATGTCGACAAGTTCTTTGTCATAGACAACCTCGGGTTCATCTTCGCCCTCATCCTCGTCACCGCGACGCCAACGGTTTTCAGTCGCTTGGGTGTACTGCTGGAAAGTATTATCACTGGGAAGTCCCGGCATGGCGTAGATAGGAAGCCGTAGGTAAAGGAAAGGCTTTTCTGAAAGGTATGCAACACATTAAAAATAGCGGTCTGAATGAGAAATTCAGAACAAGAATGGTTTCCGACACACATACTTATAACCAGAGAATAGGAATAACACTATCAATAAGAGAAATTTACACATGAATTCTAGATCGACAAGGCTTGGGCGCGTGCAGGATATGAAAAGGAAGGCGGGTTAGGATGCCTTAAGCTCTGGGAACACTGCCATTTGACCTGAATTGTAAAAAGTGGAAAAAGGTCACTCCAATAAGATGAGCTACTTGCTGCCTCAAAATCCAATAAGCCGAGCCTTGCAGCAAGGCGACTGCAGCAGGCACACCAAGTACAAGTACTGTTAGGCAGAAGCTATCTGGCTCATTCCAAAAATGGACGGGAGTGGTGTTCCACAGAAGATCAATGGAGGCCCCCTTCAGTCGTGGTGTGGTCTCGTAACGTTGCCTTTTTCCTATTAAAAATGCGAGCCATCGCCATCGTCATGACAGGCTTCTAGATTTGACATGATGTGCTGCTTTCAAACAGAATCTCTTGCGCTGATCGGTAAAAGTTAAAGTCGAAGATGAGCGGAACCCCGACTGCAAGACGGCAATACCAGAGGTTTCTCAGTGACCATAGACCATTCACCCTCCCTGATGGATTTTCTGGCCAAGATGAGTTTGCAAAACCCAAAGAGTCACTGAAAATCGACGCCGCGGTAATCAAGAAAAAGCTCAGGAACTACGAGTCCTTTGAAGTTCGACGGGGCTTTGAGATGAAGGATCTGCCTAAGTTTGATGATCTTACACCATACGGCATCACCGCTGCTGACGAGCTTAAGCTGTGGGAGCTGGAAGTTGATCGGCTCGTCGAAGTTGCAAACGGGACACGCCAGAACACCCTTGAAGATGAGGGAAACCGCTTTGGAAACGCCGATAGAAACGGATACTCCAAGCTCCAAAAGTTGACACTCCAGCTCAGATACTGTCTAGACATCTTCATCCATGACAATGAGCTGATCCTGATCGAGCTGGAACCACGCCTTGCCAACTTTAAACTGTACCAGGTTTCACACAACACCCTTCTCAAGGAGTTTGACCCGGATCTAGTCAAACTACGGTACTCGAGGGCGTTACGGCTGGAAGAATACAATGACGAATGCGTCCACGCTCTGGTCGACTACCTCACCGGTGTCATGATCAGGATCCTATTGCACACCCTAGACGGCAACTTTTGGGTAGAGAACTGCGTAGCGACGGTGGCTAAGATGGCGGCCAAGCTCAAGGCCCTCGTTTTCAATCTACCACGTGCAGCTTCTACTTGCCTGGAGGGGACTCGTGAGGTTCGCGGCCGCATGGCTAGCTCCCAGAAAATATATTCCCTTTTTGAGCATGAGCCTAGACAAGTACCCCAGGCTGCGGGGGGCACGAACTCGGCAACGGCGAGGCAGCACGAGGTACTTTAGGCCGACTCAGTGGACTCAGGGAGGCAGTACTTGGAGGTGATGGATTCATTTCACTTTGGTGTTTCGGCGCTCCTCAGGACAGTTCTGGAGGACTTGGAGCATGACGAGGACTCCGGTTTAGATTTCGATGTATTCGAAACATCTGTCACCATCTTCGAAGCTCCCCAAGTTGATTCCGGCAGAATGTGCGGCGACAGGATACGACTCTGCTCCGAGAGAGATGGAAGTATCGGAGTCGGTGGAAATCCCGCGGAAATTCGATGTGCCGGGTATGCTGCGAACCAATGTCTCGAAACATGGGAAAGACTCGCGCAGACAGTTACCAGCGAGCCTTCGACCAAGACAACCACTCTCGAGTGGAAGTGGACAAGGTTGGAAGATGATGGACAATTCGGCTCAAGGCCGAAGAGCAACAGACTGACTTTGACCAAAATGGCACCAGTTCTTGAAGGGCTCCTACCATATCTTTTTCTGTGCGGTCGCGTGCCAGCACATCTCAAATTCCTGTCGACGGCAGCATTCCTCACAGCAGATCCAGACAACCCAGTGAGGTTCTTCGAAGAGGTAAAATTCCTCGGTACCTTCAAAATCCAAACGGGGACTTACCTCGAAAGACGCCCAAACTTTATCCGGGATACAGACGTATGCTCTCCGTCAGAAACCCGACTAGCGAAACAATTCGCACTGGTAGATGGACGCCTGTTATCAGGGTCCAGCCAAGTCGATATCACACACACAAACGCGAACGAGTCAAGCCTCCGGAATGGACTAATTCAGACACGAGACAAGTACAAAACGGCCATGGAGCAAGTACAAACCTGGACTATTGAAGCCAAGGCTATCACCATTCCGTACCGGCGGTATCCCTGGGGCGTCCTTGGAGGCTGCGCACTCATCGTGGTGGGTGGCTTAGTTGCGGGCTTTACCGTCGGCGATAGGATAGCCGGCGTGGACCCTTTCAACATAGCGATGTTTACGTGGGTCTTGGCCGGATTCGTGACAATCCTGGCTAAGTCGGTCCGCGTTGAGAACTGGCCATGGAGGGACTTTATACAGGGACGGATCCGGTGCAAGACTCTGACGGAAGTATCGGCTGTTACCGGCATCGATCCGCAAACCCTCTTGACGATTCTAATTCGGCTCGAGAGGAAAATGGGGCTCGAAAAGCAAGGCCCGTTTAGAGCAATATGGTCGAGGTCGGCCGACGACGGCTTCTCAATTGACCATCCCAAGGAAACTAACACGTTGATGGAGAGTGGCCGGCTGCTCATAAAAGTTCAGAGCCTCGATGGCCCTGCGCTGGTGGTGTTGCAGGCGGATTGGTGGGCGCTCTACTCATCAGTGCGGCCCAAAGGGCGCAGCGAACCGAACGCTGGATGGGTTTGTCGCGACTTCCAAGACCCGGGCTCTTGGAGGAAGGATGACGGCAAGGTAGTACCGCTGTATACGCTGTGTACGAATGACGTTGTTTGGGTGCGAGTGCTTGGAGTGTTTAAGGAAGATGCCGTCTTTGATTAGGAAGATCGGATTTGGCTTGATGCGGGAGCACTGAGAACTGAAAACTGAGAGCGATTGTGGGGGGAGTGCTAGGCTCGGTTGGCTGGCAGCTGCTAGATTCGCCAGCTGGCATCAATAATACTCGTACCTGAAAGGTAATTATAACAGCACCACCGAACTGATCAATCCCATCAATCGATCAAGCCAATTT
>Ga0164243_10016351_pt1 | contig 10186 bp, 6 predicted proteins | sample OricompcompostOP_FD_108781 | JGI IMG/M metagenome (GOLD analysis project Ga0164243, IMG submission 108781) | Organic Plus compost microbial communities from Emeryville, California, USA - Original compost - Organic plus compost (OP) | ecosystem: Engineered > Solid waste > Mixed feedstock >... | reverse complement strand
TCCGCGTCGGCGTCGGCGTCGGCGTCGGCGTCGGCGTCGGCGTCAGCATCCGCATCCGCGTCAGCGTCAGCGTCAGCGTCAGCATCGGCATCCGCGTCGGCATCAGCGTCAGCGTCTGCATCCGCATCGGCGTCGGTATCCGCATCGCTATCGTCGTCGCGCGGAGAGCTTGAGGATCCACCACCCGCGGCCAAAGCCGCTCCACCGCCCAGCATGAGGGCGCCTAGGATGGCTGCAACAGGAACCGCCAGGCCCGCAGTACCAGTGTCCGCCGCCGCGGCTGCTGCCTCGCACGAGTCGCCATACCGCCCTTCGGGGACCAGCTGTCCCACCGCCTGGAGTTCGGAAAATTGGGCCAGTTCGACGCCATTTTCAGTCCTCAACCACCAGTAGGAGCAATTCTCCTCCTCGAGAACAAGCTCACTCGACTGCCCATCTGGCCACGATGCGAAGAAATTTCGGATGATGATCGACTCGCCGCTCGCGAGCTTGAGGATCAGGTCACCGCCTTCGCGCTGGAAGCTCGCAACGTCGGCTCGAGCGATTTGGAGAATGACGACGCTAGGCCTGTCGAGAACGGCAGCATCCAGGTCAACAACCTTGTCCCTACCCGTCGCTTTCTCGATAACAGTAGCCTGAAACACAAAAGTCTCCCTGCAGACCGCTTGCGAAAGCAAGGGCCTCTCTTGATAAACTTCGACTGTTTACAGTATGTTTAACAAACTGTTCGAATATTGTCTCGGAATATACTACAGCCTAACGCCCTCTATGCTTTCATATTATCGCCATGAGGATCAGACTCAATCCAACATTACATCCGAATCCGGATCAATCTCTGTGGTCTGATTGCGGTTATTTGGAATTGTGGTTTAACCGTTTGCCAACTAGGGCTTTTCTCACGACATCAGGCTTGGCTCGATTTGGAAGAGTGAGGTGCAACGACTGCTTGGCCGCGCCGGAGACAGGGAGAGGGCTAAAGCCGTCACCTCGCCTGCCCCCAGACGACGGGCGCCATCGATGTCGCGGACCCATCTATTCTTCTTGTCCAAGAGTATGCCAATGACCAACCCGGTTTCCGAGATAGAGAGCGATAGATGTCGATGCCAAAGGTTAGACTTGCTCTCTCTGGCAAGCTTCCTGATAGAGATGCGACGAGACATGGCCTCGCACTTTGCCAAAGGTATATTTCGAGATGAGGCATGGGACATCATATTGCAGCTCTACATCGCCGCCGCAGAAGGCCAGGAGCTGTTCGTGAAACAGGTTCTCCTTGCCGTCAAAATGCCCCCCACCTCCGCATTGCGGTTGCTCGAGCGGATCGAAGAAGCGCACCTGATCGAGCGCCGCCAAAACGAGCATGATCGGCGACAGACGATGGTGCGCCTTACCTCGCATGGCTTGCGGGCGACCACCGCGGCACTGCGCACCTTCTCTGACTACCTGGTTGCCGCACTCGAAGACCCCCATTGCACTTGCAATTCTCCCCAGACGAAACGCTCCTCCCAGCGGCTCGAAATCGTGAGGCCGAGACGGCATCTCGGCAATGAGCGTAGCGACGAAACTGCGCAGCGCAGCCAATAGCGACCACGCCGCGGGGCGAGGTCGCTTCCGCACCCCTTCTTTCCGCTACGATCTAAAGACCACCCGCTCCCGGGAGACGCACGGGCAAACTTCCCTGGCGGCGCGCGCGAGAGAAACTGCACGGATTGCCTCACGTCATTCCGAAATGCCCTCCCCTGGATTCTGTTCGGCCCGTTGACCGGCGCCGCGCACCACCGCCGAACATCACCTCTTCATCGCGCCGGATCCTGACCAACGAGGAAAAGCCGGGCCGCATCGCGCAATCGCATACCCCTCAACACCGCCGCACCGCGCGGCCATGAACCAACCAAGGGCCCGCAGGAAGGCGCCGCCTCCGGGAACACGACCGGAGGCGGCTGCCACGGCCGGCGGACACGCGCCGGACTCCAAGCGGCAGGATTGCAAATGGGGGGTGCTCCTGCCGCTCGTCGACTGGAAGTGCGCGCCTTCGACGCCGGCCGCATGCTTCTTCGCGAGCATCGCTCAACAATATCAGCGGCGTCAGAACAACATGTCAAGCGGAGATTCTTCGCGTTATTCTCGAAAACCGGAAATAACAACTGCGTCTCTGCAAGAATACAACGTGATATCATTCAGATTCCGATACGGTAATTGCACGGTATACGGTCATTACGACGAGGCAACGTTTGGGCTGACGAGACCGACGTCGAGAGACGATGTTAACCTAACAAGCCACTGAATGACCGATGGGTTTTCCAGTCTTTATCATTGCAAAGAGCATGAAGACGTTTCTTATTTCTGCGAAGATTGTAAAGTTTTTCAAATACAATTCAAGTCTATCCTCCGGTGGCTGGGTTGATGCGATCGTTTGTGCTGAGTAACGTCCGCATATGCCTCGGACTCGGAGGCGGTGGACAACAGGAGGGAGAATCGATGAGCAATGCAACATGGAGGCGTACTGCATCTGTACTTTCAGGTACCGCGCTCCTCTTGTGCCTCCAGGCTTGTGAGTCGAGCGGATCAGACAGAATCGCCAGCATCGGCGCACGCGGTCCGGCCGGCCCGCAAGGGCCGGCCGGACCGCAGGGACCGGCTGGACCTCAGGGTCCCGCTGGACCGCGCGGCGCCCAGGGGCCGGCTGGGCCGCAAGGTCCCGCAGGCCCGCAAGGGCCTGCCGGCCAGGACGGATCGGACGGCCTCGCCGGACTCCCAGGGCTTCCCGGACTTCCCGGACTCGATGGCCTTCCGGGCGCCGATGCCCTGGCGGTCGGCGGCCTCGTCGGCCCCGACGGCATTGCAGGGACGGGACTGCTGGCGAACACCGGCGATCCGGAGAACCTCAACCCGGTGGTCGGCGGCGTCCTGGTCACTGCAGGGGACACCGTGCAAACCGTCGCCGGCGTCGCGGGTGCGGTCGGCCAGACAGTCGACGGCGCCCTGCCCGGCGATACGGCTATCGTCGGCGCCGTCGTCCAGACCGTCGCTAATGCAGGCCAAGCGCTGGTCGATGCCGGAAGCGGCGAGGGTTATCTCGTCGACGGGCTGACCGCCGCGCCGGGCCCGATCGTAACCGTCGCCGCTGGCAACGGCACCGTCTTGGGCGGTGGAGAATCCAGCCTGCTTGGCGTGTCGCTCGCCTCTGCGGAGCAGCCTGCGGGCGAGCTGGCTACAGTTGGCGTCCTGTCGAGCGGCTCCGCCGAAAGTTCGGGGCTGATCGGCCTCAGTCTCGCTTCGGCTGAGCAGAACCAGGGCCAGTTGCTGACCGTCGGCATCGCGTCGGGCGGCGAGTTGGTTGCGCTCGATACGCCGCTCGGCGGAACCGAAGGCGGCCTCGTGGGCGGCCTGCTCGGCGGTGATGGCGGCGGCGCGACCGATGGCCTTCTCGGCGATACTGTCGGAGGGGCCGTGGACACCATCTCCGGCGTGGTGGGCGGCGTAACCGGCGGCGAGTCAGACGGCTTGCTCGGCGGCGTCGTTGGCACTGTCACCGACACGGTCGGCGGTGTGACGAACGGAGGTACCGGGGGTCTGCTCGGCGGGGTCACCGGCCTTCTTGGCGGCGGCCGCTGACGAGCAATGTGCGGGCGGTAAGGCAACGTACGGACCAGGCAGCCACCACGGTACCTTATGACAATGTTGCAGTGCCGCCGGCACGTCCTGGCCGGCGTGCTCCTCCTCGGCTTTCAGGCCCCGGGATGGAGCCAGACAAGCACACCGCTTGACGAGCTGCGTGTCGACCGCGAACAACCGGTCGACGCACCCCGACCCGAAGAACCGAGCGAAAGCGTCCCGGCTGCCGCGGTACAGGTAGAGGCCGAGGATGCCGCCGCAGCGCCGATCCGGTCGATCCATTTCGTCGGCACCGATGTGCCGCGGATCGTCGGAACGGCCGCGGAGGCCTTCATCGGGAAGCCCGCCACCCGCTCGAACCTGCAGGCGCTGGCGGCAGCCATGACGGCGGCCTACGGCCGGTCCGACGTGGCTCTGTTCACGATCGTCATCCCCAAGCAGGATCTCTCGTCCGGCGATCTGCGCATTCTGGTGGCCGAGGGCTTCATCCAGAATGTGGTCCTGACCGGCGAGGTCGAAGGCCGCGCGCTCACGCTGGTTCGAACTTATGCCGACAAGCTGACGAAGGAACAGCCCACCAGCCGCCGCCGGCTGGAGCGCTATCTCTCTCTCATCCGCGACATACCCGGGGTGAAGGTCGAATCCAGGCTCGAGATGGGACAGGGGCGCGGCGCGGTCCGGCTGGTGCTCAAGCTGGACCACGAACGGCCGCGCATTGGCTTCGGGTTCGACAACCGGACGACACGCCTGATCGACTTCGGGCAGGTCCATGGCCGTGCCCTCGCCTTCGGCACATTCCGGGAAGGGGACAGGACCGAGATCACAGGCACCGCCTCGGTCAATTTCAAGGACCTTCTCTTCATCAGCCTGTCCCATTCCACGCCGCTCGGGTCGGAAGGCACGCGGCTGACCGTCTCCGCCGGCCATATGGAAACCAATCCGTCGGTTTCGGACATTTCCGGCAACGCCGACACCTTCGGCATCACCGTCAGCCACCCGCTGATCCGATCGTTCCGACGGAACGTGACCCTGAGCGCCGCGGTCGACGCCGTCGACAGTGACAATACCGCTTTCGGGTCGATCATCGTTTCGGAAAAAAGCCGCGCCGCGCGCGCAGCCATCGGTTTTTCCTTCACCGCGCCGCGCAGCGCGCTAAGCGGCGGCGTCACGGTCAGCCAGGGCCTCGACATCCTTGGCGCCGACATCGCCCTCGGCCAGGGCGAGGAGGATTTCCTGAAGGCGAATGCCCGCCTCGGCATGACGCGCAGCCTGGGCCGGGCGGTATTGCGCCTTAACGCCAGCGCGCAATGGTCAGACGATGCCCTGCCAGCCGTCGAACGCTTCTCGATCGGCGGAGAGCAGTTCGGACGCGCCTTCGAGAAGGGGCTGATCAGCGCCGACCGCGGCGCCGCAGGCCTGGCCGAATTCGCCGTGCGCCCGATCCGATCGGGTTCCTTCCGCCCGACCGAGGTCTATGCCTTCATCGACTACGGCGTGCTCAAATTGCTGCAAAGGCCCAATTTTCCCGGCCAGCGCTTCGATCTGGCCTCGGCCGGCAGCGGGATCCGGATCGGCTATCGTGACAATGCGATGATCGGCTTCGAAGCTGCCAATACGCTCGACCGCCCCTACTCCGGCTACGGATCCGAATGGCGGTTTTCCATCCATTGGCGGGTGTCCTTCCGACCCTGACGTGCAAGGCAAGAGTGGGCCTGCCAGGGAGCGGAAATCACTTTAAATGTAAATTCTTGCAAAAAGCTCGCGTGTGATGTTGCAGCGCAACATGACACTCATATCTGCAGGGCATGCAGGATTCAACCGAGCAACTGTTGCTGCAGGCGAGGGTGTGCAGGCAACTCGCGTGGACGGTCAAGGACCCGGCGACAAGTCTGTCGCTGCACGCGATCGCCGCATCCTGCGAACGGCTGCTCTACGTCGAGCGGGATCGTCGGGATGCGGAGGCACGGCGGATGGCCGCCCTGCGTCGCCAACGCCGGTGCAGCGCGAGAAACCGGCAGAGCGCGCTCCGGCGTCCGCTCCTGTCCTGAACCAACCCTTCCCATCCACGACGTGTGTCCGCGGGGCCGCATCGGCAGGACCGGGATCACCATGCCATTGCGGATCCGACGCCTCGCCCCATGTCTCCAACGATGTGCCGGGCGCGAGACCGTGCCTAGCCGGCCAGCCTGATCCCCAACCAGACCGCACAAAAATAGAGGATCAGGAAGACGAGCACGCCGACCAGGACGCGATCGTCACAGCCGGCCAGGATCGGACATCGCTCCGGCAGGTCCGAACGGTCCCGATGCTCACCGCGCTGTTCCACCGGCTCCGGGGCAGGATCCGACGTCGGGTCAAACGGGTCCATGCCCGGATCGATGCTGGAGTGCCAGCTGATCGTCAGGTGTCGCTGCATCCGGGGCGCAGGTCGCGACGTCCATTGCGACACGTCCGTGTCGCGCAGCCTGTCAAGATTGCGAGCCATCCGACCTCCGCTCACTCGAACACAAAGCGGCTCCGCGTCCCGAACCGGGCAAGTGACACGCTCCCGAAATTCCCGCTTCCGGCCACACCCACCCGGTACCCACGCGCACAGCCCCCATCCCTTTATACAGGGTCTCCGACTGGGTTCCCGTGCGCTCGGGCAGATTTTACATGATTTTACATTGGTTTGTGCCGTTGACGAAAGCGCAGCCTGCCGTCGCCGGGCGGACCGCCCGGCAAGCCCGGCGGGGTGCCCCTAAAAGGATCGCAGTCCTGCTTCAGACGATGCCCGAGGCACTCCCGCACCACCCGAACGCCGCCGCCTGCCGGGGAATGACCCCCGCGCGGAATCGCGCGGGAGCATGCACCCGGGCTCGGATAGATTCGTGAAGTTGGTCGATCCGCAGGCGGAGGGACAGCTGTTCTCTTCCCGGTCACATGGGGGAACGGAATGTAAACGAATGTCAAAGGATGTCACATTGCCCTTCGGAGGCCTGCAGGCCCTGCTATATCCGCGCACGGTTTTGGGAGGGGGACACGAAACGGCATCATGCGCATTGGCATTCTGGAGGACGAGCCCGTCCTCGCGTCGCATCTTGCGAGTACGCTTACCCTTCCCGGCTCCACATGTTTCGTGTTCCACAGCGGCAAGCACCTCATCAACCTTCTCCATCATGAGACGTTCGACGTGCTTGTCCTCGACTGGAACGTGCCGGACATGTCGGGCCTGGCCGTGGTGGAGTGGATCAGGGAGAATTTGCCCAAGCCGCCTCCGACCCTGATGCTGACCAACCGGTCGCTCGAGGAGGACATCGTCACTGCGCTCAAGGCAGGAGCGGACGATTATGTGATCAAGCCGGTCCAGCCGGCCGTCCTGCGCGCGCGCATCGAGGCCCTGTGCCGGCGAGCCTATCCGGATCAGCGCGTCCCGAGCATCGAGAAGTTCGGGAAGTACCAGTTCGACACGCGGTTCGGCACCGTGCTGATCGGCGACGAACCCGTTTCCCTGACGTCCAAGGAATTCGCGCTGGCCCTGATGCTGTTCAGGAACCTCAACCGCGCGCTTTCCCGTTCGTACATGCTCGAAAGCATCTGGGGTCTGAATCCGGAGACGCAGACCCGAACCCTGGACCAGCATATCTCCAAGGTCCGGACCAAATTGCGCTTGCGGCCGCAGTCCGGCCTGCGGCTCGTCCCCGTCTACGCCTACGGCTATCGCCTCGAGGCGGATAATCTGGATGGTCATGAGGAATAAGGGACTTGCGTTTCTGGTTCTGCTCTCGGCGTGGCACGCGGCTGCCGCGGCCGAGCCGGCACCGGACGTCGTTCAGTATCGCGTTGCGAAAGGAGACAGCCTCTACACCCTCGCGCAACGCTATCTGCTGCGGCCAGGTGACTACAGAATCGTTCAGCGGTTGAACCAGGTGGCTGATCCCTACCGCATGCCCGTAGCCACGACCCTGAGCATTCCGCGAAAGCTGCTTCGCCACGAACCCACTCTGGCGCGTGTGTCGGCCCAGCGCGGCGCCGTCCAGGCGAGGATCGCAGGACGCATGTTCGCCGTGACCAATGGCATGGTCCTTGGCGAAGGCGCCGAGCTCGCTACCGGTCCCAATGCCTTCGTCACCCTGCGGTTACCGGACGGGTCTATCGTCACGCTTCCGTCGCAGACCCGTGTCACCGTCGACCGACTGCGGCGGATCACCCTCACCGGCGAGATCGAGCGCCGTTTCCGCCTTCTCCAGGGCCGCACCCGCTCGATCGTGGAGCCCGGAACCGGCGCGTTCGAGGTCTCGACGCCGGTTGCCGTAGCGGCCGTCCGCGGTACCGAATTCCGGGTCGCCCATGACGGTGACGGGCGGCACTCCGTCACCGAAGTGCTGGCAGGCGAGGTCGCCGTCGCGGCGGACGGGGACGAACCGCAGCTCACGCCAGGTGGATTTGGTACTGTCGTCGCAGAAGGACGGGGCTCGCGCACGGTAAAGCTTCTTCCTGCCCCTTCCCTTCTCGAGCCCGGCAGGATCCAGGACGGGGAACGGCTTTCATTTGAAATCATGCCGCTCGCTGACGCCTCCTCCTATCGCGCCCAGGTGGCGCAGGATGCAGGGTTTCTCGACCTGATCGCCGAAGGCGTGTCCGCGACGCCGCGCGTCGACCTGCCGCCCATTCCCGACGGCAGCTGGTTCGTCAGGGTATCCGCGCTCGATGGCGACGGCGTCGAAGGCTTCCCTGAAACCTATTCCTTCGAGCGCCGGCTAAACCGGATCGAGACGGCGATGAACGAGCGCAGGAGTGCGGAGTACCGGGAATATCTGTTCCGCTGGGACGTCCAGGGCGAAGGAAGCCGCCGGTTCCGCTTCCAGCTCTCGCGGGTCGACACGCCGGGTTCCCCACTTGTCGACGAACCGGGCCTCACCGCACAGGGGTTTGTCATCACCGATCTGCCGGCCGGCACCTACGAATGGCGCGTGCAGACGCTGCAGCTCGTCGACGGCAAAGCGCACGTCAAATGGTCCCGGCCTGAGCGGTTCACGATCACCAGCCCATGAACCCGGCACCCCATCTTCGCACCCTGACGCTGGACTGGTGGCTGCTTCTAATCCTCGGTTCGGTTCTGGTGCTGTTCCTGACCTGGGATCGCAGCGCAGCCCGCGCGGACAGGCTGGTCTATGATGTCCTGCTCCAGACGTTCCAGCCTGCGCCCGATCCGCGGGTCTTCCTGGTGGAAATCGATGACCGCAGCCTTCGGGAGATCGGTCCATGGCCGTGGCCCCGCGATGTGCAGGCCGATCTCGTGCGATCCCTGACCCGCCTGCGGCCTCGGGCGATTGCCTATGATGTCCTGTTGCTGGACGCGACCACGGCGCAAGCGGACGCAGCGCTATCGCAAGCCATGAGAGCTGCGCCGCCGCTGTACCTCCCGCTCCTGGTGGGGAGCCCTGGCGGCCTGGACGGATCGAGCAGGTCCAGTCCGCCGCTCGCGCCGTTCCGCCAGGCGGCGGACGATCTTGGACACGTCAACCTGGTTCCTGACGGTGACGGCGTCCATCGTCGTATCCGGCTCGTTGAGGAGGACGGGCGCCGGCGCTGGCCCCACCTGATGGTCCAGCTTTGTCGTGCATCGGACGCGCTGGTTGATCGATCCGTTGACGCCAAGCCCCGGTTGATTCCGTTCACGGGCCCCGCGGGAACCTTCCCGTCGGTCGCCGCCTCCGCGATCCTGCGCGGCGAAGTACCGGAGGAAATCGTCCGGGGACGGCTCGTGGTCGTCGGTGCCACGGCGGAGGGGCTTGGTGACCGATATCCCGTAGCCCTCGGCCGCAACGGCGGGATCATGTCGGGCATGGAAATCCAGGCGAACATCCTGAACGGGCTGCTCAGCAACCGGATGATCAGGGATGCCTCGCTCCCTGTCCGCGTCGGGTTCGGCGTGGCGCCGCTGTGGCTCTTCCTGTTCGCCCTGAAACGGCTCGAGCCCAGGACGGTCACCTGGCACCTCGTGCCATTCTTCCTCTTGCCCCTCCTCCTTTCAGCGCTCGCCCTTCATGGACTGAAACTGTGGATGTCGCCGGTACCAGCGGTTGCCGCGCTGCTCCTTGTCTACCCCCTGTGGGGGTGGCGTCGGCTGGCGGCGGTCAGCAGATACATGCTTGACCAGCTGGAGACACTGAGGGCGGAGCCCGATGCCATTGTGCAGCCCTCGGACGTGGGGACGCGGGACCCGGTCGCCCGCCAGATCCAGCTGCTGGGGGACGCAGTGGCCAGGCTCCGTTCGCTCCGCCGCTTTGTGTCGGAGAGCCTCTACCAGATCCCCGATGCCATATTCGTCCTCGACCCGGACGGCCGCATCCTCATCGCCAATGCGGCGGCCGAACGGCTGTACGACAGCCCTGGCGCCGGGGAGATCGAGAATGCGCAGCAGCTGCTCGAACGGCTCGCGCCGCCGACTAGCCAAGCTGCGTCCGCCTGGCCGCCCGCACCGGAAGGCGCGCGCCTGCCGCTATGGTCGGTGGACCGCCGGCATTTCGATATCCAGATGGCTCCCCGCCAGGACCGCGACGGCGCACGTCCGGGCTGGATCATGCGGATC
>Ga0164243_10016350_pt1 | contig 10186 bp, 6 predicted proteins | sample OricompcompostOP_FD_108781 | JGI IMG/M metagenome (GOLD analysis project Ga0164243, IMG submission 108781) | Organic Plus compost microbial communities from Emeryville, California, USA - Original compost - Organic plus compost (OP) | ecosystem: Engineered > Solid waste > Mixed feedstock >... | reverse complement strand
GCGCCACTCCACCCTCGGCATGCTCTCCCCGGCCCAATTCGAAGCCAGAACCCTCTCACTCACGACCACAGACTAGGCTCGCCCCGCAAGCCCGCGACTGTCCGAGAAGGCGGGGCAATTCCAGTCTTCATCGTCGTCTGCAATAACACCAGCGTGTCGAAGCTTGTCTTCGACTGGATCGCTGGATGGCATCGGCCCGTCAGCGAGGACGGCCAGACGGTCGCCGTCCCGGGGGCACTGTCGCTGTTCTCGAACGTCGACGAGGACGGCAACTGGCTTCCCAGGCCCAACACGATCCTCGTCGACAGTGCGCAGTTGGAGAGCGGCGAGGCGATGTCCGCGGACTTCAAGAAGGCCGCTGGCGCGGAGATCGAACGCTTCAAGGACGAGTTCCGAGAGCGCTTCCCGGGCCGGGACGCCGACGATCTCGCCGATGAAGACCTGATGCGCGAGGTCATGAACACGGTCGGCAAGCCTGGGCGGCTCGGCGAACACGTTCGGTGCGTGGTGTCGGTGTCAATGCTGACAGAGGGCTGGGATGCCAACACCGTGACGCACATCCTCGGCGTGCGAGCGTTCGGAACCCAGCTCCTGTGTGAACAGGTCGTCGGCCGCGGTCTTCGCCGGCGCTCATACGCCGTTGGCGAGGACGGCCGCTTCGTGCCCGAGTACGCCGAGGTGTACGGGGTCCCGTTCAGCTTCATTCCCGCCGGCGGAAGCAACGGCCCGGCGCCTCCTCCGCGGTATCGGCGGGTTCGAGCGCTTGACGAGCGCGCCGACCTAGAGATCACGTTCCCGCGAGTGGTCGGCTACCGCCACGAGGTCGAGGGCGAACGCGTCGCTGCAGCGTTCACCGAGGAGAGCCGGATCGTGCTCTCGACGAGAGACGTGCCGTCTGAGACCGATGTGCATCCAATCGTCGGCGAGAAGACTCGGCACACGCTCGATGACCTGCGGGGCCGACGCGAGCAGGAGGTCGCCTTCGCCATCGCCAAGCGGGTGCTTGAGCGCTATTACCCCGACCAGCCGTGGCTCTTTCCGCAGCTCGTAGGCATCGCACGAAGCTGGATGCACGATTGGGTCGTCCTCAAGGACAACACCTTCACACAGATGCTGCTCCTCGCTCAGCTCGCCGAGCGGGCCAGCGAGCGCATCAACGCGGCGATCGTGCGCGCGGACGCCGGCGAGCGCCGGCTGATTGCCCGGCTCGCGCCATACGAGCGCGTCGGCTCGACCCGGCACGTCGACTTCGACACGTCTAAGAAGGTCATGGCCACGAGCCCGCACATGTGCCATGTCTCGGACGTCGTCGCTGACAGCGGGTGGGAGCACACGGTGGCCGAGCGCCTTGAGGAGATGGCCGAGGTCCGGTCCTACGTCAAGAACGACCACCTCGGCTTCGCAATCCCGTACGCCTTCGACGGCACGCCGCGCGACTACATCCCGGACTTCATCGTTCGCCTCGATGACGGGCACGGCGAGGACGATCTGCTGAACCTCATCGTCGAGGTTTCCGGCCAAGACCTCGCACTCAAGAAAGCGAAGTGCGAGGCCGCCCGCACGCTCTGGGTACCTGCAGTGAACAACCTTGGGGAGTTCGGGCGCTGGGCTTTCATCGAGATCGGCGACCCATGGGTGGTGCAGGGCGCGATCCGCGAATTCATCCGAGAGCACCAAAAGGAGCCCGTGCCAGCATGACGCCAACGCGGGGCGCAAACAAGCGGCCTGCCGGCCCTACGGAAGTTGAGGTGATCCGGCACAACGACAAGCGGGCAAACATCCCGACCAACGAGCTGCGCGGCTTCGTGGACGACGACGAGAAGCGTCCCAAGCCGACCCTCTACCCGCGCGACCCTTCGCTCGACCCGCAGCTCGTGTGGCGCGGCAAGGACGAGCAGGACAGCCAAGACCTGGCCGTCCCGACGGTGCCCATCTACATCCAGGAGAAGGTCCACCCCCAGGTCGTCATCGAGAACCTCCGCCAGACGGCCGCTGCCGGCGAGGACGAGCCTGAGCTCGCGCTCTTCAACGACTTCAACGGGATCGCATTCGAGGACCTGATCGACTTCTACGAGCACGAGCAGAACTGGACGAACCGCCTCATCCTCGGCGACTCGCTGCTCGTCATGACATCGCTCGCCGAGAAGGAGGGGCTGCGCGGCAAGGTCCAGACGATCTTCATCGACCCGCCCTACGGAATCAGCTTCGGCTCGAACTGGCAAGTCTCCACGAAGAACCGTGACGTGCGCGATGGCAAGCTCGATCAGATCAGCCGTCAGCCGGAGCAGATCCGCGCCTTCCGCGACACCTGGAAGGACGGGATTCACAGCTACCTCTCGTATCTTCGCGATCGACTTGTCGCCGCGCGTGAGCTCCTGACCGAGTCCGGGTCGGTGTTCCTCCAGATCGGCGACGAGAACGTCCACCTGGTGCGCAGTCTCCTCGACGAGGTCTTCGGGGCTGAGAACTTCGTAAACCTCATCACGTTCAAGAAGACGAGCGGCGCAGGTAGCCCTTCGGGCGGTACCGACGTTTTGCCAGCCGTATCGGACTATCTACTCTGGTACGCGCGAGATAAGACGCAGGTGAAATACCGGCCGCTGTACCGGCCACGAGAAGTGGGCGGTGCGGGCGGAGGCCAGTACACCTGGGTCGAGGAGGAGGACGGCACCCGACGGCGCGCAACGACTGCGGAACTCGCAAGCGGAAAGACGGCCGGTCGATGGTTTCGGCCCGACAACATCACCTCGCAGACGGTGCGCGAAGCGCAGACGACGGTTTTCCCGGTCGAGATCGACGGCAAGCCATACCGACCTAAGCGCGGCGGCTGGAAGACGAACGCGGACGGCATGGAGCGACTCCGAGCCGCCAACCGCCTGCTCGCCGTCGGCGACACGCTGTCTTTCGTGCGCTACTTCGACGACTTCGCGGCGTTTCCCCTTGTCAATCTTTGGGACGACACCACGACGTCCGGCTACGGCGATCCGAAGACGTACGTAGTGCAGACGAACACGAAGGTCATCCAGCGGTGCCTGCTGATGACCACAGACCCCGGCGACCTCGTGCTCGACCCGACGAACGGGAGCGGAACGACGGCGGTCGTCGCGGAGCAGTGGGCTCGGCGTTGGATCAGCATCGACACCTCGCGCGTCGCAGTGGCGCTGACGCGCACGCGGCTCGCTGCTCTCAAGCTCCCGTACTACCTCCTTGCAGACACCGCGGCCGGCGCGCGCAAGGAGGAGGAGATCACCGGCCGTCCGTCGACTCAGACGACGTTCGGTCGTGACGTACGCAAGGGTTTCGTCTACAAGCGCGTCCCGCACATCATGCTCCGCGACATCGCGCAGAACCCCGACATCACGCCTGGGATGTCTCAGGCCCAAATCAACGAGGCGATCGCGCGGCACTCCGACCAAGAGCTGCTTTTCGACCAGCCTTATGAGGACTCGAAAATCGTTCGCGTCTGTGGGCCGTTCACGGTGGAGAGCCTGTCGCCGCATCGTGTACTCGCCGGGGACGACGCTCCGGCGAGTGAGGACATCCCCGTCAGCGACGGCGCCTTTGACGAAGCCGTTCTGAGCAACCTGCTCAAGGCCGGCGTGCAGAACCAGATCCGGCAGCAGCGCCTCCAGCTCGACACGCTTGAGACCTACGCCGGCGAATGGATCGGGGCCCGGGGGACGTTCACGGACACCGACGGCGAGACCCGCCAGGTTGCGATCTCGCTCGGTCCTGAGTACGGGACGGTTGGTGATGACCAGGTTCGCGAAGCCGCCAAGGAGGCGGTCAAGGGCATCGGCTTCGACCTCCTGCTGGTCTGCGGGTTTGCGTTCGACGCAACGGCTTCGGAGACCGCCAAGGAGTTCCGACCGGGGTCCGATGGCGGTTGGGCCGTGACCGCCGGCGAGCGGAAGTTCGGCAAGCTGCCCGTCCTGTTGGTCCGCATGAACCCGGACCTGTCTATGGGCGAGGACCTGCTCAAGCAGACCGGCGCTGGCAACCTGTTCACCATCTTCGGCGAGCCCGACGTTCAGATAGACCGAACGCCGGACGGCAAGATCGAGGTCGAAGTCCGCGGCGTCGACGTCTACGACCCGACGACCGGCGAGATCCGGTCCGACGACACTGACGCCATCGCCTGCTGGTTCATCGACACCAACTACAACGCCGAGAGCTTCTTCGTCCGGGACGCATACTTCACGGGCGCAAACGATCCGTACAAGCGTTTGCGTCAGGCGCTCAAAGCAGAGATCGACGAGGATGCGTGGGCGTCGCTCTACCGGACGCGCAGCCGACCGTTTGACCCGCCAGCGACCAAGACCATCGCGGTCAAGATCATCAACCACCATGGCGATGAGGTCCTCAAGACCTACACCATCGAATAGCGGAGGCGGTCACGAGTGCTCCGAGGACCGCAAGGTCTCACCGAGCCGCTCAAGTAGCCGCCGCGATCGCCCATCCGTTGCTCCGCAGTGCGGCCTCCGTCAGCGCAGCGCTCCCGCTCGACCGTGACGAAGCTAGGCCGCCGGAGGCGCGGTCGACTGCACAAGCCTTCGCGTGGGCGGTCAAGGGTGGTGATGGCCGTGGGTGATCGCCGTGATCGGTGATCGCGGTATTTGCGGGGATCGGTGCGGTGCGTCCGGCGGCCGCTGTGGGCGGCAGGCTGATTGGGCGCCGTCGTCCGGCAGGCTCTCGTGTGCGCCGTGAGAAGCCGCTGCGCGAGCGGGCGGCAAGCTCGGTTGCGCCGTCGTGCGGCATAGCTATGAGGGCCGTCACCGCCCGCGCTCCCACCTCGTAACCCGGGCACTTGTGGGCAGGAGCAGCACCAGGCGCCGACCGGAAGGGCATTCGCAACCCCTGACCGCGGCCGGCGCGCCGCGCGTCTACCTCCGGCTCGTAATCGTGTTCGTGTTGCGAGAGGGTCACGCTCTCGATCGAGACCTACGACAGGACAGCGTAGGCGCGAAAGGTTTGATCCCGAAAGTCACCCTCTCGCAGCACCGCACGGGCCACGGTCGGCTCATGCCTACGAAGGTGCCGCAGTCGAAGCGTCCCTCTAACAGCCGGTACGAAACTAACAGCCGGTACGAAACTCCCTCGATCCCGACCTCCCTCGTACACGTTGAGAGCGTCGGCGTGGACACGGTCAGCTTCGCCTGGCGGCTGGCCCGCGGTCACGAGCTCTGGTCGCTCATCAACGCAGCTGGGGAGGAAGGCGTGCTGCGCAACCGCGAGGACGAGGGCGTGATCGGTGCCGTGGCTAGCACGGGTCTTCGTGAGAAGCGCCTGCCGGGTTGCAAGCCCGGTGAGGGCTGGGCGACGACGCGACCGGTCGGAGGCGTGCTGTGGTTCTTCGACCTCGCCCATGGGCTCCTCTTCTGCGAGGGCCGGATGGCATGCCTCCTTGACGGAAACGAGGACGCATCGGGTCTGCGCTCACCTGGCCGACTAACCCCCGCGGCCCGCTCCGCGGCCTCGGCGATTTCGGAGCTGCGGATCGTCCTCGATCCCGGGCAGGCGCGCATCCGCCGTCTTGACCTTGCTGGCGATGTGCGGTTCGCGGATCCCCGCCTGGGATCGTCTTTCCTGCAGGTCATGCTTGCGGAGGCAGAGGGCACCAAGCACCCGTACTACAACGGCTCTACGCTCGGCACCATCGAGTGGCCGGGCGCGAGCGGCTACGAGTTCCGCTGCTACGACCGCGGCGCCAAGTCTGGCGGGTACCGGGCTGGCGAGCTGATCCGCTTTGAACGCCAGTGGCGCCCCGAATGGCACGCCCGCAACCCCGCGAGCCAGCCGCTCGCCGATGACGTCCTCGACAATCACGACCTCGTCGCGTGTTGGCTCGGCGCGTTCAGCAGGAACGTCGCCGCGATTACTGCACCGCTGCTCACTGCGGAAGACGCGCAGCACGTCGTCCACGAGCGCCTTCTGGACGGCCGGCTTACGCGCGAGACCGCGGTGCGGCTCCTTGGCACGATCAGCCTGCTCGAACAGAGCGGCTTCGCCGCCTGGGGCGCCGGCGCGAGCGACCGGCGCGTCCGCAATCAGGCCGTCTGCAACCTGCGACAGCTCGGTATCGACGTCATCAGCCCAGAGCACCGGCGCGGCACGCCATGGCCCACTTGCGCCTACTGCCGACCCGCTGGACTCGTCGTGCGAGTCTCTGATGTGGTGGCCGCGCTCCGCGCCGCCATGAAGGACGTCGTCGCGCGCGCCGCGGCCGAGGCGAGCGCCCTAGCTTTGAGGAGCGCGAAGCGACAGGCCGAGATCGCGTCGCTCGCCGCGTCGCTTGGCTTGGTAGAAGAGCCTTTTGCTGCCTAACACACGTGCCTTCGCCATAAAGCCGCGAACGCGAACGCGCCCGGCAGCCAATGGCGCTCGACAAAGCCTACGACCGCACGTCGTCCGGCAGCAGCGGCTCGATCTCGCGGACGAAGTCGGCCACGACGTCGAGTGCGGTGGTGGTCTCGCCGTGGTGGAGCTTGACGATCCGGCAGGCGGCGCCCGGCATCCACGATGCATGCACGTCCGACCATGCCCGTCGTGGAATCAACCATCTGGACGGCGCTGCCCAGCGGATCTGCGACCTTGGCCGGTCCGCCGCCAGCCACGCAACCGCCGCCGCCGGCGCTGCTGCGTCTCGCGGCCGCCCGGCGCGAACAGGCTGCTCGCCGGCGCTCCTGCGCGTTGGCCTAGGCGAGGCCGAGCTGGCGCAGCTCGACATCGGCTGCGATGGCGCCGTGGCAAGTCGCGTAGCGCTTGCGGCCACACCAGCAGCGCTGGCGGTCGAGGCGCTGGAGGCGGCGGCGCTCGGAGGTCGTGATGCGCCGCTCGGTCCCGCGCGGCTCGTGGTGGACTTCGGGGGACGGCCAGCGTTCGTGTACGCGCCACCAGGCCTCCTTGAGCAGGTGGACGCGCGCCCGGTCGATCAGCCCGTGCAGGCCCTCCTCGATCGTCCAGCGCTGCCGCCGCGGGTCGCTCGGGTACCAGATGCACAGCGAGGTCGGTCGTGACCAGCGGTAGCGGTGGCGGGACTTCTTTGACCCGTCGGCCATGACGATGGGCGGCACGCGCGAGGGTCGGCCGGGGAAGATCACCGCAAGCCGCCGGGTGCCTGCGTCGCCAACATCGACCTCGCCGGCGTAGACCAAGGCCTTGCCGATCTCGCGGCGGCGGAAGTTGGCGTACTCCTCGGGGAACCCGCTTTCCAGTGCCAGCCACTCCAGAGGGTGCCGGTACCACCAAGGTGCGTTCGCCCAGCGTCGCTGGCGGACCGCCGCGCGGCACCGCCGGCGTCCGATGCGGCGCTGCCGGGTGCGCTGGGCGTGGAGCCGCTTGCGCTCCCACCGCCGATGGGTGCGACGGCGCGGGTGCGCGCGGCGCCTGGTGCGGGTGGCGTTACGCGGCATCCCCGTAGGAGCGACCGGAGCCGATGCCGCGGGTGCCGGTGCCTATCGTCAGGCCGCCGCCGGCCGCAACGGACAGCGGGGCACCGTAGATCGCGGCGAGGGTGGTCGCGGGGTCACCGAAGACGCCTTCGAGGATGCGACCGGCGTCCTCGCCGGCGACCAGGGCGCGCCGGGTCTCGCTTGCCGCGGCCTGCATCAGCGCGGCGGCGCGCTCGGGGTCGCGGGCTTCGAGGTCAGGGCCGACCCCGCTAGGGTCGGGCAGCGGCCGCAGGACCAGCTCGGCGGCGCGGTCCAGGAAAGCCGGCGTCGTGGTGGCGTAGGTGACCGACGTGTGGATCGTGGCGAGCGCCAGCGCGCTGAGGTGGTGCGAGGAGATTGGCTTGCGACCGTCGGGGTCAGCGAGGCTCCACTTCTGGTTGAGGACCTTGAGGATGCGGATCTGGCGCGCGAACTCGACGCCGATGTCGTTGTTGCGCTTGCGGATCTGGCGGGCGTGCTCCTGTGGGTCCGTCCGGATCCACTCGTGTGGCTCGGCGTCGGGGCAGTGCGGGATCCACAGGCCCTGCTCGGGGTGCGTGCAGCCGAAGACGACGTCGGCCGTGAAGCTGACGTCCGGGAAGGTGACCTTGATGGCGTGCGTCGAGAGGGTGCACTCGAAGCCCTTCGCCCGCAGGGCGGCGCAGAGGTCCACGAGCGCCTGTTGCGGCGCGTCCTTCCAGGCCGTGCGGATCGTGCTGGCGTACACGACGAGGTCGACGTCGTTGAGCGGCTTGATCTGGGTGCCGGCGGCGAGGGCGCCGGAGCGGAAGAAGCCGGTCGCGGTCACCGCCCAGGCGTCGAGTGCGGCAACGGCGACGGCGGCGAGTTCGTCGCGCTTGGTGCGGGCCTTCTTGATCTCCGACATCGGGACGGCGATGTCGTCGAGGAGCTTGAGGTAGAACGAGGTCGCGTTCACGGGTCACCCGGGCAGGTCGAGGGAGCGGACGTACTCGTCGTCGTGGTGCTCGTGCAGTCGCACGGGGCACCCGACGGCGCCGAACTCCGCCCCGAGGAGCAGCGCCAGGGGCGCCGGGGCGGTGAGGAACAGGTCGATGCGGGTGGCCCGCAACTCGCTGCGCATGTGCTTGATGCGCGCGGCGATCGCACCGGCGATGGTCCCGAACTGCCTGGGGTCCATGTGCGCGCCCGTGTCGCAGCGGCGGACGGACAGCCGGGCCCGCGGCGGCTCGCGCAGGGCCCGAACGACGGCGCGCTCGATGTGCCGCGGCACGAGGTCGATGTCCACGGCCAAGACGCCTCCCGCCGCCGTGTAGGCGCCGAAGTCGGGGATGAACTCCAATCCCTGCTCGATCAGCGACGGGGAGCGTCGGATGACGCCGCCGTCCGCCGTGATCGCGCCGATCCGCCACCCGGTCGGGCCGCGGAACACGTAACCGGCGGCGATCGCTGCCGTGAGGTGGCAGGCGGCGCAGATCTCGATGTCGCGCCGATGCCCGTGGCGGGTCAGCGTGGTCTTAAGGTCGCACAGGGCGGCGAACAGCCGCTGCCAGGTCTCCGTGTCGCCCGGGCGCTGGCTGTCGCCGCCGAGCAGCTCGGTCGCGTCCACCGTGAGCGGCCACGGGGCGGGCCGGTCGCCGCGGGTCGCCAGCATCAGGCGCCAGCGGCCGCTGTCGGGACCCGCGCCCTCAGGCAGCGCGGCGCGCAGGGCGTCGGCGGCGTAGCGTGCGGTCAGCTCGCGCGGCAGCGGGCTGTCGCCGGCGGGCGCGATCTGTCCGGTCCAGCGCGCCCGGAAGTCGTAGCGCAGCCGCTCGTACGTGGCGGCGGTGACGGTCGCGTGATCGTCACCGAGGTTGCGCAGGATCGGCATCAGCCGGGGCCGTCCGTGGTCGCGCTGCAGGCCTGCGGCCGTGCGGAACTCCATCTCGACCACCGGGTCTGACGCGAGCGCGTATGGCGTGAGGTACGGGACCACAACGTCGCTCGCGGCGAGCTGACGGTGCACGCTCGCCTCGATTCCCGCGCCCGGACGTAGGCTGTCGCGGTCGCGGAACGTCGCGAACGCGCGCATTCGGAGCTCGGCCACGAGGTCGGTCACCGACGTGACGTCGTCCGTCGACGTCCACGAGTAGGATGCGAATGCCCGCAGAGGACCGTCGAGATCCATGATCGGTGCCTCAGATTGTGCGGGCTGCAACGAAGTCATTGGGCGGCATGGTACTGGCGCGGTCGGACGGCTCGGGGCCCCCGCGCGCGGAATCCCGCACGCTGCGGCGGCCCGGCCCCGGTCGCGCCCTACGTTCTCGGATGCCGACCACCGTTGCCGACGCCGTGCAGAGCTCCGGATTCGGCGCGTCGCCAGCGACGAGAGCACCGCGGCGCGAATGATCCGCTTGCTGCTCCGCGTTGTCGAGCGCATCGGACGCATCCCGACGGTCGACGACTACCGCGCCGCGCAGCCGGAGCTGGCGGGCGGTTGTCGAGGACGTTGAGCCGTTCAGCCGGCTCTACAAGTCGTTCGACAGCTCCTGGCCGCCCGCCGTCGAGGCGCTCGGGCTCGCCGAGGTCACCACGCGGCGGCGCATCGACGCCCGCTTCCGCAACCGCAAGCTCGGCAAGGTGTGGCACCACACCGAGGAGACGCTCTTCCGCGCCGCCGGTCGCGTCCCTAGTGTTGGTGTAGGAGGGGGTCGGACGGAATAGTTCCGGCCACCGCGGCGCTCATGATCGTCGGACTTCTCACGGTTCGACGAAGGAGGCCGGCGATGGCCGGACGG
>Ga0164243_10016349_pt1 | contig 10187 bp, 11 predicted proteins | sample OricompcompostOP_FD_108781 | JGI IMG/M metagenome (GOLD analysis project Ga0164243, IMG submission 108781) | Organic Plus compost microbial communities from Emeryville, California, USA - Original compost - Organic plus compost (OP) | ecosystem: Engineered > Solid waste > Mixed feedstock >... | reverse complement strand
GTTGATGTCGACGTACTCCGGCTCGGCGTCCTCCGGCGTGTCCAGCCCGGCCCTGGTCATCGCGTCGATCGGCAGCGTGATCGGCGTCGCCCTCCAGGTGGTCGGATTCGGGTTCTGCAGGTCGATCACCTGGACGAAGCCGGCCGGGTCCTGCGGCAAGTCACCCTCGTCGAGCGGGCCGTCGCCGTCGGGATCGACGGCCTCGTTGCGCTGGTTCTCCATCGCGATCGCGGCGTACCTCCCGTCCGGGCTGACCGCGATTGAGTCCGGCTGTCCCTTGAGGTCGATGGAGGCGACCAGGTCGTGAGGTGCGGCGAGCTTGACGATGTCGAGGTGGCCGGCGCGGATCCCCGGCGCCGGGTCCTCGTCCTCCCACTTGGTGTCCTCGAGACCGGGGTAGGTGCTGTCGTCGGTCACCACCAGCGCCACGTCACCCACGGTCCTGGTGTGGACGATCGACACCGACGTCGGCGAGGCGTCCGCGTTCGTGGTGGTGACGTCGTGACTGCCCAGGCCGCGGGGGTGGCTCGGGTCGCTGATGTCGAGGAACCCGATCCGCTGGCCGAGGGCATCGGTGTACGCCAGCGTCTTGCCGTCGGGGGAGACCGCGGAGATCTCGGCGACGGTGGGATCCGCCGGGTCGACGCCGGCGGGCACATTCCGAAAGACCGGGTACGTCGAGAGCCGGCTGAACATCAACGCCGTGCTGTGGCTGGTGCTGCCGTGGCCCGGACTGCCCGGACTGCCCGGACTGCCCGGACTGCCCGGACTGCCCGGACTGCCCGGACTGCCCGGGCGGTGGTGCCCCGCGGTTGGATGATGCCTGCCCGGCTTGCTGTGCTTGGCGGGTTTGCCCGGGTGGGCCTCGGCTGCTGGGAGCGGGAGTCCGAGCCCGCCATAGGTGAGTGCGCCCGCGGCGATCACCGCGAGGGCCGGACGTAGCTGCATGGAGTTGTTCCTCTCGGGTGGAACCGGTGATCCGTCGGTCCGAGCCAACTGAGCCGCAACGACCTTCGAGTGACCCGCAGGGGAGCGGACAGTGAACGTCCGAGTCGTGACCACCGCCCTGCGCCGCACCCTCGCGGCGGCACTAGGCTGCCCACCGAGACGTCCACCGACCTCCAGCACAAGGAGCACCACCATGGCAGCGATCGAAGCCGTCGGAGCTCGCGAGATCCTCGACTCGCGCGGCAACCCCACCGTCGAGGTCGAGGTCGTCTTGGAGGACGGCACCTTCGCCCGTGCCGCCGTACCCAGCGGCGCCTCCACCGGCGCCTTCGAGGCCGTCGAGCTGCGTGACGGCGGTGAGCGCTACGCCGGCAAGGGTGTCCGGACCGCCGTCGACGCCGCGGTCCAGACCCTCGGCCCGGCCGTCGAGGGGCTCGACGCCGACGACCAGCGCCTCGTCGACCAGGCGATGCTCGAGGCCGACGGCACGCCCAACAAGGCCCAGCTCGGAGCCAACGCGATCCTCGGCGTCTCCCTCGCCGTGGCCAAGGCGGCCGCCGCGAGCGCCGGCCTCCCGCTCTACCGCTACGTCGGCGGCCCCAACGCCCACCTGCTGCCGGTGCCGATGATGAACATCCTCAACGGCGGCGCCCACGCCGACACCAATGTGGACATCCAGGAGTTCATGATCGCCCCGATCGGCGCGCCGACCTTCGCCGATGCGCTGCGCTCCGGCGCCGAGGTGTACCACGCCCTCAAGTCGGTGCTGAAGGCGCGCGGCCTGGCCACCGGGGTCGGCGACGAGGGCGGCTTCGCTCCCGACCTCGAGCACAACCGGGCGGCGTTGGACCTGATCGGTGAGGCGGTCGGCAAGGCCGGCTACGAGCTCGGCAAGGATGTGGCGCTCGCCCTCGACGTCGCGGCCTCGGAGTTCTACGAGGATGGTTCCTACACCTTCGAGGGCACGAAGAAGAGCGCCGCCGAGATGAGTGCCTACTACGCCGAACTGGTGGCGGCCTATCCCATCGTCTCCATCGAGGACCCGCTGCACGAGGACGACTGGGACGGCTGGAAGACCATCACCGATGAGCTCGGCAGCAAGATCCAGCTGGTCGGCGACGACCTCTTCGTCACCAACGTCGAGCGGCTGGCTCGCGGCATCGCCGGCGGGCAGGCCAACGCGCTCCTGGTCAAGGTCAACCAGATCGGCTCCCTGACCGAGACCCTCGACTCCGTCGAGCTGGCCCACCGCAGTGGCTACCGCTGCATGATGAGCCACCGTTCGGGCGAGACCGAGGACACCACCATCGCCGATTTGGCCGTGGCCACCAACTGCGGCCAGATCAAGACCGGCGCCCCGGCCCGCTCGGAGCGGGTGGCGAAGTACAACCAGCTCCTGCGCATCGAGGACGAGCTCGCCGAGGCCGCCCGGTACGCCGGCGCCAGCGCCTTCCCGCGCTTCTCCTGACCCGCGAGTCGGCGCTTGTGCCGGGCTGAGCTGCGACTCGCGTGTGCATAAGCGCCGACTCGCCGGGGTTCTCGGAGAGAATCGGGGGGTGGCTGACCAGCGACGCGCACGGCAGCGCAACCAGCGAAAAGGGCAAGGACCCCGCCCCGCCGGTGTCCGCCGGACCCGGGGACTGCTCGGCTCGGCGGGCGATACGGCGGTCCGTGACGCCGCCGGCGACGCAGACGCCCGGGGTGAGGTCGAGCGGCCCCGGCTGCGTCCGCGGCTCACCGGCCGGGCGGCGATCCTGACGCTGGTCGTCGCCGTGCTGGTGGTCTCCTACGCCTCTTCGCTGAAGGCCTATCTCCAGCAGCGTCACGACATCAAGAGCCTGCAGGCCCAGATCGTCTCGCGGGAGAAGAGCATCGCCGACCTGCAGGAGCAGAAGGATCGGTGGCAGGATCCGGCCTACGTCAAGCAGCAGGCTCGGGCGCGGTTCGGCTACGTGATGCCGGGCGAGACGTCGTACGTCGCGCTCGACGCGAGTGGGAAGCGGATCCAGTCCGCCTCCGAGCTGGGCAGCCCTGCCAAGGTAGGGGTGAGCAAGGAGCCGACAGCATGGTGGACCACCGCCTGGGGCTCGGTCGAACTCGCCGGCGACCCGCCGAAGCAGGACACCAAGGGCCCGGCGACGACGATCAACGGCACCACCAAGAAGGAGTAGCAGCGTGATCGATCCCGCCGACGAGGCCGCGATCGCAGCGCAGCTGGGTCGCCCGCCCCGCGGGATCCACGAGATCGGACATCGCTGCCCCTGCTCGCTCCCGGACGTGGTCACCACGGAGCCGCGGCTGCCTCAGGGGACGCCGTTCCCGACGACGTACTACCTCACCTGCCCGCGCGCGGCCTCGCGGATCGGCACGCTCGAGGGCAGCGGTCTGATGAAGCAGATGCAGGATCGGCTCGCTGCCGACCCGGAGTTGGCGGCCGCCTACCGGCGTGCCCACGAGCTCTATCTGGAGGCGCGCTACCAACTCGGCGACGTACCGGAGATCCACGGCGTATCCGCAGGGGGCATGCCGGACCGGGTGAAGTGTCTCCATGTCCTGGCCGGCCAGTCGCTCGCCCAGGGACGCGGAGTCAATCCGCTGGGCGATGAGGTTCTCGACCTGCTTGGTGACTGGTGGTCGGCCGGTCCGTGTGTCGACCTCGAACTCGAGGACGAGGAACAGTGAGTGCGGTCCCCGAGCGGGCCGCACCGCGACCGTCTCGGCGGGTCGCCGCGATCGACTGCGGCACCAATACCATCAAGCTGCTGATCGGCAGGATGCCGGAGGTCGAGGTCCGCGAGATGCGGTATGTCCGGCTCGGCCAGGGCGTGGACAGTACCGGCGTCCTTGCACCCGACGCGCTTGACCGGACCTTCGCTGCGATCGAGGAGTACGCCGCGCTGATCCGCGCCCACCAGGTCGAGCGGCTGCGATTCGTGGCGACCTCCGCGACCAGGGACGCGGCCAACGCCAACGTCTTCGTCGCCGGCGTACGTCGGCGACTCGGCGTCGAACCCGAGGTCGTGAGTGGCGCCGAGGAGGCCGCGCTCGCCTTCGGCGGGGTCGTCCACAACCTGCACAAGCCGGTTGATGCGCCGGTGCTTGTCGTCGACGTGGGCGGTGGCTCCACCGAGCTCATCAGCGGCCGCTCCTCGGGTGATACCGAGGCCGGGCCGGCGGCAGCTCACTCCATGGACATCGGATCGGTGCGTCTCCACGAGCGCTACCTGCGCTCGGACCCGCCGGCCATGACCGAGGTCGACGCCTGTGTGCATGACATCGACACCCATCTCGACGAGTGTCCGGTGCTGCCCGAGGAGGCCGGGACGGTGATCGGCGTCGCCGGCACCGTGACCCAGATCGCGGCCGGGCTGCTCGGCCTGGCGGCCTACGACCACGACCGGCTCGACGGGACCGAGTTCCCCGTCGCGGACGTGCATGCACTGGTCGACCAACTCGTCGCCATGAGGGTCGATGAGCGGCTCGCACTGCCCTGGATGCACCCCGGCCGAGCCGACGTCATCGCCGCGGGTGGGCTCATCCTGAGCCGGGTGTTGCGGCGCGCCCGGGTCGAGCGTCTCCTCGTCTCGGACTCCGACATCCTCGACGGGATCGCCTGGTCCATTACAGACTAGGCGCCTCGCACACCGTCTCTCGGAAGGCATGACGTTGAAGAAGCTGATCCTGCTCGCCCTGGCCGCCGTCGGCATCGGGGTGCTGGTCAAGAACAAGTCCGAGCAGCTCAAGGAAGGTGCCGCCAAGGTCACCAGCGATCCCCGGGTCCAGTCCGCCCTCGCCACCGCCTCGGAGAAGGCGGCGCCCTATGCCGAGACCATCAAGGAGAAGACGGCCCCGGTCGCCGAGACCGTCAAGGAAAAGGCGGGCCCGGTCGCCGAGACGGTGAAGGAGAAGGTGTCCTCGGCCACCGCCGCGGCCGCAGACAAGCTGCACAAGGACGGGGACTCCCTGACACCGCCCGACGTACCGGCCCAGGCGGAGACGGTCGCGGAGACCGATCCGGTCTCGGCCCCGGAGTTCACCGGTGGCGACCCGCTGACCGACCCGCTGCCGGAGAGCGTCGCGCCCGAGCCAGCCGAGGAGAAGCCGGCCGAGGGCTGAGCCGGTCTCGGTTGGGCCGAGGGCCGTCACCAGGTGGACCGCGCGCTCGGGGAGAATGGCCGGGTGACGATCTACGCCATCACCGTCCTCGGCCACGACCGCCCCGGCATCATCGCTGATGCCACCGGTCGGCTCGCGGCGCTCGGCGTCAATATCGAGGACTCCTCGATGACCCGTCTTCGTGGCCACTTCGCGATGACGCTGGTCTGTGCCGGCAGCGCCGCCAACGCCGAGATCTCCGCCGGCCTGGCGCCGCTCACCGCTGACGGGACGCTGACGGTTACCGTCTTCGAACTGCCCGAGGAGGAGCTCGGCGCCGAGGAGGGTGCGGCGTACGTCCTCACCGTCCACGGCGGTGATCGACCGGGGATCGTCTCCTCGCTGACCGCACAGATCGCGGCCGTCGGCGGCAATATCACCGACCTCACCACCCGGCTGGCCGGCGAGTTGTACGTCGTCGTGGCTGAGCTCGATCTGCCGTCGGCGGTCGACGTCCCGGCCCTGGGTGAGGCGATCGGGCGCGTCGCCGCCGGGCTCGGCGTGGAAGCGACGCTACGGCCGGTCGAGGCCGACGAGCTGTGAGTCAGCAGCGGAGTGCGGCCCCGCCGAGCGGCCGGGTCGCCGGCTGGTCCGAGGCCGAGCTCGGTGTGGAGGGGCGGGTGCGCGACGTCGTACGAGCCCCTGCTGAGGTGCTCTCGACGCCGGGCGCGGAGGTCGACCCGCGTTCTCCCGAGGCGGTCCAGTTGGCTGCCGACCTGATCGCGACCATGCGGGTCTCGCCCGGCTGCGTCGGTCTCGCGGCGGACCAGGTCAGGGTGGCGGCGCGGATGTTCTGCGTCGACGTCTCGGGCCACCCCAAGGCGCGCACGCAGCACGGCACCTTCGTGCTCTGCAACGCCGAGATCGTCGCGGCTTCCCGCAACGAGAAGGCGCGTGAGGGCTGCATGTCGGTGCCGGATCTCACCGGCGACGTCAAGCGGGCCACCCGGGTGACGGTTCGGGGGCAGCTGCCGCTGACCGGGGAAGAGGTCGTAGTGGTCACCGACGCCTTCGAGGCGCGTTGTCTGCAGCACGAGATCGACCACACTAACGGCCTGGTCTTCCTCGACCGCGTCGCCGGCGCGGATGCGATCCATCCGCGCAAGACCTACCTCTAGGAGCCACTACCGTCAGCACTGCGCCCTGGTATCCCAACCGGCAGAGGAAGGCGTCTTAAAAACGCCGCAGTGTGGGTTCGAGTCCCACCCAGGGCACCGCGCCCCGCGCTCTCAGGCCGCTCTTCGTCGGTCCCGGGCGACGGCCTCCGGGGCGCGCAGCGCCCTTTGGGCGATGAGTCCGGCGGTGGCAACCGCGGCAGCGAGGAGCAGAGCGACCGCGGCTCCTGCTCCGGGCGTCGTGGTTGTCGCCCGTGCCACGGCGCTGCAGGCGGCGACGCCGGCAGCCAGGCCGAACTGCCGTACCGCGTTGAGGGTGCCCGCGGCGGCGCCGGCGAGCGCGGGCGCGGCCGCCTCGGTGGCACGGTGGGGGAGGATCGGCGTCACCACGCCGGCGCCGGCACCGGAGAGCACGAGGGGGCCGAGCATCACCGACGCGGGGAGCGCGGCGGCCACCACCACCGCGGCGAGCAGTACGCCGACCACGATGGCGATCATGCCGAGGGCAAGTGCCGCGGTGTGGTGGCGTTCGGGCACGCGTAGGAGCGCCGCGACCACGATGAACCCGACCTGCTGGACGGCGAGGAGCGCCGCGGCGGCGGCCGGATCGAGACCGCCGAAGCCGGTGAGCCAGAGCGCCATCGTGGGCAACGGTCCGAACGCCGCCAGATAGTAGGCGAAGGCCGTCACGACCGCACCGACGAACTGACGGCTCGCGAACAGGCCCGGTGGCAACGCCGGAGCCGCGACTCGGCGTTCGGTGGTGACCAGCCCGGTGATCGATATCAGGGTCACTCCGATCGCCCCAAGCGTCCACCGGGACGCGATCCCGAACTCGCCGGCCGCCGTGAGCGCGAAGGTCGCCGATCCGAGCACCCCGATCGTCCAGCCCGTGCCCAGCCAGTCGAGTCGTCGTGCGGGCCCTCCGTCGGGGGCGCCGTCGGTGATGACGACGGCGATCACCAACCCGGTCACTGCCACCGGCAGACTGGCGATGAAGAGCCACCGCCACAAGCTCGGCTGGGCCAACAGGCCGCTCCCGAGTGTGCCGATCGTGCCGCCCATCGCCGAGCAGACGCTCCAGATCGCCAGCGCCGTGGCGCGTTGCCGGCCGGTGTAGCTGTGCACGAGCAGCGGGATCATCGAGGCCAGGAGCGCGGCACCGCCGACGCCCTGCACTACCCGCGAGGCGATCAGCACCGAGGCCGTCGGAGCGGCCGCGCAACCTGTGGTGCCGAGGATGAACACCACCATGCCACTGACGAAGACACGTCGATGATCGAGTGCGTCGCCGACCGCGCCCGCGGCGAGCAGCAGCGCACCGACGGCCAGGCTGTAGCCGTTGATGATCCATTGGCCCTGCGCGAAGCCGGCGTCGAGATCGCGTGCGATCGCGGCCACGCTCACCGTGGCGGCAGTGGTGTGCACCAGGAGGAGGAAGGTGCCGAGGCAGCAGGCGGTCAGGGTCAGCCAACGTCTGAGGGTCACCCGGTCGACCGTGCTCTAATGGGCTTATGCGGGTAAACCCTTACATCGAGCCGCTCCTGCAGAATGCGATCGACCTGCTGAACGAGCCGCCGGCCGGCCCCGCCGAGCTCGAGCGACGCTGGGCGGCGTACGGCATGCCCGCCCAGCAGCCCGCGACCGACGACGACCTCGCCGTTCTCGCCCGCTACCTGGCTCACTGGCGACGCGCCGTCGACGCGGAGACAGCCCAGGAGCGGGTCGCGCACCTGAACCGGATGCTGCAGGCCTACACGGCACCACCCTCGATCACCGACCATGACGGCAGCGGCTGGCATCTCCACTTCCGCGACCCCGAGGCCGGGTTCGGCCTCACCCTCGCGGGCGCTACCAACGCGGCCGCGGCGCAGTTCCTCACCGCGCGCGGTATGCATCGACTGGGTCGCTGTCGGCTCGCCGAATGCGAGCGCGCCTTCATCGATTTGAGCCGGCCTGGAACACGGCGATACTGCTCGCATGCCTGTGCCAACCGGGATGCGGTGCGTCGTCACCGCTCCCGAGGTCGGCGCGCCGGTCGTCGAGACTGAGGCGGTGGTCAGCCGCTGCTCTCCGGCAGCGCCGAGTGTCGCTCGGCAAGTCGTTTCGCGCGGAGCCGGCGACGTCGCAGCGCCAACTGGGATCGGATGGTGCGGTGACGGTACGGCTTGTCGGAGAGGTTCACGACGTCGTACGGCGTGGTGGTCTGCTTCTCGATCAGGAACTGTCGGAACGGCAGGATCGTGACCGGGCTCCCGACAGCCTCGGCGAAGTGGAGGACCCAGGGGAACACCAAGGTGGGCTCGTGGTCGTCACCGTGCTGGAAGATCGACGGACTCAGATCGTCGCCGCCGAGCCAGCCGCCGGGCTTGAGCTTCGGCCAGACCCGGATCAGATCGATGGTGATCCCGCGCAGCGTATGGTCGCCGTCGACGTAGGCGAAGTCGAGTGACCCATCGGGGATCTCGTCGATGACCTCCGTCGTCCGACCCCGCAGCACGACCCGCTTCGCGGCATGCGGTTCGGTACGCTCCAGGGCCTCGCGCAGGAACCCGGCGAAGTGCTCGTCACTGCGGTTGGCCGGCTTGTCCCAGTCGTCGAGGTGCCGCCAGGGGTCGAGCATGTAGTAGGTCGACAGGGTTGGGCAGCCCTCGAGGATCGCCTCGGCGTAGAGGCCGCGGAAGACCCCGATCTCGACCATCGAGCGAATCTCCAGATCGTTGATGATCGTCTGCCACAGCCCCAGACGTTCGGTGGCCGCCGCGGCCAGGAAGGCGAGATCGGGAGTCATCGGACCGACGCTATAGCGCGGCCGGGGCCGCGTCCCGCGGGTGATCGGGGCTTCGTCGAGTGTTCAGCCGACGGTCACCTTCCCGGGTTCGAACACGCGTGTGCATCGGCTGCCTCTGCAACTCCTTGGGAGTCTTCGGCAAGCACGGGAACGTCTGTGTAGCGCGCCGCGTTGAACTGGGTGTCCGGGGCCTAAGATGGCCCCGTCCGGCGAGTCGTCAGAGTGACGGCCACCATCGGCCTCCAAGGAGGAGACCACCATGCAGAGCAACAACCCGGTGTTCCGCAACAACGACGGATTCAGCAAGGCGTCCTACAACGCCTACGGCAACCCGACGTACGCCGGCAACGGTGCTGCCTACCCGGGCTACGGCCAGAGCGGCTACCCACAGGACCCGAGCCACTGGTCGGTCGGCGGTCCCGCCGCCCCGGGCTACGCGCCGCCGGCACCGAGCGCCCCGATGACCATCGACTCGGTCGTCCAGAAGGGCTTCATCACCCTGGGCGTCGTCTTCGTCGCCGCGCTGGCCACCTGGCTGCTGACCCCTGACGTCCGCGAGTCGGTCGACCTCGGCCCGCTCTCCGCGGCGCTGGTCGTCGGCGGTGGCGCCGCCTTCGCGCTCTCCCTGATCAACTCGTTCAAGCGAGTCGTCAGCCCGGCGCTGGTGCTGCTCTTCGCGGTTGCCGAAGGTGTCTCCCTCGGTGCGTTCAGCAAGCTGATCGACGGGGTCTACGGCCACGGCCTCATCGTCCAGGCGGTGCTCGGCACCTTCGCTGCGTTCGCGGGCACCCTGGCGGCGTACAAGTTCCTCAACATCCAGGTCGGGCAGAAGTTCCGCACCTTCGTCATCGCGGCGATGTTCGCGATGGTGGGCCTGAGCCTGATGGAACTAGTCCTCGGACTGTTCGGCAGCAGTTTCGGGCTCTTCGGCTTCGGCGGGATCGGTATTCTGACCGCAGCCGCTGGTCTCGTGCTCGGCGTCTTCATGCTGATCCTCGACTTCGACATGATCGAGAACGGGATCGCCAACAGGCTCCCCGATCGCGAGTCGTGGCGCGCCGTCTTCGCGCTCACTGTCAGTCTGGTCTGGATCTACACCAACCTGCTGCGGCTGCTCGCGATCCTGCAGAACGACTGATCAGCCTCGTCGCAACGGGCTCGGACATCGAATGTCCGGG
>Ga0164243_10016348_pt1 | contig 10187 bp, 10 predicted proteins | sample OricompcompostOP_FD_108781 | JGI IMG/M metagenome (GOLD analysis project Ga0164243, IMG submission 108781) | Organic Plus compost microbial communities from Emeryville, California, USA - Original compost - Organic plus compost (OP) | ecosystem: Engineered > Solid waste > Mixed feedstock >... | reverse complement strand
TCGCTCCGCCGACGGTCAGCACAAGCGTGTCGGCGCCTTGCATGACGAGGGCCAGCGCAAGATCGGTGGCATCGGCGTCCGGCAGGACATCCAAGGTCATCACCGCACCATCTCGACGGTTACCCTGCCGCACCACCGGACCGAGTTCGCTGTCACGCAGTTCCTCCCGCCCTGTCGGACCGCACAAGTAGGTGTAGCGGCGATCCCCCAGCTCGATGTTGATGCCCCTGTCTTCCTTACGCAGAGCACGCCGATTCCGAGAAAGACGAGCGGCGACCCCACCCACGGTCAACCGGGTCCGCTCATCGATGGTGATATGTCCGTAGGGGGTTCCTGGATTAGAGATCGTCGCATCCGGCAACCCCTCCCCGACGAGTGCGGCCTCTCGGGGAGAGCTGGTGATTTTGAGAGAGACCTCCCCGTACGGGCCCGCCATGCCGACCAGGTGCAGAAAGGTGACTTTCCGTTCACGACGGCGTTCGGGCATTCGCTTCACAAGATCAAAAGAGAAACCGGACATCGCTCATCACCGTCCCACCGGGGCAGGAAGTTGATCGAAGTTGGGGAGGAGCTCGGTGATCAGCTCCCAGACGCGCGGCGTCTCGACGGCCGGCAAGCGCTGGGGCTTTTCCGGCATCTGCTGAGAGCGCCATCTTCGCAGCGGCGCTAGATGTTGCCTTGCCCATTGTTGAAGACCGACATGATGCCGGACACGATCATCCCTGGCACGGTCAGCTGGGTGGTGTCGGCAGCCAGCAAAAGCAGGGCAAGGGCCAGGTCGGTGCCATCGGCTGGTGGCAGGACGACCATAACGGTCCTCGATCCGCGGAAGGGGCCGCGCCGCCGCGTGACCGCACCTCGTTCGCTGTCCCGTAGCTCCTCCTCTCCAGAGTCCAGGCGGAGGTAGGTGTATCGGCGATCACCCAGGCTGATGCCAAGACCACGTCCTTCCTTACGCAAGGCGCGCCGGTTTTGAGTGACAGTGGCGGTCACTCCGCCGACAGCCAGTCGCGTCCGGGCATCGACAGCGATGAGCCCTTCTGCGGGATTAGCAGGATGAGAGATGGAGCCGTCTGGCAGCCCCTCCGCAAGGAGCGTGGCTTCTTCGGGATAGGTGGTGATTTTCAAAGACACCTCCCCATACGGCCCCGCCGTGCCGGTCAGAAGCAGGAAGGTGGTCCTCCGCTCGGATCGAGAAGGCTTCTGCGGCACAAGCTCGAAGGTGAAATCCGACATCGCACATCACCGTCCCACCGGGGCAGCAAGTTGATCGAGGCTGGGGAGGAGCTCGGTGATCAGCTCCCAGACGCGCGGCGTCTGTGTGAAAACCAGCCTTAGCTCGCTGTCGGGCGTCACCGTCCCCGGCATGACCGGCTCGGCGGGACGTTCCCGTAGCCAGTAGCCCAGGGGACCGCAGTCGAGCACGGTGATCCCTCGGATGTCGGTGCCCCTGCCCTCGCGGTTGTTCCACGCTGCGGTCATCCGCCAGTTGCCGTTGAGCTGAAGCAGCAGGTGGGTGAAGACCGTCAGTTCGGGATCGGTGAGCCCGCCCTCGGCGGCGAGCGCCGCGCGCAACCGCGCGACGGTCTCCTCCACGTCGTCGGTGTCCGCTTCGGCGAGCGCCACGAAGCCGGCGTCCATGACACCGATCGTCGTGGTGATGATCGGGGCTGCCGGTGGCTTGGCGTCCCTCTCACGCAGACCCACCGCTCGCGCGAGTGACCATACGAGGGTGCTGAGTTCGGTGGGGACATACTCCGGCTCCGGCTCGCCGGGCCAGCCCTCGTACACGTAACAGGCCTCGTTGCCGACGACCGCGCCGTGGTTCGTCATGCCCTGGCCCCCGGTCATCTCGATCTGGACGAGCACGATCGGTTCGGCGAGGGCATCCGTCAGGTCAGCGAGCTCGGGGACGACGGCGTCATCGTCATTGATCAAACCGACGGCCCTCAACTCGTTCCGGGCAGTCACCAGGTCAGCCGTGACCGCCCTCCCCTCGTAAAGACAGCCCAGGACCCCCAAATGGGCCGGGCCAAGCCGGAACCGGCCACGTGCGCTGTCGAAGGACGGCATTACTCAATCTCCCTGCACTAGTCGAACGGGTTGAGGCTGCTGAAGACCTTTCTCGCCCCCTCGCCGATCGCCTCGCCCACCTTCTTCGCACCGGCCTCGATGTCATCCCAGTGTTCGATGACCTTCGCGCCGACGTAAACGGCACCCGTAATGACGGTAGCTCCGAGGGCGACGGGACTGGGGCAGATCATCGCGGCGGTTAGGGAGGCGTTGAAAGTAACCTCGGCGATATCCGCGACATATCCGGCGCCATTGCGCTTGAACGCGTCGATCGGGTTGCCCTGTGAGATAACGTTCGCCGCACTGTAGCCGGTGTTGGCGACCGCGCCCACAATGCCTAGCGACCGGAAGGCCCCAGCCGTACGGGCCACCACTCCTAGCCGGGTAAGGGCGGTGGGCTCGACCTTTAGGATCGCGGCGGCAGCCTCCATCTTTTTCGGGTCCGCGGTGGCCGACCAGACCTTGAGCAGGTTCGCCTCTCCGGCAGCTCGCACATCTACCCCGGCATGTGTCTTGCCACCCAGCAGCTCGGCGAGCCGGTTGTCGCCGAAGACGCGATTGAGAAAGTTGTTCACCCGGGCCCCAGCGAGCGCTCTGCCCGTTGTAACCGCCTTGGCGGCGCCGTCCATCTCCAGCTGATGAGGCAGCAGGGACACGTAGTCGCGGTAGAGCTTGCTCTTCATGAAAAGCTGCCGAGTGAGACCGGCGAGACCGGTGCCTGGAGCAGCGACAGATCTGGTGCGCGGTATCAGCTTTTTCGCCAGGGCGTTCGCCTTACCCTGCACGGCTGTGTCGATCAGTTTTGTGAGCGCCGGCTTCAGGATCTGATTGTTGAACAGCACGCGGCTGAGGGATACGGCCTGGGTGGTGACGATCGGGGCGGTGGCGGTGACCCCTTTGACATCGCTCACGATCTTGAGGATGTTGGCAACCGTCGCCTCGTGCGGTTCGAGGGCAGGGATGGCGTGCGAGATGGCGGCGGCCTTCAACCGCGTGAGGTAGTCGTCCAGCGACTCGCCGGGCTTGCGATGGAAATCCTTATTTCCAGTTTTGTTCGCCCAGTCCGCGACCGAGTTGACGGAGATGAGAGTCGCCGGGTCGATCTTGTGGCCATTCGCAACGATTTCCAGCGGCGGAAAACCCGCCCACACCAGCCCGGCGAACGGGTCGCCGGTCTGCAGTCGGCCGATTGCGGCCCGCTGCCTCAGGTCCTTGGCCGTGTCGCTTCCCCAGGCAGGCAATTCCCGCAGTGGTGCGACGATTTGGGATGCCTGTAATGGCCAGGCGCGTTTAAAAACCTCATCCGCTGACCTGTTCAGGTCGTCCATAAGGCCGGCCAAGCGTTCGAGGTCTTCAGGCCTGAAGCTCCGCGTCACGCCTTCCCCCATGCGGCGGGAGCCTACCTGTAACTTATCCTCGAATAAAGCGCTGAGAGGAGAAAACGTGCCATCTCCACCCGAAGTGCAGGAACTCGAGAACAGGGCCGCCAAACTTCGGGAATTAGCCAACGACGTGGAGAAGCTGGTCGATGGAGTGAACGGCATGGCGGCCACCATGGAGTGGTCGGGCCCGTTGACCGACCGGATACGCGGCCAGATCGGCACCTGGAGGACGCGCTGCCGCACCGTGGCGGCCCAGCTTCTCGACGAGGCCGATCGACTGCAGCGCGAGGCCCGCGACCTGGTGAACAGGAACTGACAGAGACGTGCTGAACAAAAGCGGCGAGTGTTCCGTCGAAACGGGAATGCGGGCCGATCGGCGAGGGAGCGGGCGATGCGCGGGGTTATGACGTCAGCGGTGGCGGCAGCCGTGGTGGTCGTGACGGCTACGGCGCTGGGCACGGGTCAGGCCGCGACGGCACAGGCGGCGCAGGTGACGGCCGGGGTGGCGAGCGCGGTTCAGGCCACGGCGAAGCTGCCCAGGGGATTCCTGCTGAACGAGGCCAAGTTGAACGGCCCGCGCAGGCCGTGGGAGCACTTGAAGCTCAGCAACAGCCTGAAGAAGCCCCTTGAGGTGAACCCGTGCGGCCGCAGGACCGCCCGCGACGGCCGCAGCGCGAGCCGTACGTTCACCTATCTGGCGGAGACCGTCTATCGCAGCGAGCAGGTCGTGCTCTACCCGTCCGCGCGGGCCGCGAAGGCGGCGATGCGGTCCGTACGCGCCGACCTGGCCGAATGCGGCTCGGGGGGCCGCGGCCACGAACGCTACTCATACCGCTGGAAGAGCACCGGGGTCGGCGACGAGGCCCTCCGGATCGGCGGCTTCTTCTTCGAGAACCGTTCCCGCTCGGTCGTCGTCCGCCAGGGCAGCGCGATCGCGGTCTACGTCAGGACCGGCCTGGTCACCAAGAGCCTTCCGATCTCCCAGTTCCGCCCGCTGATCAAGGACGCTCGCACGATGGCCGCCAAGCTCTGCGGCCTCCCCGGCGTCTGCGGGTAGACCCGGCTGCCGTACACCGACCGGCTTCCCGTGCGGACGGTCAGGCCGTTCTGCGGGTCTCCGGGCCGCTGTCGCCGCCGACGACGGCACCGGGGAGGAGACGGGGAACGGGAGCCGGTCGCCGGCGGCGGAGCAGGCCCCAGCGGAGACGCAGGGGCGTGAGGAACGCCTCTGCCCGCAGCGCGGCGATGCCGATACGTGGCAGATCGCGGGCGGCGGGATAGAGCAGGAACCGCGGCTCCCACGAGGGCCGGAACTTGGCGTTGAAGCGATACAGCGACTCGATCTGGAACCAGCGGGACAGGAAGACGAGGACACCGCGCCAGGCCCGCAGCACCGGCCCCGCCCCCAGCCGCTCACCCCGGGCCAGAGCGGAGCGGAACATCGCGAAGTTCAGCGAGACCCTGGTCACGCCGAAGTCCGGCGCGGCCTGCAGGGCCCACACGATCAGCAGCTCGTTGAGCCCGGGGTCGGCCTCGCGGTCGCGCCGCATGAGGTCGAGAGAGATGCCGTCGGCCCCCCAGGGCACGAAGTGCAGGACGGCCTGGATGTCCCCGCCCGGTGCCTCCTCGCCCTCGGACGTGGCCCGGTGGGCCGTAACCACCAGGCAGCCGGCGTCGGCCGGGTCGCCGAACCGGCCGAGCGCCATCGAGAAGCCCCGCTCGGTCTCGGTGCCGCGCCACCGGTCGGCCAGGTCGGCGATGCGCCGGCGCTCCGCCTCGCTCAGGTCTCCCGTACGCCGCACCCGGCAGGTGTAGCCGAGGCGCTCCACCCGCCTGACCATCTGACGTACGTTGCGCAGGGCCCGGCCTTCCAGGGTGAAGCCGGCCACGTCGACGACGGCCTCGTCGCCGATCTCCAGTGCGTCGAGGCCGCCCTCCCTGGCCCACACCTCGCCGCTGGTCTCGCCGCAGCCGATGACGGCCGGGACCCACGCGTGCCGCCTGGCCTCCTCAAGGAACCGCCTGATCGCCCCGGGCCACGCCTCCGGGTCGCCGATGGGGTCGCCGCTGGCCAGCATCACCCCTGCGACGACGCGGTAGGCCACGGCGGCCTTGCCGCTGGGCGAGAAGATCACGCTCTTGTCCCGGCGGAGCGCGAAGTATCCGAGCGAGTCCTGCCGGCCATAACGGTCGAGCAGGGCCCGCAGCCGCCGCTCGTCGTCCTCGTCCAGCGCCGCGACCGGCCGTTCCGGCCGGAGGGCGAGGTAGATCGTGGTGACGGCGGTGAGCGCGCCGAGCCCGGCGAGCGAGAAGTAGACCAGGTCGCCGGTGCGCTCGGACGTGAACACGACCGGCCCCTCCAGGCCCACCAGGCCGAGCACGACGTGCCACACCTGGTCGCCGAAGCCGGGGTCACCCGCGACCGTACGGTGATGTGCGGCGACGAGGATCCACCCGATCACGATGTCGAACGCGCCGAGCACCAGCAGGTTCCACAGCGCCCGCCAGCGCGAACGTGGGTCCGACAGGGCGTAGAACTCCCCTCTACCGGCCAGCAGCACCACCCACAGGAGCAGCGAGACCGACGCGGCGACCGGATGCCGGTGCAGACCTTCGAGCACGGCGTCCACCGGGAGCAGCACCACGACCGCGCGCCAAGCCCGCGCCTTACGCCGTCTGAGGGCGTGGGCGAGCATGATCAGCAGGATGCCGACCAGGAGCGACGCCGTCTCGGCGAGCGTCGTGACGGCACCCGGCAGGACGCTCGCGATCTCGCCGATCCGGCTCGCGCGCAGGCTCGGCACCAGGCCCCTGACGATGTCCAGGATGCCGATCAGCAGCGCGGCCCCGGCCGCCAGCCCCGGGACCCGAGACCGCAGGTCATACGCTAGCGTCCGACTGCTCACACACAGTGACGATAAGTCATGATTTGTCGGGTCGGCGGCCTCGAGTCCGATTCTTGGACCGGGCTTGACAAGGACCAACGGCCACCGCCCCCGCAGGTACGCCAAGAGGGCGAGCGGCCGCGGAAGGACCGTGGCCGGGCGAACACAGTGAAGCACACGCGCCGGAAATATCCGGTGACGTCACGCACCGCCCGAGAAAACCGGCAGACCAATCCGGCGCACCAGCCCGGCGGAGCAGCCCGGTGAAGGCGCACCAGCCCGGCGGAGCAGCCCGGTTGATCAGGCGCGCTCGGCGGCTTCGACGACGTTGGCCAGCAGCATGGCCCGGGTCATCGGCCCCACCCCGCCGGGGTTGGGGGCGACGAAGCCCGCGACCTCGCGTACGTCGGGAGCCACGTCACCGGTGAGCTTGCCGTCGACCCGGGAGACGCCCACGTCGAGCACAGCAGCGCCGGGCTTGACCATGTCGGCGGTGATGAGGTGGGGCACTCCGGCCGCGGCGACCACGATGTCCGCCCTGCGCACGTGGGACGCCAGGTCCTGGGTGCCGGTGTGGCAGAGCGTGACGGTGGCGTTCTCCGCGCGGCGGGTGAGCAGCAGGCCCAGCGGACGGCCCACGGTGATGCCCCGGCCGACCACGACGACCTCGGCGCCCTTGAGCGGCACGCCGTACTCCTGGAGGAGGACCACGATGCCGCGCGGCGTGCACGGCAGCGGGGCGTCGACCATGTGGACGAGCCTGCCCAGGTTGACCGGGTGGAGGCCGTCGGCGTCCTTGGCCGGGTCCATGCGCTCGATGAGCGCCTGGGTGTCCAGGTGGCGCGGCAGCGGCAGCTGGATGATGTAGCCCGTGCAGGCCGGGTCGGCGTTCAAATCGTCGACCGCCGCCTCCACGTCGGCCTGGGTGGCGCTTTCCGGCAGGTCCTTGCGGATGGAGGTGATGCCGACCTCGGCGCAGTCGCGGTGCTTGCCCGCGACGTAGATCTGGCTGCCCGGATCGTCTCCGACGAGGATCGTGCCCAGGCCGGGGGTGACGCCCCGGTTCGCCAGGGCCTTCACCCGTTCCGCCAGCTCACCCTTGATCTTGGCGGCGGTCGCCTTGCCGTCCAGAAGCCGCGCGGTCATGGCACTTCCCGTCCTTCCAGGTGTGTTACCTTCCCCCCTCGCGCCGCTCGATGATCCGGCGGGTGAAGGGGATGAACTCCACGATCCGCCAGCCGAAGTAGGCGGCCATCGCGGCGACGGGCAGCAGCGCGATCGGGCTGTTCCACACGCCGCTCAACGTCGCGAAGGAGCTCATGATCGTATCAAGGGGCATGGAGAGACTCCGTGGAGAGGATGGGGTAGGCGCTTCAGATTAACCGCCCAAATGGGGTGATCGTGCCGCTTTCACCCCATCCGCCCCAACAATCACCTCTCCATGCCGATAGGTCCGGCCTTCTCGATCAGTGGAAGAAGTGCCGCGTCCCGGTGAAGTAGAGCGTGATGCCCGCCTCCTTGGCCGCCTCGATGACCAGCTCGTCGCGGATCGAGCCGCCCGGCTCGACGATCGCCTTCACCCCGGCCTCCGCCAGCACCTGCAGGCCGTCGGGGAAGGGGAAGTACGCGTCGGAGGCCCCGACCGACCCGGCCGCGCGCTCGCCGGCCCGGGAGACCGCCAGCCGGGCCGAGTCGACCCGGTTGACCTGGCCCATGCCGACGCCGACGGTCGCACCGCCGGACGCGAGCAGGATCGCGTTGGACTTCACCGAACGGCAGGCCCGCCAGGCGAAGGCGAGATCGGCCAGCACCTCGGGCGAGGCCGCCTCTCCGGTCTTCAGCTCCCACGTGGACGGGTCGTCGCCGGGCGCGTCCACCCGGTCGACCGTCTGCACGAGCAGGCCGCCGTCGATACGGCGGAACTCCGCGGCGTTCGACGGGCCCTCGGGGCAGGCGAGCAGGCGGATGTTCTTCTTCTCCCTGAGCACGTCGAGCGCGTCCGCCGCGAACGACGGCGCGACCACGACCTCGGTGAAGATCGGCGCGATCTGCTCGGCCAGCTCGCGGGTCACCTCGCGGTTGACCGCGATCACCCCGCCGTACGCGGAGACCGGGTCGCACTCGTGCGCCTTGCGGTGCGCCTCGACGACGTCGGCGCCCACCGCGATGCCGCAGGGGTTGGCGTGCTTGATGATGGCCACGCACGGCTCGGCGAAGTCCCAGGCGGCCCGCCAGGCGGCGTCGGCGTCCACGTAGTTGTTGTAGGACATCTCCTTGCCGTGGAGCTGCTCGGCGTTGGCCAGGCCGCCCTTCTCGCCGGTGTAGAGGGCCGCTGCCTGGTGCGGGTTCTCGCCGTACCGCAGGGCGGTCTTGCGCTTCCACGCCGCGCCCATGAAGGACGGCCAGTCGCCCTCGGGGGCGTACACGTTGGCGAACCAGGACGCGACCGCGACGTCGTAGGCGGCGGTGTGCGCGTACGCCGTGGCGGCCAGCCTCCTGCGCTCGGTCAGCGTGAAGCCGCCCTCGGCGACCGCGGCGAGCACCTGGCCGTACGCCGCGGGGTCGACGACCACGGCCACCGTGCCGTGGTTCTTGGCGGCGGCGCGGATCATCGCGGGCCCGCCGATGTCGATCTGCTCGACGCACTCGGCGTCGGACGCGCCGGAGGCGACCGTGGCGGCGAACGGATAGAGGTTCACCACCGCGAGCTGGAACGGCTCGATCTCCAGCTCCTCCAGCTGCTTGACGTGGGAGGGGTTGACGCCGTCGGCGAGCAGCCCGGCGTGCACCCGCGGGTGGAGGGTCTTGACCCGCCCGTCCAGGCACTCGGGGAATCCGGTGAGCGACTCCACCTTGGTGACCGGCACGCCGTAGGAGGCGATCGCGGCGGCGGTGCCGCCGGTCGACACGATCTCCACGCCCGCGGCCTCAAGCCCCCGCGCCAGGTCTTCGAGACCCGTCTTGTCGTAAACGGTGATCAGCGCACGGCGGATGGCGATGCGGGTCACTTCGTGATCCTTCCTGGTGTCGGGCCGTCTGCGGCCTGTCCTGCGACTCGTCCCGTCCCGAGGCGCACGGTCCGCCCGGTCAGGGTCCAGCCTTCGCGGGCCATGCGGCCCACGGTCTCGACGAGAAGACGCCGCTCGACGGTCTTGATGCGCTCGTGCAGCGACTCCTCGTCGTCCCCCTCCCGTACGGGCACCGCCTCCTGGGCGATCACCGGGCCCGTGTCCACGCCCGCGTCCACGAGGTGGACGGTGCACCCGGTGACGCGGACGCCGTACGCGAGGGCGTCGCGCACGGCATGCGCGCCGGGAAAGGCGGGCAGCAACGCCGGATGGGTGTTGACCACGGGAAACGCGCCCAGCACACGAGGACCGAGGATCTTCATGAAACCGGCGGAGACCACCAGGTCGGGCTTGTGCTCGGCGATGCGCCCGGCAAGCCCCTCGTCCCATTCATCCCGGGTCGGGTGGTCGCCCACCCTCTCGACGAACGTGGGGACGCCGGCGCGCTCGGCCCGGGCCAGGCCCTCGATACCGGTACGGTCGGCCCCAACGGCGACGACCGCCGCGCCGAACGCGTCGTCGGCCGCCGCGTCCAGCAGCGCTTGCAGGTTGGTCCCCGAACCCGAGACGAGGACGACAAGCCGGACGGACAGAGCGGAACTCCTTCGTGAGCTGCCTTCGTTTTGCAGGTGGTTGCCGGGAGATGGTTCCTTAGAGAGTGGTCGAGCGTGGAGGACCGTCCCTCGACGCAGCTAAAGCGTATCGGGCGCCGGCCATCACGACTGACGACGGGTTATGCGAACGCGAGGCGAGGAGACCGTGACAACACCCCTGCAGAC
>Ga0164243_10016347_pt1 | contig 10187 bp, 5 predicted proteins | sample OricompcompostOP_FD_108781 | JGI IMG/M metagenome (GOLD analysis project Ga0164243, IMG submission 108781) | Organic Plus compost microbial communities from Emeryville, California, USA - Original compost - Organic plus compost (OP) | ecosystem: Engineered > Solid waste > Mixed feedstock >... | reverse complement strand
GGAGCCGACACACGTGCGGAAGGGGACGTTCCGATGGCTGACCGGGTCAAGGTCGCGGTGATCTACTACAGCGCCACCGGCATCACGTACCAGATGGCGCAGGCGGCGTGCGAGGCGGCCGGCGACGCCGGGGCCGAGGTACGCCTGCGCAAGGTGCGCGAGCTGGCGCCGGACGAGGCGATCCGCTCGAACTCCGGCTGGGAGGCGCACCGCCTGGAGACCCAGGACGTCCCCGAGGCGCAGCTGGACGACCTCTCCTGGGCCGACGTGGTGATCTTCGGGACGCCCACCCGGTACGGCGTGATGGCCGCCCAGCTCAAGCAGTTCATCGACACCACCGGCCCACTCTGGTCGCAGGGCGTGCTGGTCAACAAGGTCTACTCCGCGTTCTGCACGACCGGCACGGCCCACGGTGGCCAGGAGGCCACGCTGCTCTCGCTGTTCAACGTCTTCTACCACTGGGGCGGCATCGTCGTGACCCCCGGTTACACCGACACCAGCCAGTTCATCGCGGGCAACCCGTACGGCGCGTCGCACACCAGCAACAACGGCGAGATCGCACCGGACGACATCGCGTTGACGGCCACCGCACTGACCGCCCGGCGGGCCGTGCAGATCGGCGCCGCCGTGAAGAAGGGGCTCGCCGGCTGAGCGGACGGCCGGTGGCCGGGCGGTGGCTCTCGGCCGCCCGACCACCGGTGCCCACGGCAGTACCCGCGTTGCCGGCCCGCTACGCGGCCCCCGCCGCGGAGTGTCCCGTGCCGCTGGCCGCCGGACGACCGGGCAGCAGCGGCGGCAGCAACTCGGCCAGCACGGCCATCCCGTCCGGGCTCAGCACCGACTCCGGGTGGAACTGCACGCCGGCGAAGGACCGCCCGCGCAGCGCGTGCACCGCGCCGTCCGCGCCGTCGCGGGCCAGCTCGACCCGGCCGTACGCGGTGTCCAGCCCGTCGGTGTCGGCCCGGGCGGTGAACGTGGCGTAGAAGCCCACCCGCCGGCGCGTGCCGAAGATGTCGACCTCCCGCTGGAGCCCCTGGTAGGGGGCGTCGCGCCGGTGCGGCGGCAACCCGAGCAGCCCGGCCAGCAACTGGTGTCCCAGGCAGACCGCGAGGGTCGGGCGACCGGCGTCCAGCAGCCCGGTGAGCAGGCCGCGCAGGGCGCGCATCTTCGGGTCGGTCGCACTGCCCGGGTCACCGGGCCCGGGGCCGACCACCACGAGGTCGTACGCGTCGACCGGACCCGGCGCGTGCCACGGCCGAACGGTCACCGCGAGGCCGAGCGCGCGCAACTGGTGGGCCAGCATGCCGGTGAAGGTGTCCTCGCCGTCGACGATCAGCGCCGTGCGGCCGGCCAGCCCGGGCAGCCCGGGGGCGTCCGGCGCCCGCTGGTCCAGCCAGAACCGGGCCAGGGGCGCGTTGCGGGCGGCCAGCGCGGCGCGTACCTCCGGATCGTCGGCCAGGCGCGGCGCACCCTCCCGGCCCGCGTCCGCCTCCGGCCCGAGGCCCAGCGCGGCCAGCACCCCGGCGGCCTTGGCGTGCGTCTCCGCCACCTCCCCGGCCGCCGTCGAGTGCCGCACGAGCGTGGCGCCGACCGACACCCGCAGGGCGCCGGCCGGGGAGATCTCCGCGGTGCGGATCAGGATCGGCGCGTCGAGGGTCTGCCGGCCGGCGTCGTCGTGACCGAGCAGCGCCAGCACCCCGGAGTAGTAGCGCCGGCCGGTGTGCTCGTGCCGGGCGATCACGCGGCAGGCGTTCTCCATGGGGCTGCCGGTGACCGTGGGGGCGAACATCGTCTCCCGCAGCACCTCCCGGACGTCCCGGGTGCTGCGCCCGGCGAGCAGGTACTCGGTGTGCGCGAGGTGGGACATCTCCTTCAGGTACGGCCCGACGACCTGCCCGCCGTGTTCGGCCACCGAGGCCATCATCTTCAGTTCCTCGTCGAGCACCATGTACAGCTCCTCGACCTCCTTCGGGTCGGCGAGGAACCGCAGCAGCGCGGCCCGGTCGGCCGCCGCACCGGGGTGGCGGAACGTGCCGCTGATCGGGTTCATCATCACGAGGCCGTCGTCGACGCTCACGTGCCGCTCCGGGCTCGCGCCCACGAGGATCCGGGTGCCGGTGTGCACGACGAACGTCCAGTACGCGCCCCGCTCGGCGAGCAGCAGCCGGCGCAGCGCCGCGAGCGCGGCCACCAGGGGCGGACCCTGCACGGTCGCGGTCAGCGTGCGGTGGATGACGAAGTTCGCGCCCTCGCCGCGCCCGATCTCCTCGGCCAGCACCCGACCCACCGTGGCCGCGTACTCCTCGTCGCCGACGTCGAACGCCGCGCCGGTGGCGCGTACCGGGCCCTCGGGCAGGGCGGCCAGCGCCTCGGCCAGGGCGACCCGCTCGTGCCGGCCCACCAGCAGGCACTCCAGCGGCGCGCCGTCGTCGACGCAGGCGAAGCCCCGCTCGGTGATCTGCCGGTACGGCACGAGCGCCAGCGTCCGTGGGCCGGGAGCACCGGCGGGCAGTGGGATGTCGGCGAGCCGGTCGACCGTGCGGACGGAACCGGTGAAGAGGTCCAACCCGTCGGCCTCGGCGCGGCGGACCAGCGCGAACGGGCCGGGGTCGACGCCGGCGGCGACGGCGGCGAGCAGGTCGTGCAGGTGGGTCATCGGGTTCTCCTGGGGCCGGGTGCCGCCGGCGGGGCGGCCCGGGGCCGGGAGGACCGGCGACCGCCTCGACGGGCGGCCGCGTGGGAAGCTACGCGCGGGAGATGGCCGCCGGGTCGGCGGGCCACCAGCAGGTCAGACGCGCGAGCATGGGCCCACCCTACGCGGTGCCGGACCCCGGCGGAAGCCGATCTCGCGTACGCCCTGCGACCGGCGCTCGACCGGCACCCGTAGCGGGTACCTTGACCGGCGATGAACATTCTCGCGCTCGACCTGGGCACCTCGTCGGTACGCGGGCTGGTGCTCGACGAGGAGACCCAGCCGGTGCCGGGCGCCCTGGCGCGGCGGAAGGTCAGCCTGGCCATCGGCGACGACGGCACCGGCACGCTCGACGGGCCCTCGTACCTCGCGTGCCTGGTCGAGTGCCTGGACGAACTCTCCGACGCCGGTCACCTGCGCGACGTCGAGCTGGTCGCGGTCTCCGGGCAGTGGCACTCGGTGATCCCGCTCGCCCGGGGCGGCGAACCGCTCGGGCCGGCGGTCACCTGGCTGGACACCCGGCCGACACCCCCGGCCTCGTCGCGGGGGCCCGTCGACGCGGACGACTACCACCAGCGCACCGGCACCTGGTGGCACCGGGGCTACTGGTCGGTGCGGCTGCCCTGGCTGCGGGAACGGGCGGGCAGCCGGGTCGCCCGCTTCACGGGCCTCGTCGAGTACCTGCTCGGTGAGCTGCTCGACGAGGCGCCGATGTCGATCTCCCAGGCCTCCGGGACCGGCCTGCTCGACCTGCGGACGCTCACCTGGGACGCCGAGGCGCTGTCGCTGGCCGGCGCCCGGGTCGACCAGTTGCCCGGGCTCGCGCCGATGCGCTGGCACGGGCGGCTGCGGCCGGAGCACGCGAAGCGGTGGGCCGCGCTGGCCGGCGTGCCGTGGTCGGCGCCGGTGGGTGACGGCGCGGCGTCGAACGTCGGCTCGGGGTGCGTCGACCCGAGCCGGGCCGCCGTGACGGTCGGCACCTCCGCGGCCGTACGGCTGCTCCAGCGGGTGCCCGCCGGGCAGGAGCTGCCCCGCCTGCCGGAGCGGCTGTGGCGCTACCGGGTCGACCACGACCACGTGGTGACCGGCGCCGCGTACTCCTCCGGGGGCAACCTGTTCGCCTGGGCCAACCGCGAGCTGAGGCTGCCGGTCGGCGCCGAGCTGGACGCGGCGCTCGCGCTGGTGCCCCCCGGTGGCGGCCGGCCGGCCGACGTCCGCTTCGGCGGGGACCGCCCGCCCGGCCTCGCCCCGGCCGGCTCGGGTGAGCTGCGCGGGTTGAGCTTCGGGACCACGGCCGTCGACATCCTCGCGGGGCTCATGCAGGGCCTGTGCGAGATGGTCGCGGAGGACCTCGGCGTGCTGGAGTCCACGGTCGACCGGCAGGTGTCCGTGGTGCTCGGCGGGGGAGCGATGGCCGCCTCGGTGTGGTGGCGGCAGGCGTTCGCCGCGGCGCTCGCACCGCGGGACGTGTCGCACCAACGCAACCCGGAGATCGGGGCGACGGGCGCGGCGTTGGTCGCGTTGGGACGGTTCGAGGAGGCCGCCGGGTTGGCCGACATCGGCCGGACGGATGAGTTGATCTCACCGACCACGGCAGGTCCGTCTCGCCCGCAGGATCGATCCTGACCGCCCGGCGTTCGGGCCGTTGACACCACTCCCGGGCCTGGTTGGATGGACTGCGCTCCCCGGTCGCGGCGGACGCGCGGGGAGGAGGAGGCAGCGTGGGCGCAGGTGCGGACCCGACGCGCGGCGCGGTGTCCAGCCACCGCCGGCGTCGCTTCGACGTCCGGGTCGTGCCGCACCGGCGCCGCTCCCCGCTCCGGCCGCGCGACTGGCGCATGCGGACGAAGCTCGCCACGGTGCTCGTCGTCCCGTCGGTGGCGTTCCTCGTCCTGGCCGGCGTGCAGACCCGCTCCCTCGTCGGGCAGACCACGGTGCTCAGCGACTTCGCCGAGCAGGTCGGCATCGGCCGGCAGATCACGGCGGCCGTGCACCGCATCCAGCAGGAGCGGGACCGGTCGGCCGGCGAGCTGGCCGAACTGCGCCGGGCGGCGGGCGCGGCCGACCGGGACGCCGCGATCACGGCGCTGGAGCCGTTGCAGGCCGCCACCGACCAGGCCGTCGCCGACCTGCGCCGCGCGGCGCAGCCGCTGGCCGACGCGGACGCGTCCTGGCGGGTCGCGTACTCCGAGGTGCTGGAGGCGTACGACCAGATCGTCTACATCAGACCGGCCGTGCCGCCCGCGGTGTTGAGCAGCGACACCATCCTGGGCACCTACCACCGGGCCGTCGGCGCCCTGCTCGACCTGCTCGCCGAACCCACCCCCGGCCAGGACCGCCCGGCCCTCAGCGACGCGGTGCTGCGCTACGTGCAGCTGGCCCGGGTCAAGGAGCTGACCTCGCGCATCCGCGCCGAGCTGTACGCCGCCGCCCGCGCCGGCCGGTACGGGCCGGAGGACCAGATCGTCCTCTCCGACCTGCGGGCCCAGCAGCTCACCGCCCTCGGCGCGTTCCGGGTGGCCGCCACCACCGACCAGATCCGCCGGTACGACGAGATGTCGGTCGACGCGGCGTTCACGGCCGCCGCCCGGCTCGAGGAGCAGAGCCTCCCCACGGGCGGGGCGGCGCCCGCGGTGCTGCCCGCCGCGCAGTGGTGGGCCGCCAGCGAGGAACGGCAGGAGCTGCTGCGGCAGGCCGAGGCGGGTGTGCTGGACGACGCGGTCCGGCAGGCCGACGGCGCCGCCGCCGGCCAGCTGCGCACCACCCTGCTGGTGGTCGGCGGGATCGTGGCGGTGCTGCTGGTCGCCGTGCTCATCTCCCTCCTCGTCGGCCGGTCCGTCGCCCGGTCCATCCGGGTGCTGCGCGGCCAGGCGCTGCGGATCGCGCAGGTCGAGCTGCCCGACGCGCTGGACCGGCTGCGCACGGTCACCGGCGGCGTGCCGCACATCGAGGTCGCGCCCGCCGTCGTCCGGTCGCTCGACGAGATCGGGGAACTCGCGGAGGCCTTCGTGGCCGTGCACCGCAGCGCCGTGAGCGTGGCCGTCGAGCAGGCCATGATGCGGCGCAACGTCAACGCCATGTTCGTGAACCTCGCCCGGCGCAGCCAGGTGCTGGTGGAACGGCAGCTGGAGCTGCTCGACGAGCTGGAACGCGAGGAGGGCGATCCGATCCAGCTCGAGAACCTGTTCAAGCTGGACCACCTGGCCGCCCGGATGCGCCGCAACGACGAGAGCCTGCTGGTGCTCGCCGGCACCGAGTCCACCCGGCGGTGGCCCCGGCCGGTCGGGCTGGGCGCCGTCCTGCTCGCCGCCGCCGCCGAGATCGAGCAGTACCAGCGGGTCCGCCACGAGTCGGTGGCCGAGCTGCACGTCGTGGGGCACGCGGTGGGGGAGCTGGTGCACCTCCTCGCCGAGCTGCTGGAGAACGCCACCGCGTTCTCCCGGCCGGACACCACCGTCTCCGTCACCGCCCGGGCCGAGGGGGCCGGCGCGGTCGTCGAGATCACCGACCGGGGCCTGGGCATGAGCCCCGGTGCTCTCGCCGAGGCGAACGGCGTGCTCGCCACGCCGCCGGCCGCCGACGTGGCGACGGTCGAGCGGATGGGTCTGTTCGTGGTCAGCCACCTGGCGTCCCGGCTCGGCGTCCGCGTACGGCTGCACGGCGGGCAGGACGGCCTGGTGGCGGTGATCCGGCTGCCGGGCGCGCTGCTCGCGCCGGCGCCGACCGGGCAGATCGAGCCGGCCGCGACGGCACGGATGCTCACCGCCGGGATCGCCGGGACGGCCGGCGCGGTCGACCGGCCCGTGGCGGGACGCCGTCCCGCCGGGGTCCCCCGGCAGACCCGCCGGACGCCGGTACGCGCCGAGGACGTCCTCGCCCCGGCCGCCGCCCCGTCCGGGGGCGGCTGGTGGTCGCGGCACGGATCACCGGCGCCGGCCGTCACCGGCCCGGTCGCCCCGCCGCCGACGCCGGTGACCGGGGGCGTCAACGCCCGGGGCCTGCCGGTGCGCGTACCGATGGCCCAGCTCGCCGCGGTCACCGGGTCGGCGCCGCACCCACCGGCCCCGGCGGCGTACGAGCCGGACCCGGAGGCCGTCGGCGGAATGCTCTCCCGCCTCTACAACGGAGTACGGCGGGCCGAGGCGGAGGACACCACCGAGATACCCGTGCCGCCCACCGGCGGCGCCGGGGAGGGAGGACGACGACAGTGACGACGTTGAGTCAGGAGGCGCGGGACCTGAGCTGGCTCGTCAGCGCCTTCGCCCAGCGGGTGCCCGGGGTCGCCCACGCGGCGGTGGTCTCCTCGGACGGTCTGCTCGTGGCGGTCTCCGACCACCTGCCCCGCGACCACGCCGACAAGCTGGCCGCGGTGACTTCGGGGCTGATGAGCATCACCTCGGGCGCCGCCCAGATGTTCGACGGGGACGTGGTCAAGCAGACGGTGGTCGAGATGGGCCGCGGCTACTTCCTGGTGATGCAGGTCCGCGACGGGTCGATCCTCGCCACCCTCGCGGCGGCCGACGCCGACATCGGCGTCGTGGGCTACGAGATGGCCCGGCTGGCCAAGCAGGCGGGGGAGATGCTCACGCCGGCGCTCCGCGCCGAGTTGCAGCAGGCGCTGCCCCGCTGACCAGCCCCGGCCGGCCCGGGCCCCGGGCCGGCGTCGTGCCGGCCCGGAGCGGGGTGCGGTGTTCACGGCCGGTCCGGGATGCGGGCGACGTTCGTGGCCGGCCCGGAGCGGCGTGCGGCGTTCGCGGCCGCGGCGGGCCGGCGTCACCTGGCCGGCCCGAGGCGGGATGCGACGCGGGCCCGCCCTGACCGGGCCGCGGGTCAGAAGCCGTTGTCGGCGATGACCGTGCGGTACCAGTGCGCGCTGCGCTTCAGGACGCGGCGCTGGGTGGCGTAGTCCACGTAGACGAGGCCCCACCGCTGGTCGTACCCCTCGGCCCACTCGAAGTTGTCCAGCAGCGACCAGACGTGGAAGCTCTCCAGGGGCACCCCGGCCGCCAGCGCCCGGTGGGCGGCGGCCAGGTGGTCGCGGAGGAACGCGACGCGGCCGGCGTCGTCCACGGTGCCGTGCGCGTCCAGGGTGTCCGGGGTGGGCAGGCCGTTCTCCGTGACGGTGATCGGGATCGGCCCGTAGTCGCGGGTGACCCGGGTGAGGATGTCGTACAGGCCCTCCGGGTAGATCTGCTGCCACTCCGCCTCGGAGGTCGGCCACCGCCGCACCGTGTCGCCGGCGGCCGTCACGTAGATCGGCGTGTAGTACTGCACGGCCAGCAGGTCGACCGGGGAGGAGATGATCTTCAGGTCGCCGTCCGCGATGCCGCGCACCATCCGGCTGTCCGGCCCGAGGTCCGCCAGGACGTCGTCGGGGTAGCGGCCGGTGAGGACGGGGTCGAGGTAGAGGCGGTTCTCGTAGCCGTCGTAGAGGCGGGTGGCCGCCGCCGCCTCCGGTGAGTCGTCGGCCGGGTAGCAGGGGTGCAGGTTGAAGGCCGGCCCGATCCGTCCCGTGCCGTTGGCGCGCAGCGCCCGTACCGCCAGGCCGTGGGCGAGCTGGAGGTGGTGGGCCACGAGGTAGGCGGCGTCGGGGTCCTGCCGGCCGGGCGCGTGGTGGCCGGAGAGGTAGCCGTTCTGCACCACCGTCTTCGGCTCGTTGATGGTGAGCCAGACGGGAACGCGGTCGCCGAGGGCGCGGAACACCGCCTCGGCGTAGTCGGCGAAGCGGTACGCCGTGTCGCGTGCCTCCCAGCCGCCGGCGTCCTGCAGCGCCTGGGGCAGGTCCCAGTGGAACAGGGTGGCCATCGGGGCGATGCCCCGCTCGTGCAGGCCGTCGACGAGCCGCCGGTAGAAGTCCAGGCCGCGCTGGTTGGGCGTACCGGTGCCGTCGGGCTGGATCCGGGGCCAGGCGATGGAGAACCGGTAGCTGCGCAGGCCGAGGTCGCGCATGAGGTCCAGGTCCTCGCGGTACCGGTGGTAGTGGTCGGCGGCGACCTCACCGGTGTCGCCGTTGCGGACACGCCCCGGCGTCCGGCTGAACGTGTCCCAGACCGACTCGCCCCGGCCGTCCTCCTTGACCGCCCCCTCGATCTGGTACGCCGAGGTGGCCGCGCCCCAGCCGAAGTCGGGTGGGAAGCGCAGCGGCGGGCGCTGCGGAGTGGACATCGACATCGGTTCTCCTCGTGGACGCGAAGCTCCCGCCGATGACGGGAGCGCTCCCAAGCATAGGGCAGCCCGTCGAGCCGCCCGCACCGTGCCGGCGGGAGCCGGGCACCGCACGCGCGACGGCGCCCGCCCGACACGCGGTGATCATGACGTTAGCGGGGACGAAGGGGACAGAAGGGCCCGGCAACCTCATGATCACCGGGCCGAGGCGGGCCGAGGCGGGCCGAGGCGGGCCGAGGTCGGCCGAGCGGGGTGAGCGGGGTGAGCGGGGCGAGCTGGGCCGGGGCCGACCGGGCCGAGTCGGGCGAGGCCGGCGGGGCCTGGCTGGGCGGGGGCCTGGCTGGGCCGGGGCCTGGCCGGGCCGGGCGGGAGCTGGCCCGGGACGGGGCTGGTGCCTGGCTCGGGCCGGCCGGGGGTGGGGTGGGCGGGGGTGGTCGGGGCCGGCCGGGCGGCGTTCGCACCTGTCCCGTCGGCCTCTTTTCCCATCGTGTGACGGGGTTTAGTGTGGGGACGGGGGAGGGCAACCCCCGTCCCCACCGTTGCTGCACACGCACGGGCGGAATGGGCGTCCTGCCGTGCGTGTCGCGCGGGAGCCGGGCCACGCGAGTGGCTTTCGGATCCACCTCCCTCCGTTGTGGCGGGCGAGGCTGGCGGCGGCGTCCGGGCTGGCGCACCGTCAGCCTTCGGGCTGGTCCCCGGCCGTCGGGTCAGGACGGTCCGGCGATCTTGTTTTTGCACCGCTGTCGATGGAAGCGCTCCCATCGACGATGCTTGCGACTGTAACGCCCGTCACCCGTTTGCAAAAGACCCCGAACGAGATCGAAACATCCCGATCGCATGCTTGTCGTGGGAGCGCTTCCATGACAGACTGTCGTCCCAGCGCGAACGAGGAGCCAGCTCGCGCGCACGCGGGTCGCCGAAGGGCAGCCGGCACGACCGGCTCGGTCGAACGCACGCACCCGGAGGGCGCCCGCAGGGCAGGTCCCTCCGCAACCCCGGCCCGGGCCCGGGGCGACCACCCACTCCCGGGCGCCGTGGAACGCCGCACGCCACCACCCACCGCGGCACGGCGCCTCGCCGGGGCGAACGCCCCGGCCTGGTCCGAGGAGACACCGCGCATGAGACACCCGGCACAACGCCGCCGGCTCGCGATGATCGTCGCCGCCGTGCTGGCCGTGGGCGGGGCCACCGTGCCCGCCGGCGCCGCCCAGGCCGCGCCCGCCTGCGACGTGGTCTACGCGACCAACGACTGGAACACCGGCTTCACCGCCAACGTGACCATCCGCAACCTCGGCGACCCGATCAACGGTTGGACGCTGCGGTTCGCCTT
>Ga0164243_10016345_pt1 | contig 10188 bp, 7 predicted proteins | sample OricompcompostOP_FD_108781 | JGI IMG/M metagenome (GOLD analysis project Ga0164243, IMG submission 108781) | Organic Plus compost microbial communities from Emeryville, California, USA - Original compost - Organic plus compost (OP) | ecosystem: Engineered > Solid waste > Mixed feedstock >... | reverse complement strand
CTTCCGGCATCACATAATCGCCGGGGCGGATGATCTCGATGCGCTCGGGATGGCCCTCGATGACCGCGGTCGATTCCACGGTCTCGTGCATGCACTTCAGCCCGACCCAGGTGCCGGTGAAGCGCGACATGGCCCAACCGTAGATGCCGTAGTCGATGATCTCCTGCACGCCGGCCGGATTGAGGATCGGGACCATGACGTCCAGAAAATGGAACTCGGACTGGTGCGCGGTGGTGGAGGATTCCGCTGTATGGTCGTCCCCCATGAGCGCGAGCACGCCGCCATGCGGCGAGGTGCCGGCGAAGTTGGCGTGGCGCAACACATCGCCGGAGCGGTCGACGCCCGGGCCCTTGCCGTACCACATGCCAAAGACGCCATCGTATTTGCCTTCGCCACGCAGTTCGGCCTGCTGCGAGCCCCACAGCGCGGTCGCCGCGAGATCTTCATTGAGGCCCGGATGGAAAACGATATCGTTGGGCCTGAGAATGCTTTCGGCGCGCTGGAACTGGTAGTCGAGGCCGCCCAGGGGGGAACCGCGATAGCCCGTGATATAGCCCGCCGTATTAAGTCCAGCCCGGCGGTCGCGCTCCTTCTGCATCAGGCACATACGGACCAGCGCCTGATAGCCGGTGACGAAGACCCGGCTTTGCGCGAGGTCATATTTATCGGCGAGTGTGACCTTCCTGAGCGTCATGGCGCATTAGTCCGCGACCCTTCCTGACGTGTCCAGCAAAATATCAGTTTTTGACAGGACCGGGGCGCTCCTCCGCGGCCAGCGCAATTGTCCGCGCCGTAAAGCCCCCCGAACGGAACGAAATTTCGCCCTTGAAGCAAAGGACGACATGCATCGCGAACTTCACCGCAACGTGATGGCCGCCCCTGCGACGCCGGCGATTCGACGCGAGGGGCCGACTCGCGGCCGACTAAAGCGAATACTTGGTTTCAGCGCCGGCAAGATCGACATCGTCGCCGAACACGGCAGCGCGCAACACGCGCGTGCTCCGGTTGCCAAGCCCGGCGGCCTTGGCGTCGGTCCCATCGGCGGGATATGCAAACTCAAATGCCACCCCCACCGCATCCTTCGCGCGCCAGCGCACGTGGACCCGATACTTGGTTTTTCGCTGCGGGATGGACAGATCGAAGCGATCGGGCAGCACGGGCAGATTGCGCCCGGTCAGCTTGGCGCCTTCTTCCGAAATGTTCTTGACCACACAGTCCGCCGTCCACAGATCCCGATTATAGGAGATCGTCCCGCCCAGAAACGACGGCGTACGCGACTTCTTACGCTTATCCGACATTAGTTCACCCACCACAGCCATGCCCGCGTCAATTTCTTTTCGGCTGAGGCATCGCTTACTTGCGCGACAAAATGGCACTCACGTTATGACTGGTAAAGCAAATTGATGGCCCAGACTTAACCAATCGATTCAGGTGAATCTTCATTTTAGGCGTATGCGAAAGGATCGGTTAAGATTGACAAAGCGGAGTCCGGCGGTCACCGCCGGCATCAAGCCCGCCGACAATGAAATCCGGAGGTAAGCCGAGAAGGCTAGTCGGCGCCCTGGAGGCAGAACTTACCTCTTTTGGCCCGGGCAGCGGATGGTTATATGTCTCGCGCCCAAGGAGTGCCGCATGTCCGAAAAAATTCCCGTCACCTTGCTTACCGGTTATCTCGGGGCCGGCAAGACCACCCTCCTGAATCGCATCCTCTCCGAGCCGCATGGCAAGAAATATGCGGTAATTGTCAACGAGTTCGGCGAAATCGGGATCGACAATGACCTCGTGGTCGGGGCCGACGAGGAAGTGTTCGAGATGAACAACGGATGCATCTGCTGCACCGTCCGCGGCGACCTCATCCGTATCATCGACGGCCTGATGAAGCGCAAGGGCAAGTTCGATGCGATCATTGTGGAAACCACGGGCCTCGCCGATCCGGCACCGGTGGCGCAGACGTTTTTCGTCGACGAGAACGTCGGCAAGCAGACCAAGCTCGACGCCGTCGTGACAGTCGCTGACGCCAAGTGGCTCAAGGACCGCCTCAAGGATGCGCCGGAGGCGAAAAACCAGATCGCATTTGCGGACGTCATTTTACTTAACAAGACCGATCTCGTCGACGAGCCGAGCCTTAAGGAGGTTGAGGCGCGTATCCGCGGCATCAATCCTTACGCCAAGCTGCATCGCACGCAGCGCTCGCAGGTCGCGCTCGACGCGGTGCTTGGCCAAAATGCTTTCGATCTCGACCGTATCCTCGATATCGAGCCGCAGTTTCTCGAGGCCGAAGATGATCATGACGATCATCACGATCATGCCCACAATCACGACGACGAACACCATCACCACGACCACGGCGGCCTGAAGCACTATCACGACGAGGAGATGCAATCGCTCTCGTTCAGGACCGACCGGCCGCTCTCGCCCGACAAATTCTTTCCATGGATGCAACAACTGGTTGCCGAGGACGGGCCGAAGATTCTGCGCTGCAAGGGCATCCTCTCTTTCAAGGATGATCCTGACCGGTTCGTGCTGCAGGGCGTGCACATGATCCTGGACGGGGACCATCAGCGCGAATGGAAGCCGAACGAGAAGCGCGAAAGCCGTCTCGTTTTCATCGGCCGCGATCTGCCGGAAGAAAAAATCCGCAAGGGGTTCGAGAGCTGCATCGCGTGATCTGCGCGACCTCGTGCTGAGGAGCCTGCGTCGCAGTGTCTCGAAAGCAGGAGGTCGCCCGTCCTTCGAGCACGTTTTTCGGACCCTCCTCCTCGGGATGAGGCATGATATTGTGACCGACACCGCTGACACTCCCTCCGTTGTTGATCGTACCCGCAAGGTCGACGTGGGCGGGCAAGTCTTTGCCACGCACTTCATCGGCGACGCCGCCGTCTTCGTTCTGGGCGAAGAGACACTCGTATTCGTTGACGAAGACAGCACACGCCGCGTGGACGTGCATGGCGGCGCCATTCTCGACAGCGCGAGCGATGGCAAGCGGGTCGTCACCGCCGGCGACGACGGCAAGGTGGTCGCCACCGACATCACCGGAACGTCGCAAACCCTCGCCTCCGATGCGAAGCGGAGCTGGATCGATCACGTCGCACTCAGTGCCGACGGCGCCGTCGCCTGGAGTGTGGGCAAACGCGCGTTCGTGTGCTCCGCCAAAAGCGGGGCGGGAAGCGAGCCAGCGACCGTCGAGGCGCCCTCCTCCATCGGCGGGCTCGCTTTCGCCCCGAAAGGTTTCCGGCTGGCAATGTCGCACTACAATGGTGTGACGCTCTGGTTTCCCAATTTGCGCGACACCAGGCCGGACTTCCTGGAATGGAAGGGTTCGCATCTCGGCATCACCTTCAGCCCGGACGGAAAATTCCTCGTCACCTCCATGCAGGAGCCGACGCTGCATGGCTGGAGGCTCGCCGACAGCAAGCACATGCGCATGTCCGGCTACGACGCCAAGGTGCGCTCCATGGACTGGACGCATGATGGCAAGTGGCTCGCCACCTCCGGCTCGACCCAGCTCATCCTGTGGCCCTTTGCCGGCAAGGACGGGCCGATGGGTAAGCAACCGAAGATGTTGGCGACGTCGAAGAACCGGGTCGTTGCCGTGGCGTGCCACCCGTCGCAGGAAATTGCTGCGGTCGGTTACGATGATGGCTTGGTACTTCTGGTGCGAATCGGCGATGGTGCGGAAATACTGGCCCGCAGGCCAGCTGGCGCGCCAGTGTCGGCTCTCAAATGGAGTGCGCGCGGGGCACAGCTCGCCTTCGGCACCGATGACGGCGATGCCGGTGTAATCAGTCTCGCCTGATCCGGTATTGGATTAGCGCGCGTCCCGGAAGGGGTGTACGAGAGCCCGGGACACAAAACCGGCAATCTTGCCGGTTACGCTTTGGATTGGGTGCGGCAGGTCGGGGGCGATGCGGCGAAATGGTTGTGAAATGAACTCACTCATTCAAACGCCGTTGTGTAGATTGCGCAAAACCGCTTCGGCATGTTGTCGTCATTCTTAGGCGGGCAGTCATAGACGGACGATCCTGGTCTGTCCGGTGAGACGGGAATTTCAATCTTCATGCAGCAAGGCGACGTCAGGCCGGCCGACCGCTTTCGTCTCGCTTATGGGATAGAGCGTATTGGGCTCATTCCCTTGCGCTTCCCCGTGCTGACCCTTCTGGTTTTCGCGGGCCTGATGATCGGCGCCATGTTCGGCGTCGAACGGCTCAAGGTCGACGATTCGCTCAGCCAGCTGTTCCGCTCGGAAACCCCTGAGTTCAAACAGTACGAAGAGGTGACGCGCCGCTTCCCGTCGAGCGAGTACGACGTTCTGGTGGTGATCGAAGGAAAAACGCTGCTGCAGCGCGAATCGGTCGAGAAACTCCGCGACCTCGTCACCGACCTGCAGCTTGTCGACGGCGTGCGCGGACTGATCTCGCTGTTCTCGGCCCGCCAGCCGCCGGAAAATGGCGGCGTCCCGGCGCCGCTCTTTCCAGAGAATCTGCCGACGGGTGCGGCCTATGACGCGCTGATCCAGAAAGTCCTCTCCAACGAGATCATCCGCGGGAAACTGTTATCGGAGGACGGCGAACTCGCGCTGGTGGTGCTTGCGCTCGACCCGAAGGTTGCGGAGAGCAAGGGCCTCAACGAAACGGTGACCGAAATCCGCAAGGTGATGGCGGAGGACCTCGCCGGTACGCACCTGACCGCACAACTTTCCGGCGTGCCGGTCATGCAGCTCGAAATCCGCAACGCCGTCGAACGGGACCGGTTGGTCTATAATGCCGTCGGTTTCTTCGCCGGTTGCCTGATCGCCATCCTGTTCTTCCGCCGCATATCGTTCATGGTGATTGCCGCGGCGCCGCCGCTGATCGCGATCCTTCTGTCGCTCGGCGCGCTGGGCTGGCTCGATTTCCGGCTCAACATGTTCCTCAACGTGATGACGCCGCTCATCATGGTGATCAGCTTTTCGGACAGCATGCAGCTCACCTTCGCCGCCCGCGACCGGCTGATCAATGGCGAACCGAAGGTGCTGGCGTTCCGCCGCGCCATCCAGGTGGTCGGACCTGCCTGTGTGCTTACCCACGGCACCGCCGGCCTGTCGTTCATCGCACTGCAATTCTCGGAATCCGACCTCATCCGCACCTTTGGCGAGGCGGGATTGCTGGCGACCGTCGTCGCGCTCGTCACCGTGCTGATGCTGGTGCCCTTGCTGGGGCTGTTGCTCATCCATGGCGAGACCAAAATGGCGGCAAAAATCCGCGGCGGCGATGCCGCCGCGAATATGCTGCGCCGGTTCTGCGGATGGATCGCTTCGCGGATGGTGCGGCGCCCGGGGCTCTACAGCCTGATCGCTCTCGTCGTGGTCGGCGGCCTTGCGGCCATCTATGCGAATCTCGAACCACGCTATCGCCTGGCCGACCAGGTGCCGGACAAACAGCAGGCGGTAGAAGCATCCAGCCGTATCGACGCGAAGCTCACGGGTGCAAACCCGATCGACGTCCTGATCGAATTCCCCAAGGGCGCCTCGCTCTATGCGCCGGAAACCCTCAAGACCATCGCCGATGTTCACGCCATCGTCGAGCAGCAGGCCGGCGTCGGCAATGTGTGGTCGCTGGAAACGCTACGACGCTGGCTTGCGGAAAAAACCGGCCATACGGATGTTGCGACGCTCAAACAGTATGTCGATATCTTGCCGCTTCACCTCGTGCGCCGCTTCATCGATGCGCAAGAAAACGCCGTGGTGGTGAGCGGGCGCATTCCCGATGTCGATGCGAGCAAACTCCTCCCCGTCATCGATCACCTTAATTCCGCTCTGGATGCCGTGCGCAAGGCGCATCCCGGCTATAAAATCTCCGTCACCGGCCTTTCAGCCATTGCCGCGCGCAACAGCGCCGGCATGATCCACAAGCTCAATCTTGGACTGACACTGGAATTCTTGCTGGTCGCAGCCTTTATCGGCCTTATGTTCCGCTCGGTCGTGGTAATGTTTTCAAGCATCCTGCCCGGCATTTTCCCGGTGGTGCTGTCGGGCACCCTGTTATGGCTGATGGGGCAGGGACTGCAGTTCGCGAGTGTCGTGGCGCTCACCGTATCGTTTGGCCTCGGCTTGAGCGCGACCATCCACTTTCTCAACCGTATGCGGCTGGAGGATCAGCCGGGGCTGGACCCGGGCGTGGTGGTGGAGCGCGCCACCATCCTTGTCGGCCCGGCGCTGATCCTCACCTCGATCGTGCTGGCATGCGGCCTGGCTGTAACGGTGTTCTCGGACCTGCCATCGCTGCGGCTTTTCGGATGGCTCAGCGCATTCTCCATGCTGGCTGCGCTGGTTGCCGACCTCTTGATCCTGCGGCCAACCGCGATGTTCCTGACGAGCCTGTCGCGCAAGTATTTCACCAAGAGCGGCACGGTGATGGAATAAAGCCGCTCCGCCTCCGCCGACCAGGCGGCGAGCCTGCGGCCGTGCTACCGCCGGCTCATTGAGATCGCGACTTCCTGCATCGTGCTGCCGGGCGAACGGATCGAGACGTTCTGGCGATTGCCACGCGTATTCAAGTTGATAAAGGCTGCGAAAGTCTGGCCTTCGGCGCGAGCCTCAACCTGGCCGCCGCGCGCCGACCCTGTGAGCGTTCCCGCGGCGTTTCGGCTGGCCTCGCTCCAGTTTCCGCTGATCTGGCCATTGTTGTACTGCACGTTGCTGCTGAGATCGAATTTGTAGCTGTCGCTCGCGCAGGACAACGAGAGCTGCATGGTCGAGCCGCTGGCGTCAGGCCGGTAGTTCGAGCGGCATCGCAGCCGTTCCCGGTTCCCGTCAGACAGGGTGATCGTGCCACTGCCCGACCAGGAGCCCGCCATCAGGCTGAGCGGGCTGCCATCCTGGGCGAAGGAGGCGGCCGATAGCGCAAATAGCGCAACGGAAGCAAAACCAGCCTGCCAAAACGCTCGGAACGCATGCATGAAACACCTGCCTCTTGTAATTTTTTCGACGGTATCCGAATCATTGAAATGCGGCGACACGCTGACTGATTTTTGAAATCCACGCCAGATATCGCGGCCATCCAGTCAGAAAATTGCAACCGAGCCCCCCTGTCTGGATCGCCGATGCCCCCGACCCGGAATTTTTGCGGCAAAGCGTCGCGCTGGTCAGCCCACCAGCACGTTCCTGAACTGCCACGGGTCGGACGTATCGATGTCCTCCGGAAACAGTCCGGGCCGTCCGGCCAGAGGGGTCCAGTCGGTGTAGAACCCTTTCACCGGACCAAGATACGGCCGCTGGATTTCCAGCAGGCGATGGAAGTCCATCTCGTCGGCCTCGACGATGCCCTCGTTCGGGTGCTCCAGCGCCCAGACCATGCCGCCCAGCACGGCGGAGGTCACCTGCAGCCCTGTGGCGTTCTGGTATGGGGCGAGTTCCCGTGTCTCCTCGATGGAGAGCTGCGAACCGAACCAGTACGCATTCTTGCCGTGGCCATAGAGCAGCACGCCGAGTTCGTCGATGCCGTCGACGATTTCGTTCTCGTCGAGGATATGGTGCCTCTCTTGCATCTTGCCGGACCCAAACAGCTCGTGCAGCGAGAGCACCGCGTCATCGGCCGGATGATAGGCGTAGTGGCAGGTTGGCCGATAAATCACCGCGCCCGAGGAATCGCGCGCCGTGAAATAATCGGAGATCGAGATCGACTCGTTGTGGGTGACGAGGAAGCCGTATTGCGCGCCGCGCGTCGGACACCAGGTGCGCACGCGCGTGTTGGCGCCGGGTTGCATCAGGTAGATCGCCGCGCCGCAGCCGGTCTCGTGAGTATGCGCATTCGCCGGCATCCATTTTTCATGGGTGCCCCAGCCGAGCTCGGACGGCTGCATGCCTTCCGAAATGAAGCCTTCAACGGACCAGGTGTTGACGAACACCTCGGGCGGCTTCGGCGACTTGGAGCGTTGTGTATCACGTTCGGCGATATGGATGCCCTTGACGCCCGCCTGCCGCATCAGATCGGCCCATTCGGCCTTGGTCTTCGGCTCACGGGTATTGAGCTTGAGGTCGGATGCGACATCGAGCAGCGCCTGCTTGACGAAGAAGGAAACCATACCGGGATTGGCACCGCAGCAGGAAACAGCGGTCGTCGAGCCGGGCTTGCGGGCCTTCTTGGCGGCGAGCGTCGTCTCGCGCAGGGCGTAGTTGGAGCGTGCTTCCGGTCCCTTCGAAGAATCGAAATAGAAACCGAGCCACGGCTCGTTGACCGTGTCGATGTAGAGCGCCCCGAGTTCGTTGCAGAGCTCCATGATGTCCGTCGAACCGGTGTCGACCGAAAGGTTGACGCAGAAGCCCTGGCCGCCACCTTGCGTGAGTAGCGGCGTCAGCACTTCGCGGTAATTGTCCCTGGTCAGGCCCTGCTGGATGAAGCGCACGCCATGCTTCTCGCAGAGCGCCTTGCGGCCCTCGTCCTTGGGATCGAGCACCGTGATGCGCGACTTGTCATACTTGAGATGCCGCTCGATCAGCGGCAGCGTGCCTTTGCCGATGGAGCCGAAGCCCACCATGACAATCGGTCCGGTAACAGTCGCGTAAACGGGCCAGTCGGTCATCGTCGGAACTCCGGATACGAATGAACTGAAAAAGATTCCGGCGACCAGCAAGGCTGGCCGCCGATTTTGCCGGTGCGTTTAGCACCGTTAAACGATGAAGCCTATGCGGCGTGCGACAGCGCAGGACGGGCGCGGCGGGACGCCGCAACCTTGTGCGCAGGCTCGAGCTCGGGCACGCCCGCGGCCTCGATCTGTCCGTTAGCCCCAACAAACGCACCGGGCTTGAGCTCGAGCGCCAAAAGACGCGCCGGATTCGGCTGCCCGGCCATCGAAACCCCTGCGGTCAGTTCGGCGGAAAAGCCGAAGCGCCCGTAATAGCAGGCGTCACCGACCAGCAGCACCGTGCCGTGGCCCCGCATCCGTGCCAGCCGGATCGCACGCTGCATCAGCGCCGCACCAATGCCACGGCTGCGGCAGGCCGGATCGACCGCCAGCGGGCCAAGCAGCAGCGCCTCATGCGCGCCGGCACGCACATGCCACAGCCGCACCGAGCCGATGATGTGGCCATCCTCGACCGCGACCAGCGACAGGCCGGTGGCGGCGCGGCGGCCTTCCCGCAACTTGTGCGACGGCTTGGTGAAACGGACATCGCCATAGGCGGCATCCAGCAGCGCCTCGCGTGCGGAAACGTCCGAGACCCGCTCGTTACGAATGGTGACCATGGTCAGCTCCTTCCTCGCCGCGCACGCGCGTGACAATTGCGGCGCGCGAAGTCGCGCCACGGGAAAGGGGAACCGCCGCAGCGGCTCCCGACGGGTTGCGGGTTAGATGTGATACGTCTTCAACGGCGCGAAGCCGTTGAAGGCCACTGCGGAGTAAGTCGCCGTATAGGCGCCGGTGCCTTCGATCAGCAGCTTGTCGCCGATCTCGAGGCTGACCGGGAGCGGGTACGGCGCCTTCTCGTACAGCACGTCGGCCGAGTCGCAGGTCGGACCCGCCAGCACACAGGGCGCCAGCGTGTCGCCGTCCCGGGGCGTCTTGATCGGGTACCGGATCGATTCGTCCATCGTCTCGGCGAGACCGCCGAACTTGCCGATGTCGAGATAGACCCAGCGCACGTCATCTTCCTCGCTCTTCTTGGAGACGAGGACGACTTCGCTTTCGATCACGCCGGCATTGCCAACCATGCCGCGGCCCGGCTCGATGATCGTTTCCGGAATGCGGTTGCCGAAATGCTTGCGCAACGCCTTAAAGATCGCCGAGCCATAGGTTTTCACCGACGGGACGTTCTTCAGGTACTTGGTCGGGAAGCCGCCGCCGAGGTTGACCATCGACAGGTTGATGCCGCGCTCGCCGCACTCCCGGAACACCGCCGCCGCCGAGGCGAGCGCACGGTCCCAGGCATGCTGGTTGCGCTGCTGCGAACCGACATGGAACGACACGCCGTAAGGCTCGAGGCCGAGCCGGAGCGCGTGCTCCAGCACGTCAACGGCCATTCCCGGCTCGCAGCCGAACTTGCGCGACAGCGGCCACTCCGCCCCCACGCAATCGGACAGGATGCGGCAAAATACCCGCGAGCCCGGCGCGACGCGCGCAATCTTTTCGACTTCGGCCTTGCAGTCGACCGCGAACAGGCGAATGCCCAGCTCGAAGGCGCGCGCGATGTCACGCTCCTTCTTGATGGTGTTG
>Ga0164243_10016344_pt1 | contig 10188 bp, 5 predicted proteins | sample OricompcompostOP_FD_108781 | JGI IMG/M metagenome (GOLD analysis project Ga0164243, IMG submission 108781) | Organic Plus compost microbial communities from Emeryville, California, USA - Original compost - Organic plus compost (OP) | ecosystem: Engineered > Solid waste > Mixed feedstock >... | reverse complement strand
TCGTTGACACCTTAAACTTGGATGGGCACGAGACAAAAAGAGCATCCTCCAACACGAGTTCCTAGCATACTGTTTCCTAATTTCTGCTCGAATGTGCGATTTACCCCTCCGAGTATTATTCATGGGCCTTTTTTAATGCAGTACAGGCAGACAGCATTTGAAAGATTGATTGTAATGCTTCATTACCGCCCACCGTCAAAGATACGTATAAGCTCGGCTGGGAAACGGAGCGACAGTGTAAGTGGAAAGAGCCCCTGTGACTGGTGCCTGCCAATGTGGGGGAGGTGCACTTTGCTGCACCAAGACCTTGGACACTGTCCATCGTAATTGTAAACTAAACTACGAAGTAGGCAATCGGCAAAAGTGGGAAATGGCCACAGGACGGGGTCTCTAGACCTGCATTGTAACTTGGGCAGGCTGGGCTCGAGGTCTCCACGAAGTACCACGGTCAGCCATGGTGTCTTCAACCGTGACTAAATCGTTGCAATACGTGGTACCGGACTCGAACCCGCGAGGAACCGGGTGACAGATGGATCCACCGAGACTTCGCCTTGCGCCGGCCACGAAAACCCTTCCGGGTACGCTGGGGGTACCCACCCGATGACACAAGCCCACGCCACACTTACGCGGTAAAACTACGAAGGAGGCTCTATCCCGAAGGGTCTACGATGTTCCTTTTCTTGGAAGTGAAGGGGGAGGGAGAAAGCCCACACATGGCCCAATGTCCCATTCAAATTGCTCCCCCATCCTGAGCTTGAGAGGCTCTCTGTTTGTCATTTGTATATATAAACCTAGTGGCTGTCTAGTTCCACAGCAGTTTGAACCCCCCTTCCCTCTCTTCCCGTTTCCATCTCACTCCTCCATCTCTCTTAAACCAGACTTAGTGCCCTTTTTCGCACCCCGGACCAGACCCTCGAACTGTCCAAAAGAGCTTTCATTAATCTCGAGCATTACAAATCTACACCATCACGTCAACCTGTGCCGACTTACACCATCCAGGTTCTCTCGCCCTCACCTCCCCCACGTCCACTTTACATCGGAACCCTCCGCGAGCCAGCAAGTAAACAAAGAACGACTTTGTCCTCGACCCGCAACCCTTAAAAAAAACCATCTTGGAAATAACCACGACGAATACTTCGAAACCACTTCTTCGATTATCGACGAGCATAGAGGGACCAAGCTGAACCAAACCTACCAGACAAACAAAAGAGAGCAACTTCGCTCAGCCACTCCAGCCACAATGTCTCCCACATACACAATGTCCGCACACTTGTGCAAGCAAATCTACTCCTCCTGGCGCCAAACCCGTCACCCTTCTCCCGAGCCACTGAGCCCCTCTCAACAGCGCCGCTCCTCGACTTCGTCTAATTCTTCCTCCACATCGAGCTCGCCGTCCTCTTACTTCACTTCGAGCAAGACCTCGATCGAGGCGGATCGCGACGCCGCGACGAGTCGGAGGATTGGAGGCAGTAATACGAGATAAAGCAACGTTGAACCGAAGCGCCGGGGAAATGACCACAACGTACAACGTCGAACATCATCGCAATGGGGAATTATTCGAAATTGTTCTTGTGTGAAAGCAGCGGGCGAGCTTTTTTTCTAATTCTTGTTTTTCTGGTTTTCCATTAAATCTCATTTGTCTTGACAACAACAATGGTCGCCCCGGATCGGAATGGCGGATATCAATGGCGTTCTGGATTTCATGGGTTGAGGGTTTTTCATTTATTTGTTTCCGCGGGAATTAGTTTATCGAGTATGAAATCCATCGCCTTGATTTTATTCTTCGATCCCTTTTGCTGGTCGTTTATGGTCCAACCCCTAAAAGATCTTGCTTCTTTTTATGTCCGATTCCTGGCTGTCTCTGGACTGGTTCGTGTAGGACCCGTACGATCGGACAACACTGTGCTTTACCCCGGCTAGCATCCGGCCTATATCGGCTCGGAACAGCAAGAATACATCAATTGGCTTCCGAAGCCACTTCCGACCCACGCAGCTTGACATTCTGGCCAGTATTCATTTCTACCCATCACAAGTTTCTACGGATAGCACTCATAATGAGAGATGCCCCTCGGGCCTTACTTTCCATGACATTGAAAAGATGGTGATGCCAATGATGATCTCTTGCGCCAATCGTGCATCGTCCCTCATGATTTGGATATTCGGGGCACTCCCAGATTGAGAATTTCGTTCTCAGCCTTGCGAGCCTTGCGTGGTAAATGGTGGTGGTGGTAAGTGCGCGGAGATGCCCATCCGGGTGTGTTTCATCTCGTTGGAAAGGATCTTTGGGTCCGTCAACTCCCGCATCATCACCAGCAAGAACGCAATCTAACATCCACGGCAAGCGTGTACCTTGAGGAGTAATCTTCGTCTGAAGGTGAATACTTCGTTCGCTCGACTCCAGAAATTAAAGTGATCTTCCTCTTCAGCATATTGGCATCGTATCCTCATTATCTTCGTAATATTCCACCTAAGAAACAAATGTATCGCCAATGGTAGAAACAGATTCTCTAAGAAGCAAAACGCGCATATCGAAAAGAACAACCGCATTACCATCTACCAAAATGCGTAAAAACAAGAAGGTGACCGCATGTCATCCAGAAAATCAACCCGTCTATGGTATTACGACAAGTTTCCCTTGCCATCACCTAGCTCGCCAACACCATCCTGCGGCGCGCCAAGCCGCGGAGCCTTATCGTCACCACTCGCCTCAGGGGTTTCTGGGGGAGAGGACGAACCCTGAATCCTCCTCTTGGCCTCAGCCTTCTCCGCTTCCGTTACGTCCTTCTCGTCCTTGCGCATATCCGGCTTCCACTGGGATTCATTGGGCGAGTGGCCAATGGACATTCCCGCTCGGACCTAGCACCAAGTTAGCAAAATAGAACAACTCACCATAATAAGAAACAGAAGCCTATTTATAGGTAGATAGATGAGTACTCACCAGCGTCTCCAAAGCAGTGTTCGAATTGTCCACCATGTCGTCATCAAACCTCATCTTGCCCTCTTCGAAGAGCAGCACGATGGTCGATCCGCCAAACTTAAAGTAGCCAAGCTCCTCCGCTCGCTTGACATTGTCTCCTTCGTTGCGCGTGATCACGGTGCTGCCGACCATCATGGCACCTACGCAAATGACCATGACACGGCCATGCTCAACGCTGTCGATGGGCACCAGCACACGGACGTTCTCGCCGTAGACGTCCAACGCGGATCGGATAGCCATCGGGTTGACGGTGTAGTACTCTCCTGCGATGAGCTCCGGCTTACCCATGACGCCATCGACAGGGATATGGAATCTGTGGTAATCCTGTGGGGCTAGCCTAAAGATACCTAGAGCACCATTCTCGTAGCGCTTAGCTTCGTGGCCGTACGCCTCGCCGAGGAGCCGCTTGACCGAGAACTCTCGTCCCTTGATCCAGACCTTCGTCGCCTGATCAACCCTGTTAAAGACTACGCTGCGACAATCGGCGGGCGATACGATGATGCGCGGGTTGTTGGGGGCGGAGCATGGGCGAGCACCGGGCTTCAGGGCGCGGTAGAAGAATTCATTGAAATTCTTAAACTCTTCGAGTGGCAAGAGCACCTCGGACAGGTCGAGGTTGTGGAACTCAACAAAGGGAATAATCTGGGATTTCGACGCGGGATCGTCGTATTTCTTCCCTTGCTTGATACTCATGCTCTTGAGGAGTTTACGAACTGTGGGGAACGGGATCATTAGTAACATTATACGCGGCGATGGGGAGGTGGGAGAAAGGCAGTGTGTCCCGGGTTTGGGAGAGAACTTACTCTGCTTCTTCTCCATGCTATTGGACTTCAGGCCCTTGTACAGCAACCGGATACCGAGCCTCACGTAAACGCTCATCTTCTCCTCATTGATCTGACCAGTAATTCGGTCCTGGACCAGGATGTTGGCCGAGTTGGCGCCAAGCTTGTAACCTCCATACGAGATCTTGGTAATAACTTTGGAGTACCACTTCCGCTGCGCTTGGCTAGCCGTGACGAATCCACCCATCATCAATTTGTTCACCTGTCTCCAGTCCTGACTGGCGCAAGTGGCAATGTGAGTGATGATGTCTGCATCCTTCCGCTTATTGAGACGCGGCTGGTGGCAGATGGGGCATTCTCGTATTTCAACGACGTGTTCCTCGCCACGGTCTTCGACCAGCTCGTCCTTGGAGGGGAAGTCGCCTTCTTCACCTGGGGCAATTAGCTCCGGTACTACAATAGTTGATGACGCGCTTGAATCCTGGTGAAGTATAGGTGGTCGTGCCGCCGGTTCTACCGGTCCTACGGTGCCGGGTGGTGTGGTGGCAGACGATTCGCTAGACGCCGTCGAACCGTCACTTTCGCCGCTCGGAGGGGCAACAATGCCCTTCACGCGGTCCTTCACGCGGTCACCCAGGGATGGTTGCTTGTTGCTCTTGGCCAACAACTGCTCCTCGAGACAGATGACGACCTCATCTACCGTCAGGTCCTGCTCCTCGCCTCCGTTGATCCGGTGAGGGAAGCGCTGGAAAAAGCTGTCGATGGTAGACTCGCGGAGGGTCGATCCGAGCGTATCAAGCATAGTAGTTAGCTCGACTTTGCTGATCTGGCCACTCTCATCTGCGTCATATTGCTTGATCATAGCTCTCCAGAATTGTTGTCGCAAGGCAGGGTAAGGCATGTATTTCGCACGCAGATTCAAAACTGGGCTGTGCTTGTCTTCCCACTTTTCAAGATTCTTCATCTTCAACGGCAAGGAGAACTCGTAGAAGTCTTGAGTCTCTGGTTCGGTGGGTGGCGATTCTGGGCCTTCGCCAGGCGGAGCTGGGACGGCAAGGGTATCACCCGACGCGACTACAACAGGTTGCGCCGACGGCGCTGCTGAGTTCGACGTAGCCGATGGCGCGACAGAGGCCGCAGGAGCGGTATCAGAGGGTATCTTAGATCCTGATTGTTTGATCAGCTTGCTTAGGCTCTGCGTCGATGAGGACCGTGACAAACCGAGCTTCCTGAATCGCTGGCGCTTAGGTTGCTCGTATTCCGGTGGATCTCGCAAGTCATAGAGGCCTGTCTCCGGATTGGCCTTGGGGGCCTTGTCGATCAGATCCTTGACTGGAAGGTTGCACGAGGCGATGAAATCGTTGCCGGAATACTTGTCGTGGTCGATGACGGTGAAAGCGAAGGAGTACTGCTGCTCGTGAGATACAACCTGGAAAAGCAACTTCTCGTTGAACACGGGGTTTAAGTTGTGGCGGACTCGTCGAGTTCGGTAGGTCTTCTTGCCTAGCGAGGCAACTACGAAAGGATCCATATCGAAGCTTGTCCGAGTGAGGTTGGATTCCGGCGGCAGGTCCGTAATACTGCAAATTTCTAGGAATATGATGCCCAATACATCGGAATCACCACTGAATTCGTAGGCGTTCTCCTTCCTCTTCCTCTTTAGTCTCTTGATGCGTAGGCGGCGCTTTCTCCGCTCGATAGCCTCAGGCTTTGTCGCATCCTCCTCGAGAATCTCATCGCTCACGTCAATGTCGTAGTCCTCGTCCTCGTCGTCCTCATCGTCGTCAAGATCTGACAGTGTAGTGTCAAGCCCCTCTCCTGGAACGGTGTTGGGAGTCGGTGCAAGTAGCGTAGAAGTCGGGCCCAGTTTCGGGCTTCTACTCTTCCCGTGGCTCGGAGTCATGGCCGGCGTGATATTCCGCGATGCGCTTTCGGGGACGGTCTTGACAAGAGCGTTGAACTTGTCGAAGATTTGCTGAGGGGTAGCGTTGGGGTTCGAGGTGTCGTGAAGAGTGAACTGGAGCTGTACCTCGCCGGAGACAATGCTAGTTTTCTTGCCAGGTTTCTTGCTTCGCAGCGGGTACCACTTTGGCTCTTGAACCGGCTCGCCATTGGCGAATATATCCTCGAGGGCGAGGTCGAATTCGCCCATATAGTCCTTTCCAAAGCGATCCTTATCCCAGCATATGACATCAAGGAGCAAGCTCTGAACCGAGTTGACGGGCAGGTCTTCGATCACGTTCCATTCTGGGTTCAAGGTCTTGGGAACTGAATGCGTAATTGCTTTGGCATCGCCAATGATCAAGACTAGATACTAGAATCATGAGGCAGTAAGTTAGCTAGGTATTCGACCAGTCGCGACTCAACCATCCTGGAGCATGCATCCGCGAAGGAAATGTGTAAATAGATTTTGCTATCAAGGGGATTCAGTGAACTCGGGCATCGAATGCATCGCTGCATTGGAATTGAATTGGAATCTCCCCCAGAAAGAACCAAAGCATCGACGTACCGGATCGGAAGTGCCAGATCGATCTTTGGCAGCGAGGTTGCGGCCCTAGACAATTTCAAAGCCCAGGTCAGTTTCAACGAATATGCGCAAACAACCACTGGAGGTTGCTGAACAGTGTCGCGATACGAGGTCGGAGATGGAGGGGTAGCATGTGGGTGGGTGTGGGCATGGTGGGTAGCTCCCCCCTCGGTGGCAATGGGGTTTGGGTTTGAGGAGGAAAGCTACGGCGTACCTTAAGGATGGAAACCCTGAGAGCCAAGCCATTATCGCGAGTCGAATTCATGGTGTCTTTGTCTCTATTCTTGGGCGGACTGTTGCTTCGGCCGTTGTTGGACGCAGAGCTGGTGATGGAGCTGGATGACTTCAAGCGAGATGGTATTATTCGTACCATGGCGAAGGAAAGGGGAGAGACGAGGGGGACAGGCCCAGTTTATCAACGTGACGCCCGACACGCAGGCGGAACGGAACCCCCTGAGCGGGGTGGATTGCGTACACTGTGGCCCTGTAGGAGGGCTGAGGCAAAGACGGATTGGGCGGATTGATGATGGAGGGCGCGTTGTAGTGTGCACCAAGGAATGGCATAAGAAAGTGGAAGGATTGAGGGCGCCCACAGCACTGCCAAGTCAGAGGGTGCCAGGTGCCCAGAGGAGGGGGTCAGTTGTGGTCTGGTCTTGGTACTTCGTATGTACGATAGGGCTGCACGTTGTATGTAGTGTGTCGATGACTTCGATCTGACTGGTGGTGACGTATTTGTGAACAAGGAAAAATGAGCGGCAGCAGCAGCCAAACCAATGCAAAATCAAGTGGTGTCCAGGGTCCAGCTGCAGATGCTACGCACACAGCCGCGCAAAATGAACGGGTTTTAAGAACCGCAGGGAAGAATCGATCGGAACTGGGAAAAAGCTGAGAATAAAGAATGAAAAATAAAAGAATCGGTCGTCGAAAAAGGAATGGGCCAGTCCTGACCAGCTCATACCACTGGCGTGTTACTATTGTCCCAACTCTAGACTTGGAAAGGGTTTTAATCTGCTCTGCGAAGGATCGACCCAAGTCTCCAGGTTTGATCACTCCTCAATAAAGTCCAAGTGTCACCTGCTCCGCGGGAACGCAGCAATCGAGTAGTGAAACGGAAAATCGGGCTGGCGGATCTCTCGATTCGGTGGAGTTGGATATGCAAGGATGCGGTTCTCCCTTGAAAAGTGGACGTGAATTGACGGCCCAATTTTCCCTAGAAATCAGCCTCGGGTCGTTCCCAATATCCTGCCTTTCTTTCCCATTAAGTAGCTGAAAGCAGTGATTCAGTTGCTCTCCTCGTCAATCGCTAGCCGCTCTCGTTGTCTCTCGTTCTCGCTCGCGCTGGTGACCCGTTGAGGGTTCGTCCCTTTATTTTAAAAGTATTTTGATCTCGAAGACTTCGTCTGTACTTGTCCGAGGTACAAGCACGGTGGTTTCGCTCTCTTTCCCCCCACAAACTACCCTTGAGAATTTTGGCCAAGGGGCCTTCGCTCGAGTGATAGTTGCTAGCAAATGCCGTTAGTGCCGTGAGCTATGCGCCAAGCCTACATAGCATGCTTGACGGACTTCGTGTGTGCAGGTATTATTTTAGGGCGGTACAACAGCTGAACGAAAAAAAAAAGGGGTGTGGTGCGACGTGAAGAATTGATGTCAACGTTCTTCCTGCAGGAAGAGTAAAATCCGGTGCTATGTCCGCGGAGGGCGGCGCTCGTCTGTCGAACTCGGTCGGGGTTTGCAAGAATGTCCCCGTCTTGTCGTGTGTGCCGTGTTTCGAGCTTCGGAGTGGTCTCTCTAGGAGCTAATAATACCTGGGAGAGATTGCAATGCCAAGAGAGTAATAGCTGAAGGCAGCCCTCAGTTGAGACTGAACGTTCAAAAAATCCCAAGAAATAATAAGCTTGGACTATCTGTCTTGGCCAGGCACCGAATTTCCGCTTTCAGATAGTTTCAATCATGACAAGCCTTTCACATGCACTTGGAATCGAGAGTACGAAGTGTATCCCCCGGTCGCCAAAGAGACAACATTGAAGAGAAGAAAAGACTTGGGAAGGGAGGTCAGCAACCTCGCCGGGTTGGGTCCAAGGGCAGTAATAAATCCGATGGGAAGAAGCCCGCCGGTCAGGTTAAGTTGAAACCAGGATGGTCTAGGCTCCCTACCACCCTGGATCCATGCTCTAATTATAATTCAATGTTGGGGGATTGGGAAAAAAGAAAAAAAAAAAAAAAAAAAAAAAAAAAGGCAGAACCCAAAGAGAGAAACTCCTTGTCCAAGCAAGTAATCTTACAGCTTCGTTGCGACATTACATCAAGATTGAAGAGGCCGCCTTCCTTTCGCGTGCTTATCCCTTACCTCTCGGGGTACCGGCGCCAACAAAACCATGGACAACACGGGAAGGACGGAAATACGGGAAGAGCGAGGCTACCCTGCTTCTTTTCCCCATCCTCCTCTCTTGCTTGATTATGCCGAGAAGGAGCCCTCCTCCATCAACTACGTTGGGATCCTGTCAGTCTGACAGGATGCGAAGGCAATCCAACAATTTGATGGGTAGATCCGTTGGCGCAGCCAGCCGCAGCCAGTCCCCCATCTGTTTGCCTATTCTCTCTGTTCTCTGTCGTCCCTATTTCAGAGATCATCATCCATGAACTCTATCATTGGTTCTGGGCCTGTCTTAACCTACTCATAGACGTAGAGCAGAGCAGGTGTTGCTTCTTTCAAAACACACTAGTACATTCTCTGGGAAGAAAAATGAAGTAGTGTTTGAGGTTGAGCTGCCTTTCAGGGCTGGGCCAAGGTGGCAGCAATGCAAGACATCGTTCGGTGGGATATTGAGACCTCCGGATGATCCTTTGCTGAATTGGACTCAATTTCCCGTTCTAGATAGCCCCAACGGTGTCAACTCTCGAACGATCATCAAGAGGAGATGTTGATTATTCCCCGCCAAATGCAAGTCGGAAATGGACCGAACTGAGTCCAGGCGTTCGGCATTCACATCCCGTCTCCGTGCTGCGAATGTACTCGTAATGCTCTGTCAAGTTGAGCGTTGATCGTGGCCTGGCGGGGGCTTCTTCTCTGAGCCACATGCGCTAGCGAACAGATAATCATATGTTGATATATTAATAGGATGAACCTGTCGGTGTTTATTAAAACCAAGGCCCAAATTGTCGGCAGGGTCTAGACCAGGCTGAGCGACGCTAAAACGTTGCAGCGCTCATCAAGGCTTGGCACGGAGATAGCTCGAGAAGGATGGCGTCGAGGACATGTCGGGAAGGCAAAAGGCCCGATGCACCTTCCACATCAACATCTGGTGCAACATCACCAACTCTCAGTCTGGAGACCGCGGAAATCTTAAAGCTACGTAGTTTACTTCTGTCTTCCCCTTACGGAATAATTGAGCACTCGGTGCCCCTTAATACAACCCAAGATCGTCAGGGCAGACCGAGGCCATTCTGTTTTCCCTCGCACTCGCACTAGCTCACCAACCGTTGGAAGCTCTAATAAAATAAACACGTCACTTACACCCCACATTCAGCTTTCCCGAACTACGCGTCCCTCCTAGTTTTAGTTCATCCGATCCTTGCCCAATGGTAGCCTACATTTATTGAACCCGTCCTTTCGTATGATCAAGCATTCAGGGGAGGGGATGAGCCACGGGAGTTCGGAATAGCTGGCCAAAGGCTAATTCGCAGGATTGTCGAGGCGGCACTCCCACCTGTCATCAATTCATCGTGCTAGTATCACACTCATCTGCACTACACTAAGTCGTCTGCTCCCAACATCCTTCCCATCATTGGTGGGTATTCAGTTACACTGAACCTGGAATAGCCCAAGGGTATTCCTTCGGATCAGCCCCCGGTTCCTTTGACATGAGCCCCTTGCTCTCATCGGCTCCTGTTGAATTGTCGTT
>Ga0164243_10016342_pt1 | contig 10189 bp, 8 predicted proteins | sample OricompcompostOP_FD_108781 | JGI IMG/M metagenome (GOLD analysis project Ga0164243, IMG submission 108781) | Organic Plus compost microbial communities from Emeryville, California, USA - Original compost - Organic plus compost (OP) | ecosystem: Engineered > Solid waste > Mixed feedstock >... | reverse complement strand
GCTGTGAAAAATGGAGCAATTAGCGATAATCTTTAATTGCTCCATTTTTCACAGCTTCTTTGACCGCACAGTCCGGTTCTTTTAAATGGAGACAACCCCGAAATTTGCAGTCATTGATACGTTCCTTCATTTCAGGAAAAAAGAACGACAATTCCTCCACCTCAATGGTTTTAAATTCCAATGAGCTGAAGCCGGGGGTATCAGCGACCAGCCCCCCGCCAATTTCCAATAATTCCACATGTCTAGTAGTATGTTTGCCGCGCCCCAAATGTTTGGAAATCGCATTCGTTTCCAGTTTCAAGTCAGGCCGGAGTGCATTTAACAAAGATGATTTGCCGACACCGGATTGACCGGCAAAAACGGAAATTTTATTTTTTAGGATCGGGAAAAATTGTTGCATACCTTCTCCTTTTGTTGAAGAAGCAAGGGCAACTTCATAGCCTAATTGTTTATAATCATTGACAAAATTTTCCATGTTAACCAATTCACGTTCATTCAGAAGGTCGATTTTTGTAATGACAATAACCGGACGAATGTGGTTCGCTTCGATTAACACTAAAAAACGATCCAATAGTGTTGTGTTAAAATCAGGATTTTTGGCAGAAAAAATGAGAATAGCTTGATCAACATTGGCAATTGGTGGTCGAACCAGTTCATTTTCCCGCTCTTTTATATCGAGAATATATCCTTCTTGCCTGTTTTCTGCAATAAATTCAACATTATCCCCGACTAACGGATTTATTTTATTTTTCCGAAAGACACCTCTTCCCCGGCATTGAAAAATACCTTCATCCGTTTTAACATAATAAAAACCACTTAATGCTTTAATTATTTTTCCTTCCGGCATAGCATCACCCTTTTATTATATTTATTGTTATTCATATGGAACGACTTGATCTTGAACAACTTGGTTATCGATAACAACTTTATATCTGCCGCTTGAATTTGGTTGAATCACGAGATCAAACCTTTTCCTCGTTGTTTCTGTCATATCAAATGTTTCATAAGGTACTGAAAAGTCATGATTCATGTCATCTATAAAAATTTGCACGTGTTGTACTTGTTTTTCTTCCGGATTCCCTGTATAAACAACGGAAATATCGATCGTCACCGTTTTAGGCGGTTTTTCTTCTTTTCCTTTTGAAACAACAACATGGACAGTGGCACCCTTTTTTAAAGAAGTTCCGGGTTTTACGTCTTGACTAATCACGTTACCTTTAGGAATCGTATCATGGTATTGTTCTGTTGTTGTTATATTGATACCGGTCGCTTTCATATAATAATTTAAATCTTCTGTTGAATAATTCGTTAAATCTTTTAGTGAAATGCTTTGATCACCTTTACTTACAGTGAAAACTAAATCGGTATCTTCCGGAACAACCTTTTTACCGGGTGCGGGATTTTGGTCAAGAATGATTCCTGCTTCCTTGTCACTGTATTCTTCATTTACCTCGATGCTTTTAAAATTTAATTCTTGTTCAGTTAATAATGCTTGAACCTCGTCAAATTGTTCTCCGCGATAATCTTCCATTTCTATTGTTTCTTTCCCGGTACTGACATAAATCGTAATTTTGCTGCCTTCCGCTTTCATACTCCCTGCTTTTGGATTTGTTTTTATCACGTAATTTTCCCGAATCTTATCATCCGGCTTTTCAATCGTATCACCGATAACAAAATTGGCTTTTTCTAGTTCTTTAATGGCATCATCTAATTTCATATTGCGAACATCGGGAACTTTTACGTCTTTCGCACCAAAAACATCTGTTGTTAATACAAGAATACCCATTAAAATAATAAGTAGGGAAGTGAAAATTAATACAAACGGCCATTTTTTTCGTTTTTGTTTATTTCCCTTTTTTTTCTTTTTATCTTTCTTTCCTTTATCTTTTCCCGAATCATTATCAATCTTAAGCTCTTCCTTTGATTCTTTTGGTTCTTTTATAACCGGTATTACTTTTGTTGCTTCTTCATCTACAGGTAAAACAAATGGAGGCTCGTTGATACGTGACGGGTCAAGGCAAGTAAGTAAATCAGCTTTAAACTCTTCAATGTCGTCATATCGGTAAAACGGATCTTTGGCCGTCGCCTTCAAAATAATATTTTCAACAGATTGTGGAATGGACGGATTCCAACTTCGCGGATGAGGAGTTTCAGTTTGCAAATGTTTCAGTGCGATGGAAACTGCCGATTCACCTGAGAATGGAAGTCTGCCTGTTAATAACTCAAATAAAACGATGCCCAAAGAGTAAATATCAGATTTTTTTGTTGCTACTCCGCCCCGAGCTTGCTCAGGAGAGATATAATGAACCGTTCCCAACACAGAATTCGTTTGGGTAATCGTTGTTGATGTCAAGGCAACTGCAATACCAAAATCCGTTATTTTCACATTTCCTTTTTTATCGATCAAAATATTTTGCGGTTTAATATCTCGATGGATAATATTATTTTGATGTGCATGACTAATTGCCGATGTGATTTGCAGTGTAATATCTATGACCTTTTCAATGGGTATGGGAAAATGATTTTGGATATATTGTTTTAAGGTTTCTCCATCAACATACTCCATGACAATATAATAAATGTTGTCTTCTTCACCGACATCATAAATATTAACGATATTCGGATGAACAAGACTTGTGGCAGATTGTGCTTCACGATGAAAGCGGCGAATAAGTTCATCATCATTGGCTAAATCGAGTCGTAAAACTTTGACGGCTACATCCCTCTCGAGAATCATATCACGAGCAAGATATACGTTGGCCATACCTCCCCCGCCAATATATTCGATGATCTTATATCGATCGTTTATTCGCTTGCCAATGAGCATGAATTATCACCTGCTTTCTCGCATTCGCTGTTATGTATGATTGCCAGTGTTATATTATCTTCGCCCCCATTATCATTGGCCAGTTGAATCAATTGATCTGCCTTATCTTCCAATTTTTCATCCAAACTAAGAATTTCCTCAATTTCTTTATCAGATACTTTATTAGACAAACCATCCGTACAAAGAATCAAATAATCACCTATATCAAAATCAACGGTAATTGTGTCAATGGTAACAGATGGTTCTGTCCCCAATGCCCTTAGTAATACATTTTTCCGTGGATGGTGTTCAGCATCTTCTTTTGAAATTTGTCCACTTTTGACCAGTTCATTGACTAATGAGTGATCATCAGTTAATTGACGAAATCCATGTTCATTTAATATGTAACAGCGGCTATCACCAATATGTGCGATAGAGACAAATTTATTTGTGCATAAAGCGGCAACTAAAGTAGTGCCCATTCCTTTACATTCAGGATTTTCGTTGGCATAGGTGTATATTTTTTCGTTGATCTCTTGAATGGCTTGTTGGAACCACATTTCCGTTTGGTCCGGGACTTCTGTATTCGGCGCATTGTTGTCCCACAAGTCTTGAATTAACTCAATTGTCATTTTACTAGCAACATCGCCGGCTAAATGGCCACCCATGCCATCAGCAACCACCGCCAACAGATGTCCTGAATGATTTGTAAAAATACCTACGTGATCTTCATTGTGATTTCTTACTTTTCCTCGATCCGTACGTTGGACAACCTTCATAATTTCACCTCGTTCATATGCCTTAACCAGTTTATTTATCTTCATTTTATACCTTCTATTTCAAAAGTTACACCTTCTTTTGAAAGCATGCAATATAAAAACCATCACTTTTTAAATACTGTGGCAAAATTTCGATCTCATGATGGTGTACAAACGGTCTAATCGCTTGCGGAACCCGCTCGTAAATTGTTTCATCGCCTGCAAAATCCGGATGTTCGGCTAAAAATTTTTCCGTTACGCTCTGATTTTCATCTTGGTCAACTGTACATGTACTGTATACCAATATTCCTCCCGGTTTGACAAGAGGGGCAGCTTGGTTTAATAACTCCAATTGCAGTTTTGTTAAATTTTTAATATCTTTTTCAGTTTTTGTATATTTCACATCCGGTTTTCTTTTCAGTACTCCGAATCCTGAACAAGGCGCATCAACTAATATACGATCAAAGGATTCTTTCTCAAAATGGGTCCCCATTTGGCGACTGTCCGTTTGCTTTGCTCGAATATTCGTTAATCCAAGTCTTGCCGCATTTTGATTAATCAGTTTCACTTTATGCTCATGCAGATCTAAGGCGATAATTTCTCCGGTATTTTCCATTCTTTCAGCCATATGTGTCGTCTTTCCACCGGGAGCAGCACAAGCATCCAGGATTTTTTCTCCTTTTTCCGGTGCCACCACATACGCAACAATCATGGAACTTTCATCTTGCATCGTTAGTAAACCGTTTTGAAATGCGAGGGAGTGAACGAAATTACCTTTATCTGCTTTTACCGCCACCGGAATAGAAGAGCTTTTTTCAACCGAAATTCCTTCCTTACCAAGGGATTCAATCACATAATCAATATTCGTTTTCCACTCATTGATGCGAGCGGTTTGTTTTGCCGGCCGTACATTTTCTTCACACATTTGCTTTGTTTTTTCAAAACCATATTGTTGAACCCATCGCTCAACCAGCCATTTCGGATGACTTGTTTCAATTGAAAGACGTTCGATTGAATCTTGAATGGCGGCAAGAGGAGGAACACCTTCTCTTTGAATGGATCGTAAGACTCCGTTAACAAAGCCGCTAATACCTTTATTCCCCCGCTTCTTAGCAATTTGAACAGCTTCATTAATAATGGCATGATCAGGTATTTTATCGAGATAGACCATTTGATAGACAGATAATCGTAACAATTGTCGTACCCAGGAATCAATCCGCTTTTGTTTTTTTATAAAAGGATTGAGAAAAAAATCAAGGGTTAATTGCCGCTGCAATGTTCCGTAACAAAGTTCTGTTAATAAGGCGGCATCCATACTGGAATATTTGTTTTTATTGATCGTATTGTTTAAAACAAGATTGCTGTAAGCTCCGTTTTTTTCAACAAATTCCAGGATATCCAGAGCCGCTTCCCTTACCTTTTTACTCATCTTCTACCCCCAGTATACTTCTTTCTAAATCAGGTTTTCCAAGTAAAAATTGTGCGGCCGGCATTCGTTTTTTTCCCGCAGGTTGTAGTTCAGTAATTTTAATAGCGGTTGAATTTCCGGTTGCCACGATAAATCCGTCCTTTTCAACGGCAACAATAGTCCCGGGCTGTTCGATCTTTGGACGCGGCTGTTTTTCGCCCCACCAAATTTTAATCGGTTTCCCGTCTAATGTCGTATAGGCAACCGGCCACGGGTTGAGACCGCGAATGTGATTATAAATTTCTTCTCCGGTCTTATGCCAATCAATTTTTTCCTGCTCATGTTTTATGTTTGGGGCAAAAGTGGCTTCACGATCATCTTGTTTGATTGGTGTAATCTCTCCGTTTAACAGTTTCGGTAACGTAACACTTAATAAATCGGCCCCTGCTTCACTAAGTTTATTATGAAGGGTACCAACCGTGTCTCTTTCAGCAATGGGTACTACCGTTTGCGCTAAAATGTCGCCGGCATCTAATTTTTCAGCCATATACATAATCGTAATCCCTGTCTTTTCTTTTCCCTGAATAATGGCATAATGGATGGGGGCTCCGCCTCTTAACTCGGGCAGTAAGGAAGCATGGACATTGATACAACCGTATGTTGGAGCATCAAGCAATTTTTTTGGTAAAATTTGACCATATGCCGCAGTAATGACCAAATCCGGATTTAAATTTAATATAGCCTGAAGTGATGCTTCATCCCGCAGTTTTTCCGGTTGAAAAACAGGAATGCCGTGTTGTTCTGCCGCAATCTTAACCGGTGGCGGTGTCATCGTTTTTTTACGACCAACAGGACGATCCGGTTGGGTTACAACACCAATCACTTCATAGCCGTCTGTTAATAGCCGGTTGAGAATCGGTACGGAAAAATCTGGTGTACCCATAAAAACAACTTTTACCATTTTCATCCATTCCTTTCACCTTACATTTACATCATTGAATAAGGATTTAAATCAATTGATATATGAAGACCTCGTTTGACTTGATCTTCCTGAAAATGTTCCAATACCTGCTTTAATGTTGAGATTAGGTTCGGTTCATTTTTGTATTTTATCAAACACTGATAACGATATCTATTTTTGATTTTTAGAATCGGTGAGACTGCCGGACCAAGGATGAGGGTTTCTCCTTTTCCGTCTGCAAGTTGTCCCCGAACAAATGAAGTAATTTTTTCTATGACCGTATACGTATATTGCAAGTTTTCATGGCTCACATTGATCAGTGCCAAGTAATAAAACGGTGGATATTGCCCGCGTTTTCTTATCATCATTTCATACTGGTAGAATGTTAAATAATCATGTTCTTTCGCAAAATTAATACTGTAATGTTCAGGTGTATATGTTTGAATAATGACTTCTCCGGGCAATTCGTGACGCCCGGCCCGGCCACTTACTTGTGTCAGCAATTGAAAAGTTCTCTCGCTTGATCGGAAATCCGGAATATGTAGAGAGCTGTCAGCCGATAATACCCCCACTAAAGTAATGTTGGGAAAATCAAGTCCTTTCGCAATCATTTGTGTTCCCAGTAAAATATCTGCTTTTTTTTCTTGAAAAGCTGTCAACAATTTTTCATGTGATCCTTTCCTGGTGGTTGTATCAACATCCATTCGAATGACCCGGGCTTCCGGTAAAATTCTTCCAAGCTCTTCTTCTACTTTTTGTGTCCCGGTACCAAAAAAGCGAATATGATTGCTCGAACATTCCGGACATTGTTTAGGCGTACGCATCTCAAAACCGCAATAATGGCATTTTACTTGATCAGTCACTTTATGATAGGTTAAGGAAATATCGCAATTTGGACATTTTAACACATAACCGCAGTTCCGACACATAACAAAAGATGAATAGCCCCGGCGATTTAACATTAAGACAATCTGTTCAGATCTTTCCAGGCGCAACCGCATTTTTTCCAACAAAGCAGTAGAAAACATTGAGCGATTTCCCGTTCTCAGTTCCTCCCGCATGTCAACAATTTCGACAACAGGCAGTTGGGAATTGTTCATTCGTTTTTGCATAGTTAATAGGTGATATACCCCTTTTTGAGCTCTGGCGAAAGATTCCAAGGACGGTGTCGCACTGCCCAAGACGACAGGACAATGATGATTTTTCCCCCGTTCAATCGCCACATCCCTTGCATGGTAACGGGGATTGTCTTCCTGCTTATAACTTGTCTCATGTTCTTCATCAATAATAATAATCCCGATATTTTCAAACGGAGCAAATATTGCCGAACGGGCACCAACGACGACTTGTACTTCTTTTCGCTGAATTTTCCGCCACTCGTCATATTTTTCACCAAGCGATAGCCCGCTATGGAGGACAGCTACTTTGTTTCCAAATCTTCCTTTAAAACGTTCTACCATTTGCGGGGTAAGAGAAATTTCCGGAACAAGGACAATGGCTTCTTTTCCATTCTTCATGACCTTTTCAATCGACTGTAAATATACTTCTGTTTTACCGCTGCCTGTTACACCGTGAAGCAGAAACACTTCATGGGTGGAATGTTCAATCGAATCAAGAATTGGCTTGATGACAAGTTCTTGTTCATCTGTTAAAGGCAATGCTTTCGTTTCTTGAAATTTTTTATTTTGATAAGGGTCACGATATTCCTCATACTCTTCTTTTTTCAACAGACCTTTACTAACCAGTTGATTTAATGATGAACGGGCGTTGGGAACTTTTGTTTCAATCTGTTTTACCGTATGCGGGGCAAAATTTTGCAAATATATATTCACTACTTGTAACTGCTTTTTACCGGTAAGGTTCAATTGATTTAGTTTATTTAAAAATTGAGCTTGATCCGAAAACGGCACATAGTAAATATTTTTCTTTTTATTTCCTTTATTTTTAATTTCATATGAAACATCAAATAAACCTGCCCGTGCTTGTCGATACAAATAGGATGATGGTACGAGCTTTTCCGCGTCTTTCCAGTTTACTTTTTTCTGTTTCAAAAAGAGAGGTTCCAGTTCCTTTGGCAATTCCCCGATTTCTCGATCCTTCGCTAACGTTATATATTTGTCATACTTTGCTTTTAACGCAGGTGGCAACATGACTTGATAGGCGGAAATTTTTAAGCAAAGTGTTTCATTAGCCAAAAATTCCCCCAACTGTAAAAGTTCCTGATTAAGAACAGGTTCAATATCCATTGGTTCGATAATTTCTTTTAAACCGGATATGGTGGATTTTTCTTTAAAAGCAATAACAAAACCTTGAACCTGCCTGTTGCCAAAAGGGACAATGACGCGCATGCCCACTTCCAAATTATCCTTTAATTCATCAGGAATCAAATAATCAAATGACCGATCCGTTTGTGCGGTTGGTACATCAACGATTACACTTGCAATTCTTTTCATACTACTCGCCCTTTTTTGCTTCATATGCTTCTTTTAAAATTTCATATGCGACTTCATGTTTCGTTAATTTAGGAAATTGTTTCTTTTCATTGTTCGCTTTATAAAAGGTTACTATATTCGTATCCGTTCCGAACCCGGCCCCTTCTTGCATGACATTATTGGCGACGATCATATCCGCATTTTTACTCTGTAATTTTTGTTTCGCGTATTCTTCAACATGATTCGTTTCAGCAGCGAACCCAATTAAAAATTGAGCTTTTTTTCTTTTTCCTAATTCTGCTAAAATATCGACTGTACGTTCCAATTCGATGACAAGTTCCTGTGATTGTTTTTTCATCTTTTGTTGAAAGATTTTTTTCGGCCGGTAATCACTGACAGCGGCAGACTTAATAACAATATCGGCTTCATCAAAATACTGCAGAACCGCTTCATACATCTCCTCAGCACTTTCAACCCGGATGATCTGTACTCCGACGGGCACTTCCAGGCTCACCGGACCGGAAATAAGGATCACATTTGCCCCCAAATGTTGCGCCACTTCGGCAATCGCATAGCCCATCTTTCCCGATGAATAATTAGATAAATAACGAACCGGATCAATCTTTTCTCGGGTTGGACCGGCGGAAATTAACACCGTCTTTCCTCGTAAAAATTGTTGCTTGTTTTGAACAAAAAATGTTTTTACATGCTCAACAATGATTTCAGGTTCTTCAAGCCTTCCTTTGCCAACATACCCGCAAGCCAAATAACCTTCACTCGGCTCGATAAAATGATATCCGAATGATTTCAAACGCGCTATATTTTCTTGGACAACGGGGTGATTATACATATGAACATTCATGGCCGGTGCAATAAATACAGGTTTCTCTGTAGCGAGTAAAGTCGTCGATACCATATCATCTGCAATCCCGTTTGCCAATTTTCCAATGATATTCGCTGTTGCCGGTGCAATTATAATGACATCCGGCCAATCGGCTAAGTCAATATGAGCAATTTTTGCCGGGTCTTTTTCATCAAAAGTATCTGTATATACATCATTTCGGGAAATCGCCTGAAAAGATAAAGGCGTAACAAATTTTGTCGCATTTCCTGTCATCATTACTTTCACATCAAAACCATTTTGCGTTAGTTTACTTGTTAACTGGACGGCTTTATATGCAGCAATTCCGCCGGATACACACAACAATACTTTTTTCTGCATGTTTTTACCTCTTTTCACTGAAAGTTTCTTTTCAAAAAGGTTGATTCAATTTTAGATGAATTGCATGTCACGAATGATGTTACCCGAGCAATGATTACCTTTGTACAATCATACCATAAAAATAGGGAAGTGCTGTTAGAATAAAGAAAACTTGGGCGTCCAAATTTATATATTCTTTATGTATAAAAGGAAGAAAGCAACCGGTACATCCGATTGCTCGACTCTTTCGTCTGAATTTTTTAAAAAACTCCTTGGTGCCTTTTTTATTCTGCATCTTTCACTAAAACGCCGTCGTTAGTTTCCTCTAATGCTTTTCCGACATTTTTTTGGGAAACGTAATGATCTAGTTGGTAATCATTCAATTCTTGCATTTGCCGGGCACGTTTTGAAGCAATGGTGACCAACAAATATTTCGAGTTTACTTTTTCCAATAAAGAATCGATCGAAGGATATAACATTTAATCTACCCCCAGTAATTTTTTTATTCTTTTTTCTATTCGGGTTCGCCGACAATGTTCAGCGATAACGATGGCTTTTATTTTTTTTACGGCATGATCAACCCGATCATTTTCAATGACATAATCATATAAATTCATCATTTT
>Ga0164243_10016341_pt1 | contig 10189 bp, 8 predicted proteins | sample OricompcompostOP_FD_108781 | JGI IMG/M metagenome (GOLD analysis project Ga0164243, IMG submission 108781) | Organic Plus compost microbial communities from Emeryville, California, USA - Original compost - Organic plus compost (OP) | ecosystem: Engineered > Solid waste > Mixed feedstock >... | reverse complement strand
CCGCGTCGGCGCGGTCGGCCCGCGCCGCCTCCGCCAGCTCGACGTCGCGGACGCTGCGGATCGACAGGCGCCCGAGCGCGGCGGCGGAGAAGTAGAGGATCAGCGCGCCGAGGCCGAGGTACCAGCCGAGCTCGGCGAGCACCTGCGTCGTCGTCGAGCCGTGCGGCGTTCCGGCGGCGCTGACGCCGTCGTTCCACCACATGCTGACCGTCTGTCCGACGACGAACCACGCGCCGGCGGCGACGCCGAGCATCGCGCCGAAGGCCGCGGTCGGCCGGCGCGCGCTCGTCATCATCATCAGGCCGCCGACGATCGCGACGACGCCCGGCAGGACCGACAGCCAGAACCGTCCAGCGGTCCAGTGCCACGAGTCGGTCGGGCCGATCGCATAGTCGAACGCCGGCCCGACGAACGGGATCAGCGCTCCCCACAGTCCGAGCAGGGCGACCACCAGTCCGCTGATCGCTCCTCGGGTACGCGGCACTCGCATCCGGATCATCTCCTTCGCAGTCGAGAGTGCGTACCGCTGAGCTACCCGCCGCCGTGCGGGTGAAAAGGGAAGCTCGCGCGCCGGTCCGAGCGGCGCCGCCGCCGACGGCCGCCGACCCGCTAGCATCAGCCGCTCTGGGTGTGCCGGGAAGTCTGGTCGGCGACATGTCTCGCCGACCCCGAAAGGACCGATGAGCTCCACGCCCGAGCAGGACCGCAGCGGCCTCGCCGCCGCCGTGCGCGCGAAGGTCGTCGACCCGCTGACCGACTTCCTCGACGACGAGGTGCTCGGCGGCGCGCTGCTGCTGATCGCCGCGCTGGTCGCGATCGCGTGGGCGAACAGCCCGTGGAGCGACGCCTACTTCGACCTCTGGCACGCGCAGCTCGAGCTGGGGATCGGCGCGGCGACGATCGACCTCGACCTCCACGCCTGGGTCAACGACCTGCTGATGGCGGTCTTCTTCCTCGTCGTCGGGATGGAGATCAAGCGCGAGCTGACGACCGGCGAGCTGCGCGACCCGCGCGCCGCGGCGCTGCCGGCGATCGCCGCCTCCGGCGGCGTGCTGCTGCCGGCGGTCGTCTACCTGCTGCTCGCCGGCGGCGGCGAGGCGGCGCGCGGCTGGGCGGTCCCGGCCGCGACCGACATCGCCTTCGCGGTCGGGGTGCTGGCGCTGATGGGCCCGCTCGTCTCATCCGGCGTGCGGCTGTTCCTGCTGTCGATCGCGATCGTCGACGACCTGATCGCGATCGCGATCATCGCGCTCGTCTACAGCTCCGGCATCTCCGGCGCGTGGCTGGCGGCGGCGGTCGCGGCGGTCGCGCTCGTGCTGCTGCTGCAGCGGCTCGGCGTGGCGCGGCCGCTCGCCTACCTGCCGGCGGCGGCGCTGCTGTGGGTCGCCGTCTTCGAGTCGGGCGTGCACGCGACGATCGCCGGCGTCGTGCTGGGCCTGCTGGTGCCGGCCCGGCCCTTCCGCGGCCGCGACGTCCACACCGCGCTGGAGCACCGCATCCACCCGCTCAGCGCCTACGTGATCGTGCCGCTGTTCGCGCTCGCGAACGCCGGCGTCGACTTCCGCGACGGCGTTCTGCACGACGCGCTCGGCGAGCCGGTGACGTGGGCGGTCGCCGGCGGCCTCGTCGTCGGCAAGCTGGCCGGGATCTCGGCCGCGACGCTGCTGGCGCTGCGGCTGCGGCTGGGTCGGCTGCCGGCCGGGATGGAGCGCGCCCAGGTGCTCGGCGTCGGCGCGCTCGGCGGGATCGGCTTCACCGTCTCGCTGTTCGTCGCCGACCTCGCCTTCGACGACCCGGCGCTGACGGACGCCGCCAAGGTCGGCATCTTCATCGCCTCGCTGGTCGCCGGCACGCTCGGCGCGCTGCTGCTGACGGTCCTGCGCCGGCGGCGGCCGACGGCCGGCTGACGATCTCCCGGGACCTCCCCGATGCCGGCGCGGCCGGCGCGGCCGACGATGGCGCGATGCGCTGCTCAACTCACTTCCGCCGCGGGGCGATCGGCCTCTCACTGCTGCTGCCGCTCGCCGCGCCCGCCGTCGCCGGCGCCGCGGGGTCGGTGTCGAGCGACGGCATCGTCGTGCACGTCACCGAAGCGGTCCCCGGCGAGCAGAACCACGTCACGCTCGGGCTGCAGACCGCGGGGGTGCTGGAGGTCTCCGACATGGGCGAGATCGCGATCGGCGCCGGCTGCACGCGCAGCGAGCTCGACCCGCTGACGGCGCTCTGCCCGCTGCCGACCGGCGGCGTCGTCGTCGAGACGGGCGGCGGCGACGACGCGGTCGGCTCCTACGTCGCCGGCGGCGTCGCGCCGCTGCCCGACGGCGCGCTGCGGATCTCGCTCGGCGACGGCGACGACCTCTTCAGCGGCAACGTGATGGGCGAGCAGGTCGACGGCGGCGCCGGCAACGACACGCTCAGAGGAGACGCCGGCGACGACCGGCTCGACGGCGGCCCCGGCGACGACCTGCTCGACGGCGGCGTCGGCCGCGACCAGCTGCGCGGCGGCGACGGCCGCGACCGGCTGACCGGCGACGACACGAGCGAGCGCGGCGTCTTCGCCGACGTGCTCGACGGCGGACCCGGCGTCGACACGCTGATCGACTACCGCGCGCAGGGCGGCGAGTCGGCGGCGCCGCCGATCTCCGTCACGCTCGACGGCGTCGCCGACGACGGGCGCGCCGGCGAGGGCGACGACGTGACCGCGATCGAGGTGCTGCTGCCGTCGAGTCCGGGGACGTTCGTCGGCGACGACGGCCCGAACGAGTGGCACGCCCCGGCCGCCGCGCCCGGCAGCCGGCTCAGCGGCGCCGGCGGCTCCGACGTGCTGCGCGGCAGCGACCGCCACGGCGACGCGATCGACGGCGGCGCCGGTGACGACGACATCTCCGGCGGCTTCGGCGACGACACGCTCGTCGGCGGCCCCGGCCGCGACGCGATCGCCGGCGACCGGCCGCTGCGCTGCAACGAGATCCACTGCGACCTCGGCGGCGGCAGCGGCAACGACACGATCGAGGCGCGCGACGGCGAGGTCGACTCGATCGTCTGCGGCCCCGGCAGTGACCGCGTCGTCGCCGACGCCGACGACGTCGTCGACGGCGACTGCGAGGTCGTCGAGCGACCGGCCGGCCCGCTGCTGAGAAGAGACGACCAGCCGCGGGGGAGAAGAGGCAGCGGGCAGCCGACGATCGCGCTCGCCGGCAGCGCTCGTCTGCGCACCGCGCTGCGAGCGGGGCTGACGGTCCGCCTCAGCGGCCTCGCCCCGCGCGCCACCGTCCGGGCGACGCTCGTGCTGGCGGCCGCCGCGGCGCGCAGAGCCGGCCTGACGCGCGCGCGGCGCGCGGTCGCGATCGCGGCCGGGTCGGCGCGCGCCGACGGCGCCGGGCGCGCGACCGTGAGGCTGCGCTTCACGACGAAGGCGCGGGCGCGGCTGGCGCGCGCCCGCATGGTCAAGGCGACGGTCCGCGCCGGCGGCGCGGCGCGGACGGTCGTCCTGCGGCGGTGAGCGCCTACGAGCCAGCTCGCTGCGCGGAGCGGTCCGCCGGCGGCAGCGTGACGTGGACCGGGCGGTGCGCCGTCAGCCGCACCGTCAGCACCTCGTCGTTCGGGAAGGTGGCCTCGACCTGTCGCAGCAGGCCGTCGCGTCTGTCGACCCAGTAGCGGGTGTTGCCGCTGGCCCCGTAGCGGTAGAGGTCGACCGCGGCGCCGCCGAGGGTCTCGCTGCCGAGGAACCGCGCGTCCTGGTCCTTGATGTTGGTCGTGTTGTCGATCGTCTCCGCGGACAGCAGGTTGATGAAGGCGATCGCGGCGTGGACCGGGTCCCCGTCGCGGTCGGGTCGCTGGACGGTGTACGCGCGAGAGCCGGGCGCCTTCTGCGCGTAGACCGCTCTGCGCGTCCAGATGTAGCGCCGCGTCTGGCCCTGCGGGTCGGTCAGCGTCGCGTCGCCGCGGCCCGTGCGGAAGTCGACCTTCCCGTGCAGCTCGACCTCGACGCCTTGGATCGGCGTCGTGCCGGCGAAGGTCGCCCCGCCGTGCTGCCAGTTCTGCTGCAGCAGGCGCGCGAGCACGAGCGCCTGCTCGTCGGTCACCGGTCTGCCCTCGGCCGTCGAACCGCTCGCGGCGGTCGTGGCGGCGCTCGTCGCGACGGTGCGGGCGCCGTCGTCGTCCGATCCGCCGCACCCGGCGCCGAGCAGGGTCGCGCAGGCGAGCAGCGCCAGCGCGCCGCGGCGACGGCGGAGCGAGCGGCTCATCGCTCCGCCTCCGGTCGTCCGTCGGCAGGCTGGGCGGGAGCGGTCGCCGCCCGCGGCATGTTCGGCTGCTCGGGCGGCGCCGGCACGGTGCGGTAGTCGACCTGCGGCGGGACGGCGAGCCGCGGCAGCCGCCCGATGCCGACCGCGACCGACGCGCCGCATCTGGTGACCGTCTCGAGGTTCGCGGGCGAGCTGGACGGCGCGCGATTGCCGGAGAAGCAGTTGCCGGCCGTCGCGCCGTTGGTCTGCAACGCGAGCCCGACGCCGGCGCCGCGCACGACGTTGTCCTCGATCGTGTTGTCCTCGGCGCCGTAGTCGGGGCTGTCGAGCACGAGGATCCCGACGCGGTCGTGGTCGCTGACGCGGTTGTCGCGGACGACGTTCTCACGGCCGCCGTTGATGACGATGCCGGCGCCGAAGCCCTGCGAGCCGCGCGGCGCGCCGGCGGCCTGGTTGTCGGTGACGTCGTTGTCCTCGATCGTCATGCCGACCTGCGGCGCGGCCCGCTCCTTGGTGAGCGAGTTGACCTGGATGCCGACGCGGTTGCGGCGCGTGAGGTTGTCGCGCACGACGACGTCGCCGCCGGCGTTGGTGAACTCGAGGCCGACGTGGTTGAGCTCGGTGACGCTGTCGGTCACGAGCGCGCCGCACGGCTTGCAGCGGCCGACGTAGATGCCGCTGTCGGGATGCCCGGAGGCGTAGACGTGGTCGAAGCGGCCGTGCTGGACGCCGAAGGCGTAGACGCCGTAGAGGCCGTTGTTGGACGCCGTCAGGTACGACCCGCGCCAGCCCTCGATCATCTGGCCCTCCGCGCTGTCGCCGTACTCGGTGAACCAGATGACGCCGTTGACGACGTAGTTGCGGACGGTCAGGTTCTCGACCGCGACGCGGCCGGTCGAGATCTTGATGCCGTCGCTGAGCTCGTCTCTGCCGTCGAGGATCACGCGATTGCGGTCGACGCCGCGGATCACGATGCCGGGGTGCTCCTCGGTCACCTCGACCGCCTCGTTGTAGATCCCCGGCGCGATCAGCACGAGATCGCCCGGACGGCTCGCGTCGACCGCTCTCTGGATCGTCGGGTAGCTCGACGGCACCCGCAGCACTCGGCCGCTCGCCTCGACGGGCTCGCTGCCGGCGGCCGCGGTCGAGCTCGTCGCGGCGGCCGTCGCGGCGGTCGTCGCGCCGCCGTCGCCGTCGTCGTTCGACGAGCCTCCGCCGCAGCCCGCGAGCAGCAGCGCGAGCAGGGCGATGATGATGGCGCGCGGTCTCACGCGAGCAGATCCTCCCCGATGTAGCCGCCGGCGGCGGGCGCCGGCGGGACTGCGTAGACACCGCTCGCGGTGTGAACGAGATACCGATGCAAGTCGTCCTCCTCGGCCATGCGCGCGAGCAGCGGGGCGACCTGCCGCAGCGGGTCGGCGACGAAGCAGACGAACGCCATCCCGGCGTCCTGCTCCCCGTCGGGCGTGGCGCCGTCGTCGTAGTTGTAGGCGCGGCGCAGCAGCCGCACGCCGCCGTTGGCGTCCGGGTGCGCGACGCGCACGTGCGAGCGCTCGGGCGCGGCGCGCAGGCGCAGCGGCGCGCGCTCGTCGTCACGGTCGAGCGGCGCGCCGGTCGCCTTGCGGCGGCCGACCGCCCGCTCCTGCGCGGCGAGCGTGCTGCGATCCCACGCCTGCAGCCGCCGCGTACCCGCCTCCCGCCGAGGCGTCTCACCCATTCAGGTGGCGCCGCAGTCAACCACTGGGCACAACTTCTGCGGTCTCGGGGAGTCACACAATGGAGTTTTCGAGGTCAGACCTCTCGCTGCCGAGGACTGAACCTGTACATCCGGAATTCAGACCTGTGCAGATGCTCCATCTGCCGCGGACCCTGGGAATTCAATGGGTGAAACCCTAGGTGAAAGACCGGCGGTCGGACGCCGCGTCGGGCCGGCCTGAGCGGACGGCCGCGACCGTAGAAGAGCCCCGCCGGAGCGGGGCTCTCCCGTAGTCAGCAATAAGCGGGATCCTGTCTAAGAGCAGCCATCCATCTAAGCGGCCGACCTGGACCTCGGCGGGCAACCTGCGAACGGTCCGGCTTGGCCTTGCATCGGGTGGGGTTTGCCTGGACGCGCCGCGTCACCGCGACGCCGGTGCGCTCTTACCGCACCTTTTCACCCTTGCCGGCCCGCCCCGAGGGGCGGACGTAGGCGGTATGTCTCTGTGGCACTGTCCCGCGGGTTTCCCCGGGTCGCCGTTAGCGACCACCCTGCCCTGCGATGTCCCGACTTTCCTCGAAGGCGAACGCTGCACCTCCGCGACTGCTTGGCTGACGCAGGCAAGCGTAGCGGCTGGTCGCGCGGCTGAGAAGGCCGTGCGGCCGCCGCTCAGCCGCCCCCGTCGCGCCGCAGCAGCCGGTGGGCCTTGAGCCCCAGCCCGAGCCGCTCGCGGTGCTCGCCGTCGGCCGGGTCGAGGCCGGTCAGCTCCCGGATCCGGTCGAGCCGGTACGCGACCGTGTGGCGGTGGGCGAAGACGCGCGCCGCCGTCGCGTTCATGTTGCCGTTGAGCTCGAGGTAGGTCGCCAGCGTCGCGACGAGGTCGGTGCGATGGTGCTCGTCGTAGCGCACGAGCGGCGCGACGGTCGCCTCGAACAGCGCCGAGACCTCGCCGGGGTGGGAGGCGAGCAGCCGGAACAGCAGCCGGTAGGTCCCGCTCATCGCGCTGTCGAGGTCGACCGCCGCGTCGGCGAGGCCGACGACGTCGAGCACCAGCTCGGCCTCCTCCAGCGCCTCGCCGAGCCTGGCGATCTCGGCGCAGTGGCGCGAGGCGCCGGCGGCGCCGTGCGGCTCCAGCCGCGTCACCAGCGCCCGCACCCGCTCCAGCGCGGCGGCGTCCCCGGACAGCGGCAGCAGCGCGGCGAGGCGGCCGTCGGCCGGCTCGACGAGCGCGCCGGGGTGCAGCTCGGCGACGAGCGCGGCGACCGTCCGCTCGCGCCCCGGGAGCGGCTCGACGCAGAGCGCGACGGCGCCGTGCGTCAGGTCGCAGCCGAGGCGCGCCGCGCGCTGGGCGATCAGCTGCGGGTCGGCCTCCGGCTGCTCGCGCAGCTGCTGCAGCAGCGCGCCGTGCAGCTCCTGCTCGACGGTCGCGCGCAGCTCGATCGCGGCGATCCGCGCGAGCGTCGCGGTCGCGGCGACGTGGAGGCAGTCGAGCGTCGCCGCTCGCTCGTCGGGATCGCCCTCGCCGGGCGGCGCGCCGGGCGCGGCGAGCATCAGGACGGCGCCGAGCGGCTCGCCGCGGCGGGCGATCGGCGCCTCCGCGAGCACCTCGGCGGGGACCTTCGCGGGGCGGCCGCGCATCCGCTCGGCGACGTGCCTGACGACGGCGGCGACGAGCGCGCCGTCGGTCCGCGGGGAGACGTGCGCGAGCTGCAGCCGCGGCACGACGATCGCGACCGGCGCGCCGACGGCGGCGGCGGTGAGGGCGACGACGCGGTCGAGGTCGCCGTCCCACAGGACGGCGTCGAACAGCTCGGCGTGGAAGCCGCGCAGCGCGCTCGGCGCGAGCGGCTCGGCGAGCGCCGCCAGGCGGCGGAGGGAGGTCGGCTGGGGGGTCATGACACCTGCGGTGGGACGGGCGGGGACGGGCGCGGGGCCTGCGCGCGAGGGTGAGCCGCACTCTGCCGCGCGCCGGTCCGGCCCGCCATGTCCCGATGTCCAAAGTTGCGCCTCCGCGCGCCTCAGCGCGCCACGCCCGGCGCCGGCGCTCAGTCGCCGGTCGCGTCGGCGTCGGCGGCGCTGACGGGATCGGCGGCGTGGGGGCGGGGGACGAGCAGCAGCGAGCAGGGGGCGCCGCGCAGCAGCTCCTCGGCGGTCGAGCCGATCACGACGCGGTCGAGCGCGCCCCACTGGCGCGAGCCGACGACGAGCAGGTCGGCCCCCTCGGCCGCGCTCGCCAGCTCCTCCGCGGGATCGCCGACGCGCACCTCGGTGGCGGCGTCGAGCCCCTCGGCCGCGCGCTCGACCAGCGCGCGCGCGTGGTCGCGGCGGGCGGCGACCGCCTCGTCCCACTCCGCCAGCTCGGCCAGCTCGCCGAGCGGGCCGCGGCGCGGGCGCAGGCCGAGGCCGTCGTCGGCGACGGCGACCAGCTCCAGCCGCGCGCCGACGCGGCCGGCGAGCGTCGCGGCCGCCTCCAGCGCCGCCGCCGCCTCCGGCGAGCCGTCGACGCCGACGACGATCCGCCGCAGCGCGAACGCGCCGCCCGCCTCGGCGCCGTCGGGCGCCCCGATCCCGCGCGCCGCCAGCGCGACCGCGCACGGCGCGCCGTGCAGCACCTGGCGCACGGTCCGCCCGGCGAACGCCTCGCCGTCGGCGGCGCGGTGGGAGGAGCCGACGACGACCGTGTCGACCGGCTCGCGCGCGATCTGCTCGCGCAGCGCGTGCGCCGGCGAGCGGTCGCTCAGCAGCAGCGTCCGCGCGCTCGGCGCGCAGGCGCCGCGGACCTCGCTCAGCGCGCTGTCGAGCTGGGCGCGCAGCCGCGCCTCGTCGTCGCCGGCGATCGCCGCCGGCAGCGGCAGCCGCGGCCGCACGACGACCGCGGCGAGCAGCAGCTCGGGCGCCTCGCCGCCGGCGGCGTGGCCGGCGCCGCAGAGGGCGTTCGCGAGCACGGCGGCGTCGCGGGCGGAGGGATCGGCGTCGACCGCGGCGAGGATCGTCGCGGGGCGCTGCTGGGAAGTGCTCATCCGACCTGGCAAGCTACCGCGAATGGAGGCGAGGATCTCGAACGAGTTCGACGTCGGGTTCACCTGGGTCGTCGAGGAGCAGATGGAGCGGGCGTCGCACGCGGTCGCCGCCGACGGCCGCTGCTGGCTGATCGACCCGACCGACTGGGCGCCGGCGCTCGAGCGCGCCGCGGCCCTCGGCGAGCCGGCCGGCGTCATCCAGCTGCTCGACCGGCACAACCGCGACGCGGCCGAGCTGGCCCACCGGCTCGGCGTCCCGCTGCTGCGGCTGCCGCGCGAGCTGCCCGGCTCGCCGTTCGAGGTGACGCGGCTGATCGAGCGGCCGTGGTGGAAGGAGCACGTCCTCTGGTGGCCGGAGCGGCAGCTGCTGATCGTCCCGGAGGCGGTCGGCACCTCGCGCTACTTCGCGCTCGGCCGCCCGCTCGGCGTCCATCCGCTGCTGCGGCTGACGCCGCCGTTCAGCCTCCGCTGCTTCAAGCCGAGATCGATCCTCGTCGGCCACGGCCCGAGCCTCCACGACGACGCCGCCGCGGCGCTGGCCGACGCGGTCGAGCACGCCCGCGGCGACATCGTCAGAGGGCTGGCGATGCTGCCGCGGGCGCTCAAGCGCAGAGGCTGAGCGGCCGAGAGCCCCGTCGCAGCGGGGCTCTCGTGCATCTCGCGGGTGAGATGGCTCAGCCGCGCTTGACCGACAGCTTCTGGGACGTCGTCGATCTGCCGTTCGCGATCTTCAGCGTCAGCGTGCCGCCGCGCTTCGCGAGCGCCTTGCGGGCCTTCGCGGACAGCGTCAGCGCGAAGGTGGCGCGCCCGCCTGCGGCGACCTTGCGAGTCGCCTTGTAGCCGAATCTCGCCGTGCCGACCTTCAGCGTGCCGCTCGCTCTGAACGTCGAGACGCCGCTGCCGTAGGCGCGCACGGTCGCCAGCGCGAGCCTCCCCTTCTTCGCCTTGGGCGCCTTCGTGAAGGTGACGACCGCCGCCCCGAGCTGCTTGGCGACCGTCGTCTTCGTCGTCACCGTCGCGAACGTCACCGTGACTGCCGCCGAGGTCGCCGTCGCGCCCGCGCCGGCCGCGTTGGCGGCGACGACGGCACAGGCGAGTCTCGCACCCGTGTCCCCGAGCGCAGGCGCGTAGCTGGGGCGGTTGGCGCCGCCGATCGCGATCCCGTTGCGCAGCCACTGGTAGGCGAAGCTGGTCGGCGCACCGCTCCAGCTGCCGGGAGCGCAGGT
>Ga0164243_10016340_pt1 | contig 10189 bp, 8 predicted proteins | sample OricompcompostOP_FD_108781 | JGI IMG/M metagenome (GOLD analysis project Ga0164243, IMG submission 108781) | Organic Plus compost microbial communities from Emeryville, California, USA - Original compost - Organic plus compost (OP) | ecosystem: Engineered > Solid waste > Mixed feedstock >... | reverse complement strand
CGAAGTTGATGACGCCGGTCGACTTGTAGATGACCACGAAGCCCAGCGCCACCAGCGCGTAGGTCGAACCGAGCGCGAGCCCGGCGAAGCAGTTCTGCAGGAACGTCGTCACCGGTACATCCCCTCGATCTCGTCCGCGAACCGCAGCTCGATCGCCCGGCGCTTGACCTTCTGCGTCGCGGTCAGCTCGCCGTCTTCGTGGTCGAGCTCCTTGCCGATCAGCCGGAACCGCTTGATCTGCTCGACCTGCGAGAACTCCCGGTTGGTCTCGTCGACCACCTGCTGGATGAGTTCGACCACCTCCGGTTTGCCGGACAGGTCGGCGTAGGTGGTGTAGGCGAGGCCGCGGCGCGTCGCCCAGTTGCCGACCGTCTCGGCCTCGATCCCGATCAGCGCGGTGAGGTACCTGCGCCGGTCGCCGATCACGACGGCCTCGCGCACGAACGGCGACACCTTGAGCCGGTTCTCGATCTCCGACGGCGAGACGTTCTTGCCGCCCGCGGTGATGATGATGTCCTTCTTGCGATCGGTGATCCGCAGGAGACCGTCGTCGTCGATCTCACCGACGTCGCCGGTGTGCAACCAGCCGTCCCGGTCGATCGTCTCCGCCGTCGCCTCCGGGTTGCGGAAGTAGCCCTGGAACACGCCCGCCGAGCGGGTGAGGATCTCGCCGTCCGCGGCGATCCGCAGCTCGACGCCGTCCAGCGCCTTGCCCACCGAGCCGAGCCGCACGTCGCCGTCCGGGGTCAGCGTGGCGAGCGCGGTGTTCTCGGTCTGCCCGTAGCCCTCGCGCACCGCGACCCCGATGGCCCACAGGTATTCGAGCACCTGCGGGGCGATCGGCGCGGCGCCGGAGATCGCGACGCGTACCCGCACCAGGCCGAGTTTTTCCCGCAGGGCGCGGAAGACGAGCACCTCGGCCAGCCGCAGCCGGATCCGGTCGGCCGCGGACAGCCGCCCGGTCATGCGGCGTGGCGCGATGGCGCGGCCCTGGCGCACGCAGAACCGGTACAGCGCGCGCTTGAGCCGCGAGGCGTCGGTCATCCGGATCTCGGTGCTGGCCAGCATCTTCTCCCACACCCGCGGCACCCCGAGGAACACCGTCGGCTGCACGTCGCGCAGGTCATTGAGGAAGGACGGGCCGCCCTCGCCGAAGTTGACCACCGAGCCCGCCCACACCGAGTCGATCACCGAGGTCAGCCGTTCGGCGATGTGGCACAGCGGCAGGTAGGACAACACCTCGTCGTCCGGGCCGCCGCCGAGTGCGGTGACGAACGTGCTCCCGGCGGCCACCAGGTTGGCGTGCGAGATCATCGCGCCCTTGGGCGGGCCGGTGGTGCCCGACGTGTAGACCAGGATCGCCGTGGCGTCCGGATCGAGCGCGGCCACCGAATCCGCGTACTGCTGGAAAGCGCTTTCACGAGGTTGCTCCAACTGCTCGAACGTCATCAGATCGGGCAGCGCCTCGATCCGCACGCCGCGCGGGTCCATCACGACGAGATGCGCCAGGTCGGGCAGTCTGCCGCGCACGGCCAACGCCTTGTCCAGCTGCTCCTCGTCCTCCGCGATCAGCACCTTCGCGCCGGAGTGTCCGAGCAGGTACTCGACCTCGGACTCCGGCGAGGTCGGGTACACCCCCATGCTGACCGCGCCGATGCCCTGGACGGCCAGGTCGGCGACCACCCACTCCGGCCGGTTCTCCGCGTGGATGGCCACCCGGTCGCCCGGCTCGACACCCAGCTCCCGCAGGCCGGCCGCGACGTTCGCGACCCGCTCGGCGTATTCCGCCCACGTCCACTCGCGCCAGCGGCCGCGGTGCTTCTCGCGCATCGCGGTGGACCCGCCGAGCGTGCGGGCGTTTTCCAGCAGGCGCGCGGCCAGCGACGTGGTTCCCGGTGGTGCGGCCAGCGCGGTGCTCATCGCGCACCGCCGAGGTAGGCCTCGATGACCGCGGGGTGGTTCTGGATCTCCGCGGGCTTGCCGGTGGCGATGGCGACGCCGAAGTCCAGCGCCAGCACCCGGTCGGCCAGGTCCATCACCAGCCGCATGTCGTGCTCGACCAGGATCATCGCCAGGCCGAGCTCGCGCCGGACCTCGACGAGGTAGCGCGCGGTGTCCTCGGTCTCCTCCAGGTTCATGCCCGCGACCGGCTCGTCGAGCAGCAGCAGCGAGGGCTCCATGGCGAGCGCGCGGCCCAGCTCGGCGCGTTTGGCGACGCCGTAGGGGAGCAGTCCGGCGGGCATCCGGCGGTACGGTTCGAGTTCGAGCAGCTCGACGATCGCCTCGACGGCCGCGCGGTGCCGGACCTCCTCGCGCTTGGCCCGGCCCCACCACAGCATCCCGGTGCCGAACCCGGTGCGCATCAGGTGGTGGCGGCCGAGCATGAGGTTCTCGACGAGCGTGAGGTGCTCGAACAGGCCGAGGTTCTGGAACGTGCGGGCAACGCCCAGCGCGGCGATCGCGGCCGGGGACCGGCCGACGAGTCGCGTGCCGCCGAGCGTGATCGTGCCCTGCTGTGGGCGGTAGACCCCGTTGAGGCAGTTGAAGATCGACGTCTTGCCCGCGCCGTTCGGCCCGATCACGGCGAACAGTTCGCCGCGGCCGACGTCGAAGCTGACCCCGTCCAGCGCGGTGACGCCACCGAACCGCAGGGTCAGGTCGTGGACCTCGAGGATCGGCTGATCGGTCTCCGTTTCGGCCTCCGGGGCGGGTGCGGGGTCGCTGGTGGTCACGCGTTCCATCGCTTCTTCCTCCGGTAGCTCTTGACGTCGGCGAAGCTGTGCCGCTGCCCGTGCTGGGCGGCACCGAGGTAGAACTCGCGGATGTCCTCGTCGGCGAGCAGGTCGGCGGCCGGACCGTCCTTCACGACCTTCCCGGTCTCGATGACGTAGCCGAACCCGGCGATCGACAGCGCCATGACGGCGTTCTGCTCGACCAGCAGCACGCTGGTGCCCTGCCGGTTGATCTCGACGATGATGTCGCGCACCTGCTCGACGAGCTTGGGTGCGAGACCGAGCGAGGGCTCGTCGAGCAGGAGCAGCCGGGGTGCGGCCATCAGCGCGCGGCCGATCGCCACCATCTGCTGCTCGCCACCGGAGAGGTACCCGGCGATCGAGCGCCTGCGCTCCTTGAGCACGGGGAAGAGGTCCATCACCCTGGCGTAGGAGTCGCGCACCTCGCTGCGGCTGCGTCGGGTGAAGGCGCCGGTGCGCAGGTTCTCGTCGACGGTGATCTCGGCGAAGATCCGCCTGCCTTCCATGACCTGCGCGATTCCCCTGCGCACCACGACGGCGGGATCGGCGCCGGTGATGTCGTCCTCGCCCAGGCGGATCGTGCCCTTGGTGATCTTGCCCCGGTGCGGGGTGAGCAGGCCCGTGACGGCCCGCAGCAGCGTGGTCTTGCCCGCGCCGTTGGCCCCCAGCAGCGTGACGATCGCGCCGTCGGGGACGTCCAGGCTGAGCCCGCGCAGGACCAGCACCACGTCGTCGTACACCACTTCGAGGTTGTTCACCGACAACACGGGTGGTGACAAGGCGTGCCCTCCGTTCTCCGTTGAACTGGGCAAAAAGCATCTATCGGGGGTGATTGGGATCACATTCAATACGGAAGGTGGCTAATGGTCAGCACCGGAGGCCAATGCGGAGCCGAAATGTGACCTGCCGGGGCTGGCAGAATGACCCGGGTGGAGCAGACGACCGTGCGCAAAACCGTTCAGCGCCTCTGGACCGACGAGGTGCTTCCGAGCCTGTCGGGCCTGGTGGAGATCCCCGCCCTGTCGCAGGCGTTCGACCCCGACTGGGCCGCCAGCGGCCACCTCGCCGCCGCGATCCGGCACGTGCGGGAGTGGATCGCGGGCCGCGACCTGCCCGGCGCGAAACTCGACGTGGTCGAGCTCGACGGCCGCAGTCCGGTGCTGCTGGTCGACGTGCCCGCGACACCGGGCGCGGAGGACCGCGGCACCGTGCTGCTGTACGGCCACCTCGACAAGCAGCCCCCGGTCGGCGGCTGGGCCGAGGGCCTCGGCCCGTGGACCCCGGTGGTGCGGGACGGCAGGCTGTACGGCCGCGGCTCGGCCGACGACGGCTACGCGGGCTACGCAGCCACGGCCGCACTGGAGGCCGTGCACGCCGCGGGCGGTGCGCACGCGCGCTCGGTGATCCTGCTGGAAACCGGTGAGGAGTCCGGCAGCCCGGACCTGCCCGCCTACCTCGAACACCTGTCCGACCGGCTGGGCCGCGTGAGCTTCGTGGTCTGCCTGGACTCCGGCGGCAACGACTACGACAGGCTGTGGCTGACCACCAGCCTGCGCGGGCTGGCGCAGGTACACGTCACGGTGCGGGTGCTGGAGGCGGCGGCGCACTCGGGACTGGCCAGCGGCGTGGTGCCGAGCTCGTTCCGCGTGCTGCGGGCGCTGCTGGACCGGATCGAGGACTCGGCGACCGGCGAGATCAAGCCGGCCGCGCTCAACGTCGACATCCCCGCCAACCGCCGCGACGAGGCCGCGGCCACGGTTTCGGTGGCTCCGGGCGCGATCCGCGGCTCGTTCCCGCTGGTCAAGGGCATGACCCCGGTGTCGGACGATGAGCTGGAACTGCTGCTGAACCAGTCGTGGCGGCCCACGCTGTCGGTGATCGGTGGCGCCGGCTTCCCCGAGCCCGCCAACGCGGGCAACGTGCTGCGCGATGCGACCACGCTCGCGCTGAGCTTCCGCCTGCCGCCCACCGCCGACTCCGCGGCCGCGCTCGACGCGGTGCGCGAGGCGCTCACCACCGACGTGCCCTACGGCGCGACCGTCGAGCTGTCCGGCCTGGAGGCCGCGGACGGCTGGAACGCGCCGGACGCCGCGCCGTGGCTGGCCGCGGCGCTGGAGCAGGTCAGCGACGAGGTGTTCGGCGCGCCGTGGCGCAGCGTCGGCCTGGGTGGCTCGATCCCGTTCATGGGTCTGCTCGGCGAGAAGTACCCGGAGGCGCAGTTCCTGGTCACCGGTGCGCTCGGTCCGGACTCGAACGCCCACGTGCCCAACGAGTGGTTGCACCTCGGCCAGGCGCAGCGCCTCACCGAGGCGGTCGCGCACATGCTCGACGCGCACGCCCGCGGCTGACCGTTTCATCCCGGTCCGGGCCGATTGGTCTGGACCGGGATCACCGGTGAGTCACCGAACGGTCACCGGCTCAACGCGAAATGTGGCTGTAACTCCACGATGCTGTGCGTGATGGTCTTCGAGTGGCAGGATGCGGAAACTCGATAAGTATGACCTACTAGGAGTACACCGTGGCGCGTCGAACACTACGCAATGCGCTGGTCCTGTCGGCCGCTCTGGCCTTCGCCCTGACCACGGCGGGCTGCGCGGAAGAGGTGAGCACCGGCGGCAACACCGAGGCCGGTGACGAGATCACCTTCAAGGAGCAGGGTTTTCTCACCACCTGCACGCACCTGCCGTACGCGCCGTTCCAGTACACCGAAGGTGACCAGACGGTCGGCTTCGACGTGGACCTCGTCAACCTGGTCGCGGAGAACCTCGGTGTCCAGCAGAAGATCTTCGACACCCCGTTCGACGGCATCGAATCCGGCGAGTCGCTCAACACCGGGCAGTGCGACGTGGTCGCCGCGGCGATGACGATCACCCCGGAGCGGCAGGCCGTCATGGACTTCTCGGCCGGTTACTTCGACGCCGACCAGGCGCTACTGGTCAAGAAGGGTTCGGGTATCGACAGCCTGGACAAGCTGCGCGGCAAGAAGCTCGGCGTCCAGCTGGGCACCACCGGTGAGGACTACGCCAACGAGAACAAGGACAAGTACGGCTACGAGGTCGTGCAGTTCGAGGACCTGGCGCTGGAGCAGACCGCGGTCAAGACCGGCCAGGTCGACGCGGGCATCAACGACAACGGTGTGCACTACGCCTTCGTCACGACCAATCCGGACGTCGAGGTGACCACCGAGTTCGAAACCGGTGAGCAGTACGGTGTCGCGGTCCGCAAGGGCAACGGCGCGCTGCTGGCCAAGGTCGACGAGGTGATCAACGCCGCGAAGGCGGACGGCCGCTACGACGCCATTTACCAGAAGTGGTTCGGCAAGCTGCCGGACAGCAAGTAGACCGCGCGCCACGTCTGCGAGGAGTTCCACCGTGGCGATGTCTCGCCGTAAACGCGCTCAGGCGTTCCGTGGCGCGCAGTACGCGCTGCTGGTGATCGTCATCCTGGTACTGGCCTTCGTGGCCGACTGGGGCGAGATCCAGCGCGCGTTCTTCAACGTCGACGCCGCCCGCGCGCAGTTCCCCGGCGTCATCACGACGGCGCTGGTCAACACCATCGTCTACACGGCACTGGGGTTCGCGTTCGGGCTGGCCGTCGGGCTCGTGCTGGCCCTGATGAAACTGTCGTCGGTCGGTCCGTATCGCTGGATCGCGACCGTCTACATCGAGTTCTTCCGCGGTGTGCCCGCGCTGCTGGTGTTCATCACCCTCGGTTTCGGTGTGCCGCTGGCGTTCGGGTTGAAGTTCGACATCTACTCGACCGTCATGCTCTCGCTCGGCCTGGTCGGTTCGGCCTACATCGCGGAGACGATCCGCGCGGGCATCCAGGCCGTACCGGCCGGCCAGCGGGAGGCGGCGCGGTCGCTGGGCATGTCACAGGGCCGCGCGATGGTCTCGATCGTCATCCCGCAGGCGTTCCGCATCATCCTGCCGCCGCTGACGAACGAGCTGATCCTGCTCACCAAGGACTCGTCGCTGGTCTACCTGCTCGGTCTGGCGCGTGACGAGTACGAGCTGACCAAGTTCGGCCGCGAGGGCCTGAACGCCACTGGGTCGCTGACGCCGATCCTGCTCGCCGGCCTGTGCTACCTGATCATCACCATTCCGCTGGGTTACCTGTCCCGGTATCTGGAGCGGCGCACCGGGCGCAAGAGCGAACGGGGACTGGAGGTCGAGGCGTGACCGACACGATCGTCAGCGTTTCCGGCCTGCACAAGGCGTTCGGCAAGCTGGAGGTGCTCAAGGGCATCGACCTGGAGGTCCAGCGCGGGCAGGTGGTCTGCATCATCGGCCCGTCCGGCTCCGGCAAGTCGACGTTGCTGCGTTGCGTGAACCTGCTGGAGGAGCCCAATTCGGGCTCGATCACGGTCAACGGGTTCGAGGTCACCGACCCCGACATCGACATCGACCGCGCGCGGCGGGGCATCGGCATGGTGTTCCAGTCGTTCAACCTGTTCAGCCACCTCCCGGTGCTGGACAACCTGACGATCGCGCAGCGCAAGGTGCTCAAGCGGGACAAGGCGGAGGCCGAGAAGGTCGCGCTGGAGAACCTGCGCAAGGTCGGGCTCACCGGCAAGGAGCGGTCACTGCCGACGCAGCTGTCCGGCGGGCAGCAGCAACGCGTCGCGATCGCGCGGGCGCTGTCGATGGACCCGGACGTGATGCTGTTCGACGAACCGACCTCCGCGCTGGACCCGGAGCTCGTCGGCGACGTGCTGGCCGTGATGCGCCAGCTCGCCCGGGACGGCATGACGATGCTCGTGGTCACCCACGAGATGCAGTTCGCGCGTGAGGTGGCCGACGTCGTGCTGTTCATGGACGGCGGCGTGGTGGTGGAGCAGGGGCCGCCGTCCCGGGTGATCGGCGATCCGCAGCACGAGCGCACGCAGACGTTCCTGTCCCGTGTGTTGAATCCCGCCCACGTCGACGAATAGCTGGCCAAGGGAACCCCTCGTCCGCGACGATCATCGGAGTACAGGTGGTCGTCGCGGGAAGGGGTGCACGCATGCCGGGTGGGCAGCAGGGCCAGGCCGAACGCGAATTACCTGCTCTCGATCCGTTTCGCGGCGTGCCGGACCGGCGCTACCACCTCGCCGCGGACGAACTGCTCAAACCGTTGCGGGAACCCGGCAGCGGCGGATTGCTGCGCTGGCGCAGGCAGGCCAGCAACGCTCCGATCGTGCAGGTGGAAAACGCTTACATCACCGGTCGTCTCGACCTGCGCGGAGCGGACCTGGAGTACCTGTTCCGGTTCGAGAACTGCCGGTTCGAGAACCCACCGGACGTGCGCGAGGCGAAGCTGCTCGGGCTGGTGTTCCGCCGATGCTGGCTGCCCGGTCTGAAGGCGCGCAACCTGCGCAGCCGAAACGACGTCCGGCTCATCCGCTGCGCGGTGCAGGTGCTGGACGATGCCGTCGACGACCGGGAGACGGCGGTGCAGCGCGGCGACACCCGCGAGCGGGGGGTGCCGGACGCGGCGATCAACCTGACCGACGCGGTGGTCGAGGGTTCGGTGGTGCTCACCCGCACCGAGGTGGAGTACCCGCAGGGACGCGCGATCCAGGCCGACCGGCTGATCGTCACCGGTGCGTTCCTCGCCTACCGGTTGCGCGCCGAGGGCGAGGTGCGCCTGCCCGGCATGCGCACCGGCGGCAACGTCAACTTCTCCGGCGCCAAGCTGTGCAACCCGGACGGGTTCGCGCTGGACGGCAACGGCGCGCACATCGGCGGCAGCCTGCTGTGCGAGGTGGACAAGTACGGCAGCGCCAACGAGCCGGAGCCGTTCACCACCCGGGGTGTGCTGCAGCTGCCGAGCCTGCGGGTGAACGGTGACATCGTGTTGCGCGGGGCGGATCTGGCGACCGAGCAGCAGCGCCGCATCGTCGTGGAGGCCTGGAAGTCGGGTGACCCGTACGTGGACCCGTGGCCTGCGCTGGTGGGGGACCGGTGGCAGGTCGACGGGGACGTGGAGCTGTCCGACGGCCTGTCCGCGGTCGGCACGCTGCGCATGATCAACGGACGCATCGGTGGGACGTTGCGGCTCGCGCGTGCGCAGGTACGGGTGGCCCGCGGTGTGGTGGAGCCGTTCTACGACCGCGCGGTGCACCTGGACGGATCGGAGATCAGCGGGGACCTGGAGGCGACGGGGTTGTCGATCCCGTCGGGGCAGCTGCGCATGGCGGATGTGACGGTCCGCGGCAACATGCTGGCCGGACTGGTGCGGGTGTGCCACCCGGAGCGGGATGTGGTGTCGGCGCGCCGGATGAAGGTGGCGGGCAACTTCGACCTGCACAGCGCGACCGTCGAGGGAACGCTGCGGCTGCAGGGCATCGACGTGGGCGGCAGCGTGTACCTCTACGGCACCGGGGTGTCCAAGCCCGCGGTGCGCAACCGGACGAGCTTTTCGGTGGACCTGCGGACGGTGCGGATCGGGCGGGACATCAGCCTGACGAACGCGGGTGAGCAGCCGTTTCGCGCCGAGGGCGGCGTGAACATGGACGGCGCGGGCGCGGGGCGGCGCATCGACTTCACCGGCGCGGAGCTGGGGTCGTTCAACAAGCACGGCATCGCGCTGGACGCGAGCGACGTGGGCGCGGACGAGTTCCTGCTGAACTTCGGCAAGCCGGCCACCGGGCGCGTGGTGCTGCGGCACGCGCACTGCCAGACCCTGGACGACAACCAGGCGTTCTGGGCGGCCGAGGGTGGTATCGAGCTGGAGGACTTCCGCTACGACGTGCTCAAGCGGCCGATCGACATGAAGGACGACGCCGCGGTGCGCGACCGCATCGAGCGGCTGCGCACGGCGATGAAGGGCTACCGGCCGGGCCCGTACGACCAGCTGGCGGCGATGCTGCGCAACAGCGGCAACGAGGAGCACGCGTCGACGGTGCTGTTCAAGAAGCAGCAGTACCGCTACGAGGCGCTGGCGCAGGGCTACCGGGTGCTGGGGCCGGGTGTGCGGCTGTGGAGCTGGTTGCAGCGGTGGATGGTGGGTTACGGCTACCGGCCGGTGCGGGCGCTGGCGTGGTTGATCGCGTTGCTGGCGATCGGCACCGTTTACTTCGGTATCGGCACCGACCCGTGCACGAGCGATCCGGTGCGCTACATGGTGAGCGGTCCGCGGTGCGCGGTGGACCAGCAGGAGACGGGGCTGGAGTGGAACCCGTTCCTGTACACGGCTGATCTGCTGGTGCCGATCGTGGACTTCGGCAACAAGGGCCGCTGGTACATGCACGACCTGGACAAGTGGGTGAGCAACGGGTTCACGGCGATGGGCTGGGTCCTGGCCACGACGGTCGCCGCGGGCGCGGGCCGGATGATTCGCCGGGAAACATAGGTATTAACACGATCAGGTGAACCTGAGGATCTTTCACAAGCAAGGCCGCGAGGCGCGCGAGAAGCCCCACGCAAGGGCCGCGCCGCGAGGCGAGCACCGGG
>Ga0164243_10016339_pt1 | contig 10189 bp, 15 predicted proteins | sample OricompcompostOP_FD_108781 | JGI IMG/M metagenome (GOLD analysis project Ga0164243, IMG submission 108781) | Organic Plus compost microbial communities from Emeryville, California, USA - Original compost - Organic plus compost (OP) | ecosystem: Engineered > Solid waste > Mixed feedstock >... | reverse complement strand
TTGGGCCGCTGAATGTCAGCGCCAGCGCGCTATGGATAGGGAATAAAGATACATGGACAGCGAATACCTCAGTGTTACACTTGTATCAGAATTTCAGTCTTTGGCGCCAAAACGGCCAGTTCACCAATCAGGTACGGGAAATGGCCTATAACCTATACAACGACAATTTCGGGGACGGCCAGTTCAATACCCTAGTTATTAAAAATACCATTCAGAACGCAGGCGGGCTTCCGGGATATCCGAACCGAAATATCGCTCTCCAGCTCCATGCGAGCAATAGTACCGAGAACATTGCACTTTACGTATCAGACGGCCAGGTCACGTTCGGACCCAACAAGATGGGGCTTCCCGGATCCGGGTGGGCAGGTATACCTCCTGCCAGACTTCAGGAGGTAGTCGTGGATATTGAAACGGGATTAATTTACAGAAGAGACTCATAAAATGGATATAAACAAAAATACACCGGTTGAGGCACCAGGTGCCGGAGCGGACAAGAAAGTTAAATTCAAGCTGGATGAAATCGGTTATACCGACCTAGATGGTCAACGGATCGGAATCTATTTCGACCGTAAAGAATTCGGTAACCTGCTTTACTTCCACACACCGACAATCGAATTCGAGGAAATTGCCCGGATCATCCACGCAAATGGTGACGCGGAATGTACACGTGAAGATCTCGATACCATATCAGTGATTGTAGACGCTGGAAGCAAGTACAATCCTCGGACAAAAGAAGCCGTGAAAGAGTATATCAACAATTTAAAAGGAGGACAATAAAATGGAAAGAACAGTCACAAGTACCGCGACCAAGGAAACCAGTACCGCCGAATTCGACGGTTGGAATCTCACTTTCGTCATCGAGACAGGCGACGGAAAGACGAACGTAAGCGTGAACGGCCAGAAAGGGGCAGGCTACGTGAACGGCTTCGCGAACTCCGATAGCAGCAGCAATGTGGGCTTCAGTCAGGGCACCTATGACGCTGCACTGGCCACGGCCATTTTTGCCGAAATGGATGCAATCATCAATCCGGTAGCGTAATAATCAGTCACCATTAAATTTTAATCATATGTCACTAAAATCATTTCTATTGAAAATCGGGCTGTTTTTCACAAGCCTGTTCAACGCCGCCGCCCGCACGTGGGCGAATGTATCACCGGAAGTTCAGGACGCACTCAAACAAGGTAGCGGTATCCTGGATATTATCAACAAGCATGTGACCGAATCGCCGGATATTGTTATCCGATTAATCCAGCACGCCTTTCCCAACGTTGACAGGGAAAGCTTGCTTGTCGGCCTAAGAGCGGTCACCGAGGGGCTCAATATTGCCGACGGAATTGTAGATAACGACCTCAACGAGACGGTAAACCGATTGCAGAAATATCTATCGGGTTTGAAGTCCGAACGGGCTCAGTTCTGGGCCGGTATAAGCTCACTTGCCGCTAAGTTGCTTGCACTTGCATTCGCACCAAAAGGTACCAAATGGGCTACGTTCGAAGCGCTCATGGAGTTTGTCTATCAGCGATTCATTAAAAAGTAATCCCGCATCAAATTCTAGGCTATGAATCACGACGCTTTTTGGGGTATAATCCGCGAAAACCTTTTCGCCCGGAATATGGGCACCGGCGCGGTGTCCACTGTCAAATCGATAGTGGACACCTGCTATGCCGAAAAAGTCAGCCGTGCCGAGCATTTCGCCTATGTCCTTGCCACTGCATATCACGAGAGCTACCATACCAAGCTTAACCCCGAATGGCAACCCGTTCGGGAGGGATTCGCCAAGACAAACGAGGCGGCTATCCAGGCGGTTACCAAGCTTTATAATTCGGGCCGGATCAGTCATAACTACGCGCTTCCGCATACCAACGGGCATAGCTATTACGGTAGGGGATTAGTGCAGATCACTTGGCCTGAGAATTACCGAAAGATGGGCAGACGGCTAGGCATTCCGCTGTACGAGAACCCCGACCTCGCACTTGACAGGAATATCGCCGCGAAGCTATTGGTAATCGGGATGATGGAGGGCCTGTACACCGGCCGTAAGTTGTCCGATTACGACCTGGTTGGTGGCGGATTCGATCCGTTCAACGCAAGGCGTATTATCAACGGGCTGGATCAAGCCGAACGGATCAAAGGGTATTATGAAATATTCCTGCTGGCAATTAACGCATCAATTAACGATTAACATCTACCCCAATGGCACCAACTACACCCGTACAGAAGATCACCTTCCAGCAATGGCTTAGACACCCTACAACTGCAATGATGGTCATAGCCGTAAGCCTTGTGTGGATAGCGGTGCTGGTTATAATTAACATGTCCGGTGACCGCGTGGACGACTGGAAAGAGGAATGCGGGAAAAAGGATAAGACTATCGCAGAACAGCAGCAGCAGATCTACAAATTCACCAATGCGCTGATCATTCAGATGACTGTCAATCGCAATTTGGCGGACAGCGTGAAGACACTAAAAGGAGAAAAACAATGAAGAATGTATTTATTTTCCTACTTATCGCTTTATGTGCTGCGATGGCGTGGCACATATTCTCCCAGCCAACGCCGCCTCCGAAAACCATCGAAAAGACGGTAACCAAGTACGTTCAGCTGGAGGTTGAGCGGCTGAACAAGTCCAAGGACGAAAAAGGCATTGAGACCACCATTATGGAGGAAACCGAACATATCCTTACAGCGGCCGGAGCCAAAAGCGCCACCGATAGCGCCAAAATTATTGACTCGCTGCAAAAGCTGGCCAATGGACTAATGGTAAGCTATACGCAGGCACAGGCTGAGATAAAGCGCCGGGACGTTGCGATGCAGGAGACCGATACTTCATACCAGTACCGTGACAAATGGCTGAGCGTAGACGTAATAAAGCCAGGTGGCGGCAAACCCCCGCGGCTCAATTCGACATACAACATGGAACTTAACTGGATGTGGTACAATGAACGCAGACGGTTTTTCGGGATACCGTGGTCCACAAAGACATACGGCAGGTTTTGGCCTAACGACCCCAACGCCACGATATCCGGATTGAAGCATGTGCGCATCGAGCCGCCCGTAAAGAGGTTTGGCCTTGCCCTTATGGCAGTAGGAGAATACTATCATGACGATGTCCTATTCGGGGCTGGGGTATCCGTAGACATTGGGCGCTTGCGTCTCCAGGGCAATTACCTGCGCGACTTTTCATCTGGAAGATGGTACCCTGCTTTCCGGGGCGGTTTTAAACTGATTGACATCAAATAATACACAAAATCATGATAAAAATAACAACGACCGCTAAGACGGTCACCGTCGAAACTGAATCCTTCAAATGGAACATTGTCAAGTCCCGGATAAAAGGGCAGATACCTTATGCCAGCGGCACCCGTCTGCTGACGGAAATGGGAGAAGTAACTTTGCCGTTCAATGAAGTCCAGGGCAACGGCGACGCTTTCGGCGATGCCGAAGAATTGCAGGCTTGGGTAGAAGCCAATTGTTTTAGTCAGGGTGGGGGCACCGGCGAGGGGGTGCAAAGCATACAGGAGGGCCCCGGCATTACGGTTGATAATTCCGATCCCGGAAACCCGATTATTTCGTCAAACTTTTCAAATCCTACCTGGGGGAGCCTTGAGGAGAAACCCGCCTTCATGGCCGTAGGAGATACGGCCGCACAGGCAAGGTCCGCTATCGGACTAGGCTCGGCCTCCACGCGGCCGGCTTCCGATTTTGACGCGTCAGGCAGCGCGGCAGCGGCAGAATTGGCGGCAAAGGAGTACACAGACCAGAAAGTTGGCGTGTGGACGAGCTACTTTATCTCTGCAACAGGATCCAACACCAACGACGGACTGTCTCCGGAAACCCCATGGGCAGATTTCGACAACACGGTGTCTTTGGCAGTGGATACACCGACTGAAATTCTTCTGAAGTCCGGTGACTCGTTCTCGGGAAGCCTTGGGTTTATTGGGAAGACGGCGGGCATACTTATATCTACCTACGGTGGGGACGAACGGGCTACCATCAACATGGAAGCGGGAAATTCCCAGCCGATCAATATCTTCAACTGCAGCAATGTAACCATTGAAAATATTCGTGTGGTTGGATTGGGTGCCGCTACATGGCTTGACAAATCCGGTATAAATATTTTCAACGACACCAATCTGTCAGGCGAGAATTACAAGATTATTAACTGTGAAGTTACGGATGTAGGATACTGGGGAATAGCAATCGGTATGTGGGCAGATCCGGGAACAATCAAGATGCGGGGCGTGGAGGTGTCGGATTGCTTACTTCACGGCAACATGGATGGGCTGTTCATATACGGCAATCAAGATCACGAGTATACCGTTGAGAACGCGGTCATACGACGGGTACAGGCATATGACAATCTCGGTAGCGCGTCTGTAACCTGGAGCCACTCAGGAAGCGGAATAGTTGTCTGCGGGTTGTTGGGCGGTCTGATTGAAGACTGCAAGACGTGGAATAACGGTCAGAACAGCAACTCCCCCGATGGTGGTCCATATGGAACGTGGATGTATAATTGTAACGGGACAGTGATCCGCCACTGCGAATCTTTCAATAATAAAACAGGTAATAGTGTTGACGGAGGTGGATTTGACATTGACGGGGGATGCCAGAACTGCGTTGTGGAGTACTGTTACTCACACGGTAACGAGGGACCGGGCATATTATTCTATCAATTCGACACCGCACAGAACGCTTGGACTTCGAATATTTTCCGTTTTAACACATCATTTAATGATGGTCGCGGTGGATACACAGGCGCGATAATGTATGGCGGGGAAATTTCCGGGGGAACTTTACACGACAATAAGATATCCTTCTCAATTGATGGAATGACGCCGATTAGCGGTGCAATTGTAGCAGTCGATGACGCTCTGACTGTAAACGTGGAAATGTCGAGAAACACGATGTTAATCGGTAGCGATGTTCCCGCTCTTCCCGCTTCAAGCGCAAAATTGACGCTTAAAAACAATGTCGTTTTCGAGACAAGCGGCTCGGATTGGATTATCCAGACAGCTGTCTAATTATTCGTTATCCAGTCATCGAGGGCGTCGTCTCCGGAATCGACCCAATCGGCAAACTTCCGGTGGCCGTCCTCGATGATATCAAACACCGGCTCGATATCCTTGGTTGCGGTCCGGTGGATGAAAATGACAAGATCAATTGGTTCCCCCTCCGGGTTCTTTGATTTAAATTTCCGTATAGGGCCATCATAATGTATGATGCCGGTTTCCGCGGGCAGAATTTCAGCGACCGTGTTGGAAGGGTAGTGAAACATCAGGGCACGACCCATCGGTTCGGTACCCGGTAGAAATTCGGTTAGGATGGTTAATTCGGGGACCTGCTGTATCATATCGGATCCTGGATTGATGGATAATTCGTGTCTACTTTGGTCATTGCGGTAACCCGGACGGTTTTGTGGAACTGAAACTCACCTTCCCATGGCCTTACGAGCATCTTAACGCCAACTTCATCCCTGCTTTCCATCCATTCCTGTCGGTCTTGTGGATTAACCACAAGCGGCATCCTAGGATCCGGATTCCCGCTACTATCGGTCCTGTTATGTATCGCCTCCAATTGCTGATTCGGATTGGTGGTGACCACGGCGAATGTAATTGTGCCGTTGAATTCGTTCCAAACGATGCCTAGCGTGAAGATTTCCTTTTCCGGGAGGTATAGGTAGTAGTTGTTCTTTTCGCCTTTCTTTCCGGTCTCGTTCATCCATTCCGGTTCGTCGCCAGTAACCTCATGCGGCTCCCAGAATCCGTCTACGTACAGCAGTCCGCGCTTTGACTTCGCACTGTCCCGGAAGGTATTCTTAACGAACATTTCCTCACCCCGTGCATTCTCCGTATTCCTGACCCTTTTTAATTTATCGGGTGTATTAGCCCAATGCGGAATGAATCCGTACCGGCCACCTACCAGCATATTTGGTCTGTCGCTAAGCGTAACAGGCAATTCCCTTCGCTGGAAGGCGTTGGTGTGCCAAATCCTTTCTCCCTGGTATTCACTTCCAAGTGACTTGAAGTGCTTGCGGATTGCTGCCTCATCCGCGTGTGAAGTATGATAACACATGACACGAATGTCACACTTTTCCGAATTATAACAAAATTTAAATATTTTTCGATTTAAAATATGTCCAAGCCCAATCTAATATCCCGTCTTTATCGGTGCCTTCCAAACAGACTCCTATCCAGGTATTCCCTCCGTCGTCATATACGATTTTGCTGTCATCCGGCAATTCCTTCGGAATATCCTTGATTGGTGTGAAGTAGAAAAGCGACCCGCTTTCCTTGTGGACGACTAAAGTTTTTGCAACATCGTTCCCCCGCAAAATTTCAAATATCTCATTCATTCGTTAAATTATTAGTTTGGATTAAACAAAAAAAGTGAAAATTTGTTGCAGTGTTATGTTTGTCAATCTGGATCACATCGTTTTGCGTTACTTACAGAAGCATGGATACAATGTTTTAAAGTCTGTCAGCGATTGGGAAAGCCAGTCGCCAACCTTCCGCCCAGCCATCATAGAGGGCGACATAAGCGAGTACCTAATTAGGATGGAGCTTCAAGGAAAATTATCCGGAAATGAGCATTTTCTTGTTCTCAGCGAGGCACTTACCATTCCCGAGCGGGAATTATTTGGAGTTGTGTGGGTTTGAATGCTAACTTTGTTAGCATGACAATGCATGATTACAAAGGCACGATAAAGCTGGAATATTACAACCGTAGAATTGAAATCCCTTATAGCATGACCAATCTCGGCGGCAATCCGCATATCTATTTCCGGGATAGGTACGGTCGACATCATAGCTTCTTCTATCGGGAGAACACCAAGGAATGGGTATACAACTTCAACAAAGGGCCGTTCTGGCGGCAGGACTTTCTGGACGTGCTGTATGTGGCAATGGACTTAGAGCGTGAATTGCACGGGCTTTAAACAAATAACCCCCGGCGTTAACCGGGGGCGCGCCCCTTTGCTTCGATCGAAAACGGTGATCTTGTGCTAAGATATGGAATTATTTGGTTTTCGGAATGTAAAACTCACCGAAATTGATCCATCATATTCAAAACTCGTATCTCCGCCCGCATCTACCTTGCGCGTGCCTCTGTTTACAGCTATATCGGTCAAATCAAGGCCTTGCTCAATAGATTCGTCCAGAATCTTTACAATCATATCGCGATGACGTTTCAGTTGTTCTTTTGGTGTCATATGGTGTAATATTCAAAATTAACCCCCATCCGAAGATAGGGGTCGCCCCTAATGGGGTTAAGGGGCTATCAACCTAAACCTGAAACGAAGATACGGATTATTATTTTATTCCCATTGTATCTGTTTCCACCGTTCGGCCATCATCCTCGATTTTTCTTCCTCGCCGATACGTATGTACTTCAGGAAAGCTTTCTCGGTTTTGTGGCCGGTGATGGCCATGATCAGCAGCGTAGGTATGCCTTGACGAAACATATTAGACGCGAACGACCTTCGTGCTGTATGAGTCGAAACGAGTTTATATAAAGGATGTTCCTCTATAACGTCCAGACCAGCTTTGTTGACACGGACGGAAATAGTTTGGGTGAGCTTTGCCTTCCGGCAAGCTATTTTGATATCTCTATTAAGGTATACGTTGTTGATTGGCGCTGGCGGTCCGCCACCATACTTTTTAAAGATTTTACTCAGCATCGGATGTATAGGTATAGAGACCCGCTCTGATGTCTTACCCGTCTTGATCCTGATGAAATCGTGATGGATGTCCTGCTTACGAATGGACGTAAAGTCCTCGAATCGGAGGCCGGTCCAGCAGCCGACAAGAAATAAGTCACGTGCGTGCTCGATGTCCTCTTGGCCTGGCTTGAATACGTGGTCTTGTAGCTGCTTAAGCTGACTCAAATCGAGGGAGACGGTATCGGATTCATACGCTGGCTTGATGAATGATCGACTGTTATGGCTGTCGTTGATGTGTAATCCCGCCCGTTTCGATTCGTTCATGGCGGTCTTTATGATTTTTATGACAGTCGAGAAATAACCGACCGACTTCTTCAGCACGTTGTAATAGTAAGATGAAAATCTCTCGTAAAAATCCTCGTCAATGTCGTTAAATGGGAAATCCGTTACCCTTTCAGATTCTGCAAATTTGTTCAGCACGTAAACTACACTATCGTAGGATTTTAGGGAGTCGGGCTTGTATCGTTGCCCTTTTCGTGGTCCACTTGCAATTTTTCTCCGGCCTTCACGGCTATCGAGAGCCAGTTTCTTTATAAACGCCATCAATGTGGTAGGCATAGTTTCCGCCTTGCGTGGCTTTCTGATGGACTTATCGCCAGACTTCACGAAACGCTCGCACTCTTCACTAAACGCTACAGGATCCGGAAATTCGGTCATGGACAAAAACTTATCGTCCACAAACCTTTTGATCTGATCAAGCCGTTCGTTCTTATCGCTTCCGTCAAACCTTGATGTGACAACTGCTCGCTGCTTTACCTTGTCGAAATACCTGGGCTCAACCTTTACGTCGGTCAGAAATGGCGCACGCTCGTTATTAAATCGCACGAAGCACCGCAAAGAAGTGTCTTTGTTTTTTATCTTTGTTTGCATGAGCACGAACTTTACGGAGTACTTTAAGGCCATGGACAAATATATTGATTTGTGCGGAAGTTGTGCGGAAAAATTCAAAAACTGTAAGACTAGGTATTATTCGGTGTGATAATTAACGTTAAAAATGAATATAAAAACAGCGATTTTATCACAGGATAGTGCATAGTGTTCTATAATGATATTTATTGTTTGAATCCCAGCGGGATCACGTGATTGGACAAGCGAATTAAAGCATCGCTTGTCCTTTTTTTTGCCCTCGTAATTTGTTGATGAACTGATCGATAAGTAAGACACCTTCGTTAATTTTAGCGGTTCGACATCCGGTATCGTCAAAATACAGGCCTTTAGGATAGTTAAATCAGCTTCTGCTCCATAGCAATTCTTACCAACACAGCAGTGTTCTTTGCATCCAGTTTTAGCAGCAGGTTTTTACGGTAGCTTTTGATTGTTTCCGGACTTAAAAAGATACGTTCTGCAATTTCACTATTTGTCAATCCTTCGGCTACCAGTTTCAGCATTTCCCGCTCCCGCTGGCTGAGCCAAAGTTGTGTTTCTTTGGGTCTTTTCATCAGCACATCTACTTCGTGACAAAGGAAGGTTTCCCCGATTGAAACTGCCTGTATGCCTGCGAGTACTTCTTCGCCCATGGCGTTTTTGATGAGGTAGCCTGAAGCACCATTTTCCAGCATCTGCCGGACCACGCTATACTCATTGTGTGTGGTTAGCGCTAATACCTTGAGTCCGGGAAAGCGCGCATTTACTTCCTTGCAGAAATCCATCCCGCTGATATCGGGCAGACCCACATCCAAGAGCAATACGTCCGGTTGCCAAAAGCTAATGGAATCCCGGCACTCCGTAGCGCTATGTGCAACTCCCACCACCTTGGCTATACCAGAGCTCTCTATAAGGCTTTGTAAGCCTTCGGTCAAGATTTTGTGGTCGTCCACAATGCCTACCTTAATCATCTTGTTCATCTTTTGTTAGTTTCAGTTCTATATGTATTTCTGTTCCATTTTTGGTGGAATAGATATTCAATTCTCCCTGAAAGGCTTCCACTCGCTGACGGATGTTCCGCAATCCCATTCCTTCGGATATGCCGTGCTGGTCAAAACCTTTGCCGTCATCCTGAACCGTAAAGGAAACACGGTCTGGTTCTTGTACTAACTGCACATTGATATGCTCGGCTTCCGTATGTTTGAGAGCATTGTTGACCAGCTCGTGGATGCATCGGTAAATCATAATTTCCAATTTGTTCGGCAATCGAGCTTCATCCCCGAAATAATGGAAATCTGCTGTAGAAATCGCGGCACAGAAATCAGCCAGTGATACCTTCAGTCCATAGCGAAGTAAAGATTCGGGCATCATGTGATGGGCCACGCGGCGCAGTTCCTGTATGGAATCGTCCAGCATTCCCAAAGCGGTTTGGAAACGGTTCATGTCCACCGCTTCGAGCAGGGCATTGCCATTCAACTGGGGAAGGTTCATCTTCACCGCCGACAGCATACCGCCTAAGCCATCGTGCAAATCTTTGGCCAGACGTGTGCGTTCCGCGGCTTCCCCATCGAGTGTTGCTTGCACGGCAACTAAATGTCTTTCCTGTTC
>Ga0164243_10016338_pt1 | contig 10190 bp, 8 predicted proteins | sample OricompcompostOP_FD_108781 | JGI IMG/M metagenome (GOLD analysis project Ga0164243, IMG submission 108781) | Organic Plus compost microbial communities from Emeryville, California, USA - Original compost - Organic plus compost (OP) | ecosystem: Engineered > Solid waste > Mixed feedstock >... | reverse complement strand
TAGTCGACGCGCTTGCCGAGCAGGTTCTGACGGAAGCGGCCCTGCTTGCCCTTGAGCATGTCGGCGAGCGACTTCAGCGGACGCTTGTTGGCGCCCGTGATGACGCGGCCACGGCGGCCGTTGTCGAACAACGCGTCGACCGACTCCTGCAGCATCCGCTTCTCGTTGCGGATGATGATGTCGGGAGCGCGCAGCTCCATCAGCCGCTTCAGACGGTTGTTGCGGTTGATGACGCGGCGGTAGAGGTCGTTGAGGTCGGACGTGGCGAAACGGCCGCCGTCGAGCGGCACGAGCGGACGCAGCTCCGGCGGGATCACCGGAACGACGGTCAGGATCATCCACTCCGGACGGTTGCCGGATTCGATGAAGGCCTCGATCACCTTGAGGCGCTTGCCGAGCTTCTTGGGCTTGAGCTCGGTCGTCGCCTCGGCGATCTCCTGGCGCAGGTCGTCGCGGATCTTCGGCAGGTCCATCGCCGACAGGATCTCGCGGATGGCTTCCGCGCCGATGCCGGCCGTGAAGCTGTCCGGGCCGTACTCGTCGAGGGCCTCGTTGTACTGATCCTCGGTGAGGAGCTGCTTCTCCTTGAACGGCGTGATGCCGGGCTCGATCACGACGTAGTTCTCGAAATAGAGAACCCGCTCGAGATCTTTGAGCGCCATGTCGAGGAGAAGGCCGATGCGGCTCGGCAGCGACTTCAGGAACCAGATGTGTGCGACGGGCGCGGCGAGCTCGATGTGGCCCATGCGCTCGCGGCGAACCTTGGCGAGCGTCACCTCGACGCCGCACTTTTCGCAGATCAAGCCCTTGTACTTCATGCGCTTGTACTTGCCGCACAAGCACTCGTAATCCTTGATGGGGCCGAAGATGCGGGCGCAGAACAGGCCGTCCCGCTCCGGCTTGAACGTGCGGTAGTTGATCGTCTCGGGCTTTTTGATCTCGCCGAACGACCAGGACAGGATGTCGTCGGGGCTCGCGATCGAGATCTTGATCTGGTCGAACGTCGGCAGCGGCGTCTGAGTCTTGAAGATGTTGGTGATCTCGTTCATCAGCAGTCTCCTCGGCGGAACCCTGGGGGCGCAAGGTCCCTGAAATTCAAAGTGCAGGCGGGGCAACGTCCGCCTCCCCCGTCAGAGGGAGGCGGACTTGATGCTCCTGCCTGCTATTCGGCGGCGGCCGGTGGCAATTGCGGCCGCGTCACGCCGTCTTCGCTTTCGTCGTCGATACCCAGCTTCTCGGAGTTCAACAGTTCGACGTTGAGGCCCAGTGCGCGCATTTCCTTGACGAGCACGTTGAAGCTCTCCGGCACGCCGGCCTCGAAGGTATCGTCGCCGCGGACGATCGCCTCGTAGACCTTGGTACGGCCGGCCACGTCGTCGGACTTCACCGTCAGCATTTCCTGCAGCGTGTACGCGGCACCGTAGGCTTCGAGCGCCCACACCTCCATTTCGCCGAAACGCTGTCCGCCGAACTGCGCCTTGCCGCCCAGCGGCTGCTGGGTGACGAGCGAGTAGGGGCCGATCGAGCGGGCGTGGATCTTGTCGTCGACAAGGTGGTGCAACTTCAGGATGTACTTATAGCCAACCGTCACCTTGCGGTGGAACGGCTCGCCGGTACGTCCGTCGAACAGCGTCACCTGGCCCGACGTGTCGAACCCTGCCGCCTTCAGCATCTCTACGATGTCAGGCTCGCGCGCACCGTCGAACACCGGCGTTGCGATGGGAACGCCAGTCTTGAGCTGTTCTGCCAGCGCGACCTTGTCCTCGTTGCTAGGCGCCACCTTCTTAATGTGGTCGTCGCCATAGACGCCCGCAAGCTGCTGCTTGAGGGCTTCGAGCTGACCGGAAGCGCGGAACTCCTCCAGCGCCTGGTCGATCGCCCGGCCGAGACCGCGGCAGGCCCAGCCGAGGTGCGTCTCGAGGATCTGCCCGACGTTCATGCGCGAAGGCACGCCGAGCGGGTTGAGCACGACGTCGACGGGGGTGCCGTCCTCGAGGAACGGCATGTCCTCCTTCGGCACGATCTGCGAAACGACACCCTTGTTGCCGTGGCGGCCGGCCATCTTGTCGCCTGGCTGGATCTTGCGCTTCACCGCGACGAAGACCTTGACCATCTTCATCACGCCCGGAGGCAGCTCGTCGCCGCGCTGCAGCTTGTCGACCTTGTCCACGAAGCGGCGCTCGAGGCTCTTCTTAGCGTCCTCGTACTGCTTCTGGATGGCTTCGACTTCCGCCTGGGCGCGCTCGTCCGACAGGCCGATCTCCCACCACTGGCTGCGCGGGATCTCCTCCAGCACAGTCTCGTCGATGGTCGTGCCCTTGCGGGCGCCCTTCGGGCCTTTGGCGACTTCCTTGCCGATCAGCGACTCTTTCAGACGCGCATAGACGTTGCGGTCGAGGATCTGCATCTCGTCGTCGCGGTCCTTGGCGAGCCGCTCGATCTCCTCGCGCTCGATCGCCATGGCGCGCTCGTCTTTGTCGACGCCGTGACGGTTGAACACGCGCACCTCGACGACAGTGCCGACGACGCCCGGCGGCAGCCGGAGCGAGGTATCGCGGACGTCGGAAGCCTTCTCGCCGAAGATCGCGCGCAGCAGCTTCTCTTCCGGCGTCATCGGGCTCTCGCCCTTCGGCGTGATCTTGCCGACCAGAATGTCGCCCGGATGCACTTCGGCGCCGATGTAGACGATGCCGGCTTCGTCGAGGTTCTTCAGAGCCTCTTCCGAGACGTTCGGGATGTCGCGCGTGATCTCTTCCGGCCCGAGCTTGGTGTCTCGCGCCATCACCTCGAATTCCTCGATGTGGATCGAGGTGAACACGTCGTCGGAAACGACGCGCTCCGACATCAGGATGGAGTCTTCGAAGTTGTAGCCCATCCACGGCATGAACGCGACGAGCACGTTCTTGCCGAGCGCCAGGTCACCGAGGTCGGTCGAGGGACCGTCCGCCAGGATCTCGCCCTCGCGCACATAGTCGCCGACGTTCACCAGGGGCCGCTGATTGATGCAGGTGTTCTGGTTCGAACGCTGGAACTTGCGCAGGCGATAGATGTCGACGCCCGGCTTCGACGGATCGGTCTCTTCCGTCGCGCGGATGACGATACGGGTTGCATCGACCTGATCGACGATGCCGGTGCGGCGCGCCGCGATCGCAGCGCCCGAATCGCGCGCCACCACCTCTTCCATGCCGGTGCCGACGAGCGGCGCCTCGGCCTTGATCAGCGGCACCGCCTGACGCTGCATGTTCGAGCCCATCAGCGCGCGGTTGGCGTCGTCGTTCTCGAGGAACGGAATGAGCGCCGCGGCGACGGAGACGAGCTGCTTCGGCGACACGTCGATGTAATCGACGACATCACGCGGCACCAGGAGCACGTCGCCCTGGTAGCGGCAGTTGATGAGGTCGCCCGTGAGGTTGCCCTTCTCGTCGATGTCGGCGTTGGCCTGGGCGACGTGGTGGCGCATCTCCTCCATGGCGGAGAGATACACGACCTCGTCCGTCACCTTGCCGTCCCGCACCTTGCGGTAGGGGCTCTCGATGAAGCCGTACTTGTTGACGCGGGCGAACGTCGCCAGCGAGTTGATGAGACCGATGTTCGGACCTTCCGGCGTCTCGATCGGGCAGATGCGGCCGTAGTGGGTCGGGTGCACGTCGCGCACCTCGAAGCCGGCGCGTTCGCGCGTGAGGCCGCCCGGACCCAGAGCCGAGAGACGCCGCTTGTGCGTGATCTCGGACAGCGGGTTCGTCTGGTCCATGAACTGGCTGAGCTGCGAGGATCCGAAGAACTCGCGCACAGCAGCCGCCGCCGGCTTCGCGTTGATGAGGTCCTGCGGCATCACGGTGTCGATGTCGACCGACGACATGCGCTCCTTGATGGCGCGCTCCATGCGCAGCAGGCCCAGCCGGTACTGGTTCTCCATCAGCTCGCCGACCGAGCGCACGCGGCGGTTGCCGAGGTGGTCGATGTCGTCAATGTCGCCGCGGCCGTCACGCAGGCCGACGAGCGTGCGGATGACGCCGAGGATGTCGTCCCCGCGCAGCACGCGCACGGTGTCCTCCGCCGGCTCGAAGCCCTCGAGCTCGGCAAGGCGCATGTTCATCTTCACGCGCCCGACGGCCGACAGATCGTAGCGCTCGGAGTCGAAGAACAGGCCGTGGAACAGGTTTGTCGCCGCCTCGATCGTCGGCGGCTCGCCGGGCCGCATGACCCGGTAGATGTCCATCAGGGCTTCGTCCTGATTGGCGTTCTTGTCGATGTTGAGCGTATTGCGGATGAAGGCGCCGACATTGACGTGGTCGATGTCGAGGATCGGGAATTCCTTGACCTTCTCGTCCTTGAGCTCAGCCAGCAGCTTCTCGTCGAGCTCGGCGCCGGCTTCCGCGTAGATCTCGCCGGTGTCGAGGTTGACGATGTCCTGCGCCAGGTACTTGCCGGCGAGGTCCTCGGAGCCGACCAGCAGCTCGGAAAGGCCGTTCTCAGCCAGCTGACGCGCCGCGCGCGCCGTGATCTTCTCGCCCGCGGACACGACGACCTTGCCGGTCTTGGCGTCGAGCAGGTCGGCCGCCGGCGTCACGCCGCGCCACTTCTCGGGCACGAACGGCATCTTCCAGCCGCGCTTGCTCTCGCGGATGTGGATCTGGTCGTAGAACGTCGCCAGGATCTCTTCATCGTTGAGGCCGAGCGCATATAGCAGCGTCGTCACCGGCAGCTTGCGGCGCCGGTCGATGCGTACGTAGACGATGTCCTTGGCGTCGAACTCGAAGTCGAGCCACGAGCCGCGGTAGGGGATGATGCGGGCAGCGAACAAAAGCTTTCCGCTGACGTGCGTGCGGCCGCGGTCGTGATCGAAGAACACGCCCGGGCTGCGGTGCATCTGGGAAACGATCACGCGCTCGGTGCCGTTGATGACGAACGTACCGTTCTGCGTCATCAGCGGCATGTCGCCCATGTAGACGTCCTGCTCCTTGACGTCCTTGATCGACTTCGAGCCCGTCTCTTCGTTGATATCGAACACGATGAGGCGCAGCTTGACCTTGAGCGGCGCCGAGTAGGTCATGTCGCGCTGCATGCACTCGTCGACGTCGTACTTCGGCGGCTCGAAATCGTAGCGCACGAACTCCAGCGTCGACTTGCCGGCGAAGTCGGAGATCGGGAACACCGACTTGAACACGGCCTGCAGGCCCTGGTCCTCGGGCCGCCCGCCTGCCGGCTCCCGGACCATCAGAAAGTCATCATATGAGCTCTTCTGGACCTCGATGAGGTTCGGCATCTGGGCAACTTCCCGGATGTGGCCAAACTTCTTCCGGAGGCGCTTGCGACCGTTGAATGCCTCAGCCATAATCGCTCCTCTCGTTTCGCGAGCCTTGAGCCCGCGTCTTGCGCTTCGGCGATGAAGACCCCCACGCACGGGTCCCCTGCCAGGATGAGTCCGGCTTTTAGGAGCCGGTTAATTCCAACCGCGCACCCTTCGGCACAGCGGTGATCAGAAGCCTTAAAACGGCTCGCCGAAACGCCTCTTGCGGGTTAACAAAGCCCGCCAACGAGACGTTCCGGGGAACCGTTCCGTGCGAACGCCCCTCCCGCCGGGAGGCCCGGCGGAAGGGGTGAACGCCAGCCGAATTACTTCAGCTCGACCTTGGCGCCAGCCTCTTCGAGCTTCTTCTTGATGGCCTCGGCCTCGTCCTTCGGAGCCGCTTCCTTCACGACCTTGCCGCCGGCCTCGACGAGGTCCTTGGCTTCCTTCAGGCCCAGGCCCGTGACGGCGCGGACTTCCTTGATGACGTTGATCTTCTTGTCGCCGGCGTCGACCAGGACGACGTCGAACTCGGTCTTCTCCTCGACCGCTTCGGCAGCGCCGCCGCCAGCCGGAGCAGCAGCGACGGCGACGGCTGCAGCAGCCGACACGCCCCACTTCTCCTCAAGCATCTTCGCGAGCTCGGCGGCTTCCAGAACGGTCAGCGCCGACAGGTCTTCGACGATCTTGGACAGATCAGCCATTATCTAGTTCCTTCCGGTTCAAATCTGAGTTTCAGTTGCGTTTGCAGCCAATTGGGAGCTGCTCGATCGTTGTGTCTTCAGGCGGTTGCCTATCAGGCTGCCTCGCCAGCGCTTGCCTTCGCCTGGATGACCCGTGCGAGCTGTGCACCCGGCTCCTTGACGGTCCGTGCGATCTTCGTCGCCGGAGCGTTGAGGAGGCCGATGAGCTTTGCCCGGAGCTCGTCCAGGGAGGGCAACTCGGCGAGGGCCTTGACCGCGTTCGCATCGAGGACGGTATTGCCCATCGCGCCGCCGAGGATCACGAGCTTGTCGTTTTCCTTGGCGTAGCCGACGGCGACCTTTGCTGCGGCGATCGGATCCTGCGAGTAGGCGATGCAGGTCGGTCCCTTGAAAAGGTTCGCGATGTTGGCTGCTTGGGTGTCCTGGAGCGCGAGCTTGGCCAGCCGGTTCTTGGCCACCTTGACCTTGCCGCCCGCCGCTTTGACGCGGGTGCGGTAGTCGGTCATCTGGGCGACCGTCAAACCGGAATAGTGGGCAACCACGACCACGCCCGTGTCCTTGAACACGTCGTGGAGGGATGCAACGAGCTCACTTTTCGCGGCTCTATCCACTGCTCTCTCCTAGTCTGCAGGGCCCCGAGTTTGAGGACCCCGCTGGTTGCAAGATGCCGCCCTTTGGCCGTTTAACGGGCGCTTGGGGCAGCGCTTGTACCTGTCCTCCCGAGCCAAGCGGCACGGGACGCGACCGAGAAGATTTGAACCGGATTTTTCTGGCTCCGCCTCGGCGGCGCCATGAAATCCGACGATCTCCCATCTCATGCAGGCCCAGATGGCTTAAGCCGGGGCGCCGAATGGCGCTTGCCGTCACCTGCAGTCTCGGACAGGTCCGCCTCCGACCCTCGGTCTTGAGAAAGGTCCGGAAGCGGGATCTTCCGGGTTGACCCCGGAATTCCGTGTGTCTGCCGCCTTGGGGGCGGAAGAGGCAGGTCCGTCCCCGGGATCGCCTGATCCCGAGGACTGAATTCATCAGGTGCCGGGCGTGACCGCCGGCATCACGGAGGCGACGTCGACCTTGACGCCAGGGCCCATGGTCGAGCTAAGCGACACCTTCTTGACGTACGTGCCCTTGGCGCCCGTTGGCTTCGCCTTGACGACGGAGTCGACGAAGGCGCGGATGTTCTCGACAAGCGCGTCGGCCGAGAAGCTCGCCTTGCCGACGCCGCCGTGCACGATGCCCGCCTTCTCGACGCGGAACTCGACGGCGCCGCCCTTGGCGCCGCGAACCGCTTCGGCGACGTCCATCGTCACCGTGCCGACGCGCGGGTTCGGCATCAGGCCGCGCGGGCCCAGCACCTTACCGAGACGGCCGACGAGGCCCATCATGTCGGGCGTTGCGATGCAGCGGTCGAAGTTGATGTTGCCCTTCTGGACTTCATCGACGAGGTCCTCGGCGCCGACGATGTCGGCACCCGCGGCCTTCGCCTCATCCGCCTTGGCGCCGCGCGCGAACACAGCGACGCGCGCTGTGCGGCCCGAGCCGTTCGGCAGCGCGCACACGCCGCGCACCATCTGGTCGGCATGCTTGGGGTCGACGCCGAGATTCATCGAGATCTCGATAGTCTCGTCGAACTTCGCCTTGGCGCGGTCCTTGATGAGCTTCACCGCACTCTCGATGTCGTAGGCCTTGTCGCGGTTGACGCCCTCGCGGACGCTCAGCATGCGCTTGCCGCCGGCGAGGCGGGTGGCCTTGATCTGCTCTGGAGCAATGTTCGCCATGATCTTACTCCACCACCCTGATGCCCATGGAACGCGCAGAGCCGGCGATCGAGCGCGCGGCCTGTTCGATGTCGTTGGTGTTGAGATCCTGCAGCTTCATCTTCGCGATCTCGCGCAGCTGATCCATCGTCACCTGACCGACCGTGCCGCGGCCGGGCTCCTTGGAGCCGGCGCCGGGCTTGCCGGTGGTCTTGAGGCCGGCCGCCTTCTTGATAAAGAAGGTCGCGGGCGGCGACTTCATCACGAAGGTGAAGGAGCGATCCGAGTACACGGTAATCTTCACCGGAATCGGCGTGTCGGGCTCCATGTCCTTCGTTTTGGCGTTGAACGCCTTGCAGAATTCCATGATATTAACGCCGCGCTGACCGAGCGCAGGGCCGATAGGCGGTGACGGGTTGGCTTTGCCTGCAGGCACCTGCAGGTTGATGTAGCCGTCAATCTTCTTGGCCATAGTATCCCCTGACTTGAGCGGGAAGAGCGAACTGCCTTCCCAGGGTTAGCGGTCTGCGGGCCAGTACCGGAAATTCCGATCGGAGCCCTCCCGCGCGAAACCGGTGCGCTGCCCGAAAAAAGCGAACGAACCGGGGCTCACCTCGAGCAAACCTGCTCTCGGTAATTCTCGTGATGTCTTTTGTCGTCTCTCCCTGAGAGCTTCCTGAAAAGCTTGCCTTGGCGCCGCTTCGCTGCAGCCGGCGTTCCGGCCGCGCCCGCCTTACCCCACGACCTTCTCGACTTGACCGAATTCCAACTCGACCGGCGTCGGCCGCCCGAAGATCGAAACCGCGACCTTGAGCCGGGCGCGCTCCTCGTCGACCTCTTCGACGTGCCCTTGGAACGACGCGAACGGGCCGTCGGAAACCTTGACCGACTCGCCGACCTCGAACGTGATCGTCGGCTTCGGGCGCTCCACGCCATCCTTCACTTGGTTGAGGATGCGCATCGCCTCGTCTTCCGAGATCGGCATGGGCTTGGAGTCGGCGCCCAGGAAGCCGGTGACCTTCGGCGTGTTCTTGATCATGACGAACGCCGGGTCCGTCATCTCCATCTTCACGAGCACGTAGCCGGGGAGGAACTTGCGCTCAGTCTGCACCTTGCGACCGCGCTTGACCTCGATGACCTCTTCGGTCGGGACCACGACGTCTTCGAACAGATCCTCGAGTCCGGCCGCCTTCGCGCGCTCCTTGATGGCGTCCGCCACCTTGCGCTCGAAGTTGGTGTAGGCATGAACGATATACCAGCGCTTGGCCATTCTTCGGTCTCTATTCGCTTTGAATAATTGCGGCAGCGTTACCGATTCCGCAGAAAATCACGTGGCGACATCGCCGCTTAGCGGCCCAGTCGCAGTACGAAATTGACCACCCAAGCCAGGATCTGGTCCACGACCAGGAAGAAGATCGCCGCCACGAAGACCATGATCAGGACCATGACGGCGGTGACCCACACTTCCTTCCACGTCGGCCAAGTGACCTTGGACGTCTCCTGACGCACTTCCTGAATGAATTGGAACGGATTGAAGCTTGCCATTTCGAGCCAAGTTTTGAGAGCGCGTGTTGACGCCAGCCGGGGCTGGTGATCCCCTGCACGACGTCAATGTCACAGACCTGCAGCCCTCGTTCGCAGGGTCTGTCTCCAAGAATCCGTCAGGCGGCTGGCAGGGGCGGAGGGTCTCGAACCCCCAACCTTCGGTTTTGGAGACCGACGCTCTACCAATTGAGCTACACCCCTAGAGCGCTCGGCGAGCGCGCGTCACCTCGACCATTCCGGAAAGCTGGGACCGTGTCCATTACCCGACTTTAGGAGACTTGTCACGCACCTAATCGGACTTTTTGCTTGATCGTGACACTTTTACCACGATCAGACGGGTTCCACGACCGCTGCGGTGCCATATGCGAGCACTTCCGTGACGGCTGCCGCCATTTCGTTGGCGTCGTAGCGCATCGCGAGAATGGCGTTGGCCCCGCGGCCCTCAGCTTGTTCCACGAGCAGATCGAACGCTTCCTGCCGCGCCCGCTCCGCCAGCGAGGTATAGACCGTAATGTTGCCGCCGAAAAGTATTTGAATTGATGCGCCGATATTGCCCGCCAGGCTCCGCGATCGGACTGACAGCCCCCGCACCACTCCAATCACTTTTACGACCCGGTAGCCGGGAATGTCATTGGTCGTCACGACGAGCATGAGGCGCCTCCCCCTTGGCGACGGACCGTTTGTGACACCCCTTATAACCTGGCCACCTTGGCCTCGCCGGGCGGCCCTCGGTGGGGGCCGCCGCGGCGGACGTTTGCCGTGATACGGCGCTTCTTACTCGACGATCGCGGCGACGACGCCGGCGCCGACCGTGCGCCCGCCTTCGCGGATCGCGAACCGCAGCTTCTCTTCCATGGCGATCGGCGTGATCAGCTCGACGTCCATCGACACGTTGTC
>Ga0164243_10016337_pt1 | contig 10190 bp, 9 predicted proteins | sample OricompcompostOP_FD_108781 | JGI IMG/M metagenome (GOLD analysis project Ga0164243, IMG submission 108781) | Organic Plus compost microbial communities from Emeryville, California, USA - Original compost - Organic plus compost (OP) | ecosystem: Engineered > Solid waste > Mixed feedstock >... | reverse complement strand
GCCGATCGCGCCGCCGATCGCCATCATGCCGATCTGGCGGTTCTTCAAGCCCCGGGCGTAGCCCTCGTCGGTCCCCTGGTCGCTCATGCCCCTCCGATCCGCAGCCATTGGTCCGGACCTTAGCCGCCGCGCGGAAGGCCGTGACACGCAGCACGTTTTTCTGCACGATTTGTCCGGAAGGCGCGGCAGAACGCGGCGAGTCAGTTCAGCCGCAGGCGGGGTTTGTGCTCGAGGTGCGACAGCCCGTTCCAGGCGAGGTTGACCAGGTGCGCGGCCACCTCGTCGCGCTTCGGACGGCGGGCGTCGAGCCACCACTGCCCGGTGAGCGCCACCATGCCCACCAGCGCCTGGGCGTAGAGCGGCGCGAGCTTGTCGTCGTAGCCGCGGGCGTCGAACTGCTGCGCGAGGATGTGCTCGACCTGCATCGCGATGTCGTTGAGCAGCGTGGAGAACGTGCCCGACGCGCTGGCGACCGGCGAGTCCCGGACCAGGATCCGGAACCCGTCGTGCGATTCCTCGACGTAAGCGAGCAGCGCACCGGCCGCCTGTTCGAGCATCGCCCTGGGATGCCCACCGTGCAAAGTGGACACCATTCGGTCGAGCAGCGACTGGGTCTCGCGGTCGACGACGACGGCGTAGATGCCTTCCTTGCCGCCGAAGTGCTCGTACACGACGGGCTTGGACACGTTGGCGCGGTGGGCGATCTCCTCGATGGAGGTGCCGTCGAAACCCTTTTCCGCGAAGAGCTTGCGGGCGACGTCGAGCAGTTGCTGCCTGCGTTCCGCGCCCGTCATCCGGACGCGGGGCACCGGTCCCGGAGGTCGCACCCCGGCGGCTTCACGTTTCGCTCGACGTCGTCCCGCCACTTCGGAAGCCTAACCGCACGCGTGAGGCGCGGCGGTCGCGGGCGCGGCCCTACTCACTCGTGAGCCGCGCGAGGCGCTGCGGGGTCGGCCAGCGCACGTTGGTGGCCCAGCCGAACTTCTCGAACAGCCAGATGACGCGGGCGGAGATGTCGATCTGACCGCGCTTGACCCCGTGCCGGGCCGAGGTCGGGTCCGCGTGGTGCAGGTTGTGCCAGGACTCCCCGAAGGACAGGATCGCCAGCGGCCAGAAGTTCGCGGACTTGTCGCGGGCGGCGAAGGGCCGCTCACCGATCATGTGGCAGATCGAGTTGACCGACCAGGTCACGTGGTGCAGCACGCAGACGCGGACCAGGCCGGCCCAGAAGAACGCGGTGACCGCGCCCCAGAACGACCACGAGATCAGACCGCCGAGCAGGGCGGGCACGGTCAGCGTGAGCAGGGTCCAGAGCCAGAACAGGTCGTCGACCTTCTTGATCGCCGGGTCCTTGAGCAGGTCGGGCGCGAAGCGCTCGGCGTTGCTCTTGTCGCGCTCGAACAGCCAGCCCATGTGCGCGTGCCAGAACCCCTTGGCGATGGCCAGCGGCGTGGTGCCGAACGCCCACGGCGAGTGCGGGTCGCCGTCGCGGTCGGAGAAGGCGTGGTGCCGCCGGTGGTCGGCCACCCACGTGATGACGGGACCCTGCACGGCGAGGCTGCCCGCGATGGCGAGCGCGACGCGCAGCCACCGCTTGGCCTTGAACGAGCCGTGCGTGAAGTAGCGGTGGTAGGAAACGGTGATGCCGAGGCCGCTGATGACGTAGAAGGCGAGGAACAGCCCGACGTCGATCCAGCTCAGGCCCCACCCCCAGGCGAACGGAACGGCGACGACGAGCGCGACGAGCGGGAGGATCACGCCGAGGTACACGGAGGCCTGCACACCGGCGCTGCGCTGCCCGTCGGTGACGGGCTTGGGCCCTCTGGCCTTCGGTGGTTCCATTACCGGGGTGGCTGTCATGCGCAACACTTCTTCCTACCTGGGCGAACCCTGGGAAAGGGCAACCTTACCTACGTTTCCGTAAGTTACGGTACAGGAGGTTTTGCCCACTGGGGAGACGTTCAAACACGCCAACCAACCCCAGGCCTGGCGCAATTTTTCGACGTCGCTATCCTGACCAGGCACGATCCGCCGTGGTGTAATTGGCAGCACCTCAGATTTTGGTTCTGATAGTTCAGGTTCGAGTCCTGGCGGCGGAGCTGCCGTGCCCAAGCCCGACGTCCCCGGAGGGGGTGCGCCACGCTGCGAGGCGAGAGCGAACAGACGAACAGGCGGCCGGCACTGGCCGAGCTCTCCGACGCCTGGCTGGCCGGGCGCGGGCGCGAACTGATCGCGGCTGTGCAGCACACCGAGCACGCCGATCAGCTGGAGATCAACCGCACGCTGGACGAGCTGCTCGAAGAGGCCCAGCGGCGCGGTGAACCGGTGCTGGTCGCCCAGCTCCTGCGGGCCACCTCGCTGGGCCGCCTCGTCACCCGCGGCCTCGCGCCCGAGGCCGAGCCGCTGCTCGACGAGATGCTGGCCCACACCCGCAGGCACGGTCTGGCCCTGTTCCGCGCCGACGCGCACGCGCTGCGCGGCCGCCGCCTCGTGCTGGTCAAGCAGGAGGACGCCGCGCTCACCGAGATCGCCCGCGCGCTGGCGATCCTGGACGACTCCACCGCCCCGGACATGCACATGTCGCGCCGGGAGTGGGCCAAGGCCCAGTCCAGCGCGCTCGTCGACTGCTGGATCGTGCTCAACCAGCTGGGCGTCTACGAGGCGGCCGAGGAGGTCATCGCCCGCGCCCACCAGGCCATCCGGGAAACCGCGGGTCCGCACGAGATCACCCTGCAGCTGATGAACCGCATCAAGATGCTGCTGGGCTGGGGCCTGCGGCTGGAGCGCGTCGCCCGCAACGAGGAGGCGGCGGCCAAGTTCAGCACGGCGGCCTCGATGGCGGTCGCGGTCGAGGCGCCCTTCGCCGAGTCCCTGTTCCCACGCAAGGTGGGTGTGCCCGCGGTCGACCAGGTCGGCGTGCTGGCCGCGGCGCTCGCGCTGGCCGCGCCGGACGCCTCGCACGTCGACCGGCTGCGCAGGCTGCTGATCGAGCCCGGCTACCCGCACGAGCAGGTCATCGTCACGATCGCGCTGGCGCGCTGCCTGGAATCGGCGGGCCAGCGCGACGACGCGCTCAAGGCGTTGCACGCCACCAAGCTCACCCTCGCCGAGGACAATTCGATGCCGTCGATGAACCTGCACCTGATGCGGGAGATCGCGCGCTTGGACAGCGAACCGGACAGCGACGCCTCGCGTGCGCTCGCCGCCTACTCCTCCGCGCTCGAGGTCGAGCTGTGGCAGATGCGCGAATCGCAACTGGCCACCCTCGACACCCGCCGCGAGCACGAGCGGCTCTCGGCCCAGCACGGCGCCATCAGCCAGCAGGCGCTGCAGGACCCGCTCACCGGGCTGCCCAACCGGCGCGCGCTCGACGAACACCTGCGCACGCTGTCGGCGTCCACCACCGCTCAGCCGCTCGCCGTGGCGCTGATCGACCTGGACGGCTTCAAGGGCGTCAACGACCAGCACTCGCACGCCGAGGGCGACGACGTGCTGCGCGTGGTCGCCTCCACCCTGCGCGACGCCCTGCGCGGCGACGACATCGTGGCGCGCTACGGCGGGGACGAGTTCGTGGTGCTGCTGCCGGGCGCCCCGGTGTCGGCGGCGAAGCAGGCCCTGGGCAGGGCGGTCACCGCGGTCGACACCCTGCCCCACCACCTCTCGCACGGCGTGACCCTGTCCGTCGGGCTGGTGTCGCTGCGCCCGCAGGAACGCGCCGACCAGGTGCTCGCGCGCGCCGACGCGGCGATGTACCAGGCCAAACGCGGCGGCGGGAACCAGGTGGCCACCGCGCCCTCGGCCACTGCCGACCCGGGATCGGCCGAGCCGGATCCGGCACCCGAACCCGACCCGGAGCCGTCGGACCCACCGGCCCCGTAGTATCGGGCCCCGCCACCACCCGCCCGGATTCGTTGGGAGTGCCGTGACCGGCCCGCTGAGCACCGTCATCCTCGCCGCGGGCGAGGGCACCCGGATGCGTTCGAACACCCCGAAGGTGCTGCACCCGATCGCGGGCAGGCCGCTGGTCGAGCACGCCGTGCGGGCAGCCGCCGGGTTGTCGCCGGACCACCTGGTCGTCGTCGTCGGACACGGCCGGGACGCGGTCGCGGGCCACCTGGCCGCTGTCGGCGACGCGCTCGGCCGGGAGATCCGCACCGCCGTGCAGGAGAAGCAGAACGGCACTGGTGACGCGGTGTCGTGCGCGCTGTCGGTGCTGCCCGGCGGGCTGACCGGCACCGTCCTGGTCAGCTACGGCGACGTGCCACTGCTGGACACCACGACGATGGACGCGCTGCTGGCCGAGCACCGGGAAAGCGGCCACGCGGTCACCGTGCTGACGTCCGTGGTCGCCGATCCCACCGGTTACGGCCGGATCGTCCGCGACGCCGACGGCGCCGTCACCGCGATCGTCGAGCAGAAGGACGCCACCCCCGAGCAGCTGGAGATCGACGAGATCAACTCCGGTGTCTACGCGTTCGACGCGGCCGTGCTCGCCGACGCGCTCACCCGGCTGTCCACCGACAACGCCCAGGGCGAGCTGTACCTCACCGACGTGCTCGCCATCGCCCGCGCGGACGGCCGCGGCGTGGGCGCGCTGGCGGTGGACGATCCGTGGCTGACCGAGGGCGTCAACGACCGCGTCCAGCTCGCCGCGGTCGGTGCCGAGCTCAACCGGCGCCTCCAGCAGCGGTGGCAGCGCGCGGGCGTCACGATCGTCGACCCGGCTTCGGTCTGGCTCGACGCCGACGTCGAACTGGCCCGCGACGTCGTGATCGAGCCGGGCGTGCAGCTCAAGGGCGCCACGCGGGTCGGCGAGGGTGCGGTGATCGGCCCGGACACCACGCTCACCGACGTCACCGTCGGCGCGGGGGCGCAGGTGGTCCGCACCCACGGTTCCGACTCCGAGATCGGCGACGGCGCCAACGTCGGCCCGTTCGCCTACCTGCGACCGGGTACGAGGCTCGGCGCGAAGGGCAAGATCGGCACGTTCGTCGAGACGAAGAACGCCGACATCGGCACCGGGACGAAGGTGCCACACCTGACCTACGTCGGAGATGCGACGATCGGCGAGTACAGCAACATCGGCGCCTCGAGCGTGTTCGTCAACTACGACGGGGTGGCGAAGCACCACACGACCATCGGCTCGCACGTCAAAATCGGTTCGGACAACATGCTCGTCGCCCCGGTCACCATCGGTGACGGTGCGTACTCGGGTGCTGGCACTGTGATCAGGAGAAACGTTCCGCCAGGGGCGCTGGCGGTGTCGACTGGACCACAGCGCAATATTGAGGACTGGGTGCCGCGGCGCAGGCCGGGTACCCCAGCGGCGGACGCGGCCGAGGCCGCGCTCGCGGCCAAGGAAAACACGCAGGAAACCGAGCGGGAGTCGTCTGATGAGTCCTAAGTCCGGCACGCCGAAGAAGAACCTCATGCTCTTCTCCGGCCGCGCACACCGGGAACTCGCGGAGGAGGTTGCGCAGCACCTCAACGTGACGATCACCCCGCAGACGGCGCACACGTTCGCCAACGGCGAGCTGTTCGTCCGCTTCGAGGAGTCGGTCCGCGGCACGGACGCGTTCGTCATCCAGAGCCACACCACGCCCATCAACGAGTGGGTGATGGAGCAGTTGATCATGGTGGACGCGCTCAAGCGCGCCAGCGCCAAGCGGATCACCGTGGTCATGCCGTTCTACCCGTACGCGCGCCAGGACAAGAAGCACAAGGGCCGCGAGCCGATCTCCGCCCGGCTCATCGCCGACCTGTTCAAGACCGCGGGCGCCGACCGGATCATGACCGTGGATCTGCACACCGCGCAGATCCAGGGCTTCTTCGACGGCCCGGTCGACCACCTGTTCGCGCAGACCCTGCTGGCCGACCACATCAAGAAGACCTACGGCGACGCCGACATCGCCGTCGTCTCGCCGGACTCGGGCCGTGTCCGGCTGGCCGAGAAGTGGGCGCAGCAGCTGGGTGACCGGCCGATCGCGTTCATCCACAAGACGCGCGATCCCGACAAGCCGAACCAGGCCGTCGCCAACCGCGTCGTCGGTTCCGTCGAGGGCAAGGTCTGCATCCTCGTCGACGACATGATCGACACGGGTGGCACGATCGTGAAGGCCACCGACGCGCTGCTCGCCGAGGGCGCCGCGGACGTCGTCATCGCGACCACGCACGGCATCCTGTCCGACCCGGCCACCGAACGGCTGTCCAACTGCAAGGCCCGCGAGGTCGTGGTCACCAACTCGCTGCCGATCGCGCCGGAGAAGCAGTTCGCCAACCTCACGGTCCTGTCGATCGCGCCGCTGATCGCCGAGGCGATCCAGCAGGTGTTCGAGGACGGCTCGGTCACCAAGCTGTTCGACGGCAACGCCTGATCCCCCGTCCGAGAAGGCCCTTCCGCCACCGGCGAAACCGGCGGCGGAAGGGCCTTTCGGTGTCTTAGCTTGGCGGCATGACCGACTTCCGTTTCGGCGTGTCCCTGCGGTTTCTCGACGACTGGACGGCGAAGTGCCGTCGCGCCGAGGAGCTGGGTTACGACGCCATCACCATCCCCGACCACCTGGGGGTCCCGGCACCGTTCCCGGCTCTGGTGGCGGCCGTGCAGGCCACCGAACGCGTGCGCGTCGGGCACCTGGTGCTCAACGCGCCCTTCTACAACCCGGTGTTGCTGGCGCGGGAGGTCGAGACCACCGCGGAGCTCACCGGCGGCAGGCTGGACGTCGGGCTCGGGGCCGGGCACATGAAGTCCGAGTTCGACGACGCCGGGCTGCGCTTCGCCCCGCCCGCGGAGCGCATCGAGCACCTCGCCCGGACGATCGACGTGCTGCGCGCGCGGGTGCACCCGCTGCCACCGCTGCTGATCGCGGGCCACAGTGAGGGCGTGCTCCGGCTGGCCGCCGAGCACGCCGACGTGGTCGGGTTCGCGGGACTCAAACACGCCCGCGGCTTCCCACCGGGCACGTTCGACCTCGCACCGGCGTCCGAACTGGACGAGCGGGTCGCGTTCGTGCGCGAGCGGGCCGGCTCGCGTCCGGTCGAGTTCAACGTGCTCATCCAGCAGGTCGTGGTGGCCGACGACCCGGCTCCGGCGCTCGCGCAGCGGTGGGGCAGCAGGCCCGCGCCGCTGCGCAAGCCGGTGGCGGACCTGGTGGCCGCGCCGCAGCTGCTGGCGGGCACCGTCGAAGACATCGCGGCGAAGGTGCGCGCGATGCGCGAGCGGTTCGGCTTCACCTACTTCACGGTGTTCGAGCCGGACCTCGAGGCGTTCGCACCGGTGATCGAGCTCCTACGGTCCTAGTTCGGCGGCCACCTCCCGCCGCAGCACCTCGGGGTCGACGACGGCGACGGGTTCGGCGGTGACGGCGGGTGCGGCTCGCACCGTCGTCGCCCCGTTGACCCGTGGCAGGGTGAACCGCACCGCGCACGACAGGTCGGCCTGCGTGTTCAGCGGCAGCACCGCTTCCCGCTCGCAGGTGCGGGCGCCGAGCGCGGCGGCGCTGACGGTCGTGCGCAAGCGCACCCGAGCGGCGGCGCGATCCGCGGTGCCGAGCAGTCGGTTGCCGACGCGGACGGAGTCGGTGCAGGCGCCGCGGGTGGTGCAGGTCAGGTCGTGATCGGTGACGTTCGCGGCGATCGCCGGACCGGCGATGAGGGGCTGCCCGAGATCGGCGACGCCGTGGTCGATCCGAGTCCGCAGGTCGTCGAGCCGGACCTCGCCGAGGTGGACGGCGGGTGAGCCGAGTTCGTGCGCGGCAGGGCCGAGCAGCGCGGACGGGAAGCTGAGCACCCGGTACGGGGCGTTGGCGCTGACCCGCAGGCCGGCGAGGTCGAACGCATCGCCCGCCCGCACCGGGTGCGCGTCGCGCGGCAACGCGGCCCGCAGCGCGCCCGCCACGGCCTGCGGCGCCATCGCGCGACCGGGGTCCAGCGGCACGCCCCGGTCGGCGCGCGCCCACTGCGCACCGAACCGCGCGGCGCGCTCGGCGGACATCCCCTGCCTCCGCCAGTACGCGGGTGCGGCACGCACGTACAGCTCACCGCCGACCCGCAGCGCGCGTACCTGCTCCCCGTGCAGCGGCAACCGACCCTCGGCCAGCCCACCCCTGGTGACGCTCAACGTGGCGCCGGGCAGCCGGTAGGAGATCGCGGGTTCGGTCGCGAGCGCGGACAGCGCGTGCTCGACGACCACCCGCGGATCGGGTTCGGTCGAGCTCGGCGGGACCTCGCAGCCGGCGACCACCAGCGCGGCGGCGAACACCGCGAGAACTCGCAGCCGCATCCGCCCCCCCGTTCACCGCTGGAACGCCAGTACCGCGGGTGGGACGTGCGTCCGCGGGCGCCCGTTCCGATCAGGGAGATACGTCATCCATTCGGTGCACGGCGGACGTCCGGCGACCCCACGCGAGTGGGCCGGTACGGGCCGCTTACACTGAACAGGTTGTCTCGGCGAGGCGGGCTCCATGCTGCACCAGGTGCCCGAACGTGATCGACGCGGCGGCTTGAGGTCCGCTGCTCGAGCATGTCCGTGGAACTCGCCGCCGAGGGCGACCACCCGCCATCTGCGCCGCCACGCAAAAGTTTGAAGGAGTGCTACACCGTGTCCGAGGTACGTCTGTCCGCCGAGCCCCGCACCGAGTTCGGCAAGGGCGCCGCGCGCCGCACCCGTCGCGCCGGCAAGGTCCCCGCCGTGCTGTACGGCCACGGTACCGACCCCCGCCACCTGGCCCTGCCCGCCATCGAGTTCGCCCGGGTGATCCGGGAGAACGGCAGCAACGCCGTCCTCACCCTGAACCTGGAGGGTGACACCGCGCTGGCGCTCACCAAGACCGTCACCGTGCACCCGATCAAGAACTACATCGAGCACGTCGACCTGCTGGTCGTGCAGCGTGGCGAGAAGGTCACCGTCGACGTCCCGGTCGTGCTCACCGGCGACCCGGCCCCCGGCACCCTGCAGGTGCAGGAGCTGGACACGCTGTCCCTCGAGGCCGAGGCGCTGCACATCCCGGAGCAGATCGAGGTGTCCATCGAGGGCGCCGAGGCCGGCACCCAGATCACCGCGTCGGAGGTCACCCTGCCCGCCGGGGCCACGCTGGTGACCGACCCGGAGAGCCTGGTCGTCGCGATCAGTGAGGCGCAGGCCACCTCCGCGGAGCCCGCCGAGGAGGGCGACGCGGAGACCGCCGAGGCGAGCACCGAAGAGTAAGTGGGTTCGGACGTTCCCGGGGCCGGCGGGCAGGTTCTGCTCGTCGGCCTCGGCAATCCCGGCCCGCGTTACGCGGGCAACCGGCACAACGTCGGGTTCATGGTGCTCGACGAGCTGGCCGCCCGGGTCGGCGGCAAGTTCAAGTCCCACAAGTCCGGCGCCGACGTGCTCGAGGGGCGCCTCGCTGGTGCCCGTGTCGTGCTGGTCAAGCCCCGGTCGTTCATGAACGTCTCGGGTGGACCGGTGTCGGGCGCGGCCAAGTTCTACAAGATCGATCCGAGCGGGATCGTCGTCGTGCACGACGAGCTGGACGTGCCCTTCGGAGGGCTGAAGCTCAAGCTCGGTGGCGGCGAGGGTGGCCACAACGGGCTGCGCTCGATCAGCAAGTCGCTCGGCACGCGTGACTACTACCGCGTGCGCTTCGGCATCGGGCGCCCGCCGGGCCGCATGGACCCGGCCGATTTCGTGTTGAAGGACTTCTCCACGGTCGAGCGCAAGGAGCTCCCGCTGGAGTTGGACCGGTGCGCCGACGCCGTGGAAGCGCTCGTCGGCAAAGGGCTGACGGCGGCGCAGAACGAGTTCCACGCAGGGTGAGGCGCGGTCACCCACAGGGGTGCGGCAGGCCGCTCCATGGTGTTCCACCGAAGTGAGAGGCCTTCCGGAGGTTTGAACCGGCGGCTAGGACGGGATAAGGGAAGTGTCCCGTCCACGCTGAACTGGAGTCCGCTTACATGTCGCTCACCGCCGAAGACGTCTATCGAGTCGAGTTCGGTAACGCCCCCATCGGCCGGCGCGGGTACGCCAAGCACGAGGTCGACGAGTTCGTCGAGCGCATCGCGAAGACGCTGGTGGGTGAGGACGACCTCACCGCGGCCGAGGTGCACCACGTCATGTTCAGCAAGCCCCTGCTCGGGAAGCGGGGGTACGACGAACGTGAGGTCGACGAGTTCCTCGACGAGGTGGAGGACGAGTTCGCCCGCCGCGGTGG
>Ga0164243_10016336_pt1 | contig 10190 bp, 10 predicted proteins | sample OricompcompostOP_FD_108781 | JGI IMG/M metagenome (GOLD analysis project Ga0164243, IMG submission 108781) | Organic Plus compost microbial communities from Emeryville, California, USA - Original compost - Organic plus compost (OP) | ecosystem: Engineered > Solid waste > Mixed feedstock >... | reverse complement strand
CTCAGTTTCCCTGTTCTTCGAACATCCCGGCCGCGTGAAATGCGACGATCCGCGGGTCGCTCGATTGACGCCCGTCACTCCTTGGTGCTGGTGCGCCCGTGCTCAGTTTGGTGCAGGGGCCTTCTCCGGGATCCCGGACTGTTGCCGTAGAGCATGACCATCAGACTCGTCTGTTTCGAAGGTCCCGCCGAGCGACACGTCGTTGATGTTCCCAAGAAGGAGCAGCGGTGGAGACGATCTTTCAGCGCGTCGCTGGACTTGACGTGCACAAGGCGCAGGTCACGGCCTGCGTGCGGGCGCCGGGGCCCGGCGATCAACGCCTCTGCGAGGTCCGCGAGTTCGCGACGACCGTGCCAGGGTTGTTGGCACTCGCCGACTGGCTCTCGTCGTGGCGGGTCACGGACGTCGCGATGGAAGCGACCGGGGTGTACTGGCAGCCGGTCTGGCACATCCTCGAAGACGACTTCGCGTTGATGCTCGTCAACGCCAGGCACGTCAAGAACGTTCCCGGTCGCAAGACCGATGTCGCTGATGCGCAGTGGTTGTGCCAATTGATGGAGGCCGGCCTGCTGCGCTCCAGCTTCGTGCCCCCGAAGCAACAGCGCCAGCTGCGCGCGCTCACCCGGTATCGCAAGACCCAGATCGCGGAGCGTCAACGCGAGGCCAACCGGCTGCACAAGGCGCTGGAGGACACCGGCATCAAGCTGGGCTGCGTGGCCAGCGACATCCTCGGCAAGAGCGGTCGAGCGATGCTCGACGCGTTGGTGTCCGGAACGACCGACCCGGAGGTGCTGGCCGATCTCGCGCTGGGGAAGCTCCGTCCGAAGATCCCGCAGCTCCGCGAGGCGCTGCAAGGCCGATTCGATGGCCAGCACCAGATCCTGATCGGCGCGATCCTCTCGCACCTGGACTTCCTCGACCGCCAGATCACCGATCTCACGACCGCGATCGAGGACCAGATGGGCCCTTTCGAACAGGCCGGCGTGGTGCTGGCGTGCACGATCCCCGGGGTCGCTGAGCGGGCCGGACAGGTGTTCGTCGCCGAGATCGGGACCGACATGTCCCGCTTCCCATCGGCCGCGCACCTCGCCTCGTGGGCGGGCCAGTGCCCCGGCAACGACCAATCCGCCGGCAAACGCCGATCAGGCCGGACGCGCAAGGGCTGCAAGTGGCTCGGGATCGCGCTCCAAGAAGCCGCGCTGGCCGCGATCCGCAGCAAGGACACCTACCTCGCCGCGCAATACCAGCGCCTCAAGCCCCGTCTCGGACACGCCCGCGCGATCGGTGCGGTCAAGCACTCGATGTTGATCGCCTATTGGCACATGTTCACGACCGGCGAGGCGTACCGCGATCTCGGCGGCGACTACTACCAGCGCCGTGACCCCGAGCGCGCGACCAAGCGTCTCGTGGCCAAGCTCCAGGACCTCGGACACGACGTCACGCTCCAGCCCAGAACCGCATAGCCAAAGGCATTTCCCATCAGGCGGCCTGGCCGGTGAGGATCCGCAGGAAGCGCTCGATCCGCTGGCGGTCCTCGTCCGGCAGCGGCCCGTCGACGTCGACCAGCAGCGTCATCGGCGGCCGCTCCCGCGCCCACGCGCGGGCGGCGTCGCTGAAGGCCGGCGCGATCCAGACGAGCGGCAGGTCGCCGGCGTGCCGGATCACCGTCCGCTCCTGCTCCTCGGCGGTCGGCTCGCGACGCACGACCCGGATCGCCGTGACGTCGAGGGCCCGCGCGACCGCGTCGACGGCCTCCAGGCCGCCGTCGTCGACCTGGACCGCGACCTCGCCGTCGCCGAGCATGTCGCGCGCCCAGCCGTCCGGGGCGCTGTTGAGCGCCGCGGGGACGCAGACCAGGCGGAAGATCGGGGCGGACACGCCGGGAACCGTAGCGCCGCCCGGCGGTCCTGGGGAGGACGCGGCGGCCGCGTCGTGCCCGGCCCCGCGGTGCGCTCCGGCCCGGCCCACCCCCTCGACCGCCGGCCGCGCCGCCGAGCGATCAGCCCCGGGCCGGACGCGTCAGCGGCCGGAGCTCGCCGCCCGTCAACGCGAGGAGGTCGGCGGGGGCGAGCTCGATCTCCAGGCCCCGTCGGCCGGCGCTGACGAGGACCCGCTCGTGCTCGCTCGCCGACGCGTCGATGAGCGTCGGCAGCGCCCGCCGCTGGCCGAGCGGGCTGATCCCGCCGGTCACGTAGCCGGTGATCCGCTCGGCGCGCGTCGGGTCGAGCAGCGCCGTGCGCTTGCCCAGCGCGCGCAGGTCGAGCGTCGCCGCCACCGGCAGGACGCAGACCACCGGCGCGCCGTCGCGATCGACCACGAGCGTCTTGAGGACGCGCGCGGGGTCGACGTCGAGCGCCTCGGCCGCCTCCAAGCCGTAGGAGGCCGCGCGCGGGTCGTGCTCGTACTCGTGCAGGCGGAAGGCGATCCCCGCCCGCGCGGCGGCGCGCGTCGCCGGGGTCTCGTGGCCGGCCATCCCGCCGAACGCTAGCCGCTCGATCCCGCGCGGATCGAGCCCGCGGACGCCCACCGGGCCGCGCCCGTCGGCCCATCCGTCCGCGGCGGGCGCGTCGACGCTCGTTCGAGTCCACCATGAGAACGACGTGGCAACCGGCTCCGACGCCGGGGGACGGCTCTACACTGCGTCGCTGAGCCGTTGATCCCGGTCGCGGACCGGGGCGGCGCGGACACGGCGCGGAGCTTCCTCCCGTCCCGGACGTCGCGCGTCGGTCCTTCGCCGGGACCGAGCGGCGGGACGGGCAGCGCGGGGGCGAACGGGCCGGATCGGCGCGCCGTCGGGGGACCGGGGTCGGCCACCAACCAGGAACGACGGAGAAGGTGATGGAGAAGACGACGATGATGCGCCGCGTCGTGGTGCCGGCGCTGACCGCGACGGCGATCGCCGGCGCGGCCGCTGCACCCGCCGGGGCGATGACCAAGGGCCTCGAGGACGACGCCATGGTCCTCTCGGACGACCCGGCGCTGCGCCAGGCGTTCTGGACCGCCGCCAAGGAGGCGAAGGTCAAGGTCGTCCGCGTCGTCCCGAAGTGGGACACCAAGGCGACCACGATCGAGCCGATCCAGCTGCTGCGCGTGCGGCGCGCCATCGACGAGGGCCGCGCCGTCGGCGCGAAGCTGCTCGTCGGCATCTACCAGGGCGCCTACCGCGGCAAGAGCCGGACCGCGCGGGTCTCCTCGTCGTTCCAGACGAACTACATCCGCTACTTCCAGTCCCTCGCGCAGGGCATCGCGGACAAGCCCGTCTACGGCTACCTGAGCTGGAACGAGCCGAACTACGGCACGACGTGGCCGCAGGCGCGCGCCAAGGACTGGGTCAAGCTCTCCAACCGCACCTACTCGGCGATCAAGCGCGTCGACAAGGGCGCCAAGGTGTTCGTCGGCGAGACCGCGCCGAACGTCCGCAACACCGGCGGCAAGTCGACCGACCCGGGCAAGTTCTTCCGCACCGCCCTGGGCCTGAACAGCAAGTTCAAGCGCAGCAGCAAGGCCACGAAGCTCAAGGGCGACGGCTTCACGCTGCACACCTACGACTTCGTCAACGCCCCGAACAAGGCGCCGAAGAACAAGGACGCGTGGGTCCACGGCAACCTGAAGGACGTCGTGAGCCAGATCAAGAAGCTCGCGAAGTCCGGCCGGCTGGACTCGAAGGCCGCCAAGAACATCCACATCACGGAGTTCGCGTACCGCAGCGAGCCGCCGAACAACAAGTTCAGCGAGTCGAAGGTCTCGACCTACACGCGCTCGGCCTGGAACTCGGCGAAGAAGCTGAAGATCAAGTCGTTCACCTGGTACATGCTCCGCAACCCGGTGTCCGAGCGGGACAACTTCCGCAGCGGCCTCCAGGACTCGACCGGCAAGCCGTTCAAGGTCTGGAGCACCTTCAAGAAGCTGAAGTGATCGCGGGCCCGGCCCCCAGGGGGCCGGGCCGCACCGCCCGGCCCGCGAGGCCGGACGAGCGCTCGCCGGCCGCCCCCAGGGGCGGCCGGTCGCCGTTCGGGGACGCCGTCGAGGCCACCGCCGACCGCGGCTTCCACGCCAACGGGCCAAGCCGGCGGTCCGGCCCAGCGGCGAAGCTGGCAGCGATGGCCTCGACCGTCGACCTCGCGACCACCCCGCCCGCGGCGCCCCGCAACGGCGCTCCACGGTCCGCCCCGGCCCTCGCCCGGGCCGGCCGCGGCGGCGACCGCTCCGGTCCCCGGATCGCGGTCGTGCTGCCCGGCGGCGGCGCTCGCGGCGCCTACGAGGTCGGCGCGATGTCCGTCCTCGGCCCCGCGCTGGAGGCCCGCGGCGAGCGGCCCGCGATCGCCTGCGGCACCTCCGTCGGCGCGATCAACGCGGCCTTCCTCGCCTCCACCGCCCACCTGCCGCCCTCCAAGCAGGCGGTGCTCGGGATCGACACCTGGCGCTCGATGCGCAAGGGCGACGTCATCCGCTCGGTGGTGGGGCCCTCGCTCGTGCGCAGCGGCCTGCAGATGGTCGGCGAGCTGCTCCAGGTGCCGGGGGTGCGGCTGTCGGGGATCATGGACAGCCGGCCGCTGGGCGGCTCGCTGGAGCGGTGGATCGACTGGCAGGACGTGCGCGACAACGTCCGCGCCGGTCGGCTGGAGGCGCTCTGCGTGATCGCCACGGCGCTCAGTGGCGGCGGGCCGGTCGGCTTCGTGCACTCCAGCAGCGGGCGGATGCCGGCCTCCGGGCCGACCGACGGGCTGCGCTACGTCGCCGTCGACGGCGTCCAGCCCGAGCACGTCCGGGCGAGCGCCGCGATCCCGCTGCTCTTCCCGCCGGTCGAGGTGGCCACGCCGCCCGAGGCCGCCGACGTCTACATCGACGGCGGGGTGCGGATCAACGCGCCGCTGGCGCCGGCGCTGGCGCTCGGGGCCGACCGCGTGATCGTGATCGGCCTGGAGCCGTTCGTGGCGCGGACGCCGACGCCGCGGCCGATCGCCGGCGCCCGGCTGGCGGACGTCGCCGCCAACGTCCTCGACGGCCTGCTCGTGGACCAGGTCGCCGACGACGTCCACCGGATGGCGGCGATCAACTCGTTCCTCGCCCAGGACGGCGGGGTCGGGCCGCTGCACGCCGGTTCGCGCGCCGAGCGGGCCGCCCGCGGCAAGCCGGCCTTCCGCAAGATCTCCTACGCGCTCGTCTCGCCCGAGGAGCGCGGCCGGATCGGGCGGATCGCCGAGGAGGTCTTCCAGGAGCGCTACGGCGGGATCCGCGGCTGGCGCCACCCCGACCTGCCGATCCTGTCGCGGCTGCTGGGCGGCGGGCGGACCGGGGCGCGCGGCGAGCTGCTGAGCTTCCTGCTCTTCGACGAGCTGTTCGTCGAGCGGCTGATCCAGGAGGGCGCCGCCGACGCGCAGCGGTGGCTGGACCGCCACCCGGACCTGTGGTGCTCCGACGCCGCCCACGACCTGACGCTCGACACCAGCGCCGCCGAGGGCGTGCGCGAGCAGGCAGTGATCGACGAGTGGCGCGCGATGCGGCGCCGCTGAGCGGCGCGGCGGCCCCGGCCTGGGTCAGGCGGCGGGGGCGGCCGGGGACCGCGCGTCGCGGCGGCGGACGACCAGGGCCGCCAGGGCGACCGCCAGCAGCAGGATCGACGCGACGAGGTCGAGCCAGAGGCCCCAGCCCGGATCGGCCAGGACGGCGCCGATCGAGTCGTCGCCGGACACCGAGCCGAGGTCGATCACGCAGATCAGCGTGCCGAGCGCGCCGACGACGGCGAGCGCGATCCCGGGCCAGCGGCCCTGGGCGGCCGGCACGAACGACAACACGATCGCGACGACCGCCAGCACGATCAGGATCACCCCGTCCTTCTCGGTGCCGTTGGCCAGGGTCTCGCCGCCGACGGTGACCCAGGGCGCCAGGCCACCGACGATCATCAGGGCGGCGGCGGCGATCGGTCCCCGCCGGAGGAGCTGCGCGCGATCCATCGGGCCAGCGTAGGGGCTGGTGGACGCCGCGGCGAGGGGATCGGGGCAAGATCCGTGAGTTCCCCGATCCGGCCGCGGCGCGTGCGAGGCTGGGAGCCGGATCCGCCCGATGCCCGCGTCGCCGACCGATCACGCCGCCCACGCGCGCGCCCACTACGAGCTGCCCTCCTACCAGGCGTTCCTGCGCCGGCTGGGGGAGGCGATGGAGCAGCACCTGCGCGAGCTGATCGGCGCGGCCGGCATCCCGCCCGCGCAGTCGGAGCTGCACTGGCGGATCAAGGCGCCGGCGTCGTTCGCCCAGAAGGCCGCCTCGCCCGACCCCGACGATCCGGGCCGTCCGCGCTACCGGGCGCCGGTCGACGAGATCACCGACCAGCTCGCCATGCGCGTGGTGACCTTCCTGCCCGCCCAGGTCGAGGCGGTGGCGCAGGCGATCGGCGAGGACGACGCGCTGCGCGTCCGGGAGGTCCGCCACAAGGGCTCGGAGGCCGCCGCCGAGCGGCAGTTCGGCTACCAGAGCCTGCACCTGCTGGTGGATCCGGGATCGCCGCTGCGGGTGCCGACGCCGCCGAAGGGCTACGGCGTGCCCACCGTCGAGATCCAGCTCCGGACCCAGCTGCAGCACGTCTGGGCCGAGCTCGAGCACGCGTCGCGCTACAAGGGCGCGGCCGGCTCGCGGGTGTCGCGCAAGTTCGACCGGGCGGCGGCGCTGATCGAGATGGTCGACGAGCTGCTGCAGGAGATCGACGACGCGGCGGCCGGGACGACCGCGCCGGAGGCCCGGCGGGAGGGCGCGGCGACCCCGGCGGGCGAGCCGCCGCGCGGCGAGGACGAGGCCGCCGGGCAACCGGCCGGCAGCCGGCTCACCGCGCGGGCGCTGCGGTCGCTGCTGGCCGAGCTCTTCCCCGACGCGCCGCCCAGCCGCGGCGCGGGCAGCGAGGAGTGGATCCGCGGCCATGCGCTGGCGCTCGGGCTGGACACCGTCGAGGCGCTGCGGGCGACGGTGCGCTCGGTCGACCTCGCGGCGATCGACCGCGTCTTCCGCGAGGGCGTCACCTGGGAGCGCAACCAGGTGCGCGCGCTGGACGACGCCCTGCTGGCGGCGTTCGGCCGCCGCTACGTCGAGGTCGCCGAGCGGCTGGTGCCGGAGGACGACGAGGCGCAGCGGGCCAAGCGGCCGCGCGTGCTCGCCTGGCGGCTGCGGACGCTGCGCGACGGCGGGGCCCTGGGCGACGGCTGACGCCTTCCGGAGCAGGAGGTCCGGCGACGGTCGGACGCAACGCGCGAGGGCGACCAGGATCAGGTGCGATCGCCCGTCGGTCGACGGATCGCGCAGGTGGCGAGGACCTGGCCGGTCGGCCGTCCGTCCAATTCGCTGGCCACGGCGGGGCGCGGCTCAAGTCGACGGCGTCCGCGGTCGATCCAGCCCATGTGCCGACCCGTGATTCGCACGCCCCCCAGTCCCCCGAGGGTCGCCCGACGCCGTTGACGGTCCGCCGTCCGTGCCCGATCGTCGCCGAGCTGGAGGCGCTGGAGCGCACGCTCGCCCGGCCGGTGCCCGGCGCGCTGCTGATCGAGCTGTTCCTCGCCCGCCGGCGCGGCGACGAGCGCCTGGCGTAGCCAGGGACCGGACGTCCGCGGCGCGGACGGAGCCGCGCCGCGGTCGGCGCGGCGCAGGCCGCGCGACGCGATCACTCGTACTCGGCGAGGTACCGCTCGTAGGTGCGCATGTGGCCCTCCTCGTCCTGGAGGATCGCGATGACCATGTCCTGCGTGGCCCAGTCGACGCCGTCGGTGACCTCGATGATCCGGTTGTAGTGGGCGATCGCGCCGGCCTCGGCCTCGATCACGCCCTTGATCACCGAGGCGACGTCGGTGCCGTCCTCGAGCGGCTGCAGGTACGGCTGGTCGGAGGGGAAGTCGGCCGAGCCGGGGGGCGTTCCGTAGAGCTCCTTGATCCGGTTGGCGAACTTGCGGGCGTGGCCCAGCTCCTCCTCGACGTCGGCGTCGAGGTCGGCGGCGATCTCCTTGGCGCGGATGCCGTCGAGGTTCGCGGCGTTCGCCAGGTAGTTGGTGACCGTCTCGACCTCCATCCAGTAGGCCGTCGTCAGCAGCTCGAGGATCTCCTCGCGCTTCTCGGCGTTGGCCTCGGAGAGGATGCCGGCCTTCGCGTGGTGGGTGGTGGTCATCGAGGGCTCCTTCGGGGAGGGTGCGGTGAGCGCCATTCTAACAAGTCTTTTCAAATAGAGAGGAATTAGGATTACCCAAGCGGTCGGTCGCCGGGCGCCTACCCGCGGCCGCCGACGCCGCAAACCGCGCTCCGCGCAGGAGATCCGGGCGCGCACGACGACGCCGCGCCCGGCCGGCCGGCGGTGGGTGCACGCCGCCGGGCGCGCGGGACGGGCGGCGTCCGGGCCCGGACGCGAGAGGGGCGGCGCCGCGCCTATCGGCCGTCGTCGCCATCGGCGACGATCGCCTGGACGGCGCGCCAGCTGGCGAAGCGCCCCTCGGGCGTCTCGAGCCAGGCGTGGAGGTCGCGCTCGAAGCGCTGCCAGCGGCGGGCACGGAACCCGGCGACGGGGAAGGTCGCCGGCGGGGGCTCCACGCGGTGCTGGTGGTCCTGCACGTCCCCGATCGTAGCGAAAGGGCACCCGAACTCCAACCCCGTCGGGCGGAGAACCTTCGGCCACCCGACGATCGTCGCCGCCGCGCCCGCCACACCGGCCCGCGGGCGGCGACGCGGCCGGCGGGGATCAGGCCTCGGCACGGCCGCGGAGAGCCCGCACGACCGCCAGGCTGACCGGCTCCTCGCCGAGCCCGCGGCCGTCGACGACCGCGTCGATCAGCTCGCGCTTGCGCGAGAGCACCGCCTGCATCTCGCCGTCGATGCCGTCGGCGGCGAGCAGGTACCACGCCGTGACGGCGTCCTCCTGGCCGATCCGGTGGCAGCGGTCCTCGGCCTGGTCGTGCAGGGCCGGCGTCCAGTCCAGCTCGAGGAACGCGACGTTCGACGCCCGGGTCAGCGTGATGCCCTGCGACGCGGCGCGCATCGAGCAGACGATCATCCCGGCGCCGTCGCCGGGTCGCCCGCGCGGGGCGCGGCGCGCGGCGGCCAGGTCGACGACCGGCTCCTCGGGGCGCTCGTCGGCCGGCTCGCCGGCCTGGAAGCGCCGGATCGCCTCCTCCCGGGCCGTCGCGGAGTCGTCGCCGAGCAGGTGCAGCGCGGCCGGGAAGCGGCGCAGGATCGCCTGCTGGACCTCGCGGTGCTGGGCGAAGACGACCAGCGGCTCGCCGTGGGCCAGGAAGTCGGCCAGCCAGATCAGGGCGGCCGGCAGCTTCCCCAGCGCCGAGAGCCGCCGCAGCTGGTTCAGGCGCACGAGCTGCTCGGCGCGGAGCGTCGCGGCGACCTTGGCGTCGAGCTCGGAGAGGTCCAGCGGCTGGGTCCGCAGCCAGGCCACGACGTCGCGCTCGGCCAGGCGGTACTCCTCGAGGTTGGCCAGCTCCAGCGGCACCTCGACCCGGCGCTTCGCCGGCAGCTGGGGGAGCACGTCGGCCTTCAGCCGTCGGACGTAGCCGTGGGAGCGCAGGTGCCAGTGGAGCCGGTCGTGCGCCCAGTCGCCGTTCTGGCCGCGGAAGCGCCGGGCCAGCTCGGCGCCCGAGCCGAAGTCGCGCAGCCGGTCGATGATCCGCAGCTGGCTGGTCAGCTCCTGCGGCCGGTTGAGGATCGGGGTGCCGGTCAGCGCCAGGCGCAGGCCGTGCTCGGGGACGGCGCTCGCCAGCCGCATCGCCGCCTTCGTGCGCTTGGCGGTCGGCGCCTTGCAGTAGTGGGACTCGTCGAAGACGACCGCGCGCGGCCGGCGGGCGGCGAGCCGCTCGTGGTGGGCCTCCAGCAGCTCGTAGTTGACGATCAGCAGCTCGGCCGCGGCCGGGCCGTCCGGCGCCTGCCACTGCTCCTCGCCGCGGCCGCGCAGGACCGCGACCGAGCGGTGCGGCAGCCAGCGGGCCGCCTCGCGCCGCCAGGTGAGCTTCATCCCCGCGGGGCAGGCGACCACCGCCGGCAGCGCGCCGTCGACCTCGATCGCCGCCAGCGCCTGGACGGTCTTGCCGAGCCCCTGCTCGTCGGCGAGGAACGTCCGCCGCTGGCGCAGGGCGTAGCGGACGCCGGCGTGCTGGAAGGGCTGCAGCTCGCCGCCGAGGCGCAGCGGCGCGCCGTCGAGCGTCCGCCGCAGCGGGCTG
>Ga0164243_10016335_pt1 | contig 10190 bp, 2 predicted proteins | sample OricompcompostOP_FD_108781 | JGI IMG/M metagenome (GOLD analysis project Ga0164243, IMG submission 108781) | Organic Plus compost microbial communities from Emeryville, California, USA - Original compost - Organic plus compost (OP) | ecosystem: Engineered > Solid waste > Mixed feedstock >... | reverse complement strand
GCTCCGGCTTGGGGGAGGTAATCGTGCGCGAGCCGCCGTCGCGCTTGGGGATGCTCCAGGTGATGTAGTGGCTGCCGGTGTCCACCTCGCGGTGGAAGGCGAACCAGCGCAGCTTGGAGACGCTCAGCCCCAGGGCCTTGGCGAGCGCCTCGGCGGAGCCCAGCTCCGGCAGGCCGTTGGCGCGGGCGCGCTCCTCGCGGTGGGCCACGTCGAAGGCATCGGGGGTCTCGGCTTCGGACCAGTGGATGCCCGGGCCCAGGTGGCCCACGTGCGACGCCTTCCAGGCCTCGTGGGCCTGGCGCTCCAGGGCGCGGCGCTCGGCGGCCTCGGCCTTCTTCTTCTCCTTCCAGGCCGTCTTCTCCTTCTCCGACGCGCGCGAGAAGTCGAGCTCGCCGACGGCGCCGCCGCGCGAGACGAGCTGGCCCTGCACCCACGAGCCGGCGCCGCCGGACTCGACGATGGCCTTCCACCGCGTGAGCAGGGCGTCGTGGGCGGCGCGGCGGAGCTCTCGCTGGTGGAGGGTGCTGGCGCTGGCGGGCTGTGGCGCGGGCGGAGAGAGGACCTCCGGCGCGGTTGCGGGGACGAACGACTCCAGCCTGGCGGTCATGTCAGCACCTCGAGGAGGGGGCGCGGCGGTGTCGGACGAAGAGGGCTGGTTTTCGCGAGCAGTCGAGGGAGGCCGGGAAGGCACCACCATCTCACCTGGGGCACGGTAGCCTCACCGGCTCTCCCCTCCCGCGCACTCCGGTCGGGGTGGGCAAACGGCGGTCGCGTCGTTGGCTCCGCTGCCCACCCCGACCGGAGTGCGCGGGAGGGAGAGAGCCAAGAACAGGCTACCTTGCGGAGAGTGTCCTGCATTCCAACCGGAGCGGCGCAACGCCGCTCCCGCGCTCGAGGCGCTCAGGCTGATGCACTCCGGACCTCTCTCGGCTGCTCGCGCGTGGAGCGCGCTTCGTCGTGTCTTCCGTCGCACCTGCCCTTCTGGCCGCTCCGTGGAGCGACCGAGCCGTGGTTGTGGGTTTACACCAAGGAAGCGGCCGCGTCGATGTAGCCTTCGGCGGAAAGCTTCTCCAGGCGGGTGAAGTACGCGGCGCGAGCCTCCGCGTCCGAGTCGAACCAGAGCCGCTGGTGACGCGCGGCGCCGGTGCGCGGGCCCCACTCGACGGAGACGAGCTGCCCGTCGAGCGAGACGCGATACACGAGCTCCTGGCCGCTCTGCGCGTCGCGGCGCACGTAGGAGCGCGTCTCCGCGCGGATGAGCTTGCGGCCCTCGGGCGTCTGGCGCAGGGCCTCCTCCTCGGCGCGGCGGCGGGACCACGCCAGGCGCAGGGCGAGCTGGTGCTCGCACGGGCCCTCGCGCATGCCGGAGCGGCGGAAGTGGGGGCAGCCGCAGGAGGCGTCCCGCACGCGGCCCTCCGAGTCCAGCGTGAAGCTGGGGAAGAAGCTGCGCACGGCCTCCCGGTCCACGACCTCGCCGTGGATGCGGGTGCCCTCGCCGGCGAGGTCGTGCACCTTGGTCAGCTTCACCTCGCCGGCGCCCGGAGCGCCGTCACCCAGCAGGCGGTGGGCGCGGGCCTCGCGCTCGCTGCCGAAGCGGATGACGGACTCGTCCACGGGCGTGGCCATCAGCTCGCGGGGGCGGTACTGGCCCTTCACCAGGTCGAAGAGGACGCGGCCGCGCAGGCACTCCAGCTGGAGCGCGGCGCGCACGGCCTCCCTCGTCGCGCCGCCGGCGCCGGCCACGAGCGCGTCGAAGGGCAGGGGGCCGTCCGCGCGCAGCCGCTCGCGCAGCTTCTGGGCCAGCCCGTCCGGGACGGCGCGGGGCATGAGCACGTCGAAGGCCGCGGCGGAGGACCAGCCGCTCTCAGTCCAGCCGGTGAGGCCCAGCGTGAGGGTGGCCTCCCCCATGTCGATGACCCAGAACACCGGCAGGCCGGGGCCCATGAGCTGGACGCGCACGGACCTCGCGTGGGGGAGCAGCCGCGCGAGCGCCATCAGCCGCTGGCGGCCGAAGGTGCGCACCACCGCGGGCGAGGTGCCCGTGTACGCGCCGCCGTGGCACTCCAGCACCAGCTCCCAGGGCTCGAGCACCAGCCGGGGGGCGGCGCCGGGAATCAGCTCGAAGCGCAGCGCGCGCGGGGCCTTCTTCGACTTGCGGGTGCGCAGGGCGAAGAGGAGGTTGTAGAGGTCGATGGGGGCCAGCTCGCAGGTGCTCGCCGGCAGCGTCGCGGCGGACTGCACCTGGAGGAAGCCGCGCAGCCACGCGTGCGGCACCTCCACGTTGCGCGCCTCGCGCGCGGGCTGGGACGGCTTGGCGGGCAGGGCGACGTGGGCCTCCAGCGACACCGGCAGGTACGGGCGCAGCCGGTCCACCCGGGCGGGCAGGTCCGCGGGCACGTCCAGGAAGGTGGAGCCGTGCGCGGCCTCGCGGCCCTCGAGGAGGGCGTTGTCGAACGACAGGCGCGCGTAGGCGCTCTCGTCCCGGGAGAACACCTCCAGCGAGACGCTGTCCGGGTCCACGGTGAGCACCGGGTCCAGCACGCTGTCCTGCTTCTCCTCGCCGTCGAGCGCGTTGTCGAGGAAGGCCTTCTGCGCCTCCCAGATGGCGGCGGTGGCGCGCTTGCCCTGCTTCATGAGGTAGGCCAGGTACGCGGTGCGGTCCTTGCCCCGGTAGCGCAGGTCCGAGGACAGCACGCCGAAGGCCGCGGCGAGCGCGTCGCGGAACAGCGCGGGGGCCTTCACCTTGCCGCGGACGCCCACGGTGCCGCGCGAGCCCTCCAGGGAGAGGAGCACGCGCGAGGCGTCCGGGGTGGACTCCACGTCGCTGGTGGTGGCGTAGCGCAGCTCGACGGGGTGACGGGTGGCGGTCGTCACGACGGGTTCCCTTCCTTCCGGTTCCGGGCGGCGCGCTCGAGGGCGCGCTTCGCGCGTTTGTGGGCGCGCCAGGCGGCCTTGCGCAGCTCCACGGAGTGAGACTTGTCGAAGGCGGCCGCGTGCAGCAGCTTCGCCGCCTCGTCCGTGCCCAGCCGGCCCATGGCGGCCCACAGCTCCTGGCGCGCCTCCGGCTTCACGCTGTCCGCCGCGTCCTTCAGCGGGGCGAGCCGGGCGGTGGCCAGCAGGCGCGGCGTGGCGAGGCGACGGCCCTCGGAGGTGGTGAGCGCGGAGGCGGGCACCTTCGCCGCCGTGGGCCCCAGGGCCACCGGGTCGAAGGGCTTCTGCTCCAGGGCCCAGGTGGCCGCCTGCTCGGGGGCGAGCCGCGACAGCGTGTCCGCCACCGCCGCGCGCACCCAGGCGTCCACGTCACCCAGCGCGCCGCGCAGGGCCCGCGCCGCGGCGGCGCGCTCCAGCTCCCGCGTCAGCACGGCGACGGGGGCCTGGCCGACGAACGTCACCGTGCCGCCCGCCGTCCCCAGCCTGCCCAGGGCGCGCGCCGCCTCGTGGCGCACCGGCGCCGGGGCCACGGCCCCGCCGCCCTCGAGGATGGCGCGCGCCGAGTCCGCCAGGCCCTCCGCGCCCAGGCGCGAGCCGGCCCACAAGAGCCGCTCCCACGCGGCGGCGAGCGGGGCGCGCCTGTGCGCGGCCGTCGACGCCCACTCGCTGGCGGTGCGGCGCTCGGCCACCACCAGCGCGCGGGACACGGCGGCCACGTCCACCTTGCCCGGCTCGCGCGGCTCACCCGTCCACGTGCCCACCAGCAGCGCCGCCTCCTCGCGGGCCTCCGGCTTGTCGTGGCCCAGCAGCGCGACGACCTCCGGCACGGGCAGGGCGCCGCGGCGCGCGAGGCCCCGGCGCAGGCGCAGCCGCAATTCCACGTTGGCGAGCGTGGCCAGCCGGGGCACCAGCAGCGCCGGGTCGCCCTCGTTGGCGAGGTAGGTCGCGGCCGGCTCGGAGATGTCCGCGTAGGTGCTGGCCACGGCCAGGAACTCCACCCGCGTGCGCTCCTGGGGGAACAGCGCGTCCAGGGCCTTGCGGGCCTCCTGCCTCAGCTCGTCGTCATCGTCGTCGAGCGTGGCGGCCAGCGCGGCCTCGGCCTCCGGGTCCTTCAGCTTGCCCAGCTCCCGGGCGACGGTCCGCCGGACGTCGGAGTCGGTGCCCGGGTCGGTGAGCAGGGCCTCCAGCTTCACGCGCGCGCGCTCGCCGCCCATGGCGCGCAGGCCCTTCACGCCCGCTTCCTGCAATTCGGAGGTGGCGCCCTCCACGGCGGCGGCCTCCACCTTCTCCTCCACCCGGCGGCGGTCCTCGCCCTCGGGCAGCTTCGGGGCCAGCCGGCCCAGGCCCTCGATGGCGGCCCACACCATGGACGGCTCGGTGGGGGCCTCCGGCGTGCCGCCCGCGGCCACCGTCTCCAGCTCCGCCAGGGCGCGCGCGTCGCCCAGCGTGCCCAGCGCGCGCAGCGCCCGCTCGCGCTGGCCGTCCTCGCCCGCGCGGGCGTACAGCAGCAGGGGCCGCAGCGCGCTGACGCCGCCCTTGACGGCCACGCCCTCGGCGGCCGGCAGCATCAATTCGCGGGCGCCGCCGCGCAGCACCTCCTCCAGCGGGGCCACCGGGGCGCCGTGCTCGACGACGCGCCGGGAGTACAGCTCCACCGCCTCCGCGCGCACCGCCGCGTCGCGGTCCGAGAACAGGCCCACCAGCAGCTCGGACTGGCCCGCCTCGGCGCCGTGCTCCAGCTCCTTCAGGGCGGCCAGCCGCACCGCCACGTCCTGGACCTTCACCGCCGCGCGCAGGAAGCGCACGGCCAGGGCCGCGTCGCGCTTCTTCACGTCCTCGCCGGCGATGGCCATCGCGGCGGCGACGCAGGCCACGCGCACCGCGCCGGTGTCGTCCTCGTGGCAGCGGCGCGACAGCACGTCGAGCGCCTCCGCGCGGCGCGTGCGGCCCAGGGCGCCCACCAGCTTCTGGCGCTCGTGGGGGTCCGTGGCGGCCCCCAGGCGCGCGCCCAGGGCGGCCACGGCGGCGGGGGTGGCCAGGCGCGCCAGCCCCTCCATGGCGCGCTTCTGGATGGCGGACGTCTCCGAGCGCAGGAAGCTGGCCAGCACCTCCACCGCGCGGTCGTCCCCGCGCCACGACAGCAGCTCCGCGGCGCGCAGGCGCAGGTCCTCGTGCTCGCTGGCCATGGCCCGGCCCAGCGCCTCCGTGACGCGCGAGTCGTTGGCGCCCGCCAGCCGCTCGATGACGCCCACGCGCAGGTCGGCGTGCTCGCTGCCCAGCGCGGCCAGCAGCGGCTCCAGGCTGCCGGCCGGGCTGAGCTTCTCCAGGAGCTCGAAGGCGTAGTGGCGCACGTCCGGCAGCGGCGAGTTGAGCGCGGCGGCGACGCGCGGCCGGGCCGCGTCCTTGCGCTCGGCCAGCTCGTCCAGCGCGGCGCGGGCGACGTCCGGCGCCAGCGAGGCGAGCGCCAGCGCCAGCGGCTCGTCGCTGCCGGCGGGGAACAGCTCCTTGAGCCCGGCCAGCGCCGCCTTGCGCACCAGCTGGTGCGGGTCCTCCAGGGCGCGCAGCAGCGCGGCCACGGCGGCGGGCGTGCCGGCGTAGCCCTCCTGGGTGAGCTTCACCACGCGGTCCACGGCGTCGCGGCGCACGCGGTGGCCCTCGTCGTCGCCGGCGGACACCTGCCGCAGCAGGCCCACGTACGCGCCGAACGCCAGCCGGCGCAGGTGCTGCCGCTCCGCCTGGACTGAGGCGTCCAGGGTGGCCTCGGCCGAGCCCGGCTTCACCGCGGAGAAGATGCGGCGCAGCCAGCTCTTCGCGGGGGTGGCCTGCACGGGGGACGCGCCGGGCGCCGTCTCCGGCTTCCACGGGGCCTCCAGCGTGCTCGGGCGGGCGACCTTCCTCGCCTCGCGGAAGTAGTCGAGCGGCTTGTTGCGCAGCAGCAGCACCTGGGCCGCCGCGTAGCGCTGCTCGGGCTGGTCGCTGGAGAGGGCCTCCGCGAGCCCCACCATGCGCTTGGCGCGGTCCTCCTCGGCGGGCCACTCCTTCATGTCGCCGGCCTTCTCCGGCCGGGGCGGCAGCAGGCCCTCGACCAGGTTGGCGCGGTACGCGTCCGGCTCCGTGCGCAGCTCCAGCGCGCGGGCCGCCGCGTAGCGCACCTCCGGCCTGCCGCTGGACAGCGCGCTGGTGAGCAGGTCGGGCGGCTCGCCGCGGCGGTTGGCGCGCAGGTCGCGGGCCAGGACGATGGAGAACACCATCTCCTGCACCTCGCGCGCGGCGTCCTCCAGGCCGTGCAGCAGGCCGCCGTCGCCCGCGGCGCCCAGGGCCGCGAAGGAGAGGATGGCGCCCAGGCGGATGGGCAGGTGCTCGTGGCGCAGATTCCCGGTGAGCACCGGCAGCGCGCGCGCGTCACCCAGGCGGGACAGGCCGTCCGCGCCCCACGAGCGCACCGCCACGTTGGCGTGGCCGAGCGCGTCCAGCAGGTAGCCCTCGTCGCCCCGGCGGCAGGCGGTGGCCAGGCCCCGCGCGCCCTGCTCCTGCAAATCCCCCAGCTCGCTGGGCAGCAGCACCGTGGCGAAGAACGACAGCAGCCGGCGCGAGCCCAGCGTGGCCAGCGCGCGCGCGGCGCGGATGCGCAGGGGGACGAGGAAGCCGGGGGCGTACAGCCGCTCCAGGTCCTTGTCCGTGATGAGCCCGCGCATCGGCTCGATGATGTCCTCGGCGCCGCGCGGGGCGAGCAGCTCCGCGGCGCGCACGCGCACCGGCAGCGCGCCCGCGGCGATGCCGGCGAGCAGCGGCCCGTTCTCCCCGGGCACCAGCTTGTCCAGCGCCTCCAGCGCGGCGACGGCGACGTCCACCTCCTCGTCCTGCACGCGCTTGAGCAGCGGCGAGCGCACGGCGTCCACCGGCGCGTCCACCGCGCCCCTGGCGCCCTTGACCCGCAGCGCCGCGTGCGTGGAGGCCAGGGCCGCCAGGTGCGGCTCCGGCTTCTCCTTGCCCGCCTGCTTCACCCACGCCTCGTAGGCGGCGGTGGCCACGCCCGCGTCGCGGTCCTCCACGGCCTTCTTCAGCCGCTCGTGGGCCCAGCCCTCGTCGCCGCGCTGGGAGAGCACCTCCACCGCGCGCCCGCGCAGGTCCGGGAAGCGGCCGGCCAGGGCGCGGTCCAGCGCCTTCTCCGGGGCCTTCTCGTTCCACGCCCACAGCGTGCGGAACGCCTCGCCGCGCACCTTGGCGGACTCGTCCTCCAGCGCGTCGCCCAACAGCGGCTCCGCGCCCCGCGCCGCCGCGCCCAGCTTCACCAGCCGGTCCAGGCCGCGCACGCGGATGTCCTCGTGGCCGGAGCGCAGGGCCGCCTCGGCGGAGGACAGGGGCGCGTCCACGTCCAGCGCCACCACCGCGTCCAGGGCGGTGGCGCGCACGTCGCCGTCCGCGTCGTCCAGCATCCACACCAGCCGCTCGCGGGCGCGCGCGTCCTGGAGCGCCTGGAGCGAGGCGGCGGCCTGCCGGCGGATGGCGGCCTCCGGCTCGCGGGACAGCTGCAGCAGCGCGCCCAGGGCCCGGGCGTCACCCAGCTGCGCCAGGCCGCGCGCGCCCCGGACGGCCGTGTCTGGCGTGCGGCAGGCCATGGCGGCCAGCAGCGGCTCCAGGTCCGCCTCCGTCAGCGCGGCGCCCACGGCGCCCTGCGCGGGCAGGGCCTCGCGCGCGGCGCGAAGCTCGTCGTCCGTGAGGGCGGAGGTCGTCTGGCCCTGGCGGGTGCGGGTGGCCACCCGGCGGGCCACGTCCCTGGCGGCGCGGGCGAAGTCCTCGTCGCGCGACTCCAGCAGGTGCGCCAGCGCGCGGCGCTCCATCACGCGGATGGTGAAGGCCACGCCGCGCACGTCCGCGTCGGCGTCGTCCAGGGCGCGCGCCACGAGCGGCTGCACCTGCGGGTGGCCCAGCTGGCCCGCCCAGGCCAGGCGCACCAGCACCTCCGCGCGCAGCCGCGCCTGCCCGCGCTCGAAGGCGGTGCGCAGGGGCTCCGTGTCCCCGGCCGGCGACACGGCGACGAGGGCGTCCAGCGCGGCCAGCCCCACGGCGGCCTCGGTCTCCCCCAGCCTGCTGGCGATGAGGCCGGGCACCAGCGGCGACGCGCCGCCCAGCTTCCCCAGCTTGCGCACGCCCGCCACGCGCATGTCCACGAAGCGCGACTCGAGCGCGGCGCGGGGCGCGGCCAGCGGGGACTCCGTCTCCAGCGTCTCCAGCGCCTTGAGGGCCTCGGCGCGCACCTGCGGGTGGTCGTCGTCCAGCCGCTCGCGCAGCTTCGCCCGCGCCCCCACGCGGCCCTTCAGGCCCAGCTCGCGCGCGGCCTGCCGGCGGACCTCCGCCTCCTTGTCCGTGGACAGCACCTGGAGGACGAACTCCAGCGCCTCCGGCTCCTCCAGCACCACCGCCTCGCGCACCACCGTCTCGCGGCGGGCGCGGTTGCCCTTGAGCGCCTCCGTGAACTGGTCGAAGGCGTGCTGCGAGGTGTCCTGGTCGTCCCCGGGCTTGCCGTCCAGCGCCAGGCCGAAGCGGAAGACGCGCCGGTCCTCGCCCGCGGTGACGACGGAGCCCAGGGTCGTGCGCGCCTGCCGGGGGTTGGCGGGCGGCATGAAGGCGAGCGCGTTCACCGGCTTGCCGCCGCAGTCCAGGGTGCGCGGCTTGCGGCGCTCGTCCAGCCGCCACACCTTCACCTTGCCGTCGCCGCCGGCGGACCAGACGCGGTCCGCGGGCTCCTCGTCGCCCTGCGCCGCGGGCGTGGGCGGGAAGAGCAGGGCCAGCACGGCGCCCGCGTGGCCGGAGTCCTTGTCGCCGCGCGTCTCGAACTCCACCGCGCCCACGAGGTACCAGACGCGCAGCTTGCCGTCGTCGCCCGCGGAGACCAGGCGCCCGTCGCGCGGGGTGAAGGCGAGCGCGCGCACCGCGCCCTCGTGGCCCGCCATGTCGCGGCGCGCACCGGACGCCAGCGTGAAGGAGCGCACCACGCCGTCGTCGCCGGCCGTGGCCGCGTAGGTGTTCGTCGGGTCGACGGCCACCGCGCGCAGCGGCTGGGCGCTGGCCTTGAAGTCGTGCACCCTGCTGGCGGACTCCCACTCCCACGCGCGCAGCGCGCCGTCGGCGCCCGCGCTGTAGAGCCGCTGGCCGTCCGGCGCGTTGGCGAGCGCGGTGACGCCCCCCGCGTGCGCGTCCTCCACCCGCGCCCGCACCTGGCCGTCGGAGAGGGCGCCGAAGGTCAGCGTGCCGTTGGCGCACGCGGCGGCGAAGCGCTCACCGGACAGGGCCAGGGCGTGGACGGCGGAGGGCAGCTCGGTGGTCCACAGCACCTTGTTGGTGCCGGGCTCGTACGCGGTGACGCGGCTTGGCGCGGACGCGCGCGCGCCGGCGACCAGCAGCACCCGGGCATTGGCGGCGACGGCTCGGAGCTTCTCGACGTTGCCGATGGCGAGGACGGACATGATGCTCCTTGGGCCACCCGTCTTAGCACCGCGAGCGGCGCGACAGGCGGCGGAATCCATGTGTCGCGACGTGTCTACAGGCCGCCGAGCTGGGCGCCCGGATGCGCGGTGCGCAGCTGGACCAGGGAGGCGAGGCAGCTCTGCCACTCTCCCTTCGCCAGCGAGCCCGTGAACTCACCCAGCACCGGCGCGACGACGCGGGCGAAGGACTCGTCCTCCAGCCCCAGGTCGCGCACCAGCTCGATGACGCGGCGCTTGGCCTCGCTCGCGGACAGGCGCTTGCGCACCTCGCCCTCGCGGGCCTCCTTGGCGCGGCCCGGCGGCAGGCCGAAGAGCATGCGCCGCAGGAAGTCGCGCAGCGCCTCCACGTCCGGGAAGCGCTCGCCGCCGCCCACGGCGGGGGCCTGCTTCGCGTTCGGCGGCCTCCAGCCCTCCGGCAGGTGCGTGGGGCGGTGCTTCTCCCAGAGCAGGCGCACGGCGAACAGGCCCACCTCGCGGTCCGCGCTCTGCATCAGCCACGCGAGCCGTTCGGCGCCGCCCAGCCGCGCGTAGTGCCGGCGGATGAGCTCCACCGCCACCTCGCGCGTGCTGCGCCTGGTGCTCTCCGTCAGGGAGAACACCTTCACCGGGTCCAGCTCCTCCACGTGCAGCACGTGCCGGGCGTCCGCGCCGTCCTCGCCCGCGCGCAGGAGCGCGTCGTAGGCCAGGTTGCGGACCTCCTTCGCCTCCGCCTCCGCCAGCTCGTACACGCGCGTGTGCCAGCCCCAGGCGCGCAGCTCCGCCCGGGTGATG
>Ga0164243_10016333_pt1 | contig 10190 bp, 6 predicted proteins | sample OricompcompostOP_FD_108781 | JGI IMG/M metagenome (GOLD analysis project Ga0164243, IMG submission 108781) | Organic Plus compost microbial communities from Emeryville, California, USA - Original compost - Organic plus compost (OP) | ecosystem: Engineered > Solid waste > Mixed feedstock >... | reverse complement strand
CCCCTCGTTGGGGAGGGGTGTCCCACGGGCGAAAATACGCAGGGCCGCGCCGAAGTCAACAAGTGTTCCGCCCAGACCTTCGTCTGGTTCGCGAATGTTGCATTCCGGTCCCAAAAGCGAAACGCCCGGCGCGGCGGCCGGGCGTCAGGCAATCGGCAAGAACTCGTCTCAGAACCCGTAGCGCAGGCCGACCCTCACGTCGTGCGACATGATGTTGTTGAACCTGAGCGGGTTATAGGTCGCGTTGGAGCCGTCCAGCGCGACGAGATCCTCGGTGCTGGCATCGCCCATATAGAGGAAGCGGTAGCCGACATCGAGCATGAGCCGTTCGCTGAGCTGGAAGCCGACGCCAGCATAAAGAGCTGCCGCGATGTTCCAGGTCTCGGTGTCGCCGCTGAGGCCGAGGGCGCCGGTCATGGCGTTGACGTCCCGGAAATCGGACAGCTTGATCCAGGCCGCGCCGACGCCGGCGCCGATATAGGGCGTGGCCCAGCTGCTGAAGCCCGCGAAGTCATAATAGGCGTTCACGAGGAAGACGGCCTCTTCCTTCTTGCCGGTGTAGTCGTTCGTGCCGTCGATCGTGCCGTCAGAGCCCGTGTCGTAATAATCATGTCCGGTGAAATCGGACCCGCCGCGATATTCGCCCGTCACGTCCATACGGAAATGTTCGTTGAACTGATAGCCGAAGCCCGCGCCGACGAACCAGGACGGATCCCATTCGGATTTGAGTATCTCGAGCGTATCGGCAGGATCGATGATGTCGAAGAACGGGCTGTCGATATCGTCCGATATCTGATGGCTCATGCCGATATCGCCGCGCAGATACCATCCGCCGAATTCCGCCTGCGCCGGCTGTTCGTAATAGACAGGCATATCCGCTGCCTCGGCCGCGCCCGCCGCGAACACGGCCAGGACGGCGCCGGCCATCCATTTGAGCTTCGTCATCAAGCCCCGTCTCCATGAATACGCAGCCGCGGCCCGCGGCCCGGCTTCCGGAATGGAGACGACTATTAACCGAAGGTCTTAAAAGGGGATTAACCTTAACGGTCTCGTGCGATTATTTCCAAAACAAAGATTATCGTCACCGGCGGTTAACGATTATTACCGCAACGTAAACACATCTTTCGAAAACGTTAAGATCAGGCTGCCGAGACCGAAAGCGCGCCGACGACATCGTCGACCACGGTCTCGATCAGAGCGCGGTCGTCGCCTTCGGCCATGACGCGGATCACGGGCTCGGTGCCGGAGGGACGGATGACAAGCCGTCCGCCGGCGCCGAGGCGCGCCGTCGCCGCCTCGATGGCGAGGATCACACGCGCCTCCTCGAGCGGCTTCGCGGAATGCGTACGGACATTTTTCAGAATCTGCGGCAGCGGCTCGAAACGGCGGCAGACCTCGGATGCCGGCCTGCCGAGCTTCTTCAGCACGGCAAGCATCTGCAGGGCCGCGAGAAGCCCGTCGCCGGTCGTCGTGTGATCAGACATGATGATGTGACCGGACTGCTCGCCGCCGAGATTGTAGCCCTGCTCGCGCATGGCCTCGGACACGTAGCGGTCGCCGACCGGCGTGCGGATGAGATCGAGGCCGAGATCCTTCAGATGGCGCTCCAGCCCGAGATTGGACATCACGGTCGCGACGATACCCGGCTTTGCCAGAAGGCCCTCGTCCCTCCAGTTCCCGGCGATCACCGCCATCAGCTGGTCGCCGTCGATCACATGGCCCTTTTCATCGACAAGGATCACGCGGTCCGCATCGCCGTCGAGCGCGATGCCGATATCGGCGCGCATTTCCTTGACCTTGGCCGAGAGCGCCGCGGGGGCGGTCGAGCCGACATCGCGGTTGATGTTGAAGCCGTCCGGCTCGTTGCCGATGGCGATCACGTCGGCGCCGAGTTCCCACAACGCTTCCGGCGCCACGCGGTAGGCGGCGCCGTTGGCGCAGTCGATGACGACGCGGATGCCCTCGAAATCGAGATTGCGGGCCAGCGTGCGCTTGGCGAATTCGATGTAGCGGTCGTGCACGCCCTCGATGCGCCTGGCGCGGCCGAGCTTCTCGGAAGAGGCCAGCTTCCTCGACAGATCGCTGTCGATCAGCGCCTCGATCTCCTCCTCGACCTCATCGGACAGCTTGTAGCCGTCCGGGCCGAACAGTTTGATGCCATTGTCGTCATAGGGATTGTGCGAGGCGGAGATCATCACGCCAAGATCGGCACGCATGGAACGCGTCAGCATGGCGACGGCCGGCGTGGGCATCGGGCCGAGCTGCAGCACATCCATGCCGACCGAGGTAAACCCCGAGACAAGCGCCGTCTCGATCATATAGCCGGACAGGCGCGTGTCCTTGCCGATCACGACCCGGTGGCGATGCTCGCCGCGATTGAAGACAAGTCCCGCCGCCATGCCGGTTCTAAGGGCAAGATCGGGCGTGATCACGGCGTTTGCGCGCCCGCGAATGCCGTCCGTGCCGAAATATTTCCGCGTCATGAAGGTCCCCGTAAGGAGCCGAGTTCTACCTCATTCTGCCCGGGACAGGGTTCAAAATTCGTGTGCGAAGGTTACATCGCAGGCCAATATTCGCTTGGATGGAAAATCTGAAGCCGGACGGAGACAGCCATGCTTGCCGATGCCGAAATCCTGATCCGCCTGCTGACGGCCGCTGCGCTCGGCAGCCTCATCGGGTTCGAGCGCGAGCGCCTTTTGTGGGCCGCCGGCATCCGAACCCATATGCTGGTCTGTGTCGGCGCCTGCCTGTTCATGATCGTATCGGCCTTCGGTTTTTCCGAAAGCCGCGCACTCGATCATGTCTCGCTCGATCCCTCCCGCGTGGCGGCGCAGGTCGTTTCGGGAATCGGCTTCCTCGGCGCGGGGGCCATTCTGGCGCGCGGCGAGATCGTCCGCGGCCTCACTACCGCCGCGAGCATCTGGACCGTCGCAGCCATAGGCCTGGCGGTGGGCGGCGGGCTTTATTTCGCCGCCGTGGCCTCGACCGCGATCATCCTGATCATTCTTGCGGGGGTGAAGCCTCTCGAAGAAGCCTATCGGGCCCGCAACCAGAGCTGCCGCATGATCATCGAAGCCGATCACGGCGCCCTGACCCCCGAGCGCCTGCGGGATGCGCTCAAGATTCGGCGCTCGCGGATAAAACGGTTCCTGGTCAAGACGAGGCGGGGCAAGAAAGTGGACGATGTTTCGGTGGTGCTGGCCCGCATCGCGCCAGCCGACGCCCAGGGTATCGCCGAAGCGGCGGAACGCATCGGCGGGGTGCGGGCGGTGAAAATCCTCGGTCCGGGCGAGAAAGCCCCCGCCTGACACCTCCTTTTCTCACCGCGAAAACTTTTCTCACCGCGAAAAAAGCCCGGCCGGAGCCAGGCTTTGATCGCTGTGTGAGATTCAGGCCTGCGGCTGGGGCTCGAATTCGCCGTCCGGCTTGGGACGCGGCTTGCTCTTGCCCACGGTCGGAACCGCCGAGCCGCGCGGCGCGGGCGGATCGTCCGCGCTCTCACGCACCGGCGGATTGCCGGCGAGGAGGCCGACGATCTCGTCGCCCGTCAGCGTCTCGTATTCCATGAGGCCCTTGGCGAGCGTTTCCAGCTGGTCGGCATGCTCCGTCAGGATGCGCTTGGCCTCGGCATAGCCGCCCTCGACCAGACGACGCACCTCGGCGTCGATCTTGCGGGCCGTCTCCTCCGAGATGGTCTGCTGCTTGCCCATGGAATAACCGAGGAAGACCTCCTCCTGCTCGCTGCCGTACATGACGGTGCCGAGCTCTTCGGAGAAGCCCCATTGCGTGACCATGGCGCGGGCGAGCTTGGTGGCCTGCTGGATGTCGGAAGCGGCGCCCGACGTCACCTTCTCGGCGCCGAAGATCAATTCCTCGGCGACGCGGCCGCCCATCAGGATGGCAAGGCGCGAGGTCATCTGCTCGTAGGACATCGACAGCTTGTCGCGCTCCGGCAGCTGCATCACCATGCCGAGCGCCCTTCCGCGCGGAATGATCGTCGCCTTGTGGACGGGATCGGTTGCCGGCACGTTGAGCGCGACGATGGCATGGCCACCCTCGTGATAGGCGGTCAGCAGCTTTTCCTGCTCCGTCATGACGAGCGTCTTCCTTTCGGCGCCCATCATGATCTTGTCCTTGGCGTCCTCGAATTCCTGGTGCGTGACCATGCGCTTGGAGCGCCGCGCCGCCATCAGGGCCGCCTCGTTGACGAGGTTCATGAGGTCCGCGCCCGAGAAGCCGGGCGTGCCGCGCGCCACCGTCTTGAGATCGACGTCCGGCGCAAGCGGCACCTTGCGCGCATGCACGCGCAGAATCTTCTCGCGGCCGACGACATCCGGATTCGGCACCACGACCTGACGGTCGAAGCGGCCCGGACGCAGCAGCGCCGGGTCGAGCACGTCCGGCCGGTTGGTCGCGGCGATGATGATGATGCCTTCGTTCGCCTCGAAGCCGTCCATCTCGACGAGGAGCTGGTTCAGCGTCTGCTCGCGCTCGTCATTGCCGCCGCCCAGGCCCGCGCCGCGATGACGGCCGACGGCGTCGATCTCGTCGATGAAGATGATGCAGGGCGCGTTCTTCTTGGCCTGCTCGAACATGTCGCGGACACGGCTCGCGCCGACGCCGACGAACATTTCGACGAAGTCCGAACCCGAAATGGTGAAGAAGGGCACATTGGCCTCGCCCGCGACCGCGCGCGCGATCAGCGTCTTGCCCGTGCCGGGCGGGCCGACGAGAAGCACACCGCGCGGAATGCGGCCGCCGAGGCGCTGGAACTTCTGCGGATCGCGCAGGAAGTCGACGATCTCGTGGAGGTCTTCCTTGGCCTCGTCGACGCCCGCGACGTCCTCGAACGTCACCCGGCCATGCGCCTCGGTGAGGAGCTTGGCCTTGGACTTGCCGAAGCCCATGGCCTTGCCCGCGCCGCCCTGCATCTGGCGGCTGAGGAACACCCAGACGCCGATGAGAGCGATGAAGGGCAGCCAGGACAGGAGCAGGCTGACGAACCACGGAACATTGTCCTGCGGCGGGCGTGCGGTGATGCCGACGCCCTTGTTGTAGAGGCGCTCGACCAGCCCCGGATCGCTGGGCGCATAGGTCTGGAAGCTGCGGCCATCCGTATAGGTGCCGGTGATGTTCGGCCCCTCGATCACAATGTCGCGCACGCGCGAATTATCGACCTCGGTGAGGAGCTGGCTGAACGAAATCTCGTTCGTGCCGGAGCGCTGGCTCGGGCTCTGGAACATCGTGAAAAGCGCGAGGAGCAGCATCACGATGATGACCCACAGCGCAAAATTCCGGTAATTGGGATTCATCACAGGCCTTTCAGGCGGTGCACTTTCGTCTTTGGGTAGTTCCCTCTTGGGGCGAATGTAAGGTCCGGCGGGTTTCTTGCCAAGGTTAACCCGGTCCAGCCTCGACGCTGCTCCGGTCCCATTGGATCACAAAGAGGATTGCCGAAGCTTTACCCCGACCGGCGAGGCGGCGCCGGAGCAACGCTGACATTCCCCCCGCGAACGGCAATTTTGGCCCCGGCGAGCGTGCGCCCCAGGGTTTTTCCTCGCGACAGCGCGTCCCGGACCGCCTCGAAAAGCGCCTCTGATCGGGCCAGACGGCCGGGCGCCTGGCTGGCATGCCGCCCGACCGCCCGGATGAGGACCCGGAGGCCGATTTCCTCCGGAAGGGCGAGCAGGACCGCCCCGTCGAGCACGGTGCGCCCTTCCTCCTGATGGCAGGCCTCCGCCCAGGCCGTGGCGGCGAGCCGCTCCACCGCATCGCTCATGCGCGCCATGCGGCGGGCGAACAGGCCAAGCCGTTCGGCCGTAAGCCCTTCGCTTTCAAGCACTTTGCGCGCCGCGCGCAGGCGCGGCCGGGCGAACCGCGGATCGCGGTTCATCTCGTCCTCCGACCAGCCGATCCCGCGCGCCCTCAGGGTCGCGACGAGGCGCATCTTCGGCACGGACAGGAACGGACGCACATGAACGAGCCCATCGCGCAGGCTCGTCGGCCGCATGCCGGCAAGACCGGAAGGACCCGACCCCGCGGCAAGGCGCATCAGCACGGTCTCCGCCTGATCGTCGAGCGTGTGCGCCGTCGCAAGGTGGCTCGCGCCGAATTTCCGCGCCGCTGCGGCAAGAAGGCCGTAGCGCGCCTTGCGCGCCGCCTCCTCGAGCCCGGTTCCCGGCTTCGCCTCGTCCCAGACAAGCACGCGATGGCGCACGCCGAGCTTCCGCGCAAGCGCCGCGACCTTCCTCGCCTCCGCGCCCGAGCCCGGACGCAGGCGGTGATCGACCGTGGCGGCGAGGAGCGGAATGCCGCTCTCCCCGGCCCAAGCGGCGAGGAGAACGAGAAGCGCCGTGGAATCGGCGCCCCCCGACACCGCGACGAGCAGGCCGGACGCATTTTCGAGCGGCGCGAACAGCGCCGCCGCTTCTTCACGGTTCAATTCCCGTTCAGCCGTCATCCCGCCATCTCGACCTGTCACCGGTTATGGCGCGTGTCCATACCGCGGCCGGCAGAACCTTGCACCGGAAGGGAACCCGGACGCCATGCTTCTCATTATAGGTCTGCTCCCCGCAAGTCCTGGCGGACGACCACAAGCGGGATGTCGGTGGAGCCGATCCGGCACACACTTTATTCAGGACGGGGTCAAATTGCGTCGTCGCGACCTTCTGATTGGGGCTGCAGCCCTTCCCATGGCTTCGGCTCTCGATTCACACGCCATCCCCCATGCGCTCGCCCAGGCCGGCAAGCCGGTGCCTTTTTCGGCGGCGCAGGTGCGGCAGATGGCGCGCGAACTGGCCGCTTCCTCCTACAAGGAACCCGACACCGGCCTGCCGGATTCGCTGCGCGATCTGCCTTACGATCTTTACCGCGATATCCGGTTCCTGCCGGAAAAAGCGCTCTGGCGCGGCACGGGCGTTCCGTTCGAGATCCAGCTTTTCCATCGCGGCTTCCTCTACCGCAACCGCGTGCAGATTTCGCTGGTCGAGAACGGACAGGCGACGCCGGTCGTCTATTCGCCCGATTTCTTCTCGTATGGACGCGTCACTCCCCAGCCGGCCAATATCGATCTCGGCTTCGCCGGTTTCCGTCTGCACGGGCCGATGAACCGTCCGGACTATTTCGACGAGATCGTCGTCTTCCTCGGCGCGAGCTATTTCCGCGCCATCGCCAAGGACCAGATCTACGGCCTTTCCGCGCGCGGCCTCGCCATCCGGACCGCCGACAGTTCCGGCGAGGAATTCCCGGCCTGGCGCGCTTTCTGGATCGAGCGTCCCGCGCCGAACGTGAATTCGATCGTCGTCCACGGCCTGCTCGACAGCGAGAGCGCGGCAGCGGCCTACCGCTTCACCATCCGGCCGGGCGACATCACCGTCATCGATGTCGAGATGGCCCTTTACCCGCGCCGGGACATCGACAAAGGCGGCCTTGCGCCGCTGACCTCGATGTTTCTCTTCGACGCCAACGACCGCGTGGGCATCGACGATTTCCGGCCGGGCGTGCACGATTCGGACGGGCTGGCAATGTGGAACGGACGCGGCGAGCGTCTCTGGCGCCCCCTCATCAATCCCGACACGCTGCAGGTCTCCGATTTCTACGACACCAATCCGCGCGGCTTCGGCCTTATGCAGCGCCAGCGCGATTTCCACGACTTCGAGGACCTCGAGGCGCGCTACGAGAAGCGCCCCTCGCTGTGGATCGAACCGATCGGCGACTGGGGCGAAGGCGCGGTGCAGCTCGTCGAAATCCCGACGCGGGAGGAGATTCACGACAACATCGTCGCCTACTGGCGTCCCAAGGCGGTTCTGAAGGCCGGCGGCGAATATCTGTACAACTACCGCATGCACTGGTGCGGCCAGAATCCGTCCATGCCGCCCGAACTCGCCCGTTTCCACAAGACCCGGATCGGCCTCGTGCCGGGCGAAGAGGAACGGCGTCTCTTCGTCATCGACGCGATCGGCGGACGCCTCAAGGACATTCCCCTCGACGATCAGGTCCGTGCCACGGTCTCGACCAATTACGGGAGCATCGAACACATCGTCGTCCAACCCAATCCGGAGACGGGCGGCTGGCGGCTGTCGTTCCGGCTCGTTCCGTCCGGCGAGCCGGTGGTGGAGCTGCGCGCGCAGCTGCTGCGCGGCGAGGATCGCTTGTCGGAGGTGTGGGTCTGCCGATGGATGCCGTAGACGCACGGGCGAAACTCCATGACGGCGCGTTCCGCGCCCTGCCGGACGAAAACCGGCTGGAAATGCCGGTCCAGTCCCTGCACCGCCGCCCGCCCCGCGTCGGGCGCCCGCCCTCGCAGCCCCGCACCACCGTTCTGCGGCGTGCCTACATCCTCGGCGGCACTGCGCTCCTGACCGCGCTCGGCGCGCGCGAAATCTATCTCGTGCTCAATGTCGCGGGCCTGACCCTTCTCGAACATGTCGTTCTTGGCCTCTTCGTCCTCCTCTTCGCCTGGATATCCTTTTCCTTCGTCAGCGCGCTGGCCGGCTTCGTCTCGCTTCTCGTGAACGGCGGCTGGAAGCTCGGCATACGCCCCGATGCGCCGCTGCCGGAACTGCGCGGCAAGACCGCGCTTCTTCTGCCGACCTACAACGAGGAGCCCTCGCGCATCATGGCCGGCCTGCAGGCGATCCACGAGGACCTCGCCCGCGTGAACCGGCTCGACAATTTCGACATCTTCATCCTCAGCGACACCACCAATCCGGACATCTGGATCGCCGAGGAGGCCGCGTTCCTCGCCTTGCGCGAGCGCACCGGCGGGCACGAGCGCATCTTCTACCGCCGCCGCCCGAAGAACACCGAGCGCAAGGCCGGCAATATCTCCGACTGGGTGCGGCGGTTCGGCGGCACCTATGAGGTCATGATCATCCTCGACGCCGACAGCGTCATGACAGCCGACACCCTGGTGCGGCTCGTCGGCGCGATGCAGAACAATCCGGACACCGGCCTCATCCAGACCCTGCCTGTGATCGTCAACGGCACGACCCTGTTCGCCCGGCTCCAGCAGTTCGCCGGCCGGCTCTACGGTCCGCTCATCGCCCACGGCATCGCCTGGTGGCACGGCTCCGAGGGTAATTACTGGGGCCACAACGCCGCGATCCGCACCCATGCCTTCGCCGAACAGGCGGGGCTACCGGAACTGCATGGCCGCAAACCCTTCGGCGGCCACATCCTCAGCCACGATTTCGTCGAGGCGGCCCTGATGCGGCGCGGCGGCTGGGCCATCCACATGGTGCCCGGCCTCGAAGGCTCCTACGAGGAAAGCCCGCCCTCGCTCACCGATGTTGCGATCCGCGACCGCCGCTGGTGCCAGGGCAATCTGCAGCACGCCGCCGTGCTGCCCGCGCGCGGGCTCCACTGGGTCTCGCGCCTGCACATGCTTCAGGGCATCGGCTCCTACATCACCGCGCCGCTCTGGCTCGTCTTCCTGGCGGCCGGCATGGCCATCACCCTGCAGAACCGCTTCACCACGCCGGATTATTTCGGCGAGGGCCTGTCGCTCTTTCCGACCTGGCCAGCGCAGGACCCGGTGCGCGCGGCCTTCGTCTTCGTCGCCACCATGGGCGTGCTTCTGCTGCCCAAATTGCTCAGCTATCTGGCGCTTCTGATGCAGCCGCACGCGCGGCGGGCGAGCGGCGGGGCGGTCCGCGTCTTCCTCTCCGTGCTCGTGGAGACCCTGGTGATGGGCCTCATCGCGCCGGTGATGATGCTCATCCAGTCGCTTGCGGTGTTCGACATCCTGATCGGCCGCGATTCCGGCTGGAACGCGCAGCGCCGGGACGACGGCTCGATCCCGTTCCGCGACGTCCTCCGCCAGTACGTTCCGCACACTTTGTTCGGCCTTCTCGCGGGCGCGCTCGCCTATGCGGTTTCCTTCAGCCTGTTCCTGTGGATGACGCCGATCATTCTGGGCATGGTGCTCGCCATTCCGCTCGCGGCCTGGACGGCCAGTCGCACGGCCGGTCAGGCGTTCCGCAGACTGGGGCTTCTCCTCACGCCCGAGGAGACCGATCCGCCCGAGGTCCTGAAGCGCGTCCGCACGCTCGTGCGGGAATTCGGCGACGGGGAGGACCGGAACGCGATCGACCGCCTCGTCTCCGATCCCGTTCTGATGGCGGCGCACCGCGCCATGCTGCCCCCGCCGCATCCGCGCAAGAGCAATGTCGATCTCGCGATGGGGCTGG
>Ga0164243_10016332_pt1 | contig 10191 bp, 9 predicted proteins | sample OricompcompostOP_FD_108781 | JGI IMG/M metagenome (GOLD analysis project Ga0164243, IMG submission 108781) | Organic Plus compost microbial communities from Emeryville, California, USA - Original compost - Organic plus compost (OP) | ecosystem: Engineered > Solid waste > Mixed feedstock >... | reverse complement strand
TGGTTTCGCCGAGCAACAGCGCCCCCAGGATCGCGACAACGACCGGTGCGGTGCCTTGGGCCAACGGATAGACTTGACTTAGGTCGCCATGCTCATAGGCGCGGATCAGGAAGATCTTGTAACCCGAATGAAGCAGGGCGGAGGCCACGAGCCATGGCCAGCACTGTACGGCGGGAACCGGAAGCGCCGGGATCAGCAGAAGAGCAAGGCCGCTTTGAACGATGGACACGAGCAGGACGGACGAGAAGCGATCGAGCCCCAGCTTCACCACCGCATTCCAGCCCGCGTGCATTCCGGCCGCGGCAAGAACGGCGCAAAAGACCACCGGATCCATTTACTGCTCCCAGAACCACTTGGCGCATTCGCGGTGTCGTTCTAGCGGCGTCAGGCCGATATCCCGCAACTGGACATCATCGAGCTTGCGCAGGTTTGCTCGTGTACGCGATCGGCGGCGCCACAGTCCGAGCAGGGTGGTGAGCCGGGCCGGATCAAGCAGTCTGCCAATGTGAGAATTTGCTACATTGGGTGTAGCCATGCCCCACTGATAAATTCTAGAATCGGCACTGAAAATGGATTTTTCGACACGCCGTAAGTGAGTTTTCCGCACGTGCGCCGACGTCGACTGCCATCCCTGAATGCGTTGCGGGCCTTCGAGTCCGCAGGCCGTCTCGGCCGCATGAAACTTGCCGCAGAGGAACTTGCCGTAACCCACGGCGCGGTGAGCCGGAAGGTGCGGGAATTGGAAGAAACGCTCCGGGTCAAACTCTTCGAAGGGCCCAAGAATCGCCTTTTGTTGACCGAGTCCGGGCGGGCTCTCCTCGAAACCCTGACGATGGCATTCGACGCGATCGAAATGGCGATCGCGTCCCTGGTGAAAGAGAGAGAGGAAGTTCTCGATGTTTCCTGCCTCGGCACCTTGATGATGCGCTGGCTGATTCCGCGGCTATACGCTTTCCACGATGCCTATCCAACCACCGACGTCCGATTGAGCGCGAGCGACCGGCCGGCCGATTTCAGTCGAGAGCGCTACGACGTGGCGATCCGCATCGACGATCATCCGTTGCCGGAAGACGCCGAGATCACGCAGCTTTTCCCGGACATGATCGGGCCCGTCCTTTCTCCTGCTCTTGTCGGCCGTTTCTCCATAAAGAGCCCGAGCGATTTGAAGCGCGTGCCATTGCTGCGCACCAGGACGCGGCCATGGAGCTGGCAGGTCTGGACGGAGCGGGGCGGCGTGCGGCTCGATGCCATCGCGGGCCGGGAGTTCGAGCATTTCTATTTCATGCTCGAGGCTGCCGCGTCGGGCTTGGGCGCCTGCGTGGCGTCCTGGCCGCTTGTCATGGATGACATCAGCGCCGGGCGGCTGATTGCCCCCTTTGGATTCATCCCGAGCGGATACAATTACGTGGCGCTTCGCCAGAGGCATCGCAATCGCAAGGCGGAACGCTTCTGCGAATGGCTTACCACTCAGGCCAAGGAGACGCCCCCGCCACCAAGCGAGCGCGCCGCCAAATCCGGTCAGAACATCAAGGCCATATAGGTTAGAACAGCCGCACGTCGCCAGAGTGCGGCTGGACTTGGGAGGCGACACCCGCGCCAGCATCACAGGCGCGCCGCATTGCGCTTCGGGCAATCCCGGCCAAGGCGCAGTGAAAAAATTTTGTGCAAAACAGGCTCGCGGCGGACGGCAAACGCGCGCGAGCAGCACGTTTCGCCGCCAAAGAATTTCCGATTCGCCGCGATTTACATCAGCTCACCCTTAGCTGGCAGAGCATGTGACGGATACTCACAGAGCGTGTGAAAAAACATCCGTTGTCAAATTTGCGACGATCAGAGTTAATCGAAGCGAAACCATAATAAAACTGCAAAACAGAGGCGACCAAAACGGAGACGACTTCGAAAGATGGCCGGCGCCCGCATTGAAAGTGCAGGGGCCGGAATGGGGGAGCTGCACTTACCAAGCCAATGGAGGCGTGGAATGCTTCGCCCTGACATCATCATGGAAGACACCACCTTGCGTGACGGCGAACAGGCGCCGGGGGTGGCCTTCTCCAAAGAAACGAAGCTGAAGATATTCGATGCGCTGATCGATCTGGGCGTCAAGTGGATCGAGCCAGGTATTCCGGCGATGGGGGGTGAGGAACTCGACACCCTCCGCGCAATGCTCGAGCGCAAGAACGAGGTCATGCTGGTCGCATGGAATCGCGGCGTCCGAGACGACATCGCGTTCTCCCTGGATCTGGGCTTCAAGGCGGTTCACATCGGCCTGCCGACGTCGACACTCCATCTGAGCAAGAGCATCGGCCGCGACCGCAACTGGCTCCTGGATCAGGCAGCGGCGCTGGTCAAGTTCGCGAAGGACCGCGACGCATTCGTTTCCATCAGCGCCGAAGATGTCGGCAGGACCGAGCCGGCGTTCCTGCAGGACTATGCGCAGAAGGTGACCGAGGCGGGCGCCGACAGGCTGCGGCTGTCGGACACGATCGGCATCCTCGGACCCGAGCATTACGCGCAGCGTGTAAAGACCGTCGCGGATGCGTCTTCGATTGACACACAATGCCACTGCCACAATGACTTCGGGCTTGCGGTAGCGAACACGCTCGCCGGCCTGCAGGCCGGTGCCCGGTATTTCCATGTCTGCGTCAATGCGATGGGCGAGCGCGCCGGAATGCCGGACCTTGCCCAAATGTGCATGGCGCTCAAGCATCTTTATGGGCACGACCTCGGCATCAAGACCGAACGCCTGCACGCACTCGCCGCCTTGGTGGCGGAGGCAAGCCATCAGCCGGTCCCGGCCTGGCAACCGATCGTCGGCGAGAATGTCTTCGCGCACGAATCCGGCATTCACGCCAAAGGCATGCTGAAGGACGGATCGACGTTCGAGCCGTTCTCCCCGGAAGAAGTCGGCAACAAGCGGCGCTATGTCATCGGCAAGCACTCCGGACGTGCGCTCCTTCGGCACGTGCTGCAGCAGGAGTACGACATCGAACCGGACGAAGATATCCTCGGCCAGTGCCTTGCCCAGGTGCGCGCCGTCGCGATCAAGCAAAGCGGCCCGCTCACGTCGAGGCAGCTGCGCGACATCTATGGCAAGCTGGCGGGAGGGGCACCGCGGAAGGCGAAAGCCTCGCACGAGATCCAGAGCGTCGCAACATGACCATCGTCGAAGCCATCATCGCCGCGCACGCAGGGCGCGGCGATGTGCGGGCTGGCGAGCTCGTGACGGCAAAAGTCGATCGCGTCTATCTGCAGGACGGGAACTCGCCGACCATACGGCAACTCTTCAAGACGTATGGCTTTGACTCCGTCTTCGATCCGGATCGCGTGGCGATTTTCTTCGACCACTCCGTGATCGCGCCGGACCTCCACATCGCGAACCGGCTGAAGGAGGCGCAGGAGTTTGCCGAGCGCCTCGGGGTCCGGGTGTTTCGTGCCGGCGCCGGGATCAGCCATGTGGTTGCCCTGGAAATCGGATGGTTCGAGCCCGGAACGATCGTTATCGGGTCGGACTCGCATACGTGTACCGGAGGCGCCACGCAGTGCCTCGCGCTCGGCATGGGCGCGTCGGATGCGGCCGCGGCGATGGTGACCGGCGAGACATGGCTTCGCGTTCCGGACACTCTCTGGCTCCAGGTGGTCGGGAAACCGAATCGCTTCACTACGGCCAAGGACGTCGTCCTGCATGTCCTTGCGAAGTTCAAGCAGGAGCGGTTTCTCTACAAATCCGTCGAATGGGCCGGCGATTGGGTCGAGCAACTCAGCCTGGACGGCGCCGCGACCGTCGCGAATCTCGGGGTTGAGCTCGGCGCGAAGGCAACCTTTCTGCCGCCTGGGCCCGGCCGGCCGGAAGGCATGCGCCCGGTGGCGATGCCCGACTCCGACGATCCACGCAGGATCAAGGTTGATATCAGCGATCTTCCGCCGATGGTCGCGCTGCCCAATTCGCCGTCCAAAGGGGTTCCGATCGATCAATGCCGCGGCCAGAGGATCGATTATGTCTTTGTCGGAAGCTGCACGAACAGCCGCCTCGAGGACATCGCCGAAGTCGCCCGCGTCCTCGACTCGGCGAGCGTGCATCCCAAGGTCTACTGCCTGGTATCGCCGGGCTCGCAGAGCGTCTACCTGCAGGCGCTCGAACGGGGCTACATCGAAACCCTGACCAGGGCCGGTGCGATCGTGACCCCGCCAGGGTGCAGCGCATGCCTCGGGACGCAGGGGAGCATTCCCGCGTCGGGCGACAGAGTGCTGTCGACGATGAATCGCAACTTCCTCGGACGGATGGGCAATGCCCAGGCACAGATCTTCCTGGCCTCGCCCATCGTTGCTGCGCATGCCGCCGTCCGGGGTGAGATCCCCAGGCTTTCGGAGTTGGCGTGACATGAGCCACGAACCAATCCCACTGCGCATCCGCCGCATGTCGCAGGTCATCTCGACCGACGACATCATTCCGGGCCGGTACAAGCATATGTTCACGGACACGAGCGAACTAGCCAAGCACGTGTTCGAGAACCTGCTGCCGGGCTTTGCCGCGACGATCCGGACGGGAGACGCCATTCACTGCACCGACACGTTCGGAATCGGGAGTTCGCGTGAGCAGGCCGTGAGTTCCCTGATGGCAGCCGGCGTGAAGGCCGTGTTTGCACCGCGCTTCGGACGCATCTTCTTCCGCAATGCCTGGAATCTCGGCCTGATCGCGATCGAAATACCGGCCATGCCGGGCGGCGACATGGACGTCGTGAAGCTGTACCTCGCGGAGGGGCGGCTTTCCGGTCCATTGGGCGAGGCGTCCTTCGCGCCGCCCCCGCAGGCGATGCTGGACATGCTGCAGCAGGGCGGGCTGCTTGCCATGGTTCAGAAGCGACTCGTCGGGCGTACCCGCGAGACCGCCCATCCATAACCGCATGATTTTTCCGAACAGGAGGCGCCATGACTCTCTTGACTCATATGCTGCCCGAGACTCGTCGCTCCCAGCTGCGGGTTCGGCTGGATCGCGGCGACAATCTGCGACTCATCGAAGCGCATAGCGGCCTTTCGGCGATCGTAGGCTGCACAAGTCAACTGGCGGGCACCGACGCAGGCGACATTCAGTTCGACGGCGTGTGGATTTCCAGCCTCACGTCCTCTGCGTCGCGCGGGCTCCCGGACATGGAGATGTACATTCTCGAGCGTCGTCTGGAACTTATTGAGGAGATCGCCAGCGTCACCTCGAAGGTGGTCATCGTCGACGGCGACACGGGCGGCGAACCGAGCACGCTGGAATATCTCTGCGCACGGCTCGAGGCCATGGGCGTGTGCGCTGTTGTCGTCGAGGACAAGCAGCACCCGAAGCGGAACAGCCTGTCCCTTGACTCGTCGCACGTGCTCGAAGACCCGGCCGTCTTCAGCCGCAAGATCGCCCGGGCCAAAGCGGCCCTGAAGTCGCCGGATTTCCTGGTGTTCGCACGGCTCGAGAGCCTTATTGCCGGGGAGAGCCCATCCGATGCGCTCCAGCGCGCCCACATGTATCTGCTCGCCGGTGCCGACGGGATCATGATCCATTCGAAATCGAGAAATCCCGATACCATCTACGAGTTCCTGACCGGCTATCAGGCCTTGTGCCACGAGCTGCGTGTCAACCGCCCGGTCATGTGCGTGCCGACGACCTACAATATGGTGACGGCGAAGGAACTCTTTGATCGCGGCGTGCGCATCGTGGTCCACGCCAATCATCTTCTCCGCGCATCCCATTTCGCGATGCGGCAGGTTTGCGAAACCATTCTGCGGCACGACCGGACACTGGAGGTCGACAACATCTGCACGCCCGTCTCGGAGATCTTTCAGACCGTCGGCTACAACGACGCTCTCGATCGCGAGCGGCAAAGCACGCGTGTCGGCCCATGAGCACCCCGGCAATCCTCGTACTGGCGGGCGACGGCATCGGTCCGGAGATCACCCGGGCCGCGACGGCCGCGCTGCGCACGCTCGACAGCGTGTACAGGCTCGGACTTGAAATCGACGAGATGACTGTGGGGCTGAGCAGCCTTGAACGGACCGGCACGACGCTTCCGGAAGACGTTCGCCAACGCGCCTTCATGGTCGATGGGATCATTCTCGGACCGTTGTCCACCTACCAGTATCCGCGTCCGGAAGCTGGCGGCCTCAATCCATCGGCAGAGTTCAGGAACCGGCTCCGTTTGTACGCCAATATCCGCCCGAGTCGCCTTCGGCCGCCTGTGAACATGACCAGGTCCATGGACCTGGTCATCGTTCGCGAGAATACGGAAGGGTTCTATGCGGCAAGGTCGATGGTCGCGGGATACGGCGAATTCATGCCGGACCAGGACTCTGCGTTTGCGCTGAGAAGAATCACCCGGGGAGCGTCGCATCGCGTCGCCATCACGGCCTTTGAACTTGCGCAAACACGACGGCGCCGCGTCACGGTGGTGCACAAGGCGAATGTGTTGAAGATCTCGGACGGTCTGTTCCTGCGATCGGTCGAGGAGGTGGCTAAAGCCTATCCCGAGGTCGCGCTCGAGGAGATGCTGGTGGACGCCGCCGCGGCGATGCTGGTTCGCGATCCCGGGCGCTTCGATGTCGTGCTGACCACAAATATGTTCGGCGACATCCTGTCCAACGAGGCCGCCGAGTTGAGCGGCGGATTGGGTCTCGCCCCATCCCTGAACGTCGGCGAGAAGGTTGCCATGGCGCAGGCGTCACATGGCTCGGCGCCGGACATCGCCGGCCGCGACATTGCAAATCCGACGGGCTTGATACTGTCGGTCGCAATGCTGCTGGAATGGCTCGGCGCCGGCCGGAACAGCGAGGCGCTCATCATGGCCGGACATGCGTTGCGTGAAGCGGTGGACGACGTCCTGGCGGATCCGGCATTGCGGACTGCGGATCTCGGTGGGCCGCTCGGCACCAGGGAATTCGGACAGGCGGTGGTCACGCGCATCAAGAGATCCGTCTTCGCACGTGCCGAGTCGGCATGAGCAGCCTCGGCGAGACGACCGGGTGCAGAGGGCCTTACGCGCGAAGATTTGCTTGAGTCGCGGGCCCGATCCGCACCTCGTCGTCTTATCGGTCGCGACTTGAGCGCCAGGTTTGGTTTCCGGCCAGGTCGTCCACTCCGGCGAGCCCGGTGTTGCCTGGGGAAACGGTCGCCCTCCGGATGATTCCTCTCTGATGATCCGCGCCGGAGCGCCCTAGCCTTCCTTGAAGGCCTGCTCGCGCGTCTTGCGGAAGGCGGGCAGGATGACGAGCAGCATCAGGACCATGGCCACGAGAAGCAGGCCCAGGCTGATGGGCTGCTGCACGAAGACCAGCGGATCGCCGCGCGACAGCACGAGGGCGCGCCGCAGATTCTCCTCCATCAGCGGGCCAAGGATGAAGCCGAGCAGCATCGGTGCCGGCTCGCAGCCCAGCTTGTAGAAGAGATAGCCCATCACGCCGAACAACGCGGTGAGGCCGACCTCGAACGGCGAGTTGTTGAGGCTGTACACGCCGATGCCGCAGAGGATCAGGATTATGGGGAACAGAAGGCGATACGGAACCTGGAGGAGACGCACCCAGATGCCGATCAGCGGCAGATTGATGATGACCAGCATCGCATTGCCAAGCCACATGCTTGCGACGATGCCCCAGAACAGCTGCGGCTGCTCGGTCATCACGCGCGGGCCCGGGGCGATGCCCTGGATCATCATTGCCCCGATCATCAGGGCCATCACGGCATTCGAGGGAATGCCGAGGGTGAGCATCGGGATGAACGAAGTCTGCGCGCCCGCGTTGTTGGCCGCTTCCGGTGCGGCAATCCCCTCGATCGCGCCTTTGCCGAAGCGCGTTGGATCCTTGGCCAGCTTCTTTTCGACAGTATAGGCGGCAAAAGAGGACAGCAGCGCGCCGCCGCCGGGCAGGACACCGAGCACCGAGCCGAGGCCGGTGCCGCGCAGCATCGGCAGCATGGAGGCGCGAAACTCGTCGCGACTGGGCATCAGTTTGCCGACGATCGTCGCGAAGGATCGTCCTTCGCGCTTTTCCAGATTGGCAATGATCTCGGCGACGCCGAACAGACCCATGGCGAGCGTTGCGAACCCAATGCCGTCGGTCAGCTCGGGAATACCGAAGGTGTAGCGCAGCCGGCCCGTATTGATGTCGGTGCCGACCAGACCAAGCAGCAGGCCGAGGAAAACCATCGCCACGGCCTTTGGCAGCGATCCTTGGGCGAGGACCACCGCGCCGACCAGGCCAAGCATCATCAGCGAGAAATACTCGGCCGGACCGAACTCCAGCGCGATCTGCGACAGGGGCGGGCTGGCGACCGCGATGAGCAGCGTCGAAACAGTGCCGGCGAAGAAGGACCCGATCGCCGCGATCGCCAATGCTGCGCCGGCGCGGCCCTTGCGCGCCATCTGGTGGCCGTCGAGACAGGTCACCAGCGCAGCGGACTCGCCCGGAAGGTTGATAAGGATGGCGGTTGTCGAGCCGCCATATTGCGAGCCGTAGTAGATTCCCGCCAGCATGATCAGGGCCGGGACCGGCTCCAGATAGAAGGTTATCGGCAGGAGCATCGCCAAGGTCGCCACCGGCCCGATTCCGGGCAGCACGCCGATCAACGTGCCGATCAACGTCCCGATGAAGCAGAACACCAGATTGGAGGGATGGGCGGCGATGCCGAGACCGAGCGTCAGGCCATTCAGGATGTCCATCGCGAAGGCCTCAGCGCGGCACGAGCGGCATCGGCAGGCCGAGCCCGTACACGAATATGCCGGCCGCGCCGGCCGCCAGCCCCAAGGCGAGCACAGTGATCTCGCGCCAGCGGAACTCCTGGCCGCCGAGCGCTCCGATGATGACTGTACCGACCACGGCGGCGGGCAGCCCGGCGTTCTCGATCAGCAGCGCGAAGGCCGCCAACCCGGCGTTGACCAGGACGAGCGGCCGCAGATGCCAGCGTGCAAGCGGCGCCCCCGCCCCCAGGATCCCTTTCGCGCCAATGCCGATGCCAAAGACGATCAGCAGATAGCACAGAAGCCGCGGCAAATAGCCGGGGCCCATCTCCAAAGATGTCCCGACTTGATACTGGCGGCCGAACCACAGGCCGGCCGCGCCCCATAGCGTAAACATGACGCCAGCCGCGAAGTCCTGGCTCATATACAGGCGAACGCGCATGGTCGAACGCGATCCGACAGACGTCGGACTCCCTGCCCAGATATCAGTCGATGACGGCCCCTGAGCTCTTTGCGATCGGCCCCCATTTCGCGAGCTCCGCGCGCAGGAAGCTTCTTGCATCCGCGACGGAGCCACCGCGCGCATCGGCGCTGACCTCTACGAAGCGGCTGCGTACGGTTTCATCACGCAGGGCATCATTCACGGCGGCATTGGCCGTCGCGACCAGTGCATCGGGCGTTCCCGCCGGCGCGAGCAGCATGGTCCAGGTCAGAATCTGAAAGGCCGGGAACCCGGCTTCGGCGGTCGTCTGAACATCCGGCAGAACGCTGACGCGCGAAGGCGTGGTTACGGCGACCGCGCGAATCTGGCCCGATGCGACGTGCGGAAGGGCGGCGGGGACATTGTCGTACATCACGTGTATACGTCCCGTCAGGAGATCCTGCAGGGCGGGCGCGCTGCCGCGATAGGGCACGTGGGTCAGCTCCACGCCGGCGAGTTGGTTGAACCACAGGCCTGCGAGATGGCCGAGCGAGCCAGTGCCCGGCGATCCGAAATTGAGTGCTTTCGGCTTGGCGCGCGCTTTTTCCTGCAGCTCGCCCAGCGTCGAGGCGCCGACCGAGTGATGGACGAAAACCCCGATCGCCGTCGTCGCTATGACGGCGATCGGCGCGAAATCGGCGTCGGGCTTGTACGGCGGGTTTCGCATCAGCGCCGGACCGATGGCATGCGTCGACACCGTTCCGACACCCAGGGTATAGCCGTCCTTGGGTGACTCGGCGACAATATTGGCGCCGAGGGTTCCGCCGGCCCCGGCCCGGTTCTCGACCACCACCTGCTGGCCCAGGGACTTGCTCATGGGCGCCGCGACGATGCGGGCGATCAGATCGGTCGTTCCGCCCGGCGCAAACGGCACGATGAGCCGCACCGGGCGGGTGGGCCACTTCTCTTGCGCATGTGTCAGCGCGGGCCAAGTCGCGCCGCATGCGGCCGCGATGCTGGTCTGCAGAAAGCGTCTCCGATCCATCGTTGTTTCCTCCCTTGGCGCAT
>Ga0164243_10016331_pt1 | contig 10191 bp, 11 predicted proteins | sample OricompcompostOP_FD_108781 | JGI IMG/M metagenome (GOLD analysis project Ga0164243, IMG submission 108781) | Organic Plus compost microbial communities from Emeryville, California, USA - Original compost - Organic plus compost (OP) | ecosystem: Engineered > Solid waste > Mixed feedstock >... | reverse complement strand
CCGACGCGGTCCGCTACTGGGCGGCGTCCTCCCGCCTCGGCACCGACGCCGCGTTCGACCAGCAGAATCCGACGCAGATCAAGATCGGCAGGCGGCTCGCGATCAAGATCCTGAACGCGGCGAAGTTCGTCTACGGCTTCCCCTTCCCCGAGACCTCCGCCGATGCCGAGGGGCTGCTCTCGGCGGTGACCGAGCCGCTCGACCTCGACATGCTCGCCGAGCTGCAGCAGGTGGTGCGCATCGCCACCGAGGCCTACCGAGGATACGACCACGCCCGCGCCCTCGAGGCCGCCGAGCAGTTCTTCTGGACCTTCTGCGACGACTACCTCGAGCTCGTGAAGGAGCGCGCCTACACCAGGTCGGGGCCGGCCCAGGCGAGCGCGGCCGCCGCGCTGCGCCTCGCCCTCGACGTGCTGCTGCGCCTCTTCGCCCCCGTGCTGGCCTTCGCCGCCGAGGAGGTGTGGAGCTGGCAGCACGAGGGCTCGGTGCACACCGCCCCCTGGCCGGAGCACGAGCTCCGCGGCCTCGCCGCACCGCGCGGTCTGCTCGCCGCGGTGAGCCAGGCCCTGATCGGGGTGCGCCGGGCCAAGACGGAGGCGCAGGCCTCGCAGCGGACGCCGGTGCTGCGGGCGGTCGTCGCCGGGCCGGCCCTGCTGGCCGAGGCGGCGGACGACCTCCGCGCGGTGGGCCGGATCGAGGAGCTCGGCCTCGTGGACGCGGAGGAGATCGCGGTGGTCGACATCGTGCTCGCCGAGGCGGCGGAGGCCTGATGCCCTTCGTCGTGCGCTTCGTCACTCCCGAGGAGGAGGCCGCCTGGCGCGAGGAGTCCCCGGACGACGACCGCTACACCTCGCGGGTGTTCACCCAGGAGCTCCGCGCCCTGCTGCTGCCCCGCGGCGGCTTCGCGCCCGTCGGCCAGAAGGCGCTCGTCGCCGAGCTGGACGGCGAGATCGTGGCCATCGCGCACTACCACTCGCACCACGACAGCGCCTCGGGCAGCCGCGACTGGTACATCGACGACCTGGCCGTCGCCCCCGGCGACCGCGCCCAGGGCGCGGCCACCGCGATCGTGCAGCACATCATGGGTCTGGCCCGCGCGGTGGGACCGGGCGGGCTGCTGCGCTGGGTCACCGCGGCCGACGACGAGCAGGCCCGCCGGGTGAGCGACCGGATCGCGGCCCGCTCCAGCTGGGACGCCTACGAGGTGAGGATCTGATGCAGCTCGGCAGCCGCTGGAGCGTGGGCGCCGAGCCGCCCCGCGGCCTCTCCCCGGAGCTCGTGCAGACGATCCGCGAGACCGAGGCGGGGCTCTCCCCGGAGGACGCCGCGACGCTGCGCTGGACCCTCACCTGGCTCGAGGGGCGGCCGGTGGTCGAGCTGGACGACGGCACGACGCTCCGCGGCTGAGGCCGGCGCGCCGATCGGGCCCGTCGCGCCCGTCGGCACTAGCCGGTGGCGACGATCTCGCCGTGCGGCATGAGCAGCCAGCCGTCGGGATCGGCCGCCCAGGCCCGCCAGGCGGCGCTGATCGCCTCGAGCTCGGCCTGGGTGGAGCCGACGGCGAGCGCCCCGTCGGCGAAGCTCGACTGCAGCGTGCGGTCGGCCCACAGCCCGCCCCACCAGGCGCGGTCGGCGTCGCTCGAGAAGACCCACACCGAGCCGGTGGCCACCACCTGGGTGAAGCCGGCCTCGTGCGCCCACGCCTTGAGCCGGCGCCCGGCGTCGGGCTCGCCCCCGTTGGAGAGGTGCACCCGGTGGTAGAGCTCGGCCCAGGCCCCCAGCCCCTCACTGAGCGGGTGGATGAGCACGCCGGCGTAGTCGACGTCGCGCGCCGCCACCGCGCCGCCGAGGGCGAGCACGCGCCGCCACTCGCTCAGCGCGTCGACCGGGCGGCCCAGGTGCTGCAGCAGCTGGTGCGCGTGCACCACGTCGAAGGAGCCGTCGGGGAAGTCGAGGGCGTAGGCGTCGCCGACGGCGAACTCGGCCGTCGACCCGGCCTCGCGCCCCGCCTCCGCGGCCTGCGCGACCACCTCCGCCGAGGCGTCGAGGCCCACGACCCGCCCGGGCGCCAGGCGCTCGGCGAAGTCGATCGTGATCGTCCCCGGTCCGCAGCCCACGTCGAGCAGGCTCATCCCCGGCTTCAGCCGCGGCAGCAGGTAGGCCGCCGAGTTCTCGGCGGTGCGCCAGGTGTGGGAGCGCAGCACGCTCTCGTGATGTCCGTGGGTGTAGCGCTCCGCCATTCCTCCAGGGTAGGGCGCTCCGGTCGGCGGGAGGGCGACGGGCGCCTGAACGGCCGCGGTGAGGACGAGGACGGGCGATCGGCTCGGAGCGAGGCCGCCGCCACGGGCGCTCAGCCGGCGGGAACCGCCGCGGGCAGCGATCCGCGCCAGAACGCCCCGGCCTCGGCGAGCGCGTCGCGCTCGGCCCGGTCGAGGCCGAGCCACTCCTCGAGCACCGCGTCGCCGTCGCCGCCGAGCCGTGGGGCTCCGCGGCGCACCGGCAGCACCCGGCCGTCGAGGCGGTGCACGGGCGCGGGGAACTCGGCCGTGCCGAGGTCGGGATGCGGGATCTCGACGAGCGAGCCGCGGGCGCGCAGCTGCGGGTCGCGGTACAGCTCCTCCACGCTCTGGGCGGGCGCGGCCGGGACGCCGACGGCCTGCAGCGTCCGAGCGGCCTGGAGCGGGGTGCGGGCCTGCACCCACTCGCCGAAGGCCGCCTCGAGGGCGGCGCGCTCCGCGTCGCCCGGCTCGCCGGCCAGCTCCGGCCTGCCGATCGCGGCGACCAGCGCGTCCCACTCCCCCGCGGTGCGCACGTCGACGACGACGTAGGCGTCGCGGCCGGGGGCGGGCACGACGCCCGACCACACGGAGCCGGGCGCCGCGTTGCCGAGATCGATCGCGTCGCGGCCGTTGGCGAGGTAGTCGAGCACCAGGGTCGGCATCATCACCCCGGCCACCTCGACCTCGGCGAGGTCGAGGAAGGTCCCCCGGCCCGTGCGGTCGCGGGCGGAGAGGGCGGCGAGCACCGCGAGCACGCCGTGCGCCTCGGAGATGTAGTCGTAGTGCACGCCGTGGGAGGAGCCCCAGGCCCGGGTGAGCCCGCTGAAGCCGGACACCGTGGAGCCGTAGGCGAGGTAGGCCATGCGCGGCCCCGAGTGGCCGAAGCCGGTGAGCGAGAGCTGGATCAGCCGCGGATTGATCTCGGCCAGCCGCTCGTGGCCGAGGCCCCAGCTGCCCATGACGAGGGGGCTGAAGTTGTCGATGATCACGTCCGCCGCCGCGGCCAGCCGGGTGAACAGCGCGACCGCCGCCGGATCCTTCAGGTCCATCGACAGGCCCCGCTCGTCGCGGTTGTGGTTGGCGAACATGTACGAGGTCCAGCCGCCGTGCGGCTCCTGGGCGACCCGGTCGCCGGGGCCGCTGAGCAGGCGGCGCAGGTTGTCGGGCTTCGTCGGCGACTCGAGCTTGACGACGTCCGCGCCGAGGTCGCCGAGGACGCTGCTCGAGAAGGCGCCCGCGATGGCGGTGCCGAAGGAGATCACGCGGATGCCCGACAGCGGCTGCGCCTTCGGCCGCAGCGGAGCCGGCTCCGCCCATTCGCGGGCGAGCTCCTCCGCCGAGGACTGGCCGAGCCGCGGTGCGGGCCGGCGGTAGAGGCCGAGCATCGGCTCCCAGGACCGGTAGACCGCCCCGGGCATTTCGAGCCGGCCGCCGTCCGGCAGCGGCGCCTCCACGAAGAAGCCGCGGCTGCGGGGCTGGGGGTCCCGGGTGAACTCGCCGATGGTGTTGATGAGCGAGACGGGAAGGCCGCGCCGCTGCCCCTGCTCCACGACGGTCTCGCGGTCGAGGCCGGCGAGGATCTCGGTGAGGCGCTCGACGATGAGCTCGCGGTGGGGCACCCGCGCGGCGGGGTCGCCCCAGGCGGGGTCGCCGAGCTCCTCGGGGTGGCCGAGCAGCTCCATGAGCCCGTTCCAGTGCTTGTCGGTCGAGGCGATGAACTCGATCCGGCCGTCGGCGACGTCGAAGGGGCCGCCGTTCTCGCTCTTCGAGGGCCCCGTGCGCGGCCGGATCAGCCCGAGGGCGGGGTAGGCGTAGTAGTCCATGTTCGAGGCGGTGAGCACTTCGTGGGCGGAGACCTCGGCCAGCCGGCCCCCGGCGCGCTGCCCGCTCTCCCGCTCGCGGAGCATCGCGAGCGCGGCGACCGCCGCGTGGATGCCGGTGTGCATCCACAGCTGGTCCCCCGGCACCACGATCGGCGGCCCCTCCGGCGGGCCCTGCTGCACGAGCTGCGCCGACATCGCCGAGCTGATCAGCGGGGTGGCGCGCCAGCCGCGCAGCGGCCCGGTGAGGCCGAAGGGCGTGATCGCGACGACCAGGGCGTGCGGCGCCCAGGACAGCGCGCCGCCCTCCACGTCGAGACCGGCCACGGGCGCGTCGGGGGTGGGGGTGATGAGCACGATGTCGGCGCCCTGGGCGAGGCGGCGCAGCTGCTCCTCCGCCGCGGGGTCGCCCACGTCGAGCACGGCGCCGCGCTTGTTCGCCTCGCGGTAGAGGAAGCCGAGGGAGCGGTTCTCGCCCGGCTGGTCGCCCAGGAAGGGCGGCACCCGGCGGCCGGCGAGGCCTCCGGGCGGCTCGAGCTTCACCACGTCCGCGCCGAGGTCGGCGAGCAGGCGGCCGCCGTAGCCGCCGAGCTCGTTGGCGGCATCGATCACGCGGACGCCCGAGAGGGGCAGCTGGTCGGTGGGGGCGCTCACAGACGCGTCCTTCCCGGGGACGACGTCGTCCCCGACGAAGGCCACTCTAGCGAGGAGGCCTCAGGTGGCGCAGCGGCCCTAGGCGGACTTCTCGGCGCGCCGCGGCGGGTGCGGCACGATGGTCGGCGCCGCGTTGTCGATCACCGCGTCGCGCGTGACAACCACTCGGGCGACCTCCTCGCTGGACGGCACCTCGAACATGATCGGCCCGAGCACCTCCTCGAGGATGGCGCGCAGCCCGCGGGCACCGGTCTGGCGCAGCACGGCGAGGTCGGCGATCGCCTCGAGCGCCTCGGTCTCGAACTCCAGCTCCACGCCGTCGAGCTCGAACATCCGCTGGTACTGCTTGACGAGGGCGTTCTTCGGCTCGGTGAGGATCTGCATGAGCGCGTGCCGGTCGAGCGGCGCGACGCTCGTCACGACCGGGAGCCGGCCGATGAACTCGGGGATCAGGCCGAACTTGTGCAGGTCCTCCGGCAGCACCTCGCCGAACAGCTCCGCCTCGTCGCGCTTGGAGTGCAGCGGGGCGCCGAAGCCGATGCCGCGGCGGCCGACGCGCTGGGAGATGATGTCCTCCAGCCCCGCGAAGGCGCCGGCCACGATGAACAGCACGTTCGTCGTGTCGATCTGGATGAACTCCTGGTGCGGGTGCTTGCGACCGCCCTGCGGCGGGACCGAGGCGACCGTGCCCTCGAGGATCTTGAGCAGCGCCTGCTGCACGCCCTCCCCGGAGACGTCGCGCGTGATCGAGGGGTTCTCCGCCTTGCGGGCGATCTTGTCGACCTCGTCGATGTAGATGATCCCCTGCTCGGCGCGCTTGACGTCGTAGTCCGCGGCCTGGATGAGCTTGAGCAGGATGTTCTCCACGTCCTCGCCGACGTAGCCGGCCTCGGTGAGCGCCGTCGCGTCGGCCACCGCGAAGGGCACGTTGAGACGCTTCGCCAGGGTCTGGGCGAGGTAGGTCTTGCCGCAGCCGGTGGGGCCGATGAGCAGGATGTTGCTCTTGGCGATCTCGACGTCGTCGATGACATCGGCCGGGGCGAGGCCCCCGTGGGCGCGGATGCGCTTGTAGTGGTTGTAGACCGCGACCGACAGGGCGCGCTTGGCCGCCTCCTGGCCGATCACGTACTCCTCGAGGAAGGAGAAGATCTCCTTGGGCTTCGGGAGCTCGAACTCGCTCGCGGCCTCCTCGCCGGCCTCGGCCAGGCGCTCCTCGATGATCTCGTTGCAGAGCTCGACGCACTCGTCGCAGATGTAGACGCCGGGGCCCGCGATGAGCTGCTGCACCTGCTTCTGGCTCTTGCCGCAGAAGGAGCACTTGAGCAGGTCGGCGCTCTCACCGATGCGTGCCATGCCTGCTCCCTCCGATCAAGCGTGCATCGAGCCTAACCCGGAACGGGCCCTTCGCCCCCTGTTCTGCGCGAAAGGGTCCGCGGCGCGCCGCGTAGACTGGCCGCGTGACGCAGGCCGCAGCCCGGGCCGCCGCGGACCGGATGTCCCGGCGCCGCTCGCGCGCCCTCGGCGCCCTCGGCGTCGGGGCGGTCTCGACCCTCGTCGCCGCGCTCGCGCACGGCGCCGCGAGCGGATCGTGGCCGACGCCGCTCGTGCTCGCGGCCGCGCTGCCCTTCTCCGTGCTGCTCGGCCTGGCCCTGCTCGGCCGCCGGGTGAGCTCGCCCCGCATCGCGATCGCCGTGCTCGCCGACCAGACGGTGTTCCACCTGCTCTTCTCCACCGTGGGGCAGGCCGCTCCCGCTCCGGCCGGCGGCCAGGCCGCCCACTCCGCCCACGGCGACCCGCTGGCCCCCCTCGCGCTGCTCGACGGCGGCGCGGGCCTCGTCGTCGCGATCCCGGCGCCCGAGATGATCGCCGGCCACGTCGCCGCGGCGACGCTCTCCTTCGCCCTGCTGCGCGGCGGGTGGGAGCTGATCCTCCGCGCGATCGCGCGCGGCGCGGGCCTCCTGATCCGGCTGCTGGACGCCCCGGCCGCCCCGGCCCCGCTGCCCTCGCGCCGCCGGGCTCCGGCCGCGGCGCCGCTCCTCGCCGTCCGCTCCGTCGTGCTGCGGCACACCCTCAGCCGCCGCGGGCCTCCCCTGCCCGCCTCGCTCGGCTGACGGGCGCACGCATCCTCATCACCTTCCGCCGCCGGAGCGCGGCGGCGCACGGCTGCGCGCCGTGCGGAATCGACGAACGGACACATCACCCATGAACAGGAACACCCTCGCCAAGGCCGGCGTCGCCCTCGCCGCCGGCACCGCGCTCGCCCTCGCCGCGGCGATCCCCGCGAGCGCCCACGTCTCGGTCAGCGCGAGCTCGACCGCGGCGGGATCGTCCGCGATCCTCTCCTTCAACCTGCCCCACGGCTGCGACGGCTCCCCCACGACCTCGGTCGACATCGCCCTGCCCGAGGAGATCGTCGGCGCGACGCCGACCGTGCTCCCCGGCTGGGAGGTCGAGAAGGTGATGGAGCCGCTTGCCGCGGGCACGACCGACGCCCACGGGAACGAGGTCTCCGAACGGGTCGGCCGCGTCGTCTACACCTCCACGGCGGGCGGGCTGCCGGAGGGCTACCGCGCCCAGTTCGACATCCAGCTGACGCTTCCCGACCTCCCCGCCGGCACGGAGCTCGGCTTCCCGGTCGTGCAGGGCTGCGTCGAGGGCGAGACCGTCTGGGACGGCGACACGCTGCCGACGGTCACCCTCACCGCCTCGCAGGGCGGCGGACACGGCGACGACGGGCATGGCGACGAGGAGCCCGGAGCCGGCGCGCAGGCGTCGAGCGGCGGCGACGTGCTGGCCCGGGGCCTCGGCATCGGCGGCCTCGCCGTCGGCGTCGTCGGGCTCATCCTCGCGATCCTCGCCCGGCAGCGCAGGACCACCGCGTGACACGGCTCTCCCGCACGGCGGGGCTCGGGGCGCTCGGCGCCCTGGGCCTCGCCCTGGCCGCCGCCCTGACGATCGCGGGTCCCGCGCAGGCGCACAACTGGGTGGTCGACTCCACGCCCGCCGAGGGCGAGACGCTCACCGCGCTGCCGGGGAGCTTCGAGATCCGCACCAACGACGCCCTGCTCGACGTCACCGGAGCCGGAGGCGGCTTCGCCTTCCTGGTGCAGGACGCCGACGGCCTCTACTACGGCGACGGCTGCGTCCGCGTCGTGGGAGCGTCCATGTTCACCACGGCGGCGCTCGGCGCCCCGGGCGAGTACACGGTGAGCTGGCAGTTCGTCTCGGCCGACGGCCACACGCTCAGCGGGAGCTACGGCTTCGTCTGGGCGCCGGAGGACGGCGCCGCGCCGTCCTCGGGATCGGCCGAGCGCCCCGGCTGCGGCGAGGAGCCGGCGCCCGAGGGCACCGCTGCCGCCGAGCCCGGCGACGAGTCGACGGGCCCGGCCGTCCCGGCCGACGTCTGGTGGATCCTCGCGGCGGTCGCTGCGGTCGCCGTCGCCGCGATCGCGACGCTTCTCATCGCCCGCCGGCGCGGCTGAGCGGTCGGCGGCCCTCAGACCTTGATGATCTGCGGGCCGCCGATCCCCGCCAGCACGTCGAAGTCGTCGTCCTGCGTGACGACCGCGAGACCGTTGGCCAGGGCGATCGCCGCGATCCATACGTCGTTGACGTTGGCGCGGCGTCCCGCTTCGGCCAGGCGATAGCGCAGCAGCGCCCATTCGTGGGCGACGCCGAGATCGACGCCCAGCAGCTCCAGCTCGGCGACGCGCGCCCAGGTGTGCAGACGCGCCGCCCGGGCTGCGGCGTCGCGCGCGGCATGGACGCCCGCCTCGAGCTCGGCAGCAGTGATCACCGACACATAGGAGACCTCGGGAATCATCTCCGCGTCGAGCGGGCGGCCTGACTCCCGGGCGATGAGCACGCTCGTGTCGAGCAGGCCCTGGCTCGGGATGTCCTCGTTCACGGCAGCGGACCGGTCAGATCGGTCTCATCGCTGCCGAGCGCCGCGAGATCGTCGCGCAGCGCCGGATCGGCCTGCGGCAGGCTCAGCACCTCGCCCCGGCTGAGATGCCGACGCCGCTCGACCCCGATCGGGACGATGCGGGCGATCGGGCGCCCCCGACTCGTCAGCGTGACCGGCTCGCCCTGCTCGATGGATCGGATGACCGACGCCGTGTTGTTGCGGAGATCCCGCACCGCGACCGTGCTCATGCGACGATCGTAGCACTCCGTCGCATGACGGGCGCGGCCGTGCCGAGCGCACAGGAGGGCCCGTCCGTGAGGACGGGCCCTCCTGCTGACGATGCGGCGCGCTACTTGACGAGCGCCCCCGCCGTCTTGCGGCTGGTGAGCACCTGGTCGATGAGGCCGTACTCGAGCGCCTCGTCGGCCGACAGGATCGTGTCGCGCTCGATGTCGGCGTTGACCTCCTGCTGCGTCTTGTTGGAGTGCCTCGACAGCGTGTCCTCGAGCCAGGTGCGCAGGCGCAGGATCTCCTTCGCCTGGATCTCGATGTCGCTCGCCTGGCCGCGGCCCGCCTCGCCGACCGCCGGCTGGTGGATGAGCACGCGGGCATTGGGCAGCGCGAGGCGCTTGCCCGGCGTGCCGGCCGCCAGGATCACCGCGGCGGCCGAGGCCGCCTGGCCGAGCACCACGGTCTGGATCTGCGGCCGGATGTACTGCATCGTGTCGTAGATCGCCGTCATGGCGGTGAAGGAGCCGCCAGGCGAGTTGATGTACATGACGATGTCGCGGTCCGGGTCCTGCGACTCCAGCACGAGCAGCTGCGCCATCACGTCGTCGGCGGAGGCGTCGTCCACCTGCACGCCGAGGAAGATGATGCGGTCCTCGAAGAGCTTGGCGTAGGGGTCCTGCCGCTTGAATCCGTAGGCGGTGCGCTCCTCGAAGCTGGGGAGGATGTATCGCCCTTCGGGCGAAGCGACGGGCACAGCGCGCGACTGCGGCATGCGCGCGGCCAGGTCGCCGGCCGCGGAGAAGTTCGGGGTTTCCATGTCTGTCCTCAGATCCTTCGTCTTCGCTCGGCTACTTCGTGTCGCCCGTGCCGCCGCCGCCGACGACGTCGGTGGCCGACTCGCGGATGTGGTCCACGAAGCCGTACTCGAGCGCCTCCTGCGCGGTGAACCAGCGGTCGCGGTCGCCGTCGGCGTTGATCTGCTCCACCGACTTGCCGGTCTGCGCCGCGGTGATCTCGGCGAGACGCTTCTTCATGTCGAGGATGAGCGCCGCCTGGGTCTGGATGTCGGAGCTGGTGCCGCCGAAGCCGCCGTGCGGCTGGTGCAGCAGCACCCGCGCGTTCGGGGTGATGTAGCGCTTGCCCTTCGTGCCCGCGGTCAGCAGCAGCTGCCCCATCGAGGCGGCCATGCCGATGCCCACGGTGACGATGTCGTTCGGCACGAACTGCATCGTGTCGTAGATCGCCATGCCGGCCGTGATCGAGCCGCCGGGCGAGTTGATGTAGAGGTAGATGTCCTTCT
>Ga0164243_10016330_pt1 | contig 10192 bp, 8 predicted proteins | sample OricompcompostOP_FD_108781 | JGI IMG/M metagenome (GOLD analysis project Ga0164243, IMG submission 108781) | Organic Plus compost microbial communities from Emeryville, California, USA - Original compost - Organic plus compost (OP) | ecosystem: Engineered > Solid waste > Mixed feedstock >... | reverse complement strand
GAGACCGACGTACGTCAAGGAGAGAACAATGTCCCTGTCCGATGCCTACTACCGCATCCTGGTGATTGCCGCCGAAGTCCCCCAACCCGACAAGGGCGGTGGCGCACCGCAAGCGCTCATAGACGGCGTCAAAACGGCTCTCAACCTCCTCGCCTGGATAGGAACCGCCGCCGGTGTCGTGGGCGTACTGGTCAGCGGCGGGATGATGGCCATGGCGCACCGGCGCGGCGGCTCCTCCGAGCACGCGGGCCGTCTCGGCCTGGTGCTGGCGGGATGCATCCTGATCGCGGCGGCCGGGCCGCTGGTCAGTTGGTTCTTCAACGGTGGGCAGGACGGCTCGCCGGGTCCGACGCCAACGTCGAACTGACCGCGGGACAGTCCGACCGTTACCCGTCGTCCAAAGGGTAGGCACATGAAACGACTATTCGTGCCCGACGCCGCCGAGGCGGACACCGGAGACGAGCCGAAGCCGTTCTGGCAGCACCGCCGGTGGCAACTGTCGGCGGCCTTCCTCACCATCGTCCTGTGCACCGGCCTCGTCGCGGCGCTCGGCAGCGGGGGCGGCGACAGCTCCGGCGATGTGGCCGCCCCGGGGCCGGTGATCGGTGGGCTCGAACCGGACGGGTCCCGTCCGCATGGCTGTCGTACCGACGACTCGGACCAACGGATCCCGGCTGCGGCGCCCTCCGACCTCACCTGGCAGCCGCTGAACGGTGCCCTGACGCCTCGGTCCGCCTCCGCCGGTCCACTTCAGACCACCGGTCCGTTGCAGTGGTGCTTCGCCCACACCCCGATGGGTGCGGTGATGGCCGCGAACGTCATTCCCCGCCACATGAGCGGTCCCGACTGGCGGACGGTCGTCGATCAGCAGCTCGTTCCCGGCTTCGCGCGAGACTACTTCATGGCGATGCGCGAGTCGATGGGCGAGGACGCTGTGGCGACGCGGTCGACCACCACCCTGGCCGGGTTTCAGGTGGTGAAGTACACGCCCAAAACCGCCACCATCCGGATACTCGCCCGACAGGCCGAGGCCGCGTACCTGTCCGTCGACTACACGGTGGACTGGGACGGCGTGGACTGGAAGCTGCGGCCGTTAACGGTCGGTGGCCTGTACACCAACGTCAGTCCGGTCCTTTCCCTCGTCGGCTTCGTCCTCTGGAAGGAGACCTGAGATGGCTTCCTGCCAGTCCGGCGACGTCGTCTACATCGGAGACATCGGGAAGGTCGTCGAGTTCTTCTCGCAAGGAATCGACGGCATCCTCAGTGACATCGCGGCGGCCATCATGGGTGCGGCCGTGGACCTCTTCAGCGACCTCGGGAACATTCCCACGATCGGCGACGAGTCGATCAACGACCAGATCCATCTCCAGACCGACTGGATCGTGGCCACGATCGCGGTGGCCTCGCTGCTGGCCGCGGCGTTCCGGATGGCGCTGGAGCGAAGCGGGCAGCCCGGTGTGGAGGCGCTCCGCGGGCTCGCCCGACTGGTCCTGGTGGTCGGCGCTTCGTGGGTGGTCGTCAAATGGCTGGTCGACGAGGCGGACTCCTATACCGACCACCTCTACGACCAGGGCATCAAAGCCCAGCTCAAACTGATCGCCGACTGCGGCACGGACGGGGTCACCGCCTTCCTGCTGATCATCATCGGCCTGTTGCTGCTGATCGCCGGTGTGGTCCACATCGTCCTGATGTACATCCGGCTGGGCGTGATGGTGCTGCTGACGGGCACCCTCCCGGTCGCCGCGGCGGCCTCGATGACCCAGGCGGGTGCGGGATGGTTGCGCAAGCACGTCGCCTGGATCGTCGCCTGGCTCGCCTTCAAGCCCGTGGTCGGGCTGATCATGTACTCGGGCGCGGTCATGATCGGTTCCACCGGTGGCAACTCCAGACACTTCAAGCTCGCCGGAGCCGGCATCCTTCTGATGGCCGGCATCGCCCTTCCCGCGCTGATGAGACTCGTCGTACCGGCGATGGCCGCGTTCGGTTTCAGGGACAGCACGACCGGTGCCGTGGCCGCCGGTGCGGCGGGTGCCGGGGTCATCGCCAGCGGGGCCAAGAAGATTGCCGGCACGGGGGGTGGCGGCGGTTCCACCGGTGGTGGCGCGCGCAGCGCGCCGAGCGGCAGCGGTGGGCCCGCGGCCGGTGGCGGTACGGCCGCGGACACCGGCAGCAGGGCGGGAGGCCGCGGAGCGGGCTCGCTCGTCCGCGGGGGGGTCGGTGCGGCCGCGTGGACCCTGCAGAAGACCGCCGGTGTCGTGGCGAGCACGCACAAGCACGCGAAGGCGGTCACCGACGGTGCTCTCGACGGCAAGCCCCATTAGCGGCCCCCCGAACGACGAGGAGTTCTCACCATGACGACGACGGCGGAATCCGTCAAGACACCGACGTACGGCAACTGGCGCCGCCCGCGCAGGGCGGGTCTGGGCTCGCTCGGGCTGGTCGGGACCATCGGCCTGTTCGGAGCTCTCGTCCTGGTCCTGCTCACCTCCATGATCTCGCTGAACGTGGCCATCGTGATGGGCATACCGTTCGCGGTGGCGCTGGGCCCGCTGGCGATCCGAACCCAGGACGGCCGCAACCTGTACAACATGGTCGGCGTCCGGGTCGGCTGGTTGCGGCGCAAGTCCATGCAGCAGCACCTGTACGTTTCCGGTCCGCTGTCGGCGCGGCCCGGAGGTCGCTTCCGGCCGCCCGGGCTGCTCAGCCGGGTGACGATGCTGGAGGGTACCGACCCGTACGACCGCGAGTTCGGTGTGCTGTACCACCGCAGCCGCAACCAGTACACGATCGTCATCAGCTGCGAGCCGGACGGCGGGTCGCTCGTGGACTCCGACCAGGTGGACACCTGGGTGGCGCTGTGGGGCGAGTGGCTGTCCCGGCTGGCGCACGAGCCCGGGCTGCGCGGCGCCTCGGTCGTGGTGGAAACCGCGCCGGATTCCGGCACCCGCCTCGTCTCCGAGGTGCTGGGACGCATCTCCCCGGACTCCCCGCCCGCGGCGCGGGCCGTGATGGAGGAGGTGGTGCACGGCTACCCGGAGGCGTCCTCCGAGATGAACACGTACATCACCCTCACCTACGCCCCGTCCGGCGGGGCCCGGCGCGCCAAGGAGGAGATGCTCACCGATCTCGGGCTGCGCATGCATGGCCTGCTCAACGGGTTGGTCGCCGCCGGCGGCGGGTGGGCCGAGCCGCTGTCGGCCGAGCGGATCGCCGAGATCGTCCGGATCGCCTACGACCCGGCGGTCACCGCCGAGGTGCTCGAGGTTCGCGCGCAGCACGGATACACCGGGCTGGAGTGGGCCGACGCCGGCCCGGCAGCCGCCGTGGAGACCGTCACCCACTACCAGCACGACTCCGGTGTCTCCCGCAGCTGGCTGCTCACCCTGGCCCCTCGGGGTACGGTGCGGTCCAGCGTCCTGCGCAGCCTGCTCGCCCCCACGGCGGGTGTCCGCCGCAAGCGGGTGGCCCTGCTGTACCGCCCCATCGACCCGGCGACGTCCGCCAAGATTGTCGAGTCGGACCGCCGGACCGCGCAGTTCATGGCGAACTCGACCCGGGGCCTGGTCCGGGCCCGCGCGCAGTCCGAGATCGAGGCGGCCGAGCAGGCGGCGGCGGAGGAGGCGTCCGGGGCCGGCCTCGTGGAGTTCTCGATGGTGGTGACGCTGACCGTCGACTCGGTCGCCGACATTCCCGACGTCAACGTGACCATGCGGAACCTGCTGGGTGCCACCAGGATCGCGATGCGTCCGGCCGACCGGGTGCAGGCCGCCGCCTTCACCTGCGCGCTGCCGGTGGGCGTCCTCCCGTGGGAGCAGACGGTGGTTCCACAGGAATTCCAGGAGGCACTCTGATGCTGCCAAGCGGGCTGGACCTCGCCGCCGGGTGGCCGCGCGGTGCGTCCGGGCGGGTCACCGCCCTGTCCGACCTTGTCGTGCCACCAGAGGACGAGCAGGACCGTGAACTGGACGAGACCGGCCCACAGACTCCCCGGGCACTGAGGAAGGCACGCCGGCGCCGGGCTCAGGAAGAGGCGGCCGAGCGGCGGATCGTCGCGCGGCTGGCCCGGGCCAACCGGGACGAGAGCGTCCCGCACCGCGGCTCGCCCACTCCCGGAGGGGGCAGGGTCGGTGCCGTGGATCCGCCGACGATGTGGCGGGCCACCACCGTCCAGGCGTGCGGGCTGTGGCCGTTCATCTCCGGCTCCGGCGCACCGATGACCGGCATCCCCCTCGGCCAGCACCTGAGCACCGGCGCCACCGTGTGCGGCGACCCGTTCAACTGGTTCACCCGTGCCCGGTACATCTCCAACCCGTCGCTTTTCATGTTGGGTATGCCGGGCCTCGGCAAGTCGACGCTGATCAACCGGATGCTGATCCGCCTGGCCTCGCAGGGTGTCGTGCCGCTCGTGCTCGGTGACCTCAAGCCCGACTACGCGGACACCGTCCGTGCCCTCGGCGGGCAGGTCATCTCCATCGCCCGGGGGGTCGGCGGCCTGAACGTCCTGGATCCTGGCGCGATGGGGGCGGCCGCCCGGAAGATCGGCGGGCAGGCCGGCCAGGCCCTGGCCGCCGAGACGCACGGCCGCGTCCTCAACATGGTGGCGGCGCTGCTCACCATCGTCCGTGGCGTGCCGATCAGCGACCACGAGCAGTCCGTGCTCTCCGCCTGCCTGCGGCACCTGCGCGAACGTACCCCGACGGGACAGACGTTCCGCCTGCCCCATCTGCTCAACGTGCTCGAGGAGGGGCCGCCGCGGGTGCGGCAGGTGACGCTCGACCGTGGCCGGGAGTCGCGGTACCGCGACGCCGTCGACCCGCTGCACAGGTCGCTGCTCGGCATCCTCGACGGACCGCTCGGCGACACGTTCGCGGCGGAGACCTCCACCCACATCGACCCGGACGCGACCGCCGTCTGCGTCGACATCTCGCGGATCGGTGAGGCTGACAGCCAGCTGACCGCCGCCGCGATGCTCGCGGCCTGGTCGGACGGCCTGGGTACGGTGGCCGCCTCGCACGCGCTGGCGGACGCCGGCCTGGCCCCGAGGCGCTGGTTCTTCACCGTCCTCGACGAGCTGTGGCGGCCGCTGCGCGCGGCGTCCGGCATCGTCGACCGGATCGACGCCCTCACCCGGCTGAACCGTTCCCTCGGTCTCGCCGATGCGAAGATCACGCACACGCTGAAGGACGCCGAGGCGCTGGGTACCGAGGCCGACAAGGCCAAGGCGCGGGGCTTCGTCGAGCGCGCCGGCATGGTGGCCTGCGCCGGGCTCCCCAAGGCGGAGATGGAGGATCTGGGCCGGATCGTCGGCCTGTCACAGCGCGAGATCGAGCTGGTCTCCTCGTGGTCCTCGCCGCCCGGATGGGCTCAGGACGGGGGGAACGAGGAGCCCCCCGGCCGCGGCCGCTTCCTGATCAAGGTCGGTGGCCGGCCCGGCATCCCGATCCGGGTCGCGATCACCGACACCGAGCGCCATCTGCACGACACGAACAGCCGCTGGGTCGCCAACGGCGAAGCCGAGCGTCTGATGGCCGAACGAGCCGCTCTGATGCGCGCGGTGACCGCCGGCAACGTGTGGTACGACTCCCCGGAGGCCGAATGACCGGCAGTCGGACCGACGAGATCGTTGCCTGGGCGATACCGATCCTCACGGCCGTCAACGTCGTGGTCTTCACCGTGCTGTGGCTCGGTGGCACTGTCGGTGCCGCCGCCACCGGCCACGGCTGGCAACCCCCGCCGTTCGCCGTCGACGTCTACCTCGATCTGGTCAGCGGGCACGCGGAGAAGGTGTGGCCCGGGGTCCCGGAGCCTGCCACGTACGGCGGCGCCCTCGCGTTGTCCCCGCTCCTCATCGCGCCGACCATCATGGTGGTCCGGGTGGCGATTCGCGCCATGGGCCGGACCAGAGGGCTGGCCCGTCCGTTCGAGCTCAAGCCCCTGATGGCCAAGGCGGTCACGGCCCGTGCCCGTGACCTGCGTCCGTCCATCAAGGGTGTCGCCCGCCCGGACCCGGACGACACCGGGAACCTGCTCGGCGACCTGGTGCCCTCCGGGCCCGAGTTGCGGTCCTCCTTCGAGGACGTGGAGCTGGACCTCATGGCACCCCGGGCCGGGAAGTCGACCGGCATCGCCATCCCGCGGGTGTTGCGCGCTCCCGGCGCCGTGCTGCTGACCTCGAACAAGTCCGACGTCTTCGCCGTCACCCGGCAGGAGCGGATGAAGCTGGGCCGGGTGTGGGTCTTCGACCCGCAGGGCATCGCGTACACCGATCGGAACATGTGGTGGGACATCCTCGCCGACTGCGACACGATCGAGGGAGCACGCCGGCTGGCCGGTCATTTCGTCAGCTCGGTCAACGACGACTCGTCCAAGAAGGACTTCTGGATCTCCGCGGCGCAGAACACGCTGACCGCGCTCTTCCTCGCCGCCTCCCGCGGCGGTGCGACGGTCGTCGACCTGCTGGCATGGCTCGCCGATCCAGGCGACCGGACCCCGGTCGACCTGCTCAGGGACGCCGGCATGCAGATCATGGCCGACCAGCTCCAGGGCACCGTACGCGGCGCCGTCCAGACCCGGGACGGCATCTACGAGACAGCCCGGCAGTGCGTGGCCTGCCTGCTCGATCCGAAGATCCTCGCCTGGGTCTGCCGCGATCCGTACGTTCCGCAGTTCATCCCCGACGAGCACGTGTTCACCAGGGACACGCTCTACCTTCTCTCCAAGGACGGCGGCGGGTCGGCCGCGGGAGTGATCGCCGGCCTGGCCGACGCCACGATCCGCGCCGGCGTGGCCGCGGCGGAGCGGATGGGCGGGCGGCTCGACCCGCCGATGACGGCCATCCTGGACGAGGCCGCGAACGTCTGCCGGATCTCCGACCTGCCCGACCTCTACAGCCATCTCGGCTCGCGCGGCATCAACGTGGTGACCCTCCTGCAGAGCTACCGGCAGGGCGTCCGGGTCTGGGGTGAACAGGGCATGGACGCGCTGTGGAGTGCCGCGACGATCAAGCTGCTCGGCGCCGGCCTGGACGACGCCGACTTCGTCGAGAAGATCGCGCGTCTGGTGGGCCAGCACGACGTGAAGACCCGCAGCTACACCAGGGGCACGAACATGTCGAACCGGTCGGTGTCGTACCGGCAGCAGCAGGTGCTGCCGGCGGACAAGATTCGTGCCCTGCCCAAGGGCACGGCCCTGTTGCTGGCCACTGGTATCCGGCCCGCCATGATCCGGCTGCGGCCCTGGTACAAGGAGCCGAACGCGGGACCGATCGCGAAGGCCGCGAAGGCCGAGGTCGAGGCCATCACCGAACGCGCGGCCGAGTCCTGGCTGGAGCGGCAGACCCGGCGCGTGGGCTGACCCGTGGCGACTGGGAAAACCCCCGCGGCGGGCAAGGCCAGCACGGCGGCGAAGCAGGCTGGCAAGCCAGCGCTCCGGTTGGACGCGACGCGGATCCTCTGGCTCATCGCCTCCGCGATCGGGTTGCTTCCGCTGGCGCTCATGGCATTGCTGGCCCTGGTCGTCCTGGTCATCCTCTTCATGATCACCGGCTCGCAGATGAGCTCGTACTCCGCCGACCCGTCGGCCAGCAGCGGTCCGGAATCCGGCGCCTGGGTCATCCGGCAGATCGCCGGGGGTGATGGTGAGGGCACCTTCAGCGACGCGAACGTGCCGGACAAGAGCCTCGTCGACGACATCAAGGCCGCGGCCGGGGAATGCGACCTGCTCACCCCGGTGATCATCGCGGCGCAGATCGAGTACGCGTCCAACTGGGACACGAAGAAGGAGGGGCCCGGGGGCAGGAAGGGGCTTTCCCAACTGGCCCCGGACGTCTTCGACGAGTACGGCGAGGACGACGACGAGAGCGGAGAGGCGTCGGCGCTCGACCCGGTGGACTCGATCCGGGCCCACGGACGGTACTTCTGCCACCTCGCCGGGGAGACCAGGAAGCTGCTGGACGACCAGAAGGTCCTGGGGGACCACCTCACGCTGACGCTGATGGCCTGGGAGATGGGACTGGAGGCGGTCGAGGCACTGGGCGGCATGCCGGTCGTCGACCCGTACAGCTACCCGTTCGTGATCCGCGGGATCTTCTCGAACTACACCACCGACGCGTCGGCCACTCCGACCGCGTCCGCCTCCACGGGAGCGGCCGGACGTGGCCAAGGGGACCGTTCGTTGCTGTTGACCGCGGACCAGTTCGACGGCCTGTTCCCCAGCCGGAACTCCTTCTACACGTACGCCGGGCTGAAGGACGCGATGGGCAAGTTCCCCGCGTTCGCGGGGACCGGCGACGAGGACACCCGGAAACGCGAGATAGCCGCGTTCCTGGCCAACCTCGACCACGAGTCCGGCGGCCTCGTCCACATCGAAGAGATCAACCAGGCGGCGTGGGGCAACTACTGCGACACCGACCAACCCTACGGTTGCCCCGCCGGTCGCACCGCCTACCACGGGCGGGGCCCGATCCAGCTCAGCTGGAACACGAACTACAAGGCCGCCGGTGACGCGCTGGGCATAGACCTGCTGAACAAGCCGGACCTGGTGAAGACCGACGCGTCGGTCGCGTGGCAGACCGCGCTGTGGTTCTGGATGACCCAGCCCGGTGCTGGCTCCATGACCGCGCACGCGGCGATCACCGGTGGCGCTGGTTTCGGCGAGACGATCCGCACCATCAACGGCACACTGGAGTGCGGCGGCCGGAACACCGCTCAGGTACAGAGTCGGGTCAACGCCTACAAGCGCTTCGCGGAGCAGTTGGGCGTCGACCCGGGAGACGAGAGCAGGCTGACATGCTAGCCGAGGACGGAGCGCGTGACGAGCCAGCGCCGGAGGAGGCGCCACAGGCCGACAACGAAGGCAAGGCGTTCTTCATCCTCTACCTGGATGGGCCGGAGTACCTCGAGGAGCTGCGGCGCCTCGCCTACTGGGTGGAGAACCTGCTGATTCCGGTGTACGGCGGCGAGGTCACGTCCAGCACCCCGTGGTGCCCTCGCTGGCGTGAGCACCCGGAGGCGATCGCCTACCTTCACGCGCTCTGGCTCGCCTGGCAGGAGAAGACGGGTCCGAAGGCGCAGCCGTCAGATCCGGCCCTGTGGCACCAGAGCTACCTGTGGCCCACAATGGACGTGCTGCGTGGGCCGAACGGTCCGTTCGCGGGCTGCAAGCCCGGGGCCCACCGTCCGAAGGAACGCCCCCTCATCGAGCGGGACGAGTTCCTCCAAGGCTGACGAGCGGCGTCTCGTGCCGGGAAGCACCCGCTTCCCGGCACGAGGGACGCTCGCGCCGAGACCTCTGGCGTGCGCGTGTGTTCACGTCAGCGGGTTGGTGCATGCCCGGGCGACGATGGCCGTGGACCGGCGGGCTCCCACCCCGATGCCGGCGTCTGCCGTGCGGACGGCATCCCAGGAGTGACTTGCCGCGCGGCCTGCGCAATGTGGCCCCGCTGCTCCAGCGGGATCACATCCACATGACGTGGCCCTCCCGGCCTTGTGTGCCCGGCCAGGTAGCTGGCCATTGGGTTGTAGGCCGGTGCGGAGTAGGAGGGCTGGGGGGCAACCGCGGAGTGCGAGGTCTGGGCGGCGGCTGCGGGATACCAGGGCCCTGAGCGGGTAGGGTCGACGGGAGGGTAGGCAGGGGACGGCCTCCACACGCCGTACTGGGTCCGGTGGGGAGCCGAGGGTTCGTAAGGCGCCGGTGCTGACGTGGTTCTTTGTCGCGCGGTTGGCTGATTCAGGTCGTGTCCTGTGCGCGGTCCCCTGCTGGGGCCGCCCGGATGGGAAAGGCGGGCACGCTGGCGGGCCATGTCGATGTCAGCACTGGTACTGTGCCGCGCCGGCGGTGGAAGCTCGACCGGGCGCGGCGTGTCGGGGGGTGGGCTCGGCCGCGGCGTAGCGGTCGAGACGGTGCCCTCCATCGAGCGACGGGGCGTGCTCGGATGGATCACCTTCGGGGCGTGGGCTCTCCCCCGGGAGACCGTGGGGTGCTCCTCGTTCCTGTGCTCCCAGGTGGAGACGGCTGTCACCGGCGGGTCATCCGCAGTGGCGAATCTCGGGAATGGGGGTGACGACGCTCGCTGGTCCGGCTGAGATGGCTGGTCTGGCGACGGTGACGACGCTCGCTGGTCCGGCTGAGATGGCTGGTCTGGCGACGGTGACGACGCTCGCTGGTCCGGCTGAGATGGCTGGTCTGGCGACGG
>Ga0164243_10016328_pt1 | contig 10192 bp, 10 predicted proteins | sample OricompcompostOP_FD_108781 | JGI IMG/M metagenome (GOLD analysis project Ga0164243, IMG submission 108781) | Organic Plus compost microbial communities from Emeryville, California, USA - Original compost - Organic plus compost (OP) | ecosystem: Engineered > Solid waste > Mixed feedstock >... | reverse complement strand
GCCTTCGCCGGCGGAGCCTTGAACTCGCCGCACTGGACGCGCGAGCCCTCGGCGCCGACGAGCGAGGTGTCGATGCCGACGTCGCCGGCGGCGGCCTTCTCGAGCGGCTTCTTCTTCGCGCCCATGATCGCCTTCAGCGACGGGTAGCGCGGCTCGTTGATCGCGTCGCCGACGGAGATCACGGCCGGCAGCGAGACCTGCACGGTGTCGTAGCCGTACTCGGCCTGACGCTCGCAGCGCAGCCCGCCGTCGACGACGTCGAGCTTGATCACCTGCGTCAGCGAGGGCGCTCTGAGGTGGTCGGCGACGACCGCGCCGATCGTGTAGCACTCGCCGTCGTCCGACTGCTGGCCGAGCAGGACTATGTCGGGCTGCTCCTTCTCGAGCGCCTTCGCCAGCGCGTAGCCGGTCGCGGCGACGTCAGAGCCGGCGAGCGCCTCGTCGGTCAGGTGGAGCGAGCGGTCGGCACCGAGCGAGACGGCCTTGTGGAGCGCGCGCACGGCGGACTCCGGACCCATCGTGACGGCGACGACCTCGTCGATCTGGAGCGCGCCGCCCTCCTTCAGCTGCATCGCAGCCTCGATGGCATGGGTGTCGTACGGGTTGAGGTTCTTCTCCCCGCTGCGGTCCATCCGCCCCGTCGAGGCATCGATGCGCTTCTCGACGGCGGCGTCCGGCACCTCTTTGACCAGGACGCAAATCTTCAACTGGGGTGCCTCCTCAGAAACGAGCAAACAGACGTTCGTGGCAGTGTCGTGGCGGGCATGATACCCGTGTTGACTGACCAGTCAATCGCATGTCGACCCCGCACGGCTCCAATGGGGCGCCCGACATGCGCTCCCGCCCGCGCCGGCGGGATGACCGGAAATCAGCCGCTGCGGACCGCGCCGCGGATGAAGTCGATGATCTCCTGCGTCGGCGCGCCGGGGGTGAAGACCTCCGAGACGCCGAGCTGCTTCAGCTGCGGGATGTCGTCGGCGGGGATCGTGCCCCCCACCGTGACGAGCACGTCGTCGACCTCCTGCTCTCGCAGCAGCTCGACGATCCGGGGCACCAGCGTCATGTGCGCCCCCGACAGGATCGAGAGGCCGACGGCGTCGGCGTCCTCCTGGATGACCGTCTCCACGATCTGCTCCGGCGTCTGGTGCAAGCCGGTGTAGATCACCTCCATGCCCGCGTCCCGGAGGGCGCGGGCGATGATCTTGGCGCCGCGGTCGTGGCCGTCGAGCCCGGGCTTGGCGACGACGACGCGGATCTTTCGCTCTGAGGATGTGGACATCTCGGGGGTGTCCGCGCGCCTGTCGGTGTGGGTGGCGTCGCGGCGGGGCGAATAGTAGGGACTGTCTCGCGCGAAGAGATGCAGTTAGCCGGCGAGCCGCTTCGCCAGCTCGACCAGCAGCCGCACGCCGTAGCCGCTGCCGCCGGTCGGCGCGTAGGGGCGGCCGGTGTCGTTGGCGGTGCCGGCGATGTCGAGATGGGCCCACGGGACGTCGGAGACGAACCGCTTGAGGAACTCCGCGGCGGTGATCGAGGCGGCCTTGCGGTTCTCGGTCGAGTTGACGATGTCGCCGTAGCGGCCCTTGATCGCGTCGGCGTAGTCGGCGTGCAGCGGCAGCCGCCAGACGAGGTCGTCGCTCGCGGCCGCGGCCGCCTGCACCTGCGCCGCCCATGCGTCGTCGTTGCTGAAGAGGCCGGCGTGGCTGGTGCCGAAGGTCGTCACGATCGCGCCCGTCAGCGTCGCCAGGTCGACGATCCGCTCGGCGCCGTGGTTGACCGCGTGGACGAGGCAGTCGGCCAGCACGAGGCGGCCCTCGGCGTCGGTGTTGTTGATCTCGATCGTCGTGCCGTTGGAGGCGCGCACGATGTCGCCCGGGCGGGTCGCGTGGCCGCTCGGCATGTTCTCGGTCGCGCCGATCACGCCCAGCACCCGCACCGGCAGTCTCAGCCGCGCGATCGCGCCGATCGCCTCCAGCACGACGGCGCCGCCGGACATGTCGAACTTCATCTCCGCCATTCTCAGCGCCGGCTTGATCGAGATGCCGCCGGTGTCGAACGTGACCGCCTTGCCGACCAGCGCCAGCAGCGGGCCGGTCGCGTCCGGCCCGTCGTAGCGCAGCTCGATCAGCCGCGCCTCCTCGTGCGAGCCGCGCGCGACCGCGGCGAATGCGCCCATCCCGAGCGCGGCGATCTCCTCCTCGCCGCGCACCTCGAGCGTCAGGTGGTCGCCGCCGATCTCGGCGACCAGCTCGTGCGCGCGGTGGGCGAGGTCGGACGGGGTCAGCTCGTTGGCGGGCGTGTTCTGCAGGTCGCGCGCCCTGTTCTGCGCCGTCGCCAGCGCCGCCGCCCAGGCGACCGGGCCGTCGACCGGGTGGTGGGCGGAGACGATCAGCCGCTCGATCCCGCCGTCGTCGTCGGGATGGTTGCGGTAGCGGTCGAAGCGGTAGGCGGCCAGCACCGTCCCCTCCACGAGCGCGCCGACGTGGGCGTCGTCGAGGTGGTGCGGGACCTCCCAGCAGAGCGTGCTCGTCGACAGCTCGCGCGCGCGCCCGTGGACCGTCGCGGCGGCGACGCGGGCCCGCTCGGTGTCGAAGCCGGCGCGGTCGCCGAGGCCGACGATCACGTAGCGGCGGTCGTCGTGGTGGACGACGGCCAGCCTGCGGAAGGCCCGTCTCGCCTCGCCGCGGTCGAGCAGCTTCTGCAGCAGGCCGCCCTCGACGTCGTGAGCGATGTCCTCGCCGTCGAAGACCCCAACGGCGATCGTGTCCGCGCCGGTCTGCGCCGGCCCCTGCGTCGTGGCTTCGATCTGCATCGCGCCAATCTACCCAGCGCGGCCGCGGCGCGACCCTCCCGCCAAGCGGCGTCCGTTCGCGAGGCCGCTCACTAGCATCAGGCGCAGGCTCGTCCGCAGGCGCGACCCTCACCCCGGAACGGAGATCGACCCGATGCCCTCAACCGTCATCCTCAGCGCAGCGCGCACCCCGATCGGCAAGCTCGGCGGCGGGCTCGCCTCGCTCGACGCGACCGACCTCGGCGGGATCGCCATCGAGGCCGCGCTCGAGCGCGCCGACGTCGCGCCCGAGCAGGTCCAGCACGTCGTCTTCGGCCAGGTCCTGCAGGCCGGGCAGGGGCAGATCCCGTCGCGCCAGGCGCAGATCAAGGGCGGGATCCCGAAGGAGGTCTCCTCCGAGACGATCAACAAGGTCTGCGCCTCCGGCGTGCGCGCCGTCGGGATCCTCGACGCGGCGATCCGCGCCGGCGACGTCGACGTCGCGGTCGGCGGCGGCATGGAGTCGATGAGCAACGCGCCGTACCTGCTCAAGGGCGCCCGCTTCGGCTACCGCATGGGCGACGGCAAGGCGCTCGACGCGATGATCAACGACGGTCTCACCAACCCCTTCAGCGGCAAGCACATGGCGCACGAGGCCTCGGAGGTCGCCGCGCAGCTCGAGCTGACGCGGGCCGACATGGACCGCTGGTCGGTGCGCTCGCACGAGCTGGCGCTGAAGGCGACCGACGAGGGCCGCCTGCCGGAGGAGATCGTCCCCGTCACCGTCAAGGGCCGCAAGGGCGACACGGTCGTCGAGGTCGACGAGTCGCCGCGGCCCGGCACGACGCTCGAGGTGCTCGCCAAGCTGAAGCCGATCTTCGTCGAGAACGGCACCCACACCGCCGGCAACGCCCCCGGCGTCAACGACGGCGCCGGCGCGCTCGTGCTCGCCTCCAGCGACTGGGCGGCCGCCAACGGCAAGACGCCGCTGGCGACGATCGTCGCGCAGGCGCAGGTCGCCGACGACTTCCCGATGCTCGCCAGAACGCCCGCGAACGCGGCGCTCGCGGCGCTCAGAAAGGCCGGCCTGACGGTCGACGACATCGACCTGTGGGAGATCAACGAGGCCTTCGCCTCGGTCACGCTCAACTCGATCCGCATGCTCGGGATCGACGAGGAGAAGGTCAACGTCAACGGCGGCGCGGTCGCGCTCGGCCACCCGATCGGCGCCTCCGGCGCGCGCATCATCGGCTCGCTCGCGCTCGAGCTCAAGCGCCGCGGCGGCGGTCGCGGCGTCGCGGCGATCTGCTCCGGCGGCGGCCAGGGCGATGCCGTCATCATCGAGGTGTGACCCCCACCGCCTCCGAAGCTGACGTAGCGAAGGGCGGCGCCGCGCGCGGCGCCGCCTTCTTCGATCTCGACCGGACGCTGATGGCCGGCTCCTCGGCGTTCGAGTTCGCGCGCGCCTCCTACCGCGCCGGCATCCTCTCCCGCCGCCAGCTGGCGGCGGGCGCGTTGGCGAACGTGAGGTTCCGCCTCAACGGCTCGACCGACGCCGGCACCGACGCCGTGCGCGAGCAGATCTTCGCGCTGATGCGCGACGTGCCGGTGCGCGACGTGCTGCGGCTGGGGCCGGAGGTGCTCGCCGGCGTGCTGCCGCGCGTCTATCCGCAGATGCTGCGCGTCGCCTACGACCACCAGGACGCCGGGCGGCCGGTCTACATCGTCACCGCCGCGGCGCACGAGCTGGCCGAGGTGCTCGCCGACGTGCTGACCTTCGACGGCGGCCTCGGCGCCAGATCGGAGATCCGCGACGGCGTCTACACCGGCCGGCCCGACGGCCCCTTCACCTACCGCGAGGGCAAGGCGCAGGCGATCCGCGAGCTGGCCGCGCGCGAGGGCTTCGACCTCGCCGCCTGCTGGGCCTACTCGGACTCCGAGTCGGATCTGCCGATGCTGCGCGCGGTCGGCAACCCGGTCGCCGTCAACCCCGACGCCGAGCTGGCGCGGGTGGCGAAGGCCGAGGGCTGGGAGACGCTCCGCTTCGAGCGGCTGGGACGGCGGCTGGCGCTCGCCGGGACGGCCGTGCTGGCGCTGGCGCTGGGCGGAGCGGGATCGCTGATGGTGCGGAAGCCTCGGCTGGAGCCTCGGCTTCCGGGCAAGAACTCGCCAAGGGAACCAAGCCCTCCAGGCGCAGGTTCCCCGGCTCCTTCTCGCGGTTGGAGGAAGATGACGTGAGCTTGCATGAGCTGACCGACGAGCAGCGCGAGATCCGCGAGCTGGCGCGGCGCTTCGCGGAGGAGGAGATCGCGCCGCACGCGGCGGCGTGGGACCGCGCGCACACCTTTCCGCGCGAGCTCTTCGCGCAGCTCGGCGAGCTGGGCCTGATGGGCGCCTGCGTGCCGGAGGCGCACGGCGGCGCCGGCGCCGACTTCCTCTCCTACGTGCTCGCGCTGGAGGAGCTGGCGCGGGCCGACGGCGGGGTGGCGGTGACGGTCGCGGTGCACGTCAGCGCCGCGACGCTGCCGCTGCTGGCGCACGGGACGGCCGAGCAGGTCGACCGCTGGGTGCCGCCGTTGGCGCAGGGCCACGAGCTGGGGGCGTTCGCGCTGACCGAGGCCGAGGCCGGCTCCGACGCCGGCGCGCTGCGCACCCGCGCCGTGCCCGACGGCGACGCGGGCGACGGCCGCGCGCTCATCAGCGGCTCAAAGCAGTTCATCACGACCGGCTCGCACGCCCACCTGGTGATCGTCTTCGCGCGCGACGAGCTCGCCGGCGGCGCCGTCTCCGCCTTCGTCGTCAAGCGCCCGGCGGCCGGCTTCCGCGTCGAGCGCGAGGAGGAGAAGATGGGCCTCAGCTCCTCCTCGACGGCGGCGCTGTCGTTCGAGCGGACGCCGGGCGAGCTGCTCGGCGCGCGCGGCGCGGGGATGCGGATCGCGCTCGGCACGCTCGACGGCGGGCGGATCGGGATCGCCGCGCAGGCGGTCGGGATCGCGCAGGCGGCGCTCGACCTCGCGACCGCCTACGCGAGAGAGCGGCGGGCGTTCGGCGGCCCGATCGGCCGCTTCGGCCAGGTGCAGGCGAAGCTGGCCGAGATGCAGACCGAGATCGAGGCGGCGCGCGCGCTCACATGGCGCGCCGCGCGGCTCAAGCAGGCCGGCCTCCCCCACACCGTCGAGGGCGCGCAGGCGAAGCTGCTCGCCTCGCGCGTGGCGCGCACGTGGACCGGCGAGGCGATCCAGATCCTCGGCGGCTACGGCTACACGCGCGAGTTCCCCGCCGAGCGCTACTACCGCGACGCGAAGGTGACCGAGATCTACGAGGGCACGAGCGAGATCCAGCGGCTCGTGATCGCCCGGGCGCTGTTGGGCGAAGCCGCGCGCCACGCCGTCTGAGCGTGGTCAGCGTCGGACGCGCTGCTCGGCCAGCGCGGCGGTGGTGCGGGCGAGGGCGGCCTCGGCGCGCAGCTCGTCGCGCTGGGCGACGGCGACGAGAAGGGCGTCGAGCACGGCGACGTGCGCGAGGCGGCTCGTCAGCGACGGGACGCGCGGCGAGGCGGCGCGGGCGCCGGCGACGAGCACGTGGTCGGCCAGCTCGGTCAGCGGCGAGCGCGAGAAGCTCGTGATCGCGGCGGTCGTCGCGCCGGCGTCGGTGGCGGCGGTGAGGGCGGCGAGCGTGCCGCGGGTCGCGCCACTGTGGCTGATCGCGAGGCAGACGTCGCCGCGCTCCAGCAGCGCCGCCGCGACGAGCTGGCCCGGGCCGTCGCTCGGCGCCGCCGTCCGCACGCCGATCGAGCGCAGCCGCTGGGCGGCGTCGTGCGCCAGCGGCGCCGAGGAGCCGGCGCCGACGAGCAGGACGGTGTGAGCCTCGGCGATCCGCCGCGCGGTCGCGTCGAAGCTGTCGCGGGCGACGGTCGCGGCGGTGTCGCGCAGCGTCTCGACGCCGCGCCAGACGACCGTGCCGAGCGCGTCCGGCGCGGGCTCGGGCCCGTCGTCGCCGCCCGCCGCGGCCCCCGCGTCCGCGCCCGCGCTCCACGGACCGGCCGGACCGGCGCCGCGATGCTCGACCGCCGTCTCCTGCGCGAGCACCAGCTTGAGGTCGTGGAAGCCGCGCAGGCCGAGCCCCTGGCAGAAGCGCACGACGCTCGACTTCGCCGTCCCGGCGGCGGCCGCCAGCTCGCTGACCGACCAGAAGACGACCGCGCCCGGCTGCGCCAGCACCGCCTCGGCGACCTTGCGGTCAGAGGCGCCGAGCGCGGGCAGCTGAGCGCGCAGGTGGGGCAGCAGCGGTCGGGCGACGGCATTCACGGCGACCACTGTCGCGGTCCGCCGTTCCGCCGATGTCAACAAAGGGTGAACCGGGTTCCGATGGCCACATACAGCATTGATTGCGTTGCAGGCGTTGCTAGCATTGATCGCATGAGTGCGCTGACTGTTCGCAACCTCGACGATGAGGTGAAGCGCCGTCTGCGGATACGGGCGGCTGAAAACGGTCGCTCGATGGAGGCTGAGGTGCGGGCGATCTTGCAGGACGTGCTGATCGCGAGAAACTCCGAGGTCGGCTTGGGTAGCCGCATCGCGGCCCATTTCGCGGAGTTCGGCGGCGTCGAGCTCGACATCCCGCCGCGGACCGACATGCCGCGTGAGATCGACCTCGGCGAATGATCGTCCTCGACACGAACGTGGTATCAGAGCTGATGCGCCCCGCGCCAGCGGCGAGAGTACTGCGCTGGGGCGACAGCGCGGAGGGCTCAGCGAGCTCCATCACCGCGATCACGGCCGCCGAACTCCATGCCGGCGTTGAACGACTCGACGACGGCGCTCGCAAGCATGCACTACGCGAGCAGGTGCGGGCGGCTATCGAGGAGTTCGACGGACGCGTGTTGTCGTTTGACATCGACGCCGCACCGTTCTACGGCGAGATCGTCGCGCAACGCCGGCGAGCGGGACGTCCGATCGCGATCGCCGACGCCCAGATCGCCGCCATCTGCCGCCTCCACGGCGCCACGCTCGCGACGCGCAACGAGCGCGACTTCGAGGGGACCGGGGTCGGCGTCTTCAATCCCTGGAGCTGACGCGGTCGGCGTCGCGGGCGAGGATCGCGGCGGCGGCGCTCGCGGGGTCGAGGCGACGGGCGACGACCTCGTCGAGCAGCTCCTGGACGGCCGGGTCGGCGGCGATCGACGCCTCCAGCCGGCGGCGCATGCGCGCGGTCGCGAGCGCGACCACCTCGTTCATCAGGTTGCGGCGGCGGCGCTCGAGCAGCGTGCCCTCGGCGCGGATGTGCTCGCGGTGGGCCTCCAGCGCCGCGGCCAGCTCGTCGATGCCGATCCCGTGCGCCGCCTGCGTCTTGACGATCGGCACGCGCCAGGAGCCCTCCTTCGCCGGGCCCAGCGACAGCACGCCGCGGATCTCGCGCACCATCGTGTCCGTCAGCGGATGGTCGGCCTTGTTGACGACGATCACGTCCGGGATCTCCATCACCCCGGCCTTCAGCGCCTGGATCGAGTCGCCCGAGCCGGGCATCAGCGCCAGCACGACCGTGTCGGCGTGGTCGATCACGTCGACCTCGGCCTGCCCGACGCCGACCGTCTCGACGAAGACGACGTCGCGCCCCGCCGCGTCCATCAGCAGCGCCCCCTGCAGCGCCGCCTCCGACAGCCCGCCGAGCGCGCCGCGGTTGGCCATCGAGCGGATGAAGACGCCGGGGTCGAGGAAGTGCTCGGTGAGGCGGATGCGGTCGCCCAGCAGCGCGCCCTGCGTGAACGGCGAGGAGGGGTCGATCGACAGCACGCCGACCGTCCGCCCGCGCGCCCGCTCGGCTCTCGTCAGCGCGCCCAGCAGCGTCGACTTGCCGACGCCCGGCGGCCCGGTGAAGCCGACGACCGCCGCTCTGCCGGTGTGCGGGTAGATCTCCCTCACCAGCTCCCAGCCCTCGGGCCGGTCGTCCTCGACGAGCGTGATCGCGCGGGCGAGCGCGCGCTTGTCACCGGCCAGCAGCCGCTCCGCGAGCGATCGTCCATCGGCAGCCATGCGACCGCGGATGATGGCAGGGAGCCGGGCTGACGAGACCCGGTCGGCCGGCCGGCCACTACGATGCGCTGTCGATGGAGCCGGTCATCTCCCCGGACGAGGTCGCGCTCGAGCCGTTCGAGCTGCGCGGCGAGCCGCCGCCGCTCTCCGGCGGCCCGCGCGCGCTGCTGCGGTTCATGCGCGCCAACGGCATGCTCAACCACAGGTACGCGCTGCTGCTCGCGCGCCTGGGGTGGCTGAAGCTGCGCTGGCGCGGACGCCTGCAGACCGACGGCATCGCCTTCGTCTGCCCGGGCGTCAAGTTCGAGATCGGCAGGGACGCGAAGGTCGTGCTCGGCCGCTGGTCGTGGCTCGGCCACGGCACGAAGGTGCGCGCGCACGAGGGCGAGGTGCGGATCGGCGCCAAGAGCGTGCTCGGTCAGGAGTGCACGATCTCCTGCTACCAGCACGTCTCGATCGGGCGCGAGTGCATCGTCGCCGACCGCGTGATGCTGATCGACTTCGACCACGGCGTCGTCGAGGTCGAGCGGCCGATCCGGCTGCAGGGGATCTACAAGCGCGACGTGCGCGTCGGCCACAACGTCTGGATCGGCTACGGCGCGGCGCTGCTGCGCGGCGTCACCGTCGGCGACAACGCCGTCATCGGCACCAACTCGGTCGTGACCAGGGACGTCGCCGACGACGCCGTCGTCGCCGGCGTCCCGGCGCGCGAGCTGCGCCGGCGCGAGGCGCCCAGACGGATGCGCTGGTCATGAGCGCCGACGCTGCGATCAGGCTCAGCGGCGTCGTCAAGCGCTTCGGCCCCGTGACCGCCGTCGCCGGCCTCGAGCTCGAGGTCCCGCCCGGCATATGCCTCGGGCTGCTCGGCCCCAACGGCGCCGGCAAGTCGACGACGATGCGGATGCTGACGGCCCAGACCCACCCCGACGAGGGCACGATCGACGTGCTCGGCTACCGCCTGCCCGACGCCTCCAAGCAGGCGCGCGCGGAGATGGGCGTCGTGCCGCAGCTCGACAACCTCGACGTCGAGCTGACCTGCCGTCAGATCCTGACCGTCTTCGCGCGCCTCTACCGCGTCCCGAAGGCCGACCGCCACGCCGCGGTCGAGCGGGCGCTCGCGATCGCCAACCTCGTCGACCGCGCCGACACCCGCGTCGACCTGCTCTCCGGCGGCATGCGGCGTCGGCTGCTGATCGCCCGCGGGCTCGTCCACAGACCGCGGCTGGTGCTGCTCGACGAGCCGACCGTCGGCCTCGACCCGCAGGTCCGTCAGGAGCTGTGGTCGCTGATCGACGGGCTGCGCAGCGAGGGCACGACCGTGCTGATGTCGACCCACTACATCGAGGAGGCGGAGCGGCTCGCCGACACCGTCGCGGTGATGGCGAGAGGCCAG
>Ga0164243_10016324_pt1 | contig 10193 bp, 9 predicted proteins | sample OricompcompostOP_FD_108781 | JGI IMG/M metagenome (GOLD analysis project Ga0164243, IMG submission 108781) | Organic Plus compost microbial communities from Emeryville, California, USA - Original compost - Organic plus compost (OP) | ecosystem: Engineered > Solid waste > Mixed feedstock >... | reverse complement strand
GGCGTCAGCGAGACCGGCGTCATCCAGGCGTACGCAGCGGCCGGGAAGAAGATCCCGCCGATGACCGGCGACTCCTCCAACGCCTTCCTGCGCTCCGCGGCCGCCGCCGGTGGCGTCCGCTTCGCGCAGACCGCCTACCCGCCCGAGCAGACCGCCGCCTGCGCCGACGCCGCCGTGCACATCCTCCAGGGCAAGCCGGTGCCGAGCGTCCAGGAGATCAACTCCGCCGTGTACACCAACGCCGAGCTGACCCGGTACTACCGGCGCGACTGCACCGACAACCTGTGGGTGCCGACGTCGCTCACCCCCGCGGAGGCAAAGGAGCTGAAGCTGTGCTGAGCGAGCCGCTGTTCGAGGCGCGCGGCGTCACCAAGTCCTTCCCGGGCGTACGGGCGCTGCGCGGCGCCGACCTGACCTGCCACGAGGGCTCCGTCCAGGCCGTGGTGGGGGAGAACGGCGCCGGGAAGTCCACCCTGATGAGCATCGTCACCGGCGTACGGCGGCCCGACGACGGCGAGCTGCGCTGGCGCGGCGAGCCGCTGGACCTGCGCAGCCCGGCCGACGGCCTGGCCCGCGGCATCGCGGCGGTGTACCAGGAGCTGACGATCCTGCCGCACCTGTCCGTCACCGACAACGTGCTGCTCGGCCAGGAGATCGCCCGCCGCGGCGTGCTCGACCGGCCCGCGCAGCGCGCCCGCGTACGGGAGGCGCTCACCGAGCTCGGCCTCGGCGACCTCGACCCGGACACCGAGGCCGGGCGGCTGTCCGTGGCGCAGCGGCAGCTGCTGGAGATCGCCCGCGCGCTCGTACGCCAGGCCCGGCTGCTCATCCTCGACGAGCCCTCCGCCGTCCTGTCCGGCGACGAGCTTGAGCGGCTGTTCACCGTCCTGCGCCGGCTGACCGGCCAGGGCGTGTCGGTCATCTACATCTCCCACCGGCTCGACGAGATCGAGGAGATCGCCGACCGCGTCACCGTCATGCGCGACGGCGCGGTCGTCGCCACCGGCCCGGCCGCGGAGTTCGACCGGGCCCGCATGGTCCGCGAGATGGTCGGCCGCGACGTCGACCAGACGTTCCCGGCCCCCGACGCCGCCACCGAGGAGGTCGTGCTCGAGGTCGACGGCCTGCGGCTGCCCGGCACCGAACCGGACGGCATCACCTTCTCCGTACGGGCGGGCGAGGTCGTCGGCATCGCCGGGCTGATCGGCTCCGGCCGCAGCCGCATCCTGCGCGCGCTGTCCGGCCTGGAACCCGCGGGCGGCGGCACCGTCCGCGTCCGCGGCAAGCCGCTGGGCCGCGGCGGGCTGCGCGCCGCGATCCGCCAGGGCATGGTGCTGATCCCCGAGGAACGCAAGACCGACGGCCTGGTCCTCGACCTGCCGGTCGCCGCCAACGTCACCCTGCCCGTACTGGACCGGGTCTCCCGGCTCGGCGTGCTGTCCCGGGCCCGCGAACGGGCCACGGCACAGAAGCAGACCGAGCGGCTGCGGGTGCGCTGCTCCGGCGTGGACCAGCCGGCCGGCGAGCTGTCCGGCGGCAACCAGCAGAAGGTCGTGCTGGCCAAGTGGCTGGAGACCGGGCCCAGCGTGCTGCTGCTCGACGAGCCCACCCGCGGCATCGACGTCGGCGGGAAGTCCGAGATTTACCAGGTCATCCGGGAGCTCAGCGCGGCCGGCCTGGCCACCGTGCTGGTGTCGTCCGAACTGCCCGAGCTGCTCGGCCTGTCCGACCGGGTGCTGGTGTGCCGCGACGGGCGGATCGTCGCCGCGCTCGACCGCGTCGATGCGAAGGAGGAGACCGTCATGTCGCACGCGTTCGGCGAGCTCCACGACGACGGCGGCGCCGCGTGAGCGCCCCGGCCGCCGCGCCCCGCGCCCGTACGTGGGTCTCCGCGGTGGGCGCGAACGGCGCCGTCGTGTGGCTGGTCTGCCTGGCCATCGTCATCGCGCTGGCCGCCGCCAACCCGTCGGTGTTCCTCACCGCCGACAACGCCGCCAACCTGCTGTCGCAGACCGTGGTGCTGGCGCTGGTCGCCGTCGGCGAGCTGTTCGTCGTGCTGACCGGCGGCATCGACCTGTCCGTCGGGTCGCTGGCCACGCTCACCGCCGTGCTGTCCGCCGGGATCATCGACGCCTACCCGTACCGCGTGTTCCCGATGCTGGCCGGCGTCGTGGTGATCGGCGCGCTGGTCGGCGCCGCGCACGGGGCGCTGGTCACCCGCGCCCGCCTCGTCCCGTTCGTCGTCACGCTCGCCTCGTTCTACCTGCTGCAGGGCCTGGCCTTCGCGTACTCCGAGACGCCGGTCGGCGCGATCCCCAACGACCTGGCCGTGTTCAGCATGGCGAACCTCGGCCCGGTACCGGCCATCTTCCTGGTGGTGCTGGCCATCATCGGCGCGCTGACCTGGGTGCTGGCCCGCACCCGGTTCGGCCGGCACGTGTACGCGACCGGCGGGTCGGTGGAGGTGGCGCGCAGCGCGGGCATCAACACCACGCGGGTCACCATCGCCTGCTACATGATCTGCTCGGTGCTGGCCGCGCTCGCCGGGTTCGTGCTGGCGAGCAAGGCGACCGTGGGCACGCCGTCGGCCGGGACCGGCCTGGAGCTGTCCGCGATCACCGCGGTCGTGCTCGGCGGCACGTCGCTGTTCGGCGGGCGCGGGAAGATCGTGGGCACCGCCGGCGGCGTGCTGCTGCTCGCGCTGGTGGAGAACGCGTTCACGCTCATGCACGTGTCGAGCTTCTACCAGGACCTCGTACGGGGCGCCGTGATCGTCGCGGCCGTCGCCGTCTTCTCACGAAAGGACTGATCGACCGTGGGCTCAGGCCGCGTCGTCGGCTTCGGCGAGGCGCTGATCCGGCTCACCACGCCGGACCGCACCCGCCTCGAACAGGCCCCGCACCTCGTGCCCGAGGTCGGCGGCACCGAGCTGAACACGCTGATCGCGCTGACCCGGTTCGGACACGCCGCCACGTTCGTCACCCGGCTGCCGGACAACCCGTTCGGCGCCCGCATCGCCGGGCACGCCCGCTCGTATGGGGTCGAGGTCGCCGCCGAGTGGGACGCCGGCGGCCGCGCGGGCCTGTACTTCGTCGAGCCCGGCGCGCCGCCGCGGCCCACCGAGGTCACCTACGACCGGGCCGGGTCCGCGCCCACCCGGCTGGCGCCCGGCCAGCTCGCCTGGGACACCGTGCTGTCCGGCGCGGACGCCCTGCACAGCACCGGCATCACCTGCGCGCTGGGCGCCGGGCCGCGCGACGCGGTGATCGAGGCGTTCACCGCCGCGCAGCGGCTGGGCGTACGGGCCAGCCTGGACCTGAACTACCGGTCCCGGCTGTGGTCGCAGGAGGACGCGGCCGAAGCGTTCCGCCGCGTGGTGCCGCTGGCCGACGTGGTGTTCGCGTCCGCGCACGACCTCGCCCTGGTCCTCGGCCACCACGGGCCCGCGCTCGACCTGGCCCGCGAGCTGCGCGAGGGCGTCTACGCGGGGGAGCGGCCGCCCACGGTGGTGCTGCGCGACAGCGCCCGCCCCGACGACCCCGGCCGGGTCCGCGTCACCGTCACCCTGGTCGGCGACGAGGTCACCACCGGCAAGCCCGCCGAGGCCGAGGTGGTGGACGCCTTCGGCGCCGGCGACGTCGCGGCCGGGGCGTACCTGCACGCCGTCCTGTCCGGCGCCGCCCCGCAGCTGGCCGCCGACCTGGCCGCCCGCGCCTGCGCGCACATGCACACCGTGGCCGGCGACACCTGGATCACCCGCCCGGGCGAACTGGACCCCGCGTACGGAGACGGCCGGAGCGTACTTCGGTGACCCCGCGACCCGCGCCCGGCACGACGACGGAAGGACGCCGATGAGCCAGACCGTGCACCAGATCGAGGACCGGATCCGCGCCGCCCGCGTGGTGGCCGTGCTGCGGCTGCGGGACCACACCCGGGCCGTCGAGGTCGCCGAGACCCTGGCCGAGGGCGGGGTCACCGCGCTGGAGTTCACGCTCGACGACCCGGGCGGCATCGGGGCGATCGAACGGGTGGCGGCGCGGATCGGGGACCACGTGCTGGTCGGCGCCGGTACGGTCACCGAGGTCGCGCAGGTGGCCGCGGCCCGCGAGGCCGGGGCCCGGTTCTGCGTGTCCCCGCACCTGGACCCGGCCGTGATCGCCGCGGCCAACGGCGCCGGCCTGGCGCCGCTGCCGGGCATCGCCACGCCGACCGAACTGCTGGCCGCCCGCCGCGCCGGCGCCCGGCTGCTCAAGCTGTTCCCGGCCGGGCCGCTCGGCGGTGCCGCGTACCTCAAGGCCCTCAAAGGCCCGTTCGGTGACGCCGAGCTGATCCCCACGGGCGGCGTGGAGATCGACGACGTCCGCGCCTGGCTGGACGCCGGCGCCACGGCGGTGGGCGTCGGCTCCTCCCTGGTCGACCGTACGGGCTCCCTCGACGGCCTCCTCGACCGCGCCCGCCGCGCCACCGAGGCGGCCCGCCCATGATCATCGACGCCCACCTGCACGTCTTCAGGCCCGCGACCAGCGATTATCCACGTCCTGTGGACGACCTCGCGCCCGCCGAACGGCAGGCCCCGGTCGAGGACCTCCTCGCCGTCATGGCCGGCGCCGGCGTCGACCGCGCCGTCCTCGTGCCGCTCGGCCCGGAGGACCGCTACGTCGCCGAGTGCCGCGCCGCCCACCCGGACCGCTTCGTCAGCATCGGCGTCGCCGACGACGACGTCACCGGCCGTACCCCGGGCATCGACCCGGTACCCGCGCTGGACCGCCGCGCCACCGCCGCCGGCTTCTCCGGCCTGCGGATGAACTGGCTCGGCGACCCCGGCACGCCCGTCACGGAGTCACCCGCCTGGCCCACCCTGCGCTACCTCGCCGACCACGGCCTGGTCGTCTGGTACTACGCGCCGCCGGAGCAGCTGCCGCTGCTCGACCAGGCGCTCACCGCGCTCCCGGACCTGCGCGTGGTCCTCAACCACCTCGGCTTCTGCCCGCCCGCGTCCGGTTCCGGCTGGGTCCTGGCCGTCGACGAGCACCGCCGCCCGCGCATCGCCGCCGAGCTGCCGCCGCCGACCCTCCCGGACGTCCTCGCGCTCGCCCGGCACCCCGGGGTGCGCGTGCACTTCTCCGGCCAGTACGCCTTCACCCGTACGGAGTTCCCGTACGCCGACCTCGCCCCGATCGGCCAGGCCCTGTACGCGGCGTTCGGCGCCGACCGCCTCATGTGGGCCTCGGACTACCCCTGGGTGCGCGACGTCCCGGGCTACGCCCGCCTGCCCGCCATCCCGGACGCCCACCTGCCGGGCCTCACCGCCGCCGAGCGCGACGCGATCCTCGGCGGCACCGCGGCGCGGCTGTTCACCTGGGCGTAGCACGTACGGCGCCCCGGGGAGCGGGGAGCGGCCCGGGGCGACGTACCTTGCGGGTCCGGTCCGGTGCCTCAGCCGTTGGCCAGGGCCTGGAGCCGGTCGTATGCGCCGTTGAAACTGTCCTGGTCACCGGGGAACGTTCCGGAGTCGGCGAACTGCCAGATCGTGTAGAACCCCCAGTTCGGCGGGAGTGTCCCCGCCGAAGAGGCGTACCGGGCGATCCACAGCGGGTTGGTGGAGCTGAAGTCGCCCTTGTTGCCGGTGCAGGTGGTCCACCAGTCGTTGGTGGTGTAGATGACCGGCCAGCGGCTGGTCTTCGCGTGGACCTCGTCGCTGAACGCCTTGATCCACGACACCATCGACGCCTGGCTGAGCCCGTAACAGGTCGCGCCGTACGGGTTGTACTCGATGTCCAGGGCGGGCGGCAGGGTCTTCCCGTCCTTGGACCATCCGCCGCCGTGGGCCACGAAGTAGTCGGCCTGGGCGGCGCCGCCGGAGTTGCTCGGAACCGCGAAGTGGTAGGCACCGCGGATCATGCCGGCGTTGTACGAACCGTTGTACTGCTGGGTGAAGTAGGGGTTGGTGTAGCTGGTCGACTCGGTGGCCTTGACGTACGCGAAGCGCGCGCCGTTACCGTACGCGCCGGACCAGTTCACGTTCCCCTGGTAACCGCTCACGTCCATGCCGGCCACCGAGGCCAGCAGGATCGGTGAGGCGTTGCGGGTCACGTGCTGGGTCTTCTCGTGCGCCGGGATCGTCGATCCCATGTGGTCCGCGCCGGGGTGGGTGAGCTTGACGGGTTTCGGGGCCGCGGGCGCGGCCGACGCCGGCGTGGCGACCGTGAGCGCCAGACCGAGGGTCAGCGCGCTCGCGCCCGCGCACGCCGCGAGGGTGCGACGGCGCATTAACCTGCGGACGTACGGGTTGGATCTTGCTGCCACGTGGACCTCTTCTCGGGTAGAGGACACTCACGCGGGGACGCGGCGGCAGCCGGGGGACGGTTCCTCGCACGCCTTGACTACCGGACCCGGACTGGCCTTTACAAGGCCCAGTAAATGGCCGGATCGTGCCATGACCAGCACGTACGGTAATCGCCGCAGCTTCTGATACATCGTGATACCTAACAAAGGAACGGCCCCCGGGGCGGCGACTCCCGGGGGCCGGTCCAGTGGGCCGCCTCGGCGCTCTCAGGTAGCGAGCCAGATCACGCGGGTGGCGGCGTCGGGGATGACGGCGACGGTCGGTTCAGAACTGCGCGGCCTCGGTGGACCCCGCGAGGGCCACGGTCGAGGAGTTCGGCGTGATGGCCTCGCTGACCAGGTCGAAGTAGCCGGTGCCGACCTCGCGCTGGTGCTTGGTCGCGGTGTAGCCGTTGGCCTCGTCGGCGAACTCGCGCTGCTGGAGCCGCACGTAGGCCGGCATGCCCTCCTCGGCGTAGCCGCGGGCCAGGTCGTACATCCCGTGGTTCAGCGCGTGGAAGCCGGCCAGCGTGATGAACTGGAACTTGTAGCCCATCTCGCCGAGCTCGCGCTGGAACTTCTCGATCGTGCCGTCGTCGAGGTGCTTGCTCCAGTTGAACGACGGCGAGCAGTTGTACGCCAGCATCTGGTCCGGGTACTCCGCCTTGATCGCCTCGGCGAACTGCCGCGCCACCTCCAGGTCCGGCGTGGAGGTCTCCATCCACAGCAGGTCGGAGTAGGGGGCGTAGGCCAGGCCCCGGGCGATGCAGGACTCGATCCCGTTGCGCACCCGGTAGAAGCCCTCGGCCGTGCGCTCGCCGGTCACGAACCGCTGGTCGCGCTCGTCCACGTCACTGGTGATCAGGGTCGCGGCCTGAGCGTCGGTCCGCGCGATGACCAGGGACGGGACGCCGGCGACGTCGGCGGCGAGCCGGGCGGCGTTCAGCGTACGGATGTGCTGGCCGGTCGGGATCAGCACCTTGCCGCCCAGGTGGCCGCACTTCTTCTCCGACGCGAGCTGGTCCTCCCAGTGCACGCCCGCGGCGCCCGCCGCGATCATGCCCTTCATCAGCTCGAACGCGTTCAGCACCCCGCCGAAGCCGGCCTCCGCGTCGGCCACGATCGGGGCCAGCCAGTGCGGGGCCTCGTCGGCCTTGCCCTCCGACCAGGTGATCTGGTCGGCGCGCAGCAGCGCGTTGTTGATCCGGCGCACCACCTGCGGCACCGAGTTGGCCGGGTACAGGCTCTGGTCCGGGTACGTCTGCCCGGCGAGGTTCGCGTCCGCGGCGACCTGCCAGCCGGACAGGTAGATGGCCTTCAGGCCGGCACGGATCTGCTGCACCGCCTGGTTGCCGGTGAGCGCGCCGAGCGAGTTGACGTAGTCCTCGGTGTGCAGCAGGTGCCAGAGCCGCTCGGCGCCGAGCCGTGCCAGCGTGTGCTCCTCGACCACGGATCCGCGCAGACGGATGACGTCCTCGGCCGTGTAGGTCCGCTCGACGTCGGCCCAGCGCGGGTCGGTGTCCCACTCGCGGCGCAGCTCCTCCGCTGCTCCCTTGAGGCGACCGTTGGTGTTCATGATCCTCCGCCTTCGGATGTCGTCCCCTTGGGGCTTCACTTACGAGTGTTCGGGCCGGCTCAATGCCTTTTCGAGGAAAAGATGGCAGAAGAAACGCACATCTTTCCCTAGGATGAACCCGTGACGTACTTTGAACTAGAAGGAAGCCAGAGTTTCGCGGGCGAGCTTGATCTGGTCACCTTCGGCCAGCGCCTGCGGCACCTGCGCCGCACCCGCGGCATGACGCTCGCCGACCTCGGCGACAAGGTCGGCCGCGCCCCCTCGCAGCTCTCCCTGCTGGAGAACGGCCGCCGGGAGCCCAAGCTGTCGCTGATCCAGTCCCTGGCCGACGCCCTCGGCGTCAGCACCGAGGAGCTGATGCGCCGGCAGCCGCCGTCCCGCCGCGCGCAGCTGGAGATCGCCTTGGAGGAGGCGCAGCGCGACCCGAACTACGCGCGCCTCGGCCTGCCGCACCTGAAGGTCGGCAAGCGGGTGCCCAACGACGTCCTCGAGCACCTCACCGCGCTGTACTCCGAGCTGCGCCGCCAGCAGACCAAGCCGACGGCCACGCCCGAGGAGGCCCGGCGGGCCAACGCCGAGCTGCGCAACCAGATGCACGAGCGCGGCAACTACTTCGAGGCCATCGAGCAGGCCGCCGCCGACACGCTGTCCGCCGTGTCGTACCGCAACGGCGCGCTGTCCCAGGGCCTGATCCTGGCGATCGTCACGCACCACGGCTTCACGCTGCGGTACGTCCAGGACCTCCCGCGGTCCGTCCGCTCGGTCACCGACATGCGCAACCGCCGCATCTACCTCAAGCGCGAGTCGATCGGCATGCACACGCCGCGCACCATCCTGCTGCAGACCCTCGGCCACTTCGTGCTCGGCCACCGCCAGCCGCGCGACTTCGCCGACTTCCTGCGCCAGCGCGTCGAGGCCAACTACTACGCGGCCGCCGTCCTGATGCCCGAGCCCACCGCCGTACGGTTTTTGCGCGAGGCGAAGGAGGAGCGCGAGCTGTCCGTGGAGGACCTGCGCGACGTGTTCTCCGTGTCCTATGAGATGGCCGCGCACCGGTTCACCAACCTGGCCACCCACCACCTGGGCCTGCGCTGCCACTTCGTGCGCAACGACGAGACCGGCATCATCTACAAGGCGTACTCCAACGACGGCCTGGTGTTCCCGGAGGACTCCTCGGGCGCCATCGAGGGCCAGCGGATGTGCCGGCAGTGGTCCGGCCGCCGGGTGTTCTCCGCGGCCGACAAGTTCTCCATTTATTACCAGTACAGCGACACCCCGTCCGGCACGTACTGGTGCGTCGCGCACGTCGACCCGAGCCGCGAGCGGGACTTCGCGATCACGCTGGGTGTGCCGTACAAGGAGTCCCGCTGGTTCCGCGGGCGCGAGACCACGAACCGTACGCGCTCGGAGTGCCCGAACGGCGAGTGCTGCCAGCGCCCGCCCGCCGAGCTCGCCGCCCGCTGGGACGGCAACGCCTGGCCGTCGGCCCGCGCGCACTCCCACGTCCTGGCGGCGCTGCCGCCCGGCACGTTCCCCGGCGTCGACGAGGCCGACGTGTACGCGTTCCTGGAGAAGCACGCGGACGACTGAGCGCTCAGTCCTCGCCGGTGAAGCCCTCCACGGCCTCGCGGGAGATGTCCTGCACGGTGCGCAGCTCGCGCAGCGCGACGACGGTCAGCGCCGCGGTGCCGCCCGCGTACGTGGCGGTGAGCGCCAGGGCGGCGGCGCGCGGCGGGAGGAACGTCTCGTACAGCCGCAGCAGCAGCGTGGACGCGCCGTGCGCGGCCATGGTGGCGAGCAGCGCCGCGCCACCGAGGTACGCCACGCCCGAGCCCGCGCGGCGCATGAGGAAGGTCACCTCGCGCCCGAGCAGCCCCATGCCCTGCTCGGAAACGGCGTCCGCGCCCTCGTTCAGCTTCCGCGACGCCTTCGCGCCGAGCGCCCGTCCGGTTGATTCAGCCATGTCGGTCTCCTCTTCGAGAGGGACCGCGGCTACCCCCGCCCCCCGCGGCCAAACGCCGCGGCGACCGCCCGGTGCGTGCCTACGTCATCGGTTCCGCGTCGCGGGTCGCGGGCTGCTGCTGGGGTGGGCGGATGGGGGACGGGAGCTCCGGGTAGTCGGCCTCGGTGAGTTCCGGGCGTTCGTCCGGGACCTCCTCGCGCGCGGGTTCCGTACGGGGCTTGCCGTGTGCCTCGCCGGTGTCGCGGCCGAAGGCCTCGCTGACGCCGCGCAGGGCCGAGGTCAGCTCGCCGGGGATGACCCAGGTGGCGTTGCCGCCCTCGGCGATCTTGG
>Ga0164243_10016323_pt1 | contig 10193 bp, 6 predicted proteins | sample OricompcompostOP_FD_108781 | JGI IMG/M metagenome (GOLD analysis project Ga0164243, IMG submission 108781) | Organic Plus compost microbial communities from Emeryville, California, USA - Original compost - Organic plus compost (OP) | ecosystem: Engineered > Solid waste > Mixed feedstock >... | reverse complement strand
GGTGTTCGATTTCGGCTGGCGCTTCAGTCCGGTCGTCTGGATCGCGGGTCTCGCCGTCGGCGCGCTGTGCGCTTTCGCCGGCGGCTGGCTCGGCTTGCGCAACGTGCTGCGCCATCCGCCGTTGCAAACCTTGCGCGGGACCTGACGCCCCCGCAGTCACTCCCGCCCGAAGGCGCGCCCGGTGCAAACCCGGCGCGCCTTTTTCTTGTGGCCTCGCAAGCCTGTAACAGACAGTTTCCACGGCGCGAGAGTGCCTGATTCATATCTAGGGAGCGGTTGACCGCTCTCAAAACAGGCAGGTCATGCGTCCGTAGAGTTGTGCGTGAGACAAGTCGCCGGCGAGCAAGCTCCGTCGTTCAGAGCCCGGCACTCCCGGATTCCGGTGGCTCAGGCGCATGCCGACAGCGCCGGCCGCCATCGCCTGCGGGGTGTGACGGGCGCCCGGAGCCAGGCGCGCCATCGGCAATCGGTGTCCGGCATCCGTGCCGGCGCCGCGACAGGTTTCCCGTCAACTCGCAACGCCGCATCGAGCCGCGGCCGTTGTTTTCACCCTGGGGTATTCGTATGCGCAATTCAGGAATCGCTTTGAAATGGCCGGCCATCGCTGCCGCATTGTCGCTTGCTGCCGGCTGCTCCACGGTCTCGCCCGGTCTGCACTTCGACCGCGGCGCCGCCAGCTCGGGCGCGAGCGCGCCGGACGCGCAGGCGGCGTCCGGGGAAGACGCCATGCGTGCGGTGCTCAAGCCGATCACGCCGCACCTGGTGCGCGCCGAGCGCGAGGCGCGCGAGAAGCAGGTCAGCCAGGACATCAGCAACCTGCTGGGCCAGCCGGCGCCGTACAAGATCGGCACCGGCGACGTGCTGTCGGTCGTGGTGTGGGATCACCCGGAGCTGTCGAACGCGGCCACCGTGGCTACCGGCGGTCAGGTCGCGACCGGCGCCGATGCCTCGACTGCCGCCACCACTGCGCCGCCGGCCGGCTTCATCGTCGATCACCAGGGCATGATCCAGTTTCCCTACGCAGGTGAAGTGAAGGTCGCCGGCCTGACCCAGGAGGAGGCGCGCAAGCTGGTCACGTCCAAGCTGGGACGCTATATCCGCGATCCGCGCGTGACGCTGCGCGTGCAATCGTTCCGCAGCAAGCGCGTGTACGTGGACGGCGAGGTGCGCACGCCGGGCCTGCAGGCCATCAACGACATCCCGATGACGCTGATCGAGGCGATCAACCGCGCCGGCGGCGTGCTGCCGACCGGCGACCAGAGCCAGATCGTGATCAACCGCAACGGCACGAACTACGACATCAACCTGCCGCAACTGGTGCAGCGCGGCGTCAACCCCGCTTCGATCATGCTGGCCGACGGCGACGTGGTGCGCGTGCGTTCGCGCGAGGAGAGCAAGGTGTTCGTGTCCGGCGAGGTGGTCAGCCCGCGCGCGCTGCCGATGCACAACGGCCGCCTGAGTCTGAACGAGGCGCTCGGCGAAGCCGGCGGCGTCAATCCGCTGTCCGGCGACGGCAGCCAGATCTATGTGGTGCGCAGGAACGGCGCCGAACAGGTCGTCTACCAGCTCGACGGGCGCACGGAGGGCGCGCTGGCGCTGGCCGAAGGCTTCGAGCTGTCGCCGAAGGACGTGGTGTACGTGGCCGCCACGCCGCTGGCCAACTGGCACCGTTCGATCAGCCTGATCCTGCCGGGCGCATTGTCGTCCGCCGTCGGCGCCGTCACCCCGGCGCGCTGATCCCCGCCGCGGGCGCGCCCCGGGCCGTTGCGCCCGTGCCGCGCCCGCCCGAATCCCCGAATCCATCCCTACACGTCGACCTATGATGAATCCATCCATTCCCAGATTGCCCGGCCCCGCGCCGTATCCGGCCCGAAAAGAGCCGGAGCTGAGCGGCTATTTCGACATCCTCTGGGACGGCCGCTGGCTGATCCTGGGAATCGCGTTCGTGGCCGTGCTGATCGGCACGGCCTACGCGCTGCTGGCCAAGCCGGTGTACGAGGCCAGCATGCTGATCCACGTCGAGGAGGAAAGCGAGCGCAAGCCGCAGAACATCATCAGCGACCTGGATTCGATGTTCGACGTCAAGGCCAGCGCGAGCGCCGAGATGGAGCTGCTGCAGTCGCGCATGGTGGTCGCGCGCGCGATCGACGACCTGCGCCTGTATATCAGCGCGCAGCCGAAGCGCTTCCCGTTGATCGGCGACTGGCTGGCCAAGCGCAGCGAAGAGCTGTCGACGCCGGGTCTGTTCGGCTACGGCGGCTTTGCGTGGGGCGCGGAAAAGATCGGCGTGTCCACGTTCAACGTGCCGATGGCGATGCAGAACGAGCCGTTCACGCTGATCGCGGAGGAGGGCGGCGCGTATCGTCTGATCCAGGAGGAACACGATATCGACCTGCGCGCACGCGTCGGCGAGAACGCGATCTTCGAACTTCCCGCCGGCACCGTCGAGATCCGCGTCGAGGAACTGGAGGCCAATCCGGGCACCCATTTCGAGCTGGTGCGCTCGTCGCGCCTGGCCATGATCCAGAGCATCCAGAACGCGCTGCACGTCGGCGAGCTCGGCGCGCGCCAGTCGGGCGTGCTCGAGGTCACGCTGCGCGGCGGCGACCCGGCGCTGGTCCACGCCGTGCTGACCGGGATCGGCAAGGAATATATCGCGCAGAACAGCGCGCGCAAGTCGGAGGAAGCGGAGAAATCGCTGAATTACGTGAACAAGCAGTTGCCGGAACTGAAGAAGCGCCTGGAACAGGCCGAGGCACGCTACAACGCCTATCGCAACGAGCACGGCACCATCGATCTCGGCGAGGAATCGAAGCTGACGCTGCAGCAGTCGTCGCAGGCCAAGCTGATGAAGATGGAGCTGCAGCAGAAGCGCATGGAACTGCTGGCGCGCTATACCGAGGAACACCCGGCGGTGCAGGGCATCAACAGCCAGTTGCGTGAAATCAACAGCCAGATCGCCGCGATGGACAAGCACATCAAGACGCTGCCGAACATCGAGCAGAACCTGCTGCGCCTGCGCCGCGACGTCGACGTCAACACCGAGCTGTACACCGCGCTGCTCAATACGCAGCAGCAGTTGCGCCTGGCCTCGGTCGGCCGCGTCTCCAACGTGCGCCTGGTCGATCCGCCGATGCGGCCCGAACGCCCGGTCAAGCCGAACCGTCCGGTCATCGTCGCGCTGGCGCTGCTGATGGGGCTGTTCCTAGGCGTCGTCATCGCGTTCCTGCGCAAGTCCTTCGCCGCCGGCATCGATACGCCCGAGCATCTGGAGGAAGTGGCCGGCGTGCCGGTGTACGCCACCATCCCGCACAGCCGCAGGCAGCGGGAGCTGTACCAGCAGGTCAATGCCAAGCACCAGAAGGTGCCGCTCCTGGCCAACGTATCGTCGTCCGACGTCGCGGTCGAGAGTCTGCGCAATTTCCGCACCGCGCTGCAGCATGCGCTGCCGACCTTCAAGAACAACGTCGTGCTGATTTCCGGCGCCACGCCCGGAATGGGCAAGTCCTTCGTCTCGGCCAACCTGGCCGCGATCATGGCCGCCAGCGGCAAGCGCGTGCTGCTGATCGACGGCGACCTGCGCAACGGCCTGCTGCACCTGTACTTCGGCTTCGGTCGTCACGACGGCCTGTCGGATGCGATCGCCGGCGCGCGCCGGCTGGACCAGGTGATCCACCGCGGCGTGATCGAGAACATGGACTTCATCACGACCGGCACGCTGCCGCAGCATCCGGCCGAGCTGCTGCTGCGTCCGAACTTCGGCGCCTTCATCCAGGAGCTGTCGGCGCAGTACGACATGGTGCTGATCGATGCGCCGCCGATCCTGGCCGTGGCCGACACGATGATCATCGGCGCTCACGCAGGCGGCATCTACCTGATGACGCGTGCGGGCGTGACCACGCCGGCCGAGGTGCAGGAGTCGATCAAGCGCCTGCGCCAGGCCGGACTGGAAGCCAACGGCGTGCTGCTCAACGATCTCAAGCCGCGTCCGGGTCGCTACGGCTATGGCTACGTCTACGGCGCACCGTATGGACAGAATCCGCCGAATACGCCGTTGATCGAGGCGTCGTAGGCGCAGAGAGAACACGCTCCTTCTCCCTTTCAGTGGGAAGGCTGGGATGGGGCGGCCCGCGCAGGGGGGAGGTCGAGCATAGGTCTGCCTATGCATAACCATCGCACCCCCACCCTGACCCTCCCCCTGAGAGGGGGAGGGGATTTTTTCTGCCTCCGCCCACACACGCAAAAATCACCATGCTCGAACTCTCTCCCACCATCTTCAAGGCCTACGACATTCGCGGCATCGTCGGCAAGACGCTCGACATCGGCGTGGCGCGCAAGATCGGCCAGGCCTTCGGTACCGCCGTGCGCCAGCGCGGCGAACGTGCGGTCGTCATCGGCCGCGACGGCCGGCTGTCCGGTCCCGATCTCGCGCGGGCGCTGGCAGCCGGCCTGCAGCGGGCCGGCTGCGACGTGATCGACCTCGGCATGGTCGCCACGCCGATCCTGTACTTCGCCACCCATGCGCTGGATGCAAGCTCCGGCATCATGGTCACCGGCAGCCACAACCCGCCCGACTACAACGGTTTCAAGATGGTGCTGGCCGGCGAGGCGATCCACGGCGCGGCGATCCAGGATCTGTACCGGATGATCGAGAAGGGCGATTTCGCAACCGGCAGCGGCGACTATTCGACGCACGACATCCGCGCTGCCTATTTCGAGCGCATCGTCTCCGACGTGAAGCTGGCGCGGCCGATGAAGATCGCCGTCGATTGCGGCAACGGCGTGGCCGGCGCTTTCGCCGGCGACCTGTATCGCGCGCTGGGCTGCGAGGTGGCCGAACTGTTCTGCGAGGTCGACGGACATTTCCCGAATCACCATCCCGACCCGGCGCATCCGGAAAACCTGCAGGACCTGATCCGCTGCCTGAAGGAGAGCGATGCCGAGATCGGCCTGGCGTTCGACGGCGACGGCGACCGGCTCGGCGTGGTGACGAAGGACGGACAGATCATCTATCCGGACCGCCAGTTGATGCTGTTCGCCCAGGATGTGCTGACGCGCCATCCGGGCGCGCAGATTCTCTATGACGTCAAGTGTACGCGCCATGTCGCGACCTGGGTGCGCGAACACGGCGGCGAGCCGCTGATGTGGAAGACCGGACACTCGCTGATCAAGGCGAAGATGCGCGAGACCGGCGCGGCGCTGGGCGGCGAGATGAGCGGCCACGTGTTCTTCAAGGATCGCTGGTACGGCTTCGACGACGGGCTGTATACGGGCGCGCGTCTGCTCGAACTGTTGGCGAAACAGGAAGATCCGAGCGCCGTGCTGAATGCGCTGCCGCAGTCGGTATCGACGCCCGAGCTGCACCTGAAGCTGGAGGAGGGGGAGAACTTCGCGCTGATCGAGAAGCTGCAGCGCGAGGCATCGTTCCCCGGCGCGCAGCAGGTCGTCACGATCGACGGGGTGCGTGTCGAGTATCCGGACGGATTCGGGCTGGCGCGTCCGTCGAATACCACGCCGGTCGTCGTCACGCGTTTCGAAGGCGATACAGGTGAAGCGCTTGCGCGCATCCAGCAGGCATTCAGGGCCGCGATCCTTGCCTGCAAGCCAGACGCCGCGCTGCCGTTCTGAAATGCGCGCCGATCCTTCCGGCGCAGGCTTTCTAACGCAGGTCAAAGCCTTGGCGCGCCGGCGCTCTATCTTGAAGCGGGCCGGGTTGCGCTGCGCAAAGCGATTTCACGGCGAACCGGCGATTCATCGGGAGTAAAAAGAAAAATGTTCATAGATACCAGACGCGTAGAGCAGGGCACCGTCATACAAGGCACCGTGTGCATCATCGGCGCCGGGGTGGCCGGCATCACGCTGGCAATGGAACTGGACAAGCAGGGCATCGACGTATGCCTGCTCGAGAGCGGCGGCTTTGCGCCGGATGACGAAACGCGCGACCTGTACCGCGGCGAGGACGTCGGCGAGTGGCGCTACAACTTCGCCGACGGCAGCCGCAGCCGCTTCCTCGGCGGCAGCAGCAACTGCTGGGGCGGGTGGTGCCGCCCGCTCGATCCGTGGGATTTCGAAAAGCGCGACTGGATCGATTACAGCGGCTGGCCGTTCGGCCTCGACGAACTGTTGCCGTACTACGAGCGCACGCACCAGTTGCTGCGCCTCGGACCGAACAACTACGACCCGGATTTCTGGGAGCGCTCGATCAATCGTCCGGACGTGCGCCGCATGCCGCTGGTATCCGGCAAGGTGCGCGACACGATTTCGCAGTTCAGTCCGCCTGCACGTTTCGGCAAGCTGTACCGCGACATGCTCAGGCAGTCGCGCCGCATGCGCGTGTTCCTGTATGCGAATGCGGTCAACATCGATACCGACCGCGGCGCGCGCAATGTCACGCGCATCCAGGTCGCCACGCTGACCGGGCGCAGCATGGAAGTGCAGGCGCGCTACTACATCCTCGCCACCGGCGGCATCGAGAATGCGCGCCTGCTGCTGGCTTCGAACAAGGTCGCGCCGGCCGGGCTCGGCAACGGCAACGACCTGGTCGGACGCTTCTTCATGGATCACCCGCGCCTGTTCTCCGGCAGCATCCGCTTCACCGACGCCTGGGCGCGCAACAAGCTGTCCGACGTCAAGTACCACTACATGAACGCGGCGGTCTCCGCGCACGGGACCTGCGTCGCGCACCAGTTCGCGCTGACGCCCGAGACGCTGAAGGATGAAGGCATCCTGAACGCACGCGTCTGGTTTTCCTCGATCTTCCCCGGCGAAGGCAGCGAGGGCGCGCAGGCGCTGTTCCGCATCAAGCAGGCGCTGCTGAAGAAGGACCAGCAGGACTGGAATCTGTGGAAGGACCTGCTGACGATGCTCGCGCATCCGCTCGATACGCTCGGCTACGGCTACACCCGCCTGTACCAGCCGCGCTGGCTGATCCGCGGCGTGAAGTTCCAGTTGATCGTCGAACCGGAACCGAATCCGGACAGCCGGGTGATGCTTTCGCCGTCGCAGAAGGACCAGCTCGGCATGCCGCGCGTGCGCGTGGACTGGCGCCTGACGCGCAAGGTGCAGCGCACCTTCGACCGCACGCTGGCGATCCTGGCGGACGACATGCATGCCTCGGGCGTGGCCCAGGTCACGCTCGACGCGCCGCTCGAAGGCGGACGCTGGCCGGCCGGACTCGAAGGCACGTGGCATCATATGGGCACGACGCGCATGCACGATTCGCCGAAGCTCGGCGTGGTCGACCGCAACTGCCGCGTGCACGGCATGAGCAATCTGTATGTGGCCGGAAGCTCGGTGTTTCCGACCGCCGGAGCCAACTTCCCGACCATCACGCTGGCCGCGCTCGCGTTCCGGCTGTCCGAGCACATCGCCGACGCCCTGCGCAGCGAGTCCAGCCCTTTGGACGTGGCCGCGGCCTGAGGGCAAGCGGCTGCCCCGAATCGCGCAATAGTTTCCCGGCCATGCCCGCGCCCTGATCCGAGAGGCGCGCGGCTGGCCGGTGCCTGTTCAACCTTTTCAGGAACCGTCGGCATGACGAATCGGAAGACCGTACTGGTGACCGGTGCGGCGGGCTATATCGGCTCGCATACCTGCGTCGAACTGCTCGCGGCAGGCTACGCCGTGGTCGCACTCGACAACCTTTGCAACAGCTCGCCGGAATCCCTGCGCCGCGTCGAGAAGATCAGCGGCGAGACGATCCCTTTCCATGAGGCCGATGTGCGCAGCCGGGCCGCGCTCGACGCGGTGCTGCGCACGCATCCCATCGATGCCTGCATCCATTTCGCCGGTCTGAAGGCGGTCGGCGAGTCGGTCGCGCAGCCGCTCGCCTATTTCGAGAACAACGTCGGCGGCAGCGTCACGCTCTTGCAGGCGCTCAAGGCGGCCGGCATCAAGCGCTTCCTGTTCAGTTCGTCGGCCACCGTGTACGGCGACCCGGAGACGGTGCCGATCGACGAGGATGCGCGGCTGTCGGTGACCAATCCTTACGGACGCTCGAAGCTGATGGTCGAGCAGGTGCTGGAAGACCTGGGGCGTGCCGATGCGGAATGGGCGATCGGCGTGCTGCGTTACTTCAATCCGGTCGGCGCCCATCCGAGCGGCCTGATCGGCGAAGACCCGCGCGGCACGCCGAACAATCTGATGCCTTTCATCAGCCAGGTCGCAGTCGGGCGGCGCGAGCAGCTCTCGGTGTTCGGCAACGATTATCCGACTCCCGACGGCACCGGCGTGCGCGATTACATCCATGTGGTCGATCTCGCGCGCGGCCACGTGGCGGCGCTCAATACATTGCTGCGCAAGGGCGCGAGCTTCACCGTCAACCTGGGCACCGGGCGCGGCTACAGCGTGCTGGAGATGGTGCGTGCGTTCGAAGCGGCGAGCGGGCGGACGGTGCCGTACCGGATCGCCGCGCGCAGGCCCGGCGACATCGCTGTCTGCTATGCGAATCCGAAGCGCGCATGGAAGCTGCTCGACTGGCGCGCGCGCAAGGGGCTGGATGAGATGTGCGCCGACCATTGGCGCTGGCAGCACAAGAATCCCGATGGGTATCGCTAGACCGCTCGTTCTGCTGGTCTTGCTGTGCGCGGGCTCGGCCGCCGTCGTGGCCTGCGACGACGCGAAGACGCAGCGCGCATCGCATGCTGCGCATGCGGCGAAACAGCGTGCATATGCGCGCGAGGAGAAAGTCCCGTACGGTCAGAATCCGCACGACTGGGTGCTGACCTTCTCGGAAGAGTTCGACCGCCTCGATCGCGAGCTGTGGAACGACCACATGTGGTACGAGACGCCGAACCCGACCGTCAACTACGCGGTGGAAGACGGCAAGCTGAAGATCTGGCCGCAGCGCGACAAGCACGGCAAGTTCTTCAACCGCACGCTCGATACCGACGGCCGCTTCTACCAGACCTACGGCTACTTCGAGATGGAAGCCAAGCTGCCGCGCGGGAAGGGTACGTGGCCGGCGTTCTGGCTGTTCAATCACATCGGCGAACGGCGCCCGGAAATCGACGTCATGGAAGCCTATCCGGGCGGCGTCGATCCCTGGGGCTATACCGACAAGAAGGGCGTGGCGCGGCCGCAGGCATACGGCGTGACCGTCTGGCTGGACGAAGGCGTGAAGGCCGGCGGGCTGCAGTACGACACCCGGCGCGACCTGTCGGCACGCTTTCACAAGTACGCTGTGAAGTGGGAGCCGTACCGGCAGACTTTCTACTTCGACGGACGCAAGGTGCATGAAGTCCGCGCCGCGATGCGCGATCCGAAATACATCACGCTCGACCTGTGGTTCGGCAGCTCCAGCGGCGAACCCGATCACACCACGCCGCAAGGCAAATCGAATTCCTTCGAGATCAACTACGTGCGCGCGTGGCAGTTCCGTGAGCCGCCGGAATCGCTGCCGATGCTGCCGCCGATGGAGCACGGCGAACACGGCGAACACGGCGAACACGGCGAACACGGCGAACACGATACCCGCTGAGCGTCGACAGCGTCGTTCATTCTTTCTCCCCCCGATCCGCTTCCGCGTGCCGGCGCTGCATCCGGCGTGCAGGACTTGAATTCGCCTCATTCCACTTCTCCCATGCACGGTCGACAAGCATGTCGCCCGCATTCCTCCTGCAAGGTTTTGTTTCATTTTTCGTGATTTCAAAGCCTGCTTTTCCCTTCGGAAAAATCTGAAGTTGTCGCGGAACATTTTTCCGCTCATCAAGCTCTGAAGCTGCGTTCGGGCAAGTTGATGCGAATCAACTTCTCCCAGTGAATTTCTTTGACAACTTCGTTTTTCCGAAAGGGGCTGAATTGAAAGCCGCGTTTTTCTCCCGTACCCGTGTTACTTCCGTTGCCGTTTCCGCAGCCGTCCTGCTTGCCGCCTGTGGCGGCGGTTCCGATGGCGCCGCCAATCAAGATGATGAACTGCAACCGACTCAGGAAACCGTTGCAACAAACGATTCCAGCTCCACGCCTGCACCGGCCGTCCCGGCCGCAAGCGGAAACGTCGACGGTCCGTATGGCCAGGACGCGAGCCGGTACAAGCTGACCTTCTCGGAGGAATTCAACAACGGTTTCAACGGCAACCTCTGGAACGACAACATCTGGTACGAGCAGTCGAACCCGACGAAGAACTACGCGGTGGAAGACGGCAAGCTGAAGATCTGGCCGCAGCGCGATGCGAACGGCAACTTCTTCAACCGCACGAT
>Ga0164243_10016322_pt1 | contig 10193 bp, 4 predicted proteins | sample OricompcompostOP_FD_108781 | JGI IMG/M metagenome (GOLD analysis project Ga0164243, IMG submission 108781) | Organic Plus compost microbial communities from Emeryville, California, USA - Original compost - Organic plus compost (OP) | ecosystem: Engineered > Solid waste > Mixed feedstock >... | reverse complement strand
GAAGTACATACTTAGCATCACTTCTGTCCCAAACTGCCGAGTCATGATGTCTAACAGAACCCGTCGCTTGTCGTCGTCGTAGGCGGCTTTCGCATTTGGCGAAGCCGTCACAACTGCCCGCAGGTCGTTCAAGGTTGGCAAGTACCGCAACACTTCTGATACCAGGACGAGAGGGAGTGACTCCCAGTTTGGGCCCGGCTTAAAAATGCCCCAAATATCGCAATCGATAAGCATGTTGTAAAGATGATGAATGACACTTGTTGAAATTGTAGTACTCGCGGATATATCGCTCGCCAGGGTCAGGGTGTCTTTGATGTCGAAATAGATCAGTGGCTGAGGAGAGATGCTCGAGAACGTGGTGTAACAAGTAGCCGATCTGGCTGAAGTTGCTAATAAGTGTACGTTGTTGATATTGATGTTTCTCGTAGGAGGTTGGAAGGGCTTTTATGTACTTTGAAAAAGAAACGCTTGCTATGGAGTTGAAGTGAAGTTCAAGTTTGGTGATGTGCGAGAAATTTCGCAGATTATATAGTCGAGGACGAGCTATCGAGCCTAGAGACATTGTGAAGGTGTTTTGCCCGCTCTCATTCAAGAGATACGCTGTGAATGTCGAGTCAAATGGAATAAAGGTGGTAATGGATTGCTCCAGATAGTAAATGAGGCCGATGTAGATGTCTGTCTTTGAGGTGCAAAGACAACACAAAAGCTAACGGCCCTTTTGAGGTTATTGTTCTTGCAAGTCACATGCCGTTGGGTCTTTCAATCCTTCATTCCACGCGAGATAATAAGCCTGTCCGGGCGTCTAAAGAGCTCGGGCCAGAAAAAAAGCATGGCCTTTTTCGTGTTTAGCATGCTCTTATACCTCAAGTAGCTCTAGTAGCTCCATCGTGACCCGGAGAGGAGCCTAGGAAACACGTCCTGTGTAACACCTCGTGGTCAAGGAAGTCAGAGTCTGTTGCCATGGTGGCCTCGAATAGCAATAGCTGCATAGCCGCAGAATAATCACGTAGCTCCTATTGTACTATCATGAAACTCGTGAAGAATTGACGAGATTCTGAGTTCTTTTGCCATAGAAAGTGGCCTTTGAGGTTCGGATTATCCGAATAGCCTGGCCAACTCATTCCGAAAGCTGGAGCTGCAGTATCGCGAACTTGCTCCAATGTTTGGCTCATTCAACGTGCTTGATTGAGGTATCACTCGCCCATTCATTCTATTATCGTTTCTGGGTTAACTTCAACCATGCACCGATAACTACACCACGTTTTGCTATGGTTTGTAGCTGCCTGCCAGGAGCGGGGTAGCACGTGAAGTGGAGCAAGCTGTTCATTGCTTACTGGATCGCAGACGAGTTAAACGTATAAGTCGACATAGGCAACAATCAAACCTGCCGTGGTGAAGAAATACCTACGCTCATGCAGATGCCAGTCCACCTGCTTGTACGGCCACGCCTCGAGAGCTCGCCCGTCGCCGGCCAGCGCCGTGATCTGCTTGTCCCGAAGAAACTCGAACAGGTTACGAGTTGGCTCAAAACCTATGGTACAAAGCTTATGGGTCCTTTGTAAAGATCGTCGAGACGTTCCGTTTTGTCGTCGTTCACGGTCTCGTAGTGAAGAATGTAATAGCCAAGGCAGACAAGAAGGTGTCCCTACGAATGTTCTACCCAGGGTGTAGATCGCTGCACTATTAATAATAACATGCACCAGTAGATGGAAGCCCTCGCCTTGCGCCACTCGTCAAGGGCCAATCTTGGTAGAGGGTTAACCGCTCATCCATTCGATAGTATCCATGGAAGCGTGATTCCCCCCGCAGGTTCAAGTAAGCTTGTTCCTCTCCGGTTTCTAGCCTCTTCTTTCCTGAATCAATCAAAACTGCAAGCGAGTTAAAACCAACCGACGCAACCTTGTTACTTGTTCATGAGTAATACTCATTGGCATAGCTAGACAGATTTTCCAATCCCACCGTCGAAGAGTGACCGACTTCAAAAACGAATGGAGAGAGTTATTATCGCTCTGATACACTTCGCCATCTTGGCCGGAGCCAGCGACCCCGCTCCGATCACGCCCAGCCCCTCCGAAGACGACGCCCCATCATCCGTGGACATCTCGAGCGGCGTCGGGACCTGGGTCGCAGCCGGCGTCGCAATCGTCGCTCTCGTCAGCATCGTCGGCCCCTGGTCGGTTCTGCGGCAGTCTTCGCGGGACTGGCGCCGCGCCCTCGCCGGCGTCTACGATAGGGACGGCACGTACATCGACTACGTCGTCAAATTCCCCGGATCGAAATATCGCTTCTGGCGGATTGAAAGAATCCCTGACCTCGCGCCCCTTCACGACGAAAATTCGCTGAGCAATCCGCCCCTACTCGCCGTGCGGGAGGTGTCGGGCTTACTTGACTGGGAAGCGCCGAGTTACCGGCGTTGGAACACGGGCTGGTTGAAACTGTGCGCGTTGATCGATGGACTTTCCATCGCCGGGAATGATACCACGGCAGAGAACGCTATCGCAGGCAACGCTACCGTAGAGAACGCCACGGAAGAGAACGCTGCCGCAGAGAATGTTGCCGCAGAGAACACTGCAGCAGAGAACACTGCAGCGCAGGCGACGAGCAAAACAGCAACTAGACGCGCTACAGGGAACGACGGAAATTCAGGTGAGTTCAGGCGAGGATGTCTAACCGTTCAAGGCTTCGTGTCCAGTCGGTTGTCTGACCCCGTTCAGACGAGGAATTAATAGCTGCAGAAGGAAGTCATGGGACTCGGGTTGAGGCGCCCGAAAGCAGTAACCAGAGCAAGAAGCTTCCGGATTTGCCAGCTCATAATACCGGCGACCGATCCGAACTAGCTAGGTCCCAGAAACGACCAGGTATTCGGGATTGGATTCCGGTGATCCAGAAACGATTCTGTAGGTTTGACTGGAAAAGGGAATACACCCTCATGTTCACGCTCTAAGATTTTTCTTTTTTTGTTTCATTCCTCTAGGGCACAATCGATCTAAAGATTCTCGAGGTTCCTATGAACTAGCGAACCTGCCACCTAGTGGTGCACCGGATTCATACACGAGGGGGGAATCTACCGGAGAGAGGAATCCGGCTGGGTCAGGAACGAACGAAACACCTCTGAAGCTTTCCTCCAAGACTCCATATCTTCATTTCCGGCACCGTTGCGGAGGTGGAGACACACCTGGGGGTGCTGAGGATCGGCTTGAGAAGGGAGAGGAGCCTCGGAGAGAGTTAAGTCGTTCAGGCGGCCGACTTGAACTCGTCAACTCGCGTACCGCCCTGGCCGTCAACAAAAACTGGATCTTGGTGATTGGCCTGCTCGGAAGGTACAGCGCGGAATCGAGCAGCGACATGCGAGGGAGCACGCTCATCCACGCCGACATCCCCGGCGAACGAGGGTCCGATTATGGTTCGATTGACGATAGCGCGTCGTCTTCCTCGGCTAGTTCGCTTGTGCGAAGCGACACATCCCACTGTGAGCTGCGGCGGCCTCTTGGTAATACCGGCCCCACCCCGGCCCCGACCGTCCCATCTCGCTATAGAATCCACCGTGCAAAGTTCGGTGAATGGGTACTCTGGAGTGGCCCTAGGCCCACGCTCCGAGGCTACACGGGAACTCTCCAATCCATGGGCCGACATCAAGGACCGTCGGCCGATGGCACTATTGTTTATCCCCACCCCGCCAACGAGATTAGAGAGATAACCGGGAGCGTGGAGGCGACTGATATCGCACGGCCGGGTGTTAATTCTCCGAAGACGCCGTTCTCCAAAAGACAGATGGCATCCCTAAGGACGCAGTTTTGGCTTGCCCACGGTTGTCTCTGCTCCGGTTCAGATGGGGACAAATACAACGTTATTTCGCTGGAGGATCCCAGCTATCCGGAGGGCAAGAAGAGCCGCGAAGAGACTAAGTTCTTGACCAGACATGGATACGACAACGGAGTCGGGTCCCACCATTTCGGACTCGAGGCAACGTCAAACTTGCCTCTTCGGATGGTAGAATCGGCAAGGGCGCTTCAAATGGGGAGTTTCAAGTTGAAAAGATGGACCGGGATAAAAGAGATGGAGGCCAAGTATACCCTTCAGGCATATCAGGACCAGGATGGCAAGCTGGAGCATGATACGCATTTTCGAGCCGAGGACCTTTTGGACGCCCTAGAGCAGTTATTCTCGATTGACTGGGACGACTGGGGATATCTGGTTAGGAGGACCAACTGTACTTTATTTGACCAGATTCTCCACCGCCGAGCCGGGCTTTTCCGAGAGAGTCGCGTCGGGTCATTTTTGTGGGATGTCGAGCAACCGGTCGATTTCAAAACTTACGAACGCGCAACAGACTGGAAATTAGAACACAGGTACTTTGGACCCAAGACGAAAGACTACGTTGCGCTTGGGCGCGCTATCGAAGCTAGGATAGACAAGCAGAAGCTCCGGATACCTCTCGCCTGCCTCTTTGTCGCCAATGACGATTTTCTGGAGGATATCCGGGACGCGCTCATAGACAGCGACGTAAAGGGAAAGAACAAGCCTTCTCGCCCCCGGCCTTCCCCCGGGCGAAGACTTTCTTCTCCAAACGAAAGAACTGCCAGAGCATGCCGAAATTTCAACCACCAGTTTCCATATGGTTATGAAAAGGTTATTGCAGCTTCTGGCAAAGGCAGAGTATGTGGGCTGCTTGCTCTCATCTCAAGCATCCAGGAACGCAAGGATCGAGGACCAGTGCCAATACCGTTGGTTGAAGAGCTATTAGAGGTCGTCCGCTCGCGCGAATATACGGATAAGCAAGACACACTTCATCCCGACGGTGTCGCGTACTCGGCTGAACAACTTGCCTTGATCCTGCAGCTCTGGAGCGAGAAGAGAGGATTGCAAGACCCGTTAGGACTCGGAGTGCTATGGGAGGATACAAGAACCCTTGAAGCAGTTAATCCTAGCAGCGAGGAAGACGTTTCTCTCTTTTGGGTCCTACACAATGGAGAAACATTCAACGAATCTCATGCCTGGTTAGGGCTAAGACCCCGTACGGAGGAGGAGATTTTGAATTCCTACAAGGTCACGGAAACTCAGGAGGGGAGCGCAAGGCACAGCGGAAAAGAGGACATTGAAATCTTTGAGACGAAGAAAACCCCGTCCGCTACTCCTCTGCCCAATCCTGAGTTCTCCCTGGACTCCGGGGATGAGGAAATTGAGGTAGAAGCATCCTCGCGGGTCTATGGAGGCAGTGAGGTACCTCAGTTGGGTGGCGGTCAGCGAGAGGACGAACCAGCAGATCGTTCGCAAATCGGCAGGGAACAGATTTCTGCGAAGGGAAAAGGCATCGAACGGAGAGTGACGCAGCCGAAACACCCTCTGCCCAAGACCTCTCAAGCTCACGACGGCCAACCGGAATCTTCCAAAGCGGCGCGCAATCGGGCGGGACCTGCCCTCCCAACACCTGCCCTCTTCGAGGTAAAGCAGCCAGAGTCTACCAAGGCGCAAGAGAGTCAGCAGCAGACAGCCAGGCCCAGTCAGAACACTTTCCAACTAGAGAATTCTCAAATTAGTGAACCAGGGCATGCGAGTCCACCGAGTGTTCGACCGGGATATGATGAGGCGGAAATACCTCAGCTTCAAGACAGCCAACATGAGACTACCCATCAGAATCCGATCCAACCAGGAAGTGCTCAAAGCAGTAGGCCGGTGAATGCCAGTGCACCGGGGGGGCAGCCAGAAGATGCCCAGCCTGGAGCTGCCACGATAGCGAAACTACCACACTATTTCCCAGCCTCCCAAACAGTAGTGATATTAAGCCGCCATGCCAGAAAGCATACCTACAAGTTACGAGGGGCAGATCTACCAAAAGATGATTTGCCCGTCTCCAAGAAGGACCTCTGTTTGATTGCAATATGGGCTTCTGTGCGGTGTGCAATCTGGTTGAGTTCGGACGACTCAATGCCCCTGCTTAAATTCGTCGGTGATCTAGATCGTACGACGTGGGTTTTGTAGCTGCTTGTCAAGGAGAGAGTAAAGAAAAAGATAAACCGCGAGCTTAGTGAAGGATCCCGAGAGTCTTCGTATAAAAGGACTCTAAGATAACGTAGGTTAAGTCGATAGAGGGAAAGGGCTTTTTTCCTAGGACTTGGGGCCTAAAACTAGTGTGTCTGAAATGTTGAATGAATGGCCTCATGCCAGTCTTCTGCCAAATCTTATCTTGTTGTCATGGGCGTGATACAATAGAGCTCAATCAATCAAGTTCGATTCTAGCGACTTCTTTGCAGTTCTCGGATAGCAGATAGCCGTCACGTTCCTGCAACGAAAGCAGATACACACTTCGACATCAACTTGAGCCGTGTAGGCAATAGATTCTGATGATTCCGTACGCACGAGAGGCGGGAACTAGAACATACTTCGGTGACGGCCTTTATAATAAGCTTCCTCGATTCTAATACTAGCTATAACTATTTAATATACTAAAAGCTAGTATTAGGACTATAATACTTTATTATTATAAAGTTTACTTTAATATTTAGCTTATTTAACGTGCTTAATTAAGGTATTACTTGTTATTTATTTTATTATTATTTTTATATTAACTTTAACTATATACTAATTACTATACTATATTTTACTATAGTTTAATCTGTTTGCTGTAGGTAGTAATGCTTTACAGTATTAAGAGAGAATTATTTTCTATATTAGTCTCGATAAAATAAAAATTTAATTGTTCTCTAATAGGAAGGAGGAGAAAAAAAATCAAATGAAAATGACAATAGATAGGAAGAGGAAGCAAGATACCAAACATGAGTAGAATTTGTATTTTGAAATAAAAAGGACGCAAAATAAAAAGGACAATGTTGATTCGGCCCGGGCTCGATCCGGGGACCTCTTGTGTCCAGCACCTTGTAGATGTTAGACAAGCGTGATAACCAACTACACCACCGAACCAATGATTTTTCTTAAATACGCCAGCTCTGCCGGTAGTTAAGTTGCGTTGCTCGGAGAGTGTTCTGTACACTAACGCTAAAGGGATACGACCCACTGCGACTTGGTGATGACGTTCACTGCAATGAGTTGCCGACTACATCCGTTATGGAATAAGACGGCCGGAGGACCGGGAATGTAGCGACAATGGATGGAATTCGAACTACCTGAACCGAAGAGAAACATTGACAAACGAACCAATGAAACAAAGGAACCCTAAGCAACGACAGGCGGTTGTCAAGGCCCTATATAAAACAAGATCTGGGCTTCAATGATACGTAGGTAGACAATATGGCAGACATCAAAGACATTCAAGGAAAACATGGCCCAATCAACACACACAACCCTTAGAAAATGGGGCCTTAGCACTCAAAGTAACAAGTCATGCCCCTCGTCTATATCGTTCTAGTTAGCGTCGAACTTTATGTGGAATGCAGGGAACGGAATCGAAGACAAAAAAGAGGACGAAAACACTTACAGCAACGGCAAACTTGTCCTCGGTAAGGAACTGCCTCTTCTTCTTGGAAATGATGACATTGCTGCAGTCGACGTCCACATTTCCCTCCCAATTATTTGTCTGACAGAATGCGCTGGACCGCGCATCGCCATCCATGCTGGTCCAGCTGAGCCCGCCGTACCTGAAATCCACGCTGTCTTTCCCGTTCGCGGCGATGCTAAGCTCGGCGCCATTTAGCCCGGGAACCTTGAGGGGTGATCCTCCGGAGATGACGGCCTCGTTGGGGTCCTCACGACTGGCGGCGTCAATACGTCGCCCGCCAGCGTCGCGAAGGTCCACGGTCACCTTGAACTCTTTGTCCTTCTGGCAGGTTCTGTATTCATTGAGGTAAAGGGCACACTGGTTCTTGGAGGCCGATTGGGTCGCGGGCCTCAGGGTAGGGCCGTTAACCTGTGTGAGGAGCTGGAACGGATGGGGGGAAACAGATCCAATCAACAGGCCAAGGGTTGTCATCTTGCCCCAGAGGAAGAGGGAGTTTTGACCGCCGGCTCTCATGTTTGCGGCAGTGAGAAGCGAGGGAGGGGTGTAAGTGAACTGAGAATGTAAGTGAGAAGGAAATGACTTGCTTGCTGCGTTCTCAATGGCATGATCCAAACTATCTCGAGATTCACGATGCACGGCGAGAAGAACTGCAATATTTATACTCCATTCCAACAGTAGTTCTCTCTCTATCTCTCTCCCCCTCTGTCTTTCCATCCCAATTTATCTCATCAGTTCTCGCAGCATCATTAAGCCTACATCTCCAATACCCTTTTGCCGAGCCGTCCAACTGATGAGAAAACAGCCCCCCACCTCCTCGAAAGTCCTCCACATCCTCATCAATCACGGTCACTTCAGCCGGAACAGTTCTGTCCCGGAGAATGACGCCTCTTGACTGCAGAAGGATAGGTGGCATGGCCCATCGACGGAGGCGAGGCTGATTACTCGATATAGGTCTTCGGGAAGCGCCCTCGAATAGACGCAAGTCAATGGAATGTGCCTCGTCGACGGAAAAATGTGGTTGATTTAGCCGCCAGGAGCTCCCGGTTAGGCAAAATGAATGCGGATAAGAATAGTGGCAAGTTGGCGACCATACGGGGCTGTCCCCCTTTACAAAAACCAACGGGATGCCAGTCTGCTAGCCGAGGACTGCGTCTGACAGACGTGGGAACTCGGTTCCATTTCTAAATGGGGTCCCGCCCTTGTGTCAGACGGCTTTGTGAGCCTTATTTTGCCCTCTGGGTTATATAGAGCCAAAGGCTGAGCAGCCGGGTCGACATCAACCTTCTGAGTCAAAGTCACGATTTAGCGGTGGAATAATTGCCCAGCTATGTTTTAAGAACGGCACAACATTATGTGCCCCTTGGGGGCAGCTTGGGGGCCACTTAGGGAGATCCTGGGGGAAGACTGGGGCCCGGATCCTCGCTGCTTCATGCGCATCTGCGCCTCGTTATCTATAAATGAAGTACGTGGCTTCGCTGGGCGCAAGGCCATTCGCTACTTGTATAGGCTCCTATGTTATTTCCAGCCGACGGCACAGTTGGATGTGCCGCCCAGGGCCGGAGCTTGGATCCTATCTGTTTCATGCGCACCTGCGCCTCGTGATCTGTGTAACCAACAGCAATATATCCCTAGATATATGTTCCCCTCACCTTATTTTTAGGCTCCGATATTATTTTACTTATTTCATCACCAACCCTAGCCAGGAGGCCAACTCAAATTGAAATCTCACGTCTACCTTACTAGTTACCCCTCGTCGAGATAGGTGAAGGGATAGAATAACGTTGACGCCCGTTTTCCCACACTCTGATTCTTCCCTTTCCATCTTTTTGCTCCTTTCCTTACCCGCAACTTGTCCTTCAAGACATCTAATCTAAAAACACAACTGCACTACTGGCATCTAAAGCGAGGAAAAAAAGTCATTGGCTAAATCAGTATTAGCCGCCGTAATGGGCGTTTTAAATATACTGGATAACATCATCCGAGCGTCCGTCTCCCTTCCCCCTCTCTCCTCCGCCTTCCTTTCCCGCGGGCTCGTCTGATAATCGGACATCGTATGATTCGTCCCAGTTGGTGTTCTGCTGGCTGACATTCGAGAGGTAACAGGGCAATCCTCGTCGCAAGCATTTTCTCGTTTTATCCACAGATCAACAAGATCGTTTCGACCGACAATGCCAGGGGTATATCTCTTTTTTACCTCCTATTCGGTACAACGTCCGCCATGGAGCAGCTTACGCTGTATTTGGGTCACTTCCTCTTCCACGAGTCTTTTCCCGACAGTGAGGTGAACACGCCGCCAAGCGTGGGCGACTGGCTGAATTTCTTCCAAATCTGGGTCCTCCTTTTTGGGAGCACAACAACGTAAGTGACCATTACACCATTACATTACGCGTGACTCGTCGTTCTATCTTCATATTTTTGTTAACCTCTCGTCAACCCCATCAATAGATTCGCAGTTGCAATCTGGCATCCGCCCAGCCGTGCAATCGAAAAATCTATTGTCATTCTCGCCTATATTGCCTGCGCCTACGGTTCCTTCCTCCCGATCATCCCGTACTTTTGGAAGCCTAAATCCGGAACAGGCCAACTTGGTCCTGATATGTTCCTTGCAGCGCACGCCCACTGCGTGAACTGGTTCGTCACGGCCGGTATCTTTCCACTGTCGCTTCTCTTCGAGTGGTTTGCTCTACGGGGCCATCCCGTTCCTGGCGGCTTAAGCATCAAAGGACTGGCCACCCAGGCG